>ERZ1645187.779-NODE-779-length-31227-cov-11.200500_pt1 | contig 31227 bp, 24 predicted proteins | sample MGYA00575352_ERZ1645187 | MGnify/ENA primary metagenome ERZ1645187 (study PRJEB40837, sample SAMN11349314) | freshwater sediment metagenome | isolation source: river sediment | host: Sediment | place: India: Wazaribad , New Delhi | collected 2017-02-21 ... | reverse complement strand
TCGAGGACGACATCTCCCTGCTGGTGCTGGAACGGCCGCTGACCTTGAGTGGCGTCGGCGGCAGCGTGGCGAACAGGCCGGCATCCCAGGTCCCACCGTCTTCGGAGCCGATCGCCTCATGAACCCGGTAACCTCCACCCAGGACTCCACCCTGCCCCTTACCCAGGACCCAGCCGCCGCGGCCCCTCAGGCCCAGGCCATAGCTCGCCCCGACAGCCTGCACCTGCAGCTGCACAGCGACCCGGCTGAGGTAGCGGACCTCCAACCAAGACTGCTGGACCTCTGCGCCCAGGCCGGACTCGACGCCATGGCGGCCTTCAAGCTGACCACCGCCATCGTCGAGGCACTCAATAATTGCATCGAACATGCTTACGGAGGGGAGGCCGGCCGGCCCATCGACCTAGAGTGGACCCGCAGCACCGAGGCGGTCGCGGTGGCAATCCACGACGAGGGTCAATCGCTGCCGGCCCGGGCGCTGGACCCGGCGACCCCGGCGGCCTCCGATGCCGAGTCGGGGCGCGGCTGGCAGATCATTCACGAATGGACCCATGCGGTGAGCTACCATCGGACGAACAAGCAAAATGTACTGACCCTCACCTATTACCTTACCTGACCTGTCCCTGACATGACCTTGACCTCAATGCGTTGACGGCCCCTAGCCCCAGAAATTTAGCCGCCGAATCTTAAGCACCCGCCTCCACGCCGCGACTTGACACCATTGGAGAACCCTCACATGAACCTCAAACAGCATACCCTGGAGGGCGTCGATATTGTCGCGCTGCCGGAACGTCTGATGATGGCCGACGCCGCCGGCGCCCGCGCCAGCCTCAAGGAGATCATCGATCATGGGAGTGGTAAGTTGATCCTCGACCTGAAAGCCACCAGCGTAATGGATTCGAGTGGTCTGGCGGTGCTAGTCAGCGCCCTGCAGGCGGCGCGCAAAAGACAAGGGGACGTTTACCTCTGCGGCATGAGCGACACGGTGCGCGCCCTCTTCGAGTTGACCCGCCTGCAGACCGTTTTTCAGATCTTCGACGACGAGACGGTTGCCCTGCGGGCATTTGGATAGGGGGCCTCACCGCCAAGGGGTCTGTCGTTGATATCCCCCCTGCCTGGCATTGCGACGTCACCCAGCGCCCCCCAGACACGAACGGCGCCAACCCGACCCCAGGCTGTCAGGCATGACCAGAACCGTGAGGACGAGATGCGATGAGTAACACGATGAGTTCCCCCGAGCCGAACCGGTCCGTACCCGGGCCTACCACGGCCACCGACCCGCGCTCACCTCGGGTATCCCTGGTCGTCTTTATCGATGCCTTGGGCTGGGAGGTGCTTAAGGGGCGGAAATTCCTTGAGGAACGACTGCCGTTCCGGCGCAAGTTGCGCTCTGTGTTTGGTTTTTCATCAGCCTGCATCCCCTCCATCCTCACCGGCCTCATGCCCCGTGACCACCGTCACTGGTCCTTTTTCTACTATTCGCCCCAGACCTCGCCCTTCCGCCCCCTCAAGCTCCTCGGACTGCTCCCGAAGGCCATCGTCGACCGGGGCCGGGTGCGCAACCTGATCAGCAAGCTGGTCAAGCGCTTCTACGGCTACACCGGCTACTTTCAGCTCTACAACATCCCCTTCGACCAGATCGACCAGTTCGACTACTGTGAAAAGCGGGACCTCTTCGTCCCCGGCGGCATGAACCGCGGTCAAAACATCTTCGATCATCTGGAAGCGGCAGGGGTGCCCTACCATGTCTCCAACTGGCGGGAACCGGAAGAACAAAACCTCGAGGCCCTCAAGGCCGATCTGCGCCAAGGCCAGATCCGCTTCGCCCTGCTTTACATGGCCGCCATGGACGCCCTGCTCCACGAGGCTGGGAAGGAGAGCCCCCTGGTGGACGACAAGCTGGCCTGGTACGAGCGGGAACTGGAGGCGGTGCTCAAGGTCGCCGGAGAGCACTATGCGGAGGTGCGCCTCTTCATCTGCTCCGACCATGGCATGGCCACCATCCACACCCACCTGGATCTCATGACCCAGGTCGAGGGTCTGGGCCTCACCTTTGGCCGGGACTATACCGCGACCTACGACTCGACCATGGGGCGCTTCTGGTTCCACCAGCCTGAGGCACGCAACCGCATCTTGGAGTTGCTGGAGGGGATCAGCGAAGGCCGCATCCTGCCGCCGGAAGAATTGCAGTCCCTGGGCTGCGACTTTGAGGGCGACCAGTATGGCGAGCTTATCTTCCTCGCCAACCCCGGGGTCCTCGTCGTCCCCAGCCACATGGGGCTCAAGCCCATCACGGGCATGCACGGCTACCATCCGGACGACGCCGACTCGGATGCCTCCCTGCTCGCCAATGTCGCGCCGCCGGTGGATGCCCAAGTGATCACCGACGTCTTCCACCTGATGCGCGCCGAGGCCGGGGTCTAAAGAGCCCCCACGCCCAGGACTGCAACCATGCGCTGGGTGCTCAACATCGCCAGCAACTACCTGCGCTTCCTCGTGGGCATGGTGGTGGTATTCTTCCTCACCCCCTACATCGTCGCGCGATTGGGAGTCGACCTCTTTGGCCTCTGGTCGCTGATCTTCGCCGTGGTGGGCATCTTCGGCCTGCTGGACCTCGGTTTCGCTACCGCCGCCGTCAAGTATGTGGCGGAACTGACGGCCAGCCAGGACCACGCCGGACGTAACCAGGTGCTAGCCACCCTGCTGGGGGTCTACTCAGCCCTCGGGCTGCTCTGCCTCGCCTTAGTCGCCACCCTGGCTGGCCCGGTCGCCCTGGGATTCGAGTTGAGCCCGGATCAGCGCCAGACCTTCACCTGGGTCCTTTGGCTGTTGGGCTCGGTGGTGGCCCTGAATTTTCCCCTCAGCCTGTTCAAGGCCATCCTGGTGGGGACCGGGCGCATGTCCCTAGTCAATCTGGTGGAGTTGGGGACCACCCTGGCCAACGCGGCGCTCATCGTCCTCCTGCTGGAGGCGGGCCTGGGGCTACTGGGACTAGCCATCGCCACCGCCAGCACTCTGCTACTCGCAACGCTGCTCCTCATCCCCTTCGCTTACCACCTGACCCCCGAACTCTCCTTCTCGCCCCGACTCTTCAGCCTGAGGCGGGTGCGGGAGCTCACTCAAATCTCCGTCTATTTCTTCATCGCCAACGTTGCCGTGCTGATCATCCTGCGCATCGACCCGGTGGTGATCAAGGCCTTCCTGCCCCTCTCGGCGGTGGCGGTCTACGCGGTGGCCGCCAAGGTGAGCGAGTACACCTATCTGCTCAACAAGCAGTTTTCCAACGCCCTCATGCCCCTGGTCTCTCAGTCCCAGGGGGCGGGGGACGCGGCGACCATCCGTCGCATCCTCCTCGATGGCACCCGTTACCTCCTGGCCATCGCCGTGCCCTTCATCGCCCTACTTTTCTTTCATGCCGAGGCCTTCATCCTGGCCTGGATGGGGCCTGACTTCGCCGCCGCCGGCCCCTTGCTGCGCCTGTTGCTAATCGCTGTTTTCTTCACCAGCCTCCAGCTCAATGCCGCCAACGTCCTGGGCATGACCGGCCACCACCGCCTGGTCGCCTTCGCCATGGGCGGTTCGGCCCTGGTCAATCTGGCACTCTCCATCCTGCTGATCCAGTTCCTGGGGCTCACCGGCGTGGCCCTGGCCACGGTGGCCGCAGCCCTGCTGGTGGAGACCCTAGTCATCGTTCCCCTGGCCTGCGTAAGGCTCGGGCTGAAGTCCTGGACCTTCCTCAAGGACGCCATTCTGCCCGCCGTGCCCGCCCTTATTCCTGCCTTGGGGGTCGCCTGGCTGTTCGACCGGCAATGGCCGGCTGATCACTTCAGCGCGATCCTGCCCCAAGGCGCGGCCGCGGCCCTGATCTATTTCAACGTCTTCGTCTGGACCGGCGTACGGGCGGAGGAACGCCGCCAATTGATGGCCAGGCTGCGCAATCGGCGCCACCCCAGGCCGACCACCTCCAGCCGCAAGCCGGTTTGACGGGCTGAAACCGGGGATCCCAACATGCGTGCCCTGATCCACCTGATCAAAGACCGCCTGAACCAGGCCCGGCTTCTGCTCTATCGTCTGCGCCTCGGCTCCCTGGGCCCCGGTTGCGAGATCGACCAGGGCGTCAGCCTCCAGTTTCCCGATCGAATCCACATCAGCGCCGGTTGTCGCATCGGCCGCCACGCCACCCTGAGGGCCAATACGGAAGAGCGCCCCGGCATCCGCCTGGGTGAACGGGTATTGATTCAGGACGCGGTCATCATCAACGCCAATCGTGGCCAGGTCTCCCTGGGTGACCGCTCCTGGCTGGGACCCTTCTGCCTGGTCTACGGCAACGGCGGGGTGCGTATCGGCGCCAACGTTCTGGTGGCCGCCCATACCACCATCAATACCGTCTCCCACGCGAGCGAGCGCTGCGATATCCCCATCAACGACCAACCCGTCCTCACCGGGCCGGTGGTCATCGAGGATGACGTCTGGATTGGCCTCAACGCCGTCATCCTCCAGGGCGTCACCCTCGGCCGGGGCTGCATCGTCGGCGCTGGGGCCGTGGTCACCCGTTCAGTGCCGCCCTGGTCCATCGCCGTCGGCGTCCCAGCACGGGTCGTCGGGCGGCGGCCAGGTGCGCCAGAGGCGAACCCATGAAGATCATTCAAGTCCCCCGGCGCTTCGTCGCCAGCGAATGGGGCGGCACCGAGACCACCATCCTCCAGACCAGCCGTGCCCTCATCACCGCGGGCAACCAGGTCGAGATCTTCACCTCCCTCGCCCTCGCCAACCAACCGCGCGAGACCCTCCAGGGGGTCCCCGTCCGCCGTTTTTCCTACACCTATCCCTTCCTGGGCCTGACCGAACAAGACCGGCGGGACATGGACCGGAAGGGCGGCAACCTCCTCTCCCTCTCCCTGCTCTGGGCCCTGCTCCGGGAGCCGGGGGTGGACCTTCTCCATGCCCACACTGGCAAGCGGGTTGGCGGCACGGTCCGCACCGCCGCCCGGATCAGGGGCCTCCCCTATGTCGTCAGCCTCCACGGCGGCTTCTTCGCCGTCCCCCAGGGCGAGATGGACCAGATGCTGGCCCCCATCCGCCAGCGCTTCGAGTGGGGCAGGGCCTTCGGCGCCCTGCTGGGGGCGCGGCGGGTGCTGGAGGACGCCGCCGCCGTGATCTGCGTCGGCGGGGACGAGTACCAGGCGGCCCGCCAGGCCCTGCCCAACCAGCGGGTGGAACTCCTGCCAAACGGGGTGGACGCGCCCTTCTTCGCCCATGGCGACGCAGCCGCCTTCCGCGCCAGATACCAGATCCCGACCGAGCGGCGAATCATCCTCTGCATCAGCCGCATCGACTACCAGAAGAACCAGATCGGCCTGGCGGAGGCCTTCGCCCAGGTCGCCGCCGCCCGCTCCGACACCCACCTGATCCTCATCGGCCCGGTAACGGTGGAAAGTTACCGGGAGCGCCTGCTGGCCCGGGTCCATGACCTGGGTCTGGCACAGCGCCTGACCTTGATCCCGGGGCTAGGACCCGAAGACCCCCTGCTGCGGGGGGCCTTCCACGCCGCCCAAATCTTCTGCCTGCCCTCCCTGCACGAGCCCTTTGGCATCGTCATCCTCGAGGCCTGGGCCGCGGGCCTGCCGGTGGTGGCGTCCCGGGTCGGTGGCATCCCCTCCTTCACCCGAGAGGGCGAGGACATCCTCCTCACCACCCCTGGCGACACCGAGGATCTGGCTCGTCAACTGATCGAGGCCCTCGACCAGCCAGAACTGACGGGACGACTGGCCGCTTCCGGTCAGGCCAGGGCCCGCCAGGAATTCGACTGGTCCCGCATCAGTCAGCGCCTGATGGCCCTCTATGAGGACCTCCAGGATCAGCGCCGGCCTGGGCCGAGGTGAAGATGCGCCTGCTCCACGTCCACGAGCGCGCGGGGTTCCATGGCGGGGTCGAGCAGATCCTCCATGACACCGCCCTAGGCCTGGCCGCCCGCGGCTGGCCTCAGGCCCTGCTTCATCGGGACCCATCACCCCAGGCGGGATTTGTCGCCGCCTTCGCCCAGACCTCCTCCCAGGAAGAGGCCCTCCTGGCGGACTTCGCCCCGGAAATCCTGCTGCTGCATAAGGTCGAAGCGCCGGAGCTGGTGCGCCGACTGGCCGAGCGCTGGCCGACCGCCCGGATGATCCACGACCACGACCTGGTCTGCCTGCGCCGACACAAATACTTCCCCCTCAGCACCCGGATCTGCGACCGACCGGCGGGGCTGGCCTGCTACCTCCACCTCTGCTTTATCCAAAAGGGCCCGCCGGGCTCCCGGCTACCGATCACCCTGAAAGTGGTGAGCGAGCGGCGCCAGGCTATCGCCGCCCATGCCGCCGTCCGCCGCTTCCTGGTCGGCAGCCGCTGGATGCGCCAGGAACTGGCGATGAACGGCATCGCCGCGGAGCGCATCGAGATCCTGCCACCCATCCCGGCGGCCTTGGCGGAGACCATGGCCGAGTCCGGGGGGCTTGGGACCAAGGTCGCGACCGAGCAACCGCCGGAGATCCTCTACGTTGGCCAGGTGATCCGCGGCAAGGGGGTCGATCTGCTCCTCCGCGCTCTGGCCCTGGTGCCGCCCCCCTGGCGAGCGACCATTGCCGGCACCGGCAACCATCTTGAGGAATGCCGCGCCCTGGCCGAGCGCCTGGGCATCGCCGCGCGGGTCCAGTTCACCGGCTGGATTCGTCACGGGGATCTGGCCCCTCTGTACGCCCGCGCTGCCCTCACGGCGGTGCCCTCGCGCTGGCCCGAGCCCTTTGGCATGGTCGGGATCGAGGCCATGGCCCGGGGGCGGCCAGTGGTGGGCTTCGCCGTGGGCGGCATCCCCGACTGGCTGGAGGACGGCGTCACCGGCCTCCTGGCCCCCGAGGCCGACACCCGGGCGCTGGCTGCCGTCATCCACCGGCTGCTGACTGAGCCAGGGCTGCAAGCCCAGCTAGGGTCCGCGGGGGCCCAACGGGTGCGGGAACGCTACCAACCCGGGGCCTACCTCGACCGCCTGATGGCGATTCTGGAGGGAATGCGATGAAGATCGGCATCTCGGCCTTCGCCGCCGACCGCGGCAAGTCCGGCATCAGCCAGTACATGGCCAACATCATCGGCCGCCTGCCCGAACTGGCGCCCGAGGACGAGTTCCTGGTCTTCATCGACCGGCCCGACGCCGACCTTGCCCGCTCCTGGCACCCGTGCCTGCGGGTCATCGCCTGCCCCGCCTGGACCGGCCACCCGATCATCAGCATTTTCTGGCACCTCATCGCCTGGCCCCTGGCCCTGCGCCGCCACCACTGCGACGCAGCCTTCATGCCCGCCGGCAATCGCCGCCTGGCCTGGTGGTACGGGGTGCCGAGCCTGGGCACGGTCCACGACCTGTCCCAACTGCACATACCCCAAAAATACGATGCCCTGCGCACCTTCTACGTCATGCGCGTCCTGCCACGAATGATGCGTCGCCTGACGCGGGTGATCGCCGTTAGCCAGTCCACTCGCCGCGACCTGGAGGGCTACGCCGGGGTCGATCCGGCGCGCATCCGCGTCATCCCCAACGGCGCCGACCTAACACGGTTCCGCCCCCTGGACCGCGCCATGGCCAAAGCCCAGGTCGGGCGTGAGCTGGGCCTGCCACCCGACTTCGTCCTCTACCTGGCCCGGCTGGAACACCCGGGCAAAAACCATGTGCGTCTGCTGGAGGCCTTCGCCCAACTCAAGGCGGAGACCGATCTGCCCCACAAGCTGGTCCTGGTGGGCAGCCGCTGGAGCGGGGCCGAGATCATCGAGGCCCGGATTCGCGAACTGGGGCTCACCGAAGCGGTGATCCTACCCGGCTTCGTCGCCAACGAGACCCTGCCGGTCCTTTACGCCGCGGCGGACGCCCTGGTCTTCCCCTCCCTCTTCGAGGGCTTCGGCATCCCCCTGCTGGAGGCCATGGCCGCCGGGACCCCGGTCTGCGCCTCGGACATCTCCAGTATCCCGGAGGTGGTGGACGAGGCCGGGCTGCTTTTCGACCCCCTGGACCCGGCCGCCATCGCCTCCGCCCTGGAGCGCCTGCTGCAAGAGCCGGAGCTGCGCGCGACCCTGGCCGCCCGTGGGCTGGCCCGGGCACCGCTCTTCACTTGGGACCAGGCGGCTAGCGCCGTCCTGGAAGAACTCCTTGGGGTCACCAGGGGATGAAGCGCTGCTGGATCTTAGTCGCCCTCCTGGCCACCAGTTGTACCCAGCCCTGGCGGAGCAGCTGCGGCCCGGAGTTCGGCGAGGACCTGGTCGTCGGAGGGACATGTACGCCCCTATCGGGGACCTTAGCCCCCATTCCCCCCGGTGCCAGCCAGGCCGAGGTGGAAATCCTCTCCTCTCCCACCAGCGCCGAGATCTACCTGGACGGCCAACCCATCGGCCGCACCCCGCTCACCTGGCGCCTCGCCTATTCGAGCCAAACCCGCTTCCTCACACTCACCGCAATGCCACTCTATCCCGGCCAGGCCCCACAGGAACAGCGATTGCGGGTACCCCCCTTGCCGCGGCGTGTCCAGTTTTTCATGAACAATCCGCCCAAGGGTGAAGCGGAAACCACCGGGCAATGAACCGCCGAGCTATCAGGTGATGTCCGCTGTCCTGCCGGTCACCAGCCGCCGCCAGCCCATCTCTTCCTCTCCCTGACCAAGTTCTTGCGCAGGCGCCGCGTTTGACCCTCCCCCCCGAACTCTTTCCCGAACCCATCCAGGTCAAGCAATTGATCTTCGTGGCAATGACGATCGGCTTCCTGGCTGTCGCCATTCCCATGACCATCCGCTTCTCCTGGATGGAGAAGGTCTGCGTAGCTGGCATCTTCTTCATGGCCATCAACCCGGTGGACGTGACCTTCTTCAGCTACACCAACTACCGCGGCGACATCCGCGGACTGGAGTTCGGTGTCACCGACTGGTTGGCCATCACCCTGATCGTCACCATGCTCAAGGCCCCCCGGTGGCAACAGCGCAAGCTGTACTACCGCAACCCCAACGAGTGGTGGATGGCCCTCTACCTGGCCTGGTCCGCCCTGACCATCGCCACCGCCGTGGTGCCCCAATTCGCCTTCTTTGGCGTCACCAAGCTGATACGTGCCTACGCCACCTTCTGGGTGGCCTACAACTACCTGCGCAGCGAGGAGGACCTGCGCTTCATCATCTGGTGCGTGGTCGGGGTGACCTTTTACAGCTTTTCCCAGGTCCTGATGGATAAGTACGTGCGCGGTACCTTCCCCCCCCGCGGATCCTTCCCCCACCAGAACAGCCTGGCCACCTTCCAGAACATGCTGAACTTCATCATCTTCGCGGTGCTCATGCAGGACAGCGAGAAGCTCTTCGACAAACGCAGTTTGATCTACTGGGCCGCCCTGGGCGCCGGCGTCCTCACCAGTGTCGCCACCCTCTCCCGCGGGGGTATGGCCACCCTGGTGCTGGGTTGCGCCATGATCGCTGTCCTGAGCTTCTTCCTGAAGCAGAAGCCCACCAAAAACAAGAAAAAGCTCTCGGCCATCGGCCTGATGCTGCTGCTGTCCCTCCCGGCCCTGGCGGTCATCCTGCCGCCGATTATCCAGCGCTTCGAGACGGCTCCGAAGGAATCGGCGGAGTCCCGCCATCTGGCCAATGACGCCTCCGCCATGATGGGCCAGGAGTATTTCTTCGGCGTCGGCATCAACAATTATTCCTATGCCGTCAACTTCATGCGCTTTGGCGAGGACGCGGGCCTTGGCCCCTTGGACCGGGGCATCGCCCATCACATCTTCTGGTTGCACTATGCCGAGATGGGCAGCGTCGGGGTCATCCTCTATGTCCTGATGACCGGCACCTTCCTATGGATCGCCCTGCGTTTCATCCTCAAACGCCAAGACAGCCTGGAACGGGTGGTCGCCATCGGCATCTTCGTCGCCTTTGTCATCAACTGGTTCGTCGGCACCCTAGAGTGGCTCTTTCGCCAGATTCAGATCACGGTGGCCTACTTCGCCTTCGCTGGCTTTGTCACCTCACTGGATCGGCTGGAGCGCGACAGGCTCAAGCAAGAGAAGGAGCAGCGCAAACGACTCGCCCTCTGGTACCAGATGACAGCCCGCGACAGGGGACCGCCACCGGCCAAGGCTCCGGGCCCAACCAAGGTCTCCCCGACCGCCACCCCAAGGCGGCTCAACGCCCGGCGGCGTCCAGGCTGAGATGTCGGACCACCGCGACCCATGCCGGCCCACGCCTACCAGGCCCCTGTCTGGCTGGCTGGTGTCATATACTGCGAATCAAGCGATAACGCTTCAGTTTTCGGTACGGAAAAGCCGAAAATCAGTTCATGATGCCTATCAGTAGGCTCGACTCCCATCAGCCTCCCCTATTACAACCAGCCCTGGCAGGCACAACAGACGGCGGTCATGGACAACTCCCCCAAGGGTGCACTGAGCGAACTCAACCCGCCACGGCAACCCTTCGACAATACCCGCGACACCCGCTACTTTTTTCCCGCCATCGGCCACGCGGAGGCTCTGTCACGCCTGCTGTTCCTCGCCGAGGACCGCAACATGGGCATGGGTCTGCTCACGGGGGAGATCGGCTCCGGCAAAACCCTCCTGCGGACCGTCCTCCATGCCCGCATCGGTGGTGACCGGCACCTGCGGGTCAGCATCGAGAATGGCCTGCTCAACTTCGACGACTTGCTCCTGGAAATCATCAGCCAGATGCGTGGCGAGCGGGTCGAGTCGCGGGAACTGGCTGACCGTTACAGCCGCCTCTCCGCCTTCAAACGGCTGCTGACTGAACTGGTGGCCAACCGCGACCGCCACCTGGTGATCCTGCTGGACGAGGCCCAGCAACTCGACCCGGCGAGCCTCGACGCCCTCAAGGGACTCACCAACATCGCCTCCGAACGGCAGAACTTTCTCACCCTTATCCTCATCGGCCAGCCTGAATTGCGGCAACGGGTACGCAAGCTGCCCCAGGTGGATCAGCGCATCAGCCTGCGTTACCACCTCGGGGCCCTGGAGGAGGGGGAACTGGCCCCCTACCTGACGCATCGCCTTGAAGTCGCCGGTTACCAGGGCCCTTTCCCCTTCTCCGCCCGGGCACTGGAGGGCCTCTACCGCGCCAGCCGTGGCATCCCGCGCGAGGTCAACCGCATTGCCAAACTCGCCCTGGAGCACATCCGCACCCAAGATCTGACCCGCTTCAGCGAAGAGGTCATCGCTACGGTGGTCAGGGACCTGCGGCGTCACGGCGGCCTGTTCGAGGCCAGTGCCGACGGCCTATGAGTGACGAACTCAGTTTCCGCCAGCGCCATTCGCGCCCCCTGAGCGTTGCGGAGGATGGCCCGACGGGTGTAGAAGACCCGCGGGATGGCCAAGGCGAAGCGGCATGGGAACTTGGGGCGACGACCGACACCCCCGGCAGCCCGGCAAGCGCCAGGCCTGGATCTGGCGCCTTTCCCGGCCCTCATTCTGGTTCAGGATCTCTTCCGACCCCGAACCGAGGCGAGGAATGGCGAGACGCCCGCAGGGTTGGGCCCGACGCGACCTGGGGCCAAGTGCCGCTTGGAGCGGACATCGGAGACCCCCCCTGGGCCGAGCCAGCCCACACCGAGCGGCCGGGCGAGAGCCCCACTCCGGCCCTGTCCTTTCCACCCTTCCCCGGCCTCGGCGAGGAAGAGGCTGAAACCGGCAAGGGCAAGGCCCCGGGCCTCGACCTGGCGCGCTTCACCCGCGGCATCTGGAAACGCCGCTGGCTGGTGATCGGCGTCGCCCTGGTCATCATGCTGGGCGCCCTGGCCATCGCCCTCACCCTCATGAAGCATCAGTGGTCGGCGGGGGTGGCACTCATCATGCGCACCCATCAGGACCAGTTCACCCTGGGTGATGGCCAGCCCTACAAGCCTCAGCAGTACAACCTCAAGACCCTGCTCGACACCCTCAAACTGCCCACCTCCCTGCAGGAGGTGATCGACCGCACCGGCATCGAGGCCCTGCCGCGTACCCTGGCCGGCGCCATCGACGTGGCACTGGGCAAGGACTCCAGCATCTTCCACATCAAGGTCACCTGGGACGATCCCCGGACCGCCGCCACCCTTGCCAATCAGGTAGCCGAGGCCTTCGTCGAACGTAGTCGCGCCATCCGCCGGCAGGACGCGGCAGAGACCTTCACCAACTACGGCACCCAGTTGGATGAGGCCAGGGCCAAGCTGCGCGACCAGACCGCCGAACTCCTGGCCTTCCGGGAGACCAACCGGGTATCCGACTTCGAAACGGAGATGAAGGTGCTGGTGAGCGACCTGTCCCGCCTGGACGCCGAGTACCGCACCAAGCTGGCCGAGGTCGAGGCCATGCATGCCGGCCGCGCCCGGCTTGAGGCCCTGATCGCCGCCCAGCCGGAGATGATCGTCAGCTCCACGGTCTACCGCAGCCCCCTCAAGCAGCGCCTAGCGGACTATGAGTGGCAACTCCAGGAGGCCCGCAGTCGCTACACCAACGAGAACCCCAAGGTCATCAAACTCGAGAAACGCGTTAGCGTCCTGGAGCAGATGATCGAGGAGAGCAACGACGAGGCGGTGCCCGAGAACACATACTCACCCAACACCCAGCGGGCGGACCTGGACCTGCGCCTTCAGGAGCTGATCGACGAGATCAAGGTCCGCGAGGCCCAGGTGGAGGCCCTAGAAGGTACCTTGGCGGGGATGCGCGACAAGCTCGCCCTTTTGACCGCCAAACAGAAGGAATACGAACTGCTCAGCGGTCGGCTCGCCGCCACGGAAATCCTGGAACGGAACCTGGCGACCCGGGTACAGGAGGCCCGGGTGATGATGGAACGTAACGAGGCCAACTTCGACATCATCGAGCGGGCAACCCCGCCGGTGGAGCCATTGGCCTCCAGCCGCAAGCTGGTAGTGATCGGCGGCACAATCCTCGGCCTCGGCACCGGTCTCTTCCTGGCCCTGCTCCTCGAACTGATGGACCCCTGGGTGCGCAGCGGACGCGACGCCCGGGATGCCGCTGGCGTCGACCTGATCGCCGAGTTCGAGCAGGTACCCCCAGGCGAATCCAGGCTCATCGACCCGACCCGGCCCGCCTCGGGCGTTGCCATCCTGTTCCGGCGCTTTGTCAATGACCTGGACAGCCAACTCCAAGAGGAGGACTGGCGCTCCCTAGCGGTGATCAGCCTCGAAGCTGAGGCAGGACGCTCGCTGGTGGCCAGCAACCTGGCCCTTTCCCTCGCCCTTAAGGAGCGGGAGGTGATCCTGGTAGACGCGGACCTGCGTTCCCAGGCCGGCCCACGGCCTTCGGCCCTGCTGGGGCTCGACGCCCTTGCCGCCCGCCAGTCGGGGCTCTACGCGAATCTACGTGGCCAGGCGCCCCCACTCCTGGCGGAAACAACCACGCCGGGCCTACGCCTGGTCGAGGCCGGGGAGCCGCTGCCCGCCGACGACCAGGGATTACTGGCCCTGGGCCGACGCCAGTTCACGACCCTAGCCAGTCGCCTGGGCCGCCCCGGTCGCCAGGTCCTCTTCGACCTGCCGCCGCTGGCAGCCCAGGAGACCGTATTGGAGGCCGCCGCCGCCATCGGCAATGCCCTCCTGGTGGTGCGTAGCGGCCGCGGTCGGCGAGCGGATATTACGGAAATGGTTGACACCTTGGCGGCCCGGGGAGTCAACTTGCGCGCCCTGGTGCTCACCGAAGTACCGCCTGACCTGTTGAGCGGCAAACCCCTCTTCGAGCCTCCCGCCAAATCACGCAAAAAATCCGCCCGCGGGCGTCTCAAATTAGCCCAACCCGACCCAGCCGGAGCCAACGGACATGCGGCCTGAACGCAACAATCCGAACACCCCAGGACAAGCCCGCAAGGACGCAACCTATATTCCTTGCCCTGTCCCAACTGTGGCCTCAGCCTCCGGTGCTGGTCGCCCCTCCTTCCTGATCCTGACCAGTCTCCTGATCAGCGTCTGCTACGGCACCCTAGTGGGAGGCTGTGCAACCACCCACCCGGCGCTGGCTCAGGGTACAACCGCGCCACCGACAAGCACCCTGCCCCCCGCACCATCTTCACCGCCCCCCAAGGAAGAGAACCAGGGTCGCACGGTGGATGAGCAGCTTGCTGAACTCAGGCAGACCATCGCCGCGCTCGACAACCAGCCGCGCCTTGGTAAATCGGACATGCTAAGCATCTCCGTCTATGACGAGCCGGACCTCAGCCTGGAAAACATCCCCGTTCGTCCCGACGGCAAGATCTCCTTCCCCTTGGTCGGCGACGTCCAGGCTGAGGGCCGGACGGTGGACGAGCTCACGACGGACATCACTGAAAGGCTGAAACAATACCTCCTCGCCCCTAAGGTCACGGTGGTAGTGCAAGCTTTCAACAGCCTCTCCTACACCATCGCCGGCGAGGTAGTGAAACCCGGCGTCTTTCCCCTCACGACCAATATCAGCCTGGTGGATGCTATCGCCAAGGCCGGTGGTCTGAACAAGGGACAATACCGGGCCAGTTCCGTGGAACTAGCGGATCTGCCCCATTCTTTCGTCTCCCGTAACGGAAAGATATTGCCGGTGGATTTTGTCCGTCTATTGCGCCAGGGCGACATGCGTTTCAACATCCAGATCCAGCCAGGTGATTACATCAGCATCCCCTCAGGCCTGTCGAAGGAAATCTACATTATTGGCGAGGTCAAGGCTCCAGCCCTCTTCGCCTTCCGTGAGGAGATGCCGCTGTCCCGAACTCTGGCCTTGGCCGAGGGCTTTACCCCCGATGCGGACAAGTCGCGCATCCACGTGGTGCGTGGCTCTTTGCATAACCCGACTCTGATCGTGGCTGACTTCAACCAGATCATCACTGGCCAGGCCCAGGATGTCCAACTTGAGCCCGGCGATATCGTCTTCGTCCCCACCACGGGTCTCGCCACCTGGGCGCGCATGCTCAACCAGATCGTACCGACCATCCAGGCCATCCAGACCGGCATCGTCCTGCAGAAGACGATCTCACCCGTCCAATGAGACGCAAGGTTCAAAAAGAAGATGATCGCTCGTTCCCCTTGAGAACCAGAGTGCTGCGGAAGACGGTCATCCTCCCCCTAAAAAAACCCGGACGTCAGCCCCTAGCCGAGCATAGCCCCACTACCCGCTGGCTTGTCGTCGCTCTCTGCCTGGTAATAGCAGGCTTTGGCGGGTCCACGGCTGGCGCTGCTGACGCCGGTGGGGATCAATTGGGCATCACCTCCCCCCTGGCCCTAGACCCAGCCGCCCAGGCGGACAGTCAGATCGAGGTTTCGCCCGCGGCTGGTCTCCGCTTCTGGGAGACCCGGTCCCAGCGTTCCCTGACCTTGGGGATCGACAGCCTGGACCATGGCCGCGCCGTGGCCGCACCCGGGCGTTACACCCTCGTAAGTCCCACCGACCCGCACTATCGGCTGCCGCTAGGGGCACTGGGGGTGGGTAGCGACCAACAGATGGTCGGCCTCACCGCCAAGCGCCAGCCGATTATCGAGGCCCGGCTACACCTCCTCTTTCCCTATCCCCTGGATCCCGGACACGACTATCGGCTGGACGTCTCCGCGGTACCAACCGCGAATGGCCAGACCCTGGGCCAGGTGGCCGCCGCCGTGCCAGTTGCCTACCGACCTGACCGTCGGTCCAGTTCGATTCAGGTCAATCAAATCGGTTATGCCCCCCAGGCCCGCAAGTATGGCTATCTTGGCAACTGGCTCGGAACCCTAGGGCCATTGCCATTGGAAGGGCTGAACTTCGAGGTGATCTCGGCGACGACTGGCGAGGCGGTTTTCCAGGGTGAAGCGCGACTGAGAGCCGCTGCCGATCCCTGGAGCGGCAACGACGTCTACGAGGTGGACTTCTCGGCCCTGACCACCCCGGGCCGCTACCGGCTGCGGGTGGCGGAGCTTGGCGTTTCCGACCCCTTCACCATCGCCCCCGACGTCTACGCCCCGGCCTACCGCGCCCTGCTGCGGCTTTTCTACCATTCCCGCAATGCCACCCCGATCACCCCCCCCTGGGCCGATCCCGGTTACGCGCGCCCCCAGGGCGGGGTGCCTACTCGACTCGACGGGGTCTTTCACGCCGCCGTCGCGACCAGCCCCCTGGGCAACGAGGAACCGGCGGGCGGCTACCGGTTCCTGTCCCGCGGTTGGTTCGATGCCGGCGATTTCGGTCAATACGTGGTCAACCTTGGCCCGGTCTGGTATCAGATCGGCGCCGGGCTGGACCTGGCGCCACAAGCCTTTAGGGACGGGGAGTTGGGCATCCCCGAAAGCGGCAATGGTGTGCCCGATGTCCTGGACGAACTCGAATGGGGCATGGACTGGCTGCTGAGCATGCAGGATTCGCGGGATGGCGGCGTCTATTCCCGCCTCGCCAGCGCCACCTGGGACAGCGTCCCGCCCCACCTGATCGAAGAGCCACGAGTGATCTTCGAAAAGACCAGCCATGCCACCGCGATCTTCGCCGCCATCGCCGCCAGCCATGCCCGCATGCTACACGACTACCGACCTGCCAGGGCGGATGCGGTGCTCAAGGCTGCGGAAAAGGCCTGGGACTTTCTCCAGACCCACCCCCAATGGCCCGCGGAGGGCGAGCCTTATCGCAACCCTCCGGGCATCCATGCAGGCGAGTACGGCGATCCCTCGGCCAGGGACAACCTGCTGTGGGCCAGCGCGGAGTTGTTCCGCACCACCGGGCGGGAGCGCTATCGGGAAGCCTACCGGCGTCTGGTAAAAGGCCTCAAGCTGGACCCGACGGGCAATGTTTCATTCAAGGATCAAGCTTTGGCGGCCCTCTGGGCCTGGCTGATGGCCTTTAACTCCGGGCGAGAGCAGCAGCCAGAAGACCAAAACCTGGTGCGTCAGGCCCGTGAGGTCCTGATCGCCGCCGCAGACTGGCGCATCCGCCGTGCCGATGAGCACCCCTTCCGGGCCCCGGTGCACCAGGCGATTCAGTTGGTGGGCTGGGGCTCCTTCGCCCGCTCCACAGCTGCCACCTTGCCGCTCTTACAGGCCTATCGCTTGACCGAAGAGGAGCACTATCGCGACTGGGCCTGGCTCACCCCCCATCCCCAGTTGGGGGCCAATCCCCAAGGCCTGAGTTACATCACCGGCCTGGGGACCCGTTCACCTCGTTTCCCCCTGTCTAAACTATCGCAGATGGATGACCAGACAGCGCCCCTGCGTGGCATCCCGGTGCATGGCCCGCACTTTCACTTGCCGGCACTCTGGGGAGAGATGCGCGCCGTTAACGCGGCCTATCTGCCGCCGGAACAGCCTGGCCTGACGCAACCAAAGGATCCCGAAGACTTCCGGGGCACCTACCCGGTCCTGCGGCGTTACACCGATGTGGATGCCCTGCCGCCTATGTCCGAACCGACAGTCGCCGAATATGCCCAGGTGGGGGTGGCCTTTGCCCTGCTGAGCCACGAGAACCTCATCCCCAGGCCAAAGGCAACGGACCACTGACCACTATCTCCGTCGTCGGCTGGTTTTCGGCCAGGTTTGGCAGGGTCAGCTGGCCTCTGACCGCGTGTCGACAGCAGGCAGGCCACCGTCAGGCTTACCTGGAGATATGCACGGCGTTGCCCTCAGAGGGCAGCCGACCCGAAAAATACCATTAGCGGCCCCTCAGGCGAAGCGGCGCCACAAAGCGAGAAAGGCAATTACGGCCTCTGACCAGGCCAAGCCAGGAGTAAGCGCCAAGGCATTAGCCACGGCCGGCGCCACCGAGGCGCCAGGGCTCGCCAGCAGCAGGGGCAAGGCGGCGATCAACCGCTCCCGAGGATAGCGCAGCGACCAACGAGGGTCGCGAAGAAGTTCAGCCAGCCCAAAGTCGCGCAGGGTAATGGCAGCGTTGCGCAGGCCACCCCAGTCGCGCCCACCCTGAGCCTTGGGAAATCGTGGGGAGCCATAGACCGTCCAGTCGGGAATGATCAGCGCCGTGCGGACCTGCTCGAACCAGCGCAGGGTCTCCAGCCATAACCCAACCACGCGCCCCTGCCATGCTATCGGATCCTCCTGGTGGAATTGGCCATAATCCGGATGAAACTTATGCTCCCATGCCTGTTGGTAGAGCCCAAGGAAGTCTGCCTTTCCCAGCCAGTCCAGGGCCTTCATGCGCTCTGCCTTGGCCACATAGGACGGGTGATAGCGGCGATAGCCCGCCAGCCGGGCGTCACCGCAAGCCAGGACGGCCTTGAACAGGAACTTGAAAAAGACCTCCCGCGCCTCGGCATCCAGGGCCTCACTAGCGGCGAGCCGCTGTTGATTCATCAGCAACAGGCTGCCACGGTTAAGCAGCAGGCGGGTGAACTCCCCCAGAGGCAGGCCGGTGAAGGGCATGGGCGGCATCGCCGCCAGGACGTTCGGCTCGCCCGCCACCACCCGATGACCCCAGAGCATCTCGGCATTCATCAGCGAGTATTCCGCCGCCGGAAGGCGCTCCTCGCGCAGCAGCGCGAAGTCCACCTCGACCCCGACCTTCGCCTCCAGGGCCTTAGCCGCCGCCGCCAGGTCCCGGCTCAGGGCTTCCCTTGCCGCCCGGGATAGCCCACGCACCACCACGAAATAGTCGTAATCGTTGTAGGGCTCGGGGTTACCGGCACGCCAGACATAACCACCTTCGCCTCGGCCATAGCCGCCCATGAGTACCAGGCCCCGAAAGGCAGGTGGCTGGAGGAGGGCGGTGACCGCCCTGGCGACCACCACCTGATCACGGGTGATGCGTGCCTCGACGGCCGCATCGCCGTCGAGGGTAAAGCGATTAGGACTGGACATGGCTTTACAACCCCTCCCGCACGCCTTGGCGCACCCCTTGCCAGCGCGCCCACTTCTGTACCGCCCGCAGGGGGATGCTATGCAACAGGGCGTCCAGGGAACGGTGGCGCAGGCCCCAATCCAAATCGCGCAAGACCTCCATGCCGAAAGGAAGCAGACAATAGCGCAGCAGGGAGGTATCGATCTCCCCCTCGCGGAAGATCCAGGCCTCGGCCTTGCCTTCGCCGAAGTGACGCTTGTAGGACTGGCGCAGGTTGTAGTTGTGGGAATGGGTGGCCGCCGCCTCCGGCACGTAAGCGATGCGCAGACCCGCTCGCTTGAGCCGATAGGACCACTCGATATCCTCGGAATATTGGACGCGGGTCTCGAAGGGGAAACGCTCGAGGACCTCGCGCCGCGCCCCCGCGTTGGCCATGGAGAAGAAATGCACCCAGGTGGCAGCCTCTCGGCCGTCACCGAAGGCGCGTTCGGTATCCTTGGCGAAGAGGGAACGACAGTCTGGCCGCGCCGTCTGGCGGCCGTAGACCGCACCTACGTCCGCATCGGCCAGGGGGGCGACGAGGCGCGCCAGCCAGTCCCGGCCCTCCGGGGTAGCGTCCGAATTGAGGAAGACCACCACCTCCCCACCCACGGTGCGCACCGCCTCGTTAAGCACTCGGCCCGGGTTGTAGTCGCGGGAGTCGTTGAGCCTGATGCGCTCAGGCGCGTTGTAGTCGCGGATGATGTCGAGGGTGCCGTCGGTGGAGGAGGAGTCAAAGTTCCACAGAGTAAATTCGGGATAATCCTGCTTCAGGACCCACTCAAGGGTCTGGCGGATAACGGCGAGGTCATTGTAGGATCGCATGGCGATTGCCACTGGCGGCTGATAGGCCGCCTCGGTGCTGAGAGTGCTGCTATTTGGCATGCCGGATCTCCCTCGGATTTGGGATCATGATTGGGGCTCGGTCGGGGACTGGAATCGGAACCGGGATCTGAAAGAGAGGGGAAGAACTGGATTTGGGCCTAGCCTGATTTTGATCCAAGATTACCAGGAAAAGCGGGCTATCCTAATGGGAGACATCGCTTCTGGCGCCCACTGCTCCCCCGTCACGCTGATAGGGCCGGGACGTCAGGCGCGGAGGCAGCCCTCCTTGCCGAACCCTAAGCAACCGATGCATCCTCATCGCGCGAACCCGGATTTCAGATGAGCGCCACCACCACCCAAAGCCTCGACCTTCGCCGCCCCCTCGCCACCACCAACGCCTCGCTGCTGCTGGCTGGTTTCCTGATACTGTTGGCGCTCCTCTGGTGGGTGCTGAGACCGGACATTCCCGGTATTTGGTATCTGGCCGCCCTCAAGCTGCAATTGGCGGCCCTTGCCGGCCTGTTCCTGCGGGGGCTGAGGCGGCGGGTCTTCTTTGGCGCCCCCCTGTCCTTGCACCAATCCCTGTCCTTCGAGGTCGTGGTACAGATACTCCAGACCTTAAGCCCGCTCCTGCCGCGCAAGGCCTTCGAGGCGGAATTCATCGTCCGTGAGACCGGCCAGCCGCGGGACCAGGCCCTGGCCTGGCTGCGCAGCCGCGGCGCCAGCGTCTGGCTGATCGCCCTGGGCGCCCTGAGCCTGGCGGCCTGGGTCTATGGGATCGGCTGGGCAGCCGCCTTGCTCGCGGCTGGCGCCGCCGGCGGCCTCCTTTACAGCCTTATCGCCCTGGGATGGGCACGGGGGCCGGATCAGGGGCAGGCAGGTCCAGGGGTGGCTCCCGGCCGACACGCCGCTAACCTGGCGATGGGAGCCCTGACCTGGGGCATCGAGGGTGGACTCTTCATCTGGGCGCTGGCCAGTCTCCTCCCCCTGCCGCTGGCGCTGCTCTTGTACCTCGGCTTCACCGCCATCGTCGAACTTGCCCCGGTGCCTTATGCCCTGGGTATCGCCGAGCTGCCCGCCCTCCTCGGCGGCCTGTCCGGCCTGGGACCCACCGCCCTCGCCGCCCTGCTGGTCTTCCACGTCGCCCGCCTCTGGCCTCTGCTGCCCCTGGGCATCATCTACCTAGCCCGCTACAAGCTCCAGGTCGCCGACTTCCGGGATGCCGGCATCATCGCCCGCATCGCCCACAGCCAGCGCCCAACCGGCGGCTGGGCCTTTGCTGGCGACACCGCCACTGGGGACGAGCGACTGGTTAGCCTGGTGATCCCCGCCTACAACGAGGAGCAGCGCCTCCCGGCTTATCTCGATGACATCCGCGCCTACCTCGACCACTGTCCTAGGCCCGCCGAGGTCCTGGTAGTCGACGACGGCTCCCGCGACGGCACCGCCGCCTATGTGCGTGGCGTAGCGGCGACCGACCCGCGCATCCGCCTGATCCAGCAGACGATGAACCAGGGTAAGGGTAAGGCCGTGGAGCGCGGCGTTTTCGAGGCCCGGGGCCGCTACGTGCTCTTCACCGATGCCGACGGTGCCACGCCCATCGCCGAGATCGACAAACTGCTCGCCGCCGTCGGCGAGCGGGCAGAGATCGCCATCGGCTCGCGGCGGCTGGTATCCGCTGAGACCGAGCGAGAACGCACCGGCCTACGTCAGCTCATGGGCAATGTCTTCTATTCCGTGGTCAACTTCCTCGCGGTGCCCGGTATCCGCGACACCCAGTGCGGCTTCAAGCTGTTCCGCACCGACGTGGCCCGGGAACTGTTCCGGGACCTCAACGAGGCCGGCTGGGCCTTCGATGTCGAACTCCTCTACCGCGCCCAACTCTTCGGCTACGGTATCGCCGAAGTGCCAGTCAACTGGCACGAGGTCGCCGGCTCCAAGGTCAACCCCCTGAAGGATGCCATCAAGATGTTCCTGGCCATCTTCCGCATCCGCCGCCGCAATGCCGGCCTGCTGCGCCATGCCCCGGGCGGGCCCGCCGCGGCCGCCGCCTCGCACTGAGAGGTCCACCCCATGAACCCCTTGTCGCGGCTCGCCGGCCAGTTCGGCCGTTTCGGCTTGGTGGGCCTAATCAACACGGGCATCGATTTTGCCGTCACCAACGCCCTCTTTCTGCTGTTACACCCCAGCGGAGACCTTGGGCTATTGGGTATCTCGGCCCTCGCCTGCCTCGCGGCGGCCACCAACTCCTACTGGATGAACTCACGCTGGACCTTCCAGCAGGGTGCCAAGGCGCCCCAGGCCCTGGCCAACTTTGCCCTGGTCGCCCTGCTGGGTCTGGTGGTCAATTCGGCGGTCTTTCTCTTCGTCGCCAAGTACCTGCACCTCCTGATCGAGGTCGGGCCGGTGCTGACCATCAACCTCGCCAAGCTCGTGGCGGTGGGGGCGGCCATGGCCGTCACCTTCCTCGGTTACCGCCTGGGGGTCTTCCGCTCCGACTCCACCCTGGCCTTCCGCCGCGAGGCACGGCTGGAGCCGGCGGCACTTCCCCCGCGCTGGGACTGGCTGGGCGGCATTCTCCTCCTCGCCCTGCTGACGCGCCTGGCCTTCCTCGCCCTGGCCCCGGTCGCCTACGGCGATGCCGTCAGCTATTCCTGGGTCGCCTGGTTCACCGCCCAGGGGACCGCCGGGCTGGCGGACAGCTTCTGGCACAGCCTGTTCGATTTCTGGCAGGTTCCGCTGATCGCCGCCGGTCTCGACCGCTACCCGGCCCTGGTGCTGGCCTCCCTCATCCCCGGCCTGCTGCTGGTGGCAGTCATCTACTTCATCGGCCGGCGGCTCTATGGCGAGACCGCCGGGAGCATCGCCGCCTTGCTGGCCGCCCTCCATCCGCGCCTGATCGAATATGCGGTCAACGGCTACGCCGAGTCCTTCTACCTGTGCATGGCGACCTGGGGCATCTGGGGCCTCACAGCCCTCTATCAGGGCCAGCGGGGGGCGGCCCCCGTGTTGGCGATGGGGCTGGGGCTGGGCAGCTACTTCCTGGTCCGCAACGAGGGGTTGCTCCTCATCCTCCTGTTGCTGGTCTCCGCCGGCTTTTTCCTCCGCCATGAGCGGGGGGCGCTGCGTGCCCTGCTGACGGCCGCGGCCCTGATGGCGGCCCTGACCGCCGGTTATGCGGCGGTCACCCATGCCCTCTGGGACACCCCGGGGCTCTTCGCCAAGGGCAGCAACCTGGCCAAGGAGCACATCGAGACCCTCGACCTGGGCGCCGCCGCCCGGGAAACCTACGGGGGGACGGAACGGCCGGCGCAGGCCCTGGGCTGGGGGGAACGGATCGGCATCCTCCTGGCGCGCTGGCCCCGCAACCTGCGTTACACCGCCGAACGCCTGCCTGGGGTGCTTCTCTCGCCGGCGGTGCTCTTCGCCCTGGCCCTGCCCCTGCTGGTGGCCAATCGGGGCGGGGCACGCCGCGCCGAACTCCCCCTAGCGCTCTTCACCCTCTGGCCCCTGGCCTTTTACCCCCTCCTACAGCTCGAACCCCGGCTGCTCTTTCCGACCCTGATCGGTGTCTGCCTCTTCGGCGCTGGCGGGGTGGTGGCCCTGGGACGTTTCCTGGAGCAGAAGCTGGAGTCCTCCCCCCGCCTGGCCCGGGCCGCGATCCCCGGTCTGGCCGCCGCCCTCCTGGTACTATTACTACCCATCACCCCACTCCTGGCCCACAGCTCCGAGAACCAGCGGGGCTTCCACCGGGAGGTGGGGGCCTGGATCGCGGCGAATCTGCCTGCGGATCTGCGCATCGCTGGAGATGGCTACGGCTATGTCAGCGCCTCCACCTTCTGGGCCGGTCGCAAAGGCGAGCCCCGACGCTGGACCGAAACCCCGGAGGCGCTAGCCACCTGGGCCCGGGACCAGGACTTCCCGGTGCTGATCCTCTATGAGAAATACCTGCGCGAGGCCAACCCCGAACTTCTGCCCGTCCTAGAAACCGGCATTCCTGGCATGCGACAGCTTCACACACTCCATTTTCCCCGAGTTGGGCGGGTCGTCCTGTGGCAAGCGGAACCACCGGCCAGCAGCACAACGTTCACGCCGGCTACGCCGCGGCCCAACCCATGACCAGGCCTTTTCAGCCGCAAAGGAAATACGGAGATTACCTAAAGACGCCATGAGCACCTCCCAGAACTGCCGCCTGCCCCCCCGGGAGCAGGGCGAGGCCCTCGCCTGGGGCCTGCTTATCGCCGCCCTGACCAGTCTGCCCTATCTGCTGGGCTACCTCTCGGCGCCTGACGATCGCTACTTCCTGGGCTTCGTGCTCAATGCCAAAGACCAGAATACCTATTTCATGTGGATGACCCAGGCCGCCGCGGGTGAGGTCTTCCTGCGCAACCTCTACACCAGCATCCCCCACGAGGGGGCCATGCTCAGCCTCTTCTTCCTCTTCGCCGGGGCCTTGGGGCGTGCCCTGGGGTCCCTCGACCTGGCCTACCAGTTGTTGCGGGTCCTCGCGGTGATCCTGCTGGCCTGGAGCTTGTGGCTCTTCATCGCCACCTTCGCTGAGGAACGACGCCAACGCCGCTGGCTGTTTCTCCTCTGCGTCCTGGGCGCCGGGTTGGGGTGGGCCTGGAACCTGAGCCGTCTCTTCGCCGGTGACTACGGCGGCCTGGTTACGGACACCGAACTGCTGGACCGGCCCTTCGACCTCTGGGTGCCCGAGGGCTATGTCTTCTACTCGATGCTGGTGATGCCGCACTTCACGGCGGCCATCGCCCTACTCCTTCTCACCCTGCGCTGGGCGGCTCTGGGGCTGCGGGACAATCGCCTCGGCCTGACCGCCCTGGCCGGGCTCATGTGCGCGGCCCTCAGCTTTGTCCACCCCTACGACGTCCTCATCGCCCTGGGTCTCTGCTTCGCGGTCGTCGGTCTCCACAGCCTTCGGCACCGGCGCCTGGAGGTCGGCACCTGGCGCCACCCCCTGCTCCTGGCACTCATCGCTGTCGGGCCCATCCTCTACAACTACTGGATACTCCACCATAATCCCGGTATGCAGGCCTGGCTGGTGCAGAACAAGTCGGCCTCCCCGCCGCCAATGAGCTACCTGGCGGGCTATGGCTTTCTCCTACTCGGCGCCCTGGCCTTTCTCATTCAGCGGGCGCGGGTCCTGGGGCGGGACCTGGAGCCCTGGCAGTGGCTGGCGGCCTGGTTGCTGATCCTGCCCATGGCGGTCTACGCCCCCATCGACTTTCAACGCCGGCTGGCCATCGGTGCCTCGGTGCCCATGGCCCTGGCCACGGGTCTCTGGCTTTGGCAGTGGGCCCAGACCCGCCCCTGGTGGAGTCGCGCCCTGCCGCGGGCGGTACTCTTGATGACGGTGCTGGCCCTAGTGGCACCCTCTAGTGCCTTTCATTGGCTCAACAGCTTCCGCAAGGTGAGGGACTTCGCCGGGGAACTCTACGCCTACCGGGAGACGGTCGAGGCCCTGGCCTGGCTCGGTCGCCAGCCGGGCGTTGCTGAGGGGACCGTGCTCGCCCGCTTCGAGACGGGTAACCTGGTGCCGCGGTTCAGCGGTCTAACGACGGTGATCGGCTCCCGGGGGCAGACCGGCGACTTCGATCGGGTCCTGGCGGAAACCCAGGCCCTCTTTGCCAACCAACTGACCGAGACCGAAATACGTGACCTGATGGCCCGGCATCGGGTGCGCTGGGTGGTCCTGGAAGCCGAGTCACTCCTGGGCCCCGAGGGTGGACGGCGAGAAGGTCAGGGCCTAGAGGAGCGCCTGGCAGGTCTTGGCCTGGTGTCGATCTACCGCAGCGGCGATGGCCGGGTCGTCCTCTATGGCCCCGGCTAGGCCAACTTCCCGTTACCCCCGCAAAACTGCCCCATCCAACGCCCCCCTGCTCATCGCTGGCGCGGTGGTGAACTTTATGTTCCTGATCATCCTGCTTGTGTTTTCATATCTGCGGGAGGAACCCTCTTTCTGGATGAACGCCAACGCCTGGAGCGCCTGGCCGAGCGGGATGCGGGAGCTGGTGCAAACCCTGTACTACCCCCTGCTGCTACTGGAGTTCCTGCTGCTCTCCGCCTTTTCGGGGATCAGCATCCACCTGCTGAGTACCCGCTATACTTCAGCCAGCCTGGCCGTGGTGCTCCTGCCCATGCTATGGGGGCTTTTTTTCATGGTTATCGTCAATTCCGTGTTCAATAACCTAGAGAACCTCTGGTACGGACGGCCGCTACACTGGCACCCGCACGATCCCTGGCCGCAAGGCCTTCAGATCCCTCGGGAGCAACCCGCGATGATCGCCAGCCCAGCCGCTTTTGCACGACGAGGCAGCCATGCAGTCTGATTCCACAACCAACCAGGCCGGTGAGCGGCTGGGCTACTCGGCCAGAACCCCCGACTATTACCTGGAGCAAATGGACCCGGAGATCCGGGCCAGCCTGTCGGCAGCGCAACTGGCCGCGGTGAAGGACCTGCTGGGGGCCTCCATTCCCAAGCCGGCGCCCAAACTGGTCGATCTACGCTTCTGGCTGGACTTCCTCGCCTATCGCTTTTACGCCGTCCTCTATATCGGCAAGGATCGCCGGCAACGGGACCGGGGGGACCTCACCTCCCCCATGGCGCGCAAGGGCAACATCCTCCTGGTCGTCCTGCTGCTTATCGGCTTCAATCTACTGATCAGCCTCTTCGTCCTGGCTATTGCCCTGGGGATCAAGTACCTGGTCGGGCTCAGCCTCTTCCCACGCGCACCGATCATCAATTAAGGCTGACTGAAACCAGGGCTTTCTGCTGCTTCCCGCTCCACCAGGGTTTGTTTCATCGAGCCGGATCCCGCCATTTCGGTCGGTGGAGCCCAAATCAATTGCGGTATCTGGCTGCGCCGCGATTTCAATCCGGCCGTCGCCAGGCCTGCGCGATGAAGAGCTGACGCAGCCCTTGCCAGAGGAAGCCCATGTCCCGCCCCCAACTGCGCTGGCGGGCATAGAAGGCGTCGCTGAGCAGGCGCTCCTCGATGGGGGCGTCCGCCGGCACGTTGAGTTGGGTGGGACCAAGGAGCCCCACCGGGGCCGAGTCGCGAACGAACTGCCAGTCCTCATTCCGGGCGGCGGACTCTTCGGGGGTGAGGGGGCTGACGCCCACCAGGCGCAGATCGCCGCGGACCACGGCGATCAGCCAGGGCAAGTGGCGCAGCACAGGCACGCCGGTGCGCCAGTGGCGCAGGACCAGCGGGCGCGCCTCGGCGACCTCGTGGCTGGGGGAGGGGGGGCGGGTGCCCAGGTACTCCCGGCCCGCCAGGAGGGGGTCGCCGCCCGCCTCGCGGGCGGCCAGGAGGGCCGCCAGCGGCCAGAGCGGCAGGGACAGCAGCAATAGCATCAGGCCGAACAGGCGGTCGAACCCACGCGCCGCGACCCCGCCCATGCCCCCCTCGGCGAGGTTGCCGAGCAGGAAGGCATCGCTGATGCGCAGCACGGCGCCGGTGTCGACACGGATAAGGAGGTTAGAGGCCACCACGGCGTTGGCGACCTCCACCAATTCGCCGACATAGGTGCGTGAGAGGATGACGCTGTCGCGAATGGTGGCGCCACGGTCCACCACCACCTCGTCGCCGATGACTACCTCGCCAAGGAGCTCCGCCTCGGGGTGGACGCGACTGTTGGCGCCGACGAAGGCGACCCCCTGCTTAAGGCACTTCGGCGAGACCTGGGCCCGGCGCCCGAGGGTGAGCCCCAGGGCCACCATGCGCCCCGGCAAGGCGATGCCCAGGAAGCGGCCAGCGACCAGATCGCGGTTGGCGCGGTGATAGTCGCCGATGCTGGTCAGCAGATTGAGCTGGGCCGGTAGTAGGTCGAAGGAGTCGACTGCGAGGGAGGGAACGGATCGCGCAGAAGCGCGGGGGACCGACCAGCGCAGATCGCCCAAGGCCGCTGGTACCGCGAGCACCTCGACCTCCATGCCCTGGGCGGGGGCAACCCCAGCAATGGCGGCGGAAGATGCGCTGTCATCAGTCCCGGCACGGGTAACCGCAGTGCCGGCCAAACCGGTAATTACCGACTGATCTGCAACTGGGCCGCTCAAGGTACCCGGCCCACCACCAGGCAGTTCGCTGGAACTCTCCGCCATGGCCAGGCGCGGGCGCACCAGCACTAGCCCGCCCCGTGGGTCACCCAGGTGGCCGACCAGTCGCGCCCCGGCCCGCCCCTGAGCCAGGTCCAGAAAGGCCGCTACCGCCGGTGCCCGCAATACGTCGCCACGCAAGGCCAGCAGCGGCTCATCTTCCGCCAGGCTCAGTCGTCGCCAGACCTCCCCTGGATCCTCCTCGCCGCGGCTGAGAACGAAGCGGAAGGCCGCACCCCAACGGCGGCCATCGCCCAGGGCGGCCTCGATCTGATCGGCATGGGCGGAGACCACGATGAGCAGTTCCCGGACCCCGGCGCCCACCAGGTCCTCGATGCAATGGACCAGGACCTCCTTGCCGGCCACGGGCAGCAAGGCCAGGGGGAGATTCTCAGTCAGTGGCGCCAGTTCAGCGCCCTGGCGGTCGGCGAAGACGAGTGCGCGCATGTGATGCAAGGCTCCCGGTTGCCTCCCCGCCCCTCAGCCAGGACGGGGAGAGGGTGATGGTTCTAATAGGCACCCTTACCTAGCAGAAGGGCGGGAATGGTCTTGAGCAGCAGCTTGATGTCCGTCCACAAGGACTGGGATTGGATGTATTCCACATCCAGTTCCACCTGCTGGTCGAAGGGGATCTCCGACCGGCCCGAAACCTGCCAGATGCAGGTGATGCCGGGGATGACCTCAAGCCGGCGGCGATCGGCCAGGGAATATTCGTTGACCTCCGCCGGCACCGGTGGGCGCGGTCCGACCAGGGACATGTCGCCCTTGAAGACGTTCCACAACTGGGGCAGTTCGTCGATGGAGGTCTTGCGGATGAAGCGGCCGATGCGGGTGACGCGCGGATCGTCACGCATCTTGAAGATGACCCCGCCCTGCATCTCGTTCTGCTTGAGGAGTTCGGCCTTGCGCGCCTCGGCGTCAGCGTACATGGAGCGGAATTTCCACATGGTGAAGAGTTCCCCCCAGCGTCCGACCCGAATCTGCTTGAACAGGACCGGCCCAGGGGACTCCAGGCGGATCAGCAGCGCCAGCAGGAGGAAGAAGGGTAGCAACAACACCAGGAGGACCCCTGAGGCGATGATATCCAGCAACCGCTTGACCAGGTAGGAGCCCTGCACCACCCCCGCCCAGCCGGCACGCTTGAGGTGGAAACGCAGGCGATGGCGCAGGCTCGCCCGGGATAGGTTGCCGTAACGAGCCAGCACCAGTTCACGCAGTTTTTGTTGGTGGGTGGGCATAATCATCGCTTCTCATCCCATGCATGATCCGGGATTTCGCTCACGGCCGGTCGTCCCCCACGCCAGTGCCTGGCAGGGAAAAGCGTCCGGGATGGCGAGACTGGTGCCAGACGCGCGCCAGAAAGAGGGGGTTACCGATGATATAGCGGCGCCACATGCGCCGGGGCTCCTGCAGCAGCCGCCACACCCATTCGAGGCCGATCTCGCGCATCCAGACGGGCGCCCGAGGGATGCGGCCGGAATAGAAATCGAAGAGACCGCCCACACCCATGCACACCGCTGGCCGCAGGTCCTGGCGCCAGCGCTGGATCCACAATTCCTGGCGGGGAACTCCGAAGGCCACCAGCAAGATGGCCGCCCCCGAGGCGTTGATTGCCGCCACCACCCCCGGCTCCTCCTCGGGGCTGAAAAAACCGTCGCGGACCCCGGCAATGCTCAGTCCGGGGTAACGCGCCTGCATGTTGGATGCCGTTGCCGCCGCGATCCCCGGCCGGGCCCCAAGCAGGTAGAGCGGGATGCCCGCCTCCGCCGCCGCCTCACACAGCTTCGGGAAGAGGTCGGTACCGTTGACGTTCTCGCGCAGGGCCGTCCCCAGCATCCGACAGCCAAGGTGAATGCCTATACCGTCCGGTAGGACCCGGTCGGCACCGACGAGGAAGGCCCGGTAAGCGACGTGGTGCCAGGCGATGTTAAGGCAGTCGGGATTGACGAAGGCCAGGGTACGACGCATGTTTGCCTGGGTCTGGGCGATGATCCACGCCACTGCCTCGGCCATGGTGGTATTGACCACCGGAATACCAAAGAAGTTGAGCACGGGCGGGGCCTCGGCCGAGGCCCCGCCGCCGAGGGCGGCGGCCACCAGCGAACGGGCTGCCAGGCCGATGTCACCCTTCATGCTCTGGCCGTAGACCAGTTCCCGGTCCAGCTTCGACTCGGTCTCGTGGGCGATGCCGACCTGGCTACGCAGGCGGTAAGGGGAGATCAGTCCCGGCCGGACCGAGAACCGCATCAGGTCGCGGACTGGCACCTGCGCCGCCTCGGACGCGGACAGGGGCCTAGGGCCGACGATGGCCATCTCTCCGCGCAGGATATTCAGCCAGACCGCAGCACCGCGCAGGGGCCCGCGACCGGCGAAGGCCAGTTCGTCGAAGGGTTCCCGGAAGCGGCCGATGCGGGTGGTACGGATGAAGACAGTACCTGCCTGTAGCCGGCTGGCCAGGGCCCTCACCAACCATAGGGGGGCCAGCCCCAGAAGCAGCATCAGGCCGAGGGCCAGGTCCATGAGCCGCGCAGCGGCCTCCCCCAGTATGGGCAGTAAGGGATGCGTCACCCGCCGAAGAGCGAAGAAACGCCGCCGCCTGGCGCCCATGGGCCCGGGGATCTCCACTCGCGTCCTCATGACCACCAGGCTGCTGGCCGGCGCGCCGGCTCGGGCCTGAGGCGCGATCCTTTGCCGGGCAAACCCTTAGGCCAGGCGAAGGGCAGACTAAGGGCACCCCTCTCGGCGGCTACAGCAACCCGATCAACGGCCACCAAGGATGCTCCCGAGAAAGGCATAGGTCTCGCTGGCCGCCACCAATGCCTGGTTGAAAGCCTTCTCGTCCTGGCCCAGATGAGCCTGCAGGTCGCGGCCCAGGGTAGCCCAGCGTTCGCCGGTCTGGGGGCCGTAACCCTGAAAGAACCGCGTGGCGTCCCCGGCCGGCCGCTCCCGGGCCCGGCCCAGTAGCCCCAAGATCACTCGCGACCCTAGGGTCGCCCCTTCCAGAACATAAAAGCACCCGGCGGCACGCGCGAAGCCCTCGCCCGAGTAGGGCTCGGAGGCCGGCTCCGCGTCGGGCTCGGCTGGCGCCGCCGTTGGGGTTCGAACACCAGCCGTACCTGCCATCGGTTCGGCAGGGGCACATGGCGGCGAGACGCTGGCCTTCGTTGCGTTGCCGGGGCTGGGGCTGGGTCTGAGGCTGGGACCGTCAAGGCTGGTTGCCGTGACGACTGGCGTCATGACCAGGTGAGCGTCAGGGGCAGATGGCCGCCAGCCGGGATCCAGCCGCCGCAGGTCCTCTTCCAACCAATTCGTCTTGCCCAACCGGGTCGACCAATCCAGTCCCCGCGACTCCCACACCGCCGCGTGCTGGCGCAGGTGGTGCTCGCAGATGCGGTTAGCCCGGTAGAAGCGCCGCAGCAGATCCTGATATTCCTCACGGGTGAGTTCCGGATCGACCAGGCGGCGCATCCGCGGCAGGGCCTCGACGTCG
>ERZ1645187.778-NODE-778-length-31274-cov-10.383741_pt1 | contig 31274 bp, 28 predicted proteins | sample MGYA00575352_ERZ1645187 | MGnify/ENA primary metagenome ERZ1645187 (study PRJEB40837, sample SAMN11349314) | freshwater sediment metagenome | isolation source: river sediment | host: Sediment | place: India: Wazaribad , New Delhi | collected 2017-02-21 ... | reverse complement strand
CGGTGGTTGAGTCGCTGCATGAAAGCAACCCGATGATGGGCTTGCGCGGCATCCGGCTGGGCATCGTCTACCCCGACATCATGAAGATGCAGGTGCGGGCCATCTTTGAAGCGGCCTGCGATGCCAAGAAGAATGGCATTGATCCGCATCCGGAAGTGATGATCCCCCTGACCGGTCACGTCAACGAATTAAAGCTGGTCCAGCCGACGTTGGTCCAGATTGCCAAAGATGTGATGGCTGAAAAAGGCGTGGAAGTCTCATATAAGTTTGGCACGATGATTGAAATCCCCCGCGCCGCAGTTACCGCAGCGGAAATTGCAGAATACGCTGAGTTCTTCTCCTTTGGAACCAACGACTTGACCCAGATGACCTTTGGCTACAGCCGCGATGACGCGGAGCGCAACTTCTTGGTCACATACGTTGAGAAAGGCGTCCTGCCCAAGAATCCGTTCCAGCAGCTGGACCGCGAAGGCGTTGGCCGGCTGATGAAATCTGCGATCGAAGAGGGGCGCAAAGTGCGACCTAATCTCGAGGTGGGCATCTGCGGTGAACACGGCGGCGATCCCAGCTCGATTGAGTGGTGCCATCTGATCGGCAACAACTATGTCAGCTGCTCTCCGTTCCGTGTGCCGCTGGCCCGGCTGGCTGCTGCCCAGGCTGCGCTTAATAACAAGTAAAACCGAAGTTTCAGTCTAAATCGAGAGGCGGCACCAAAAATGCCGCCTCTTGAATTTAAACATGGTTTCACCAAAAACGAGGGGCTGTTAGCCTATACTAAGCAGGCGAGGGTATGCCGGTTAGGCCCGGATGGGGTAACCATGCGGGGTCTGCTCAGGGCAGTGGTCAGACTGGGGCGTCCGGTTGAACTGCGCTCCTTCTGACAATGCCAGAAGTGGGCTGCTAACGGGTATATAACACGGAGTAAATCGCGAAAATTTCAACAATCCGGCGGATATATTCGCGGGTTTCCTGATAGCGCACTCGGCCCAAAAAGAGGTCCGGGTCTCCGGCGGCATCCTTCTGCCAGTTTATCGCATTACCTGGGCCAGCATTGTAGGCAGCCAAAGCGGCGTAGGTATCGCCCTCAAACACGAGCAATTGGCGGGCCAGGTAGTTGCTGCCCAATTCAAGGTTGTAAAACGGTACAGCCAGGTCTTCGGCGCTGAAGTCTGGCAAGAAGCCAGTTTCAATAGCGATCTGCCGGCCGGTGTCGGGCATAATTTGCATCAGGCCGCTTGCTCCGGCTGTAGAGAGGGCATGCCCCTCAAAATGGCTTTCCTGATGGATCAGGCTGAGCACAAGCAAAACCGGCAGGCTGTATTTGTCGGCCGCTGCCTGAACCCACGGCAGGTAATACGCCCCGTACTGAACATAGGCGAAGTATTCCGGCAGCCGGCCCGAGATTGGGTTGTCTGCATAGCCAGCCAGGCGGGTGATGGTCTTACTGGCTTCGATGGCAGAGTTATAAAACCCGCGGTCCACAAAAAACTTGAGCAGCCGGAAGGTGTTGAGCGGATCCTCTGAATTTCGATTGCGCAGGGCTTCAAACTCAGCACTGGCCTGAGCAAAAAGGCCCAGCTTCCAATACTCCGTCCCCCGGATCATTTCGGGTGCAGTAAACAACGCTGAATCGTATTGCAGATTTACACCTTCGGGGATAGAAAAAGCATAGCTGAACCAGCTGGCGGCAGTTCGATAAGCTTCCACCATATCAACGTCAAAGTCCAGCGTGCCGCTGCTTGCAAATGGAGCCCGCCCTTCGGAAAGTTCTGCGGCCCGCAGGGCATAATAGCCACCCGGGTCGCTGCTGCGTGCATTTTGCCAGTATTGTTCGGCCTGGGCGGCTTCTCCGCGGCTGGCGCTGACCTTTCCCAACCACAGCTGCGCTGCGGCGGTTTCGAGCCCGGCTCCGGCCAGGAGCACTGCCCGGTTAAAATTGGCGGCTGCTTTGTCCATTTCCCCCAGTTGGTAGTAAAGAATCCCACCAAAAAGCAGTGCATTGTATGCTTCTGCTGCCCCGGGGAATTCCAGTCCGATGCGGGTCCAGGTATCGGCTGCATCCTTGGGCTTGCCATCAAGTTCCTGGTAGAGCCCAGCCGTCCAGAGTAACGCTGGCGCAAAAGGTTCCATATGTGGGTCGGCAACCATCGCCAGCGCAGTTTCGATTGCCAGCGAGATCTGGCCCATATAAACGTTTTGGGTATAGACGATATCTTCCAGACAGTCCTGGCGATAGGCGCTTTCGGGATAATTTTGCAGGATTTCATTCCATAGTGCAATTGCCTGCCGGTCCTCATCCGTCCCACCGGAAGCGTTGGCGCTGGTTCTTTCCAAAGAGCCGAGGCTCATTTTTTCAGCGCCCCAATCGCGCAGCGCCAGTGCTTTGTAATAGAGCGCTTTGTCTTTTTCAGCGCCGCTGCCAGCCAGGTAGCGGTCAAAAGCCTCGGTAGCCAGGTTGTACTGACCGACATAGTAGTTGATCATGCCACGCTGCAGCTCATCGACACTCTGGCCGGCTTCCACCAGGGCCACCAGTGCAGAATAGGCATCGTAGGTTTGCGGGTAATTCATGACCGCATCCTGGAAGGCAGCAAAACCTTCTTCAGTTTGGCCTTTATCAATCAATAAATTCCCCATCAGCAGATCCATTTGAGCTTTGACCCAGTCGCTGTCACTCTTCGAATAGAACTCATGGTAGATTTCGTAAGCCCGGTCAGGCTGCCCTTGCTGCTCATAGATCTCAGCTACTTTGAGTGCAGCTGCAAGATTATCCGAAAGGCTGGGGGCCAGGTAGGCCTGGGTGTAAGCGCTCAGTGCCAGGTCGTTTTCTCCCAAATGCTGATAGAGACTCCCGATCTGAAAGTTGACGTCCGCCTCCAAAACACCTGGACGGCGTGCCTGATAGGCCAGGAAGTTATCCAGAGCGGATGGGTAAAGCTCCTGTTCTACATCCATCACCCCCAAAAGATAATAGGCACGTGCGGCGGGCAGACTGTCTGGGTAGGCAGTCTGCACGCCCTTGAGGGTATTGCGTGCCTGAAAATAATCACCCTGTTTCAGCCAGCTCAGACCCTGGCCATAGAGAGCAGCAGCCCGCATTTCAGGGCTGTCTACAAGCAGCGGCTGTGCGTAGCGTTCATAGGCCTGCGCGTAGTCACCAAACGATAGGGCCTGGTCAGCTTCCACAAGACGGGCCTCTTCCGGCGGTGTATCTTCACTCACCACTGCAGTTGGGATACCGACGGACTGCGAAAGATCAGCGGTCTGCGTAGCCGTCGCAGTCGCCAGCGGCACGCTGGGGGAGATGCAGCTTGTCAGGAGCAGGCAGCTTAGCACGACCAGCGAACACTTCCTTGATAGGTGATTTTTCATGAGGGACTTATAATGGAAACGCTCAGGCTTGTCAACCTGAGCGTTTTTTGTTAATACCAGCCAATGCGCTTATTTCTGAACGCTGCTCAGGTATTGGCTGAGCACCGCTGGAATAGCGGCGCGCATCAGCTCAAAAGTGGTTTGGAACGCTGCCAATCGTTCCGGTTCAGTGCCTTCAACTGCCGCGGGGTCTTCAAACCCGACGTGCAATTTGCGCCCTTTCCCCAGCCAAAGCGGGCATTCTTCACGGGCGTTGTCGCAGACGGTGAGCACGAGGTCAAAGTTGGCGTCTTTAAACACGTCAACCGATTTCGATTCGCCCTGGTGAAAGATGCCATTCTCAGTAAGCACGCGCAGCGCCAGGGGATGAACAAAACCACTGGGATGTGTGCCGGCGCTGTAGGCAACCCAATCTTGCCAGCAGTCGTTGTTGACGATTGCCTCAGCCATTTGGCTTCGGGCGGAATTGCCAGTGCAAAGAAACAAAACTTTTTTCCGTTGGTCAAGGCTTTCGTCATCGATTGACCTTGACTGTGGGCCGAGAATTTCGCAGCCGGTGGGGCAGGCTGCCAGCCTCTCATCCTGAAAATCGCCAGCATTCATCGCCTGAAGCAGTTCCTGGGCTTTGGTTTCGTTTTCGGGGCTGACCAAGACCTGTACCAACCCCAATTCACCAGCGGTGAAGCCATAGATCGCACCGACCGGCTCCTGCGAAAGCAGGGCCGGTACGCCTTGCGCTTCCAGAAAGGCTTTAATCATTTCGCCTTGCAGGCGCCCTTTACAGTTGTAAACCGGGGTCCAATCTTCCTGGTGGTGTGTCATGATTCATAAATCCATTTCTCAATGTCGCGTTTCCAATCCACCAGCTCTTCTGGCTTGAACCACAGCGCGATTTCTGCCGCGGCGGCTTCTGGAGAGTCGGAAGCGTGAGCCAGATTGTAGCGTGCCTGGAGGGCATAGTCGTGGCGCAGCGTGCCCGGGTCAGCCTCAGTGCCGCGTGTTTTGCCCAGCGTTTGACGAATTGCGCTGATGGCATCCGGGCCGGCCCACACCATAGCCATCACTGGCGCAGCGGTGATGAAGTCAATCAGCGGCTCGTAAAAGCTCTTGCCTTGATGAACAGCGTAGTGAGTTGCGGCCAGTTCGGGGCTGACCCACATAAATTTTGCCGCCACCAGGCGCAAACCACGGTCTTCAAGCCGGGTGATGATTGCACCGATCAGACCGCGCTGCACGCCGTCTGGCTTGACCAGCACTAATGATTGTTCCATTTTGTCTCAGTTCTCAATTCTGCCGCCAGGGCGTGTGGAAAGCGGCTGCTGATTAAGCGCCGCCGTCATTTCATAAGCTTGCCAGAGGTCAGAGCGCTCGCCATCCATCGTCAGATAGGGGCGGATGAGCTCTGCGGCCTTCAGGCGAAAATCCTCACTCCGGATGCCACCTCCCAAAAGCGCAGGTACCTGGCTAAACTTGCCGCTTTGCAGGGCCTGTTCGAGGGCCTGGAGCGCAACAGTCGAAGTTGGCACGGTTCCAACCTCGGCGGGGCCGGTCTCAGCTTCGGTAGGGGTTGGGTTTGGATTGCCTGTAGGGTTTGCTTCGGGCGCGGTCTGTTCGGGAAGGTTTTCCGGGCTGTCAGGCGAAGGTGCGCTCTGGCTCAGCTCTGGGAAGCTTTCGGCTTCCCAGCTGCCGGCGTCAGCGGCTGTAGGTGCCGCTTCCTCTGGAAAGTTGGCCGTCAGCCCGCCAAAACCGGTCAGGTCAGTGGCGGATTCCAGCGCGATGCGCTGCGTTTCTTCCTGGTTCATGCCCGGGCGGGATGAAGCCTGCCCGCTGGCAAAAGCCAGCAGCCAATCTGGGATTGCTGCCGGCGTGTCAGGGCCTGCTGCAGCCACCGGAAGAGGCTGCGTCGGTTCCTTGTCTGAAACAGCAGCTGCAGTAACCACTACTGGCTGGGTGTCTGACAGGCGAACCGGCTGAGTATCTTCCGGAGACTTCTCGGCCATGGTTAATCCCCGAGATAGTCGCGTAATTTTCGGCGGATGCTCGGGTGGCGCAGCCGGGTGAGGGCTTGCGCCTCGATCTGACGGACACGCTCACGCGTTACGCCCATCTTGCGGCCGACCTCTTCCAGCGTGTAAGCCTGGCCATCCAACAGGCCGTAGCGCAGCTGGAGGATTTTGACTTCACGTGGCGGGAGCGTATCCAAAATTTCATCGAGATGCTCGCGCAGCAGATTAAAAGTGGCCATCTCGTCTGGCGGGGGTGCCTCGTCGTCCTCGATAAAATCGCCCAAGACCGAGTCTTCTTCATCATCAGTCGGGGTTTCGAGAGAAAGCGGCCGGCGAGCGACCTGAATCATGTTTTCGACCTTTTTGGGGGTCACTTCAAGCTGTTCGGCCAACTCCTCAATGCTGGGGTCGCGGCCTAACTTTTGGGTGAGCTGGTGCTGCACGCGCAGCAGTTTGTTGATTTGATCGCCCATATGGACCGGTACGCGTATGGTGCGGCCCTGGTCAGCAATGGCACGGGTGACCGCCTGACGGATCCACCAGGTGGCATAGGTGCTGAATTTATGACCGCGCTCATATTCAAACTTTTTCGTGGCCCGGATCAGACCGATGTTGCCTTCCTGAATTAGATCCAAGAAGGGCACGCCGCGGCCCATATACTTTTTGGCAACGCTGATCACCAGGCGCGAATTGGCGGTGATGAGGTGCTCGCGCGCCTCCCAACCATCTTCAATGGCGGAGCGCAGTTCCTGTTTTCGTTTGGCACCCAGGTTGCCTTTGGCCAGTTCTTCGCGCGCCAGCCGCCCTTTTTCAATGCGCTTGGCGAGTTCTTTTTCCTCGTTGATATCGCCGAGCAGAGGCACCCGGCTGACTTCTTTGAGATACAGACCGATGGTATCGTCGGTGTCAATGTTGGCTAAATCATCCACATCCTGACCGACTTCTTCCGCCTCTTCAGCTAATTCTTCTTCCGTGGGCCCCTCGTGGGGTGGATTATCATCTACGATATTGATCCCGGCGTTAAAAAGCGCGGAATATGCTTCTTCCAATTGATCCAGATCTTGTTCCGCCTCCGGGAAAAAGTTGAGAATGTCATCGTTGGTTACATAGGTTTTTTTACGTCCGAACTCTAGCAGCCGGCTGAGGGCTGAAGTTTCTTGATCGTCTTCCACGAGGGGTTTGTCGTTGTTAATACGGGCCATAGACTGTGTGTGTACCTTTTCTCTTTTCTCTAATCGCACTTGCACATAAAATACAATATTTCAAGGCAATATTCAAGCTTTTTTCTTTAATCTTATAAAAATCATGCAATTATAATAGACTTTCGAAACGGTTTGACCATTAACCGCCGAAAGGTTAAAATCCCCTCAGTTTCTACTGAAAGCCTGAGAATGTTAAAAAAATCTGCCAATATTTGGGTACCTCTGTTGGTCATCGTGGCTGTTTGTGGGCTAACGCTGGTCAACATGCGTTTGCCCGTGAGCACGCGCTCGTGGGATGAGTTCGCTCCACGCTGGACGGCAGCGCGATTATGGCTGCAGAAAGGCTACTCCCCTTACTCGGAGGAAACCCATACCGAAACGTTGGCGGTGCTTGAAGCAAACGGCTTTGAACCCGACCCGCAAAATGAAGGCTATTTTATGGACCCGGCCTTCTACCTTATCGGTTATCTGCCTTTCAGCTTTATCCCCTTCCCGCTTGCCAGGGCCATCTGGATGACCGTTACAGAAGTTTCGATCCTCGCTTCTGCCTATATTGCCATCAAGCTGGCTGGGCCGAAATTTACGACGGTGGAAGTCCTCCTGTTTTGTTTGAGTACTCTTGTTTGGTACCCATGCCTTAAGCTGGTGCTCACTGGCAGCGTTTTGCCTCCGTTTATTTTTTTGGTCCTGCTAGGCTGTTACCATGGCCTGCGAAAGGACGGCGTTTCTGCCGGCATTTTCTTTGCCTTGGCCGCGGGGATGATCCCGGTCAGCCTGGTGGCAGCAATTTTCTTTCTGATCTGGTTGGGTTCCCAGCGTCAAAATGATATGAGCGACATCTTCATATCGGGTCTGGCTTTCTTGCTGGTCACATCGATCATCCTTTTTGAGGGATGGCTGCCCGACTGGTTTGCACGGGTCATTCAGCTGCGGCCGGGTACCTCATGGATTGATACACCCCTGGTGCGACTGGCCGGGCTGATCCCCACTGCTGCAACATGGCTGCCGGTGCTACTTCATGCCGGCTTTTTGCTGTGGCTGATCATTGAATGGTACAGCCTGCCGGGTTCTCAACCGCGTGTGGCCATCTGGAAGTTGATGCTGACGCTAAACCTGCTTTATCTCTTCAACCTGCATTCCGAAGGGGCGTATCTGCTGCTGCTTTGGCCGGCTTTACTCCTCATTTTTCGCTTTGTGATTGAAAAATGGCGGACTTTTGGTAAAATTATCTTCTGGATTTTTTATTCAGCGCTGGTGTATTTTTACTGGACGAGATCCCAATTTTCTACTGGTTGGCAGCTTAAAGAACCAACAAGCTTGGTCTTAATTCTGCCTGCAGTGACCTTGATTGGATTAATCTGGTTCCATTGGTGGGCGACCAAGAGCCCTGCCGCGCTGGTTGACAAGCAATAAAGGACTGGAGTTATTATCATGGCAAAAAAACGAATCGCTGTTTTGACAGGTGGTGGCGACGTTCCCGGATTAAACGTCGCCATTAAGTCGGTCGTATTGAACGGATTGCAAGAAGGTTACGAGGTCATTGGCATCCGCCGGGGTTGGGCTGGCCTGCTGCGATACGATCTCGACGATCCGGCGACACATCAGGAGTACATCCGCGAGCTGGATCCGTTGGTGGTACGCCGAGTGGACCGTAATGGTGGCACCTTTCTGCATACCTCCCGCACCAACCCGAGCAACGTGCGCCCCAAAGAAACCCCCGATTTTTTGGCAGACAGCAAATATGGCAAGGTCATTTCTGAAGACGGTACCAAAGACTTTACCGATCATGTCCTGCGGGTGCTCTCCCATCTTGGCATTGACTCACTGATCACAATCGGTGGCGATGATACCTTGTCCTATTCGGCGCGCCTTAACAGAGAAGGCTTCCCGGTGGTTGGCATTCCGAAGACGATGGATAATGATGTGTTGGGCACCGATTACTGCATTGGCTTTTCCACTGCGGTCAGCGCCGCTGTGTCGCTCATCACCAATTTCCGCACATCGGTAGGCTCACACGAGCGGATTGGGGTGGTGGAGCTGTTCGGGCGCAATTCCGGAGAGACGGCGCTGATTACCGGCTTGCTGAGCTATGTTGACCGTACGATCATTTGCGAAGTTCCATTCAATCTGCAGAAAATTGCCAAATTGCTGGATGAGGATAAACGCAACAGTCCCTCGCACTATGCCCTGTGCGTTATTTCAGAAGGGGCGGAGACCGACGGCGGTTTAGTGGTAGAAACCGGTGAGGAAGATGCCTACGGCCATAAAAAACTCGGCGGGATCGGGGAAGTGTTGGCTGATCAAATCAAAATCTTGACCGGCAATAATACGATGTACCAAAAGCTGGGCTACCTGGTTCGCAGCGGCCCGCCAGACATGCTCGACCGGATGGTTGCGATGAATTACGGCACCCTGGCGATGAACCTGACCACCAAGGGCGAGTTTGGAAAAATGGTTGGCATCCTCAAAGGGAATTACACAGTCACACCGCTGGAGAAGGTGATTACCGGCAAGCGGCATGTGGACGTGGATCTCTATTATGATAAGGAAAACTACCGCCCCAGCGTCAAAGAGGTGTTGGGGCTGCCAATGTTCCTGCACTAAGCTGATTTTATGAACAGCCCGGGTCAAATCGGGCTGTTGTGTTAATGAGGTGCGTTTTGGGCCAGGCTGATCAAGGTGTTTTAGCAGACCGCTATCAGGTAATCCCGCGGGTATTGGTTTTTGCGCAGGATGATGAAGCCCGCCTCCTGCTGCTGAAAGGCGCACCTGATAAAAAAATCTGGGCCGGCCTGTGGAACGGCGTTGGGGGCCATGTGGAACGCGGGGAGAGCCTGCCCGAGGCAGCCCGGCGGGAATTTCAGGAAGAAACCGGCCTCTTGGCCGGGTCATGGCAATTCTGCGGACAGGTGCTGGTGGATACCGGTCAAAACCCGGGGATCGCCTTCTTTATTTTCAAAGCTGCCCGGTTGGAAGGGATAGCTGTCAACTCGAGCGAAGGCGAACTGGGGTGGTTTAGCCTGGAAGAAGCCTTGAACCTTCACCTGGTAGAAGACCTCTATACCCTGCTGCCTTTGATTTTGGCGCAAAAACCGACTGACCCTCCCCTATGGGGAATGTATCGTTACGACGGGGCCGGTCAGCTGATCATGTCGTTTTCCAGCTGACGGAGCTCCAAAAAGACCAACAATGTGTCGCCGTATTTGCGGCGGTCAAACTCCGACAGGTGAGTGAAAGGGATGTCCTTCCATTCCAATGGATTGACCTGGACGATGACCTGCCCGCTCTGGCTGAGGATTTCGGGTCGGCTGTCGATGAGCCGGAGCGCTTTCTCCCATAGCCCTTTATATTGTGGCGGGGCCACATAGATCAGGTCGAAGCACGGCAGCGGCGTTTCGTTCAGATAGGTGAAGGCGTCTGCTCTGCGGACTACTGCCTGAGCTGTGAGGTGGGCTGCGCTCAGGTTTTCCTTAATCGTTTTGACCGCCAGCGGGCTGAGGTCTAGAAATACTCCCCGGACTGCGCCACGGCTAAGCGCTTCGATGCCGACAGCGCCAGTGCCGGCGAAAAGATCCAATACCGCAGCTCCCTGGATCTCGTCCCCCAGGATATTAAAAAGCGCCTCTTTAACCACATCGGTGATTGGCCGAGTGGTATCACCGGGTACCGTTTTCAAGCGGATGCCCTTGGCACTGCCGGAGATGACGCGCAAATTACCCATGGTCAGCCTTTTCTTCCGGCTGATGGCAAAGCCGCTGCTGGCTCGGCCTTAAAGGTCCAGTAGCGGTTGGCTAAAAAATTAAGTAAAAGGGTGACCGGGATAATGAGCGCGAGGGCCAGATTTCGGCTCAGCAATGGCCGCAAGGCGCTGGCCTCAGCCAGGCCGCAGCCGGGAAGAAGCAGATAAAACCAATGCTCCAAGGGGTTAATGGAAACTGAACGGATGCCCAGACCCGCCAGGTTGATCAGTAGAAATTTGCTGAACTGCGTTCCGCTGGCTGAGGTGTGAAGGTCGCTATATACCCAGCGCCGGTTGAGGATGTAAGAATTCGCTACTGCAATCAGGAAAGACAGCGCCTGCGAGATGATCAGCGGCCAGCGGAAGACGCCGCTGAAGAGGTTCATCAATCCGAAGTCGATCAGCGTGTTGATGACCCCGACGCCAGAAAATTTAATAAATCGTCGGGCTTCCTGATGATTTTTTTGCGGCGTCATTTCAGTTGACTTTAGGGCGCATGCCGGCGATGGTTTTACTTAACCCCTCGCGCAGATCTACCCGTGGTTCCCAACCCAATAATTTCCGTGCCAATGAAATGTCAGGCTGACGGCGCTGCGGGTCGTCCCCCAGGCCTTCAGCGTAATGCATTGCAATGCCGGCCGGATTTTCGCAGATTTCATTGATCAGCGTGGCAAAATCGAGGATGCTGGTTTCATGCGGGTTGCCAATGTTGACCGGGTCGTGAAAGTCGGACTGGATCAGGCGCCAGATGCCTTCGATCAGGTCGCTGACGTAACAGAAACTTCGGGTTTGAAGCCCATTCCCGTAGATGGTCAAAGCCTCTCCGCGCAGGGCTTGTTGAATAAAATTTGGTACCACCCGGCCGTCATCCAGACGCATACGCGGGCCGTAAGTGTTGAAGATGCGTACAATGTGCGTATCCACAGCATGAAAGCGGTGGTAAGCCATGGTGAGCGCTTCAGCGAAACGTTTGGCTTCGTCATACACCGAACGCGGACCGACCGGGTCACAATTCCCCCAATAGCTCTCGGGCTGAGGGTGTACCTGCGGATCGCCGTATACCTCACTGGTGGAAGCCAGCAAAAAGCGTGCTTTGTGGGCCTTGGCGAGCCCCAGCATGTTATGGGTACCCAAAGCCCCGGCTTTCATCGTTTGGATCGGAAGGTTGGGGTAACCCAGTGGGGAAGCTGGGTTTGGGCTGGCGGGAGAAGCAAAATGGAGCACATAATCCAGCGGCTGCTGCACTTCAATATACAAGGAGACATCCTGCTCCATCAATGAAAAGGCAGGATTGCTGCGCAGGTGTTCGATATTTTCACGGTGACCCGTGATAAAGTTATCCAGCCCGATGACGCTGTGCCCTTCTGCGAGCAGCCTTTCAGTCAGGTGCGAGCCCAAAAAACCGGCAGCTCCACTTAAAAGAAAACGCATAAACTTATCCTCAGCTTTTTTGATCTATAGGTAGTGTATAATCATCTGACCCTGTTGAAAATGATTATAGCATGAGCAGCACTGAAGAGAACGAACACAACGAAGAGCAATTGGCAGCGCTTGAAGCGCTGTTGTTTGCCGCACCTGGTCTGACAGGCATCAACCAGCTGGCATCGGCCCTTAAGGTCTCGGCCGCGCAAGTAAAAAGCCTGTTGGAAGCACTGGGCCAACGCTACCAATCTGGCCGTGGCATTCGCCTGCAGCGGATTAAGGATCAGTATCAGCTGGTGAGTGCACCGGAATACGCAAAATTGATCGAGGACTTTCTTGGTTTGGAAGTCACGGCCCGCCTGACACAGGCTGCGTTGGAAGCGCTGGCAATCATTGCCTACAAACAGCCGACCACCCGGCCAGAAGTTGATTCTATCCGTGGGGTTAATAGCGATGGGGTCATCAAGAGCTTGTTGGCCAAAGGGTTGATCGAAGAGCTTGGCCGTTCCGAAGCGGCTGGACGGCCGATTTTGTATGGCGTGACCCCGGATTTCCTCCAGCACTTCGGGCTGGAAAACTTGGAACAGCTCCCCGCGATTGATTTGGAGGGGTTGACAGCAGCCCAGAGTGATGACTCCGGCAACGGAAAAAGGATATTGAAGGATTAATGGCAGAAGAACGCGTACAAAAAATTTTGGCTTCGGCCGGGGTTGGTTCCCGCCGGTATTGTGAAACCCTGATCGATGCGGGACGGGTCAAAGTGAATGGGAAGGTCATTCACCTTGGTGACAAAGCAGATGCGCTGAAAGATAGCATCGTGTTGGATGGAAAGCTCATCCGGGTTGTGCCCGAGCGGATCTACATTGCTTTGAATAAACCGAAAGGCTATCTCTCAGACATCGACGAAACCCATCCGCAACCAAACGTCAATGACCTGATTGGCCTGGATACACCACTCTTTGCAGTCGGACGGCTTGATCTGGAAAGCGAAGGGCTGATCTTGATGACCAATGATGGGGAATTGGCCAACCGGCTGACGCACCCGCGCTACGAACATGAAAAGGAATATGAGGTTTTTGTCATCCGCGAACCTGACGAAGAACAGCTGGCGATCTGGCGACGAGGAGTCGTGATGGAGGATGGCTACCGAACACTGCCGGCAAAAGTGGAAGTGATTAACAATGCCAATAACGGCACCTGGCTGCGGATTACGATGAAAGAGGGGAAGAAGCGCCAGATTCGCAAGGTGGGCGCGCGCATTGGCCTGCCCGTCGGGCAGATCCGACGGGTGCGCATCGGGACGTTGAAGCTGGGCAGCCTGCGCCCCGGCGAGTGGCGCTACCTTTCACCAAGAGAAGTGGAAGCACTCAAAAACAGCTCAAAACCTGAAAAAAAGAACTCCTGATTTTTTTCAGGAGTTCTTTTTTTTTGATCAACCCAGGGCGGTAGTCAGGCGGGCAATCTGCTCTTCACTGAGCGGCGCAGTGCACTGCTCGCGGTCTACCCGGCGAATGTACCGCTTGACCTCTTCCAGATCGACGATCGGGACCGGCGCGCCAGAGATATCTCCCAGCTCAGTCTTCTTCGTCATTACCACCATAACATGCTGGATTTCTGGCTGAGCCTCCACCGGAATGCCTTTGGAGCTCAGGTAATTGCGCAAGGTTTGTTCTTTTTCCTGAAGATCCTTCTCGGGGTCGCCGATGCGCTCCTGGCTCATGAAACGAAGCAGCGCGTTGCCGCCTTTTTGGCGCCACTTGCCGTTTTCGTACGAAATCGTTCCGGTGGCGGTCATTGGGGTCACAATCCACATCCGGCAAGGCCCTGAAAGCAGCAGCGGAACCGGGGTGGAAAAGACGTAAAAAGTATAGTCATCTCTGATTTTTTCAAACGCAGCGGTGAGTTCCTCATCGTGACGGGGGTTGCGACCGAAACGGTTCACATAATACATGCCGACCTGGGTCAAAACAAAGCCCACAACCAAAGCGACATAAGAATAAATAACGCGGGTCATATCGCGGCTAAAAGCAAAGAACAGACCCAATGCCAAGATCATTAGACTACTGAATGTCGCCACATTCCCGATGGTTTTATGCTTCTTGATATATTTTTCGTTGATGACCAGTTTCATTTTTAATCCCTTAATTTGATTTTATTGCATCTCGCAAAGACGGCAGCATGTTCCGGTCGACAGCTTTTTTCGCTTGAGCGATCGCACTCACCATGGCTTTGGCGTCGGAGCGGCCATGCGCCACAAACACCAGCGCGTCCAGCCCGAGCAGTGGTGCGGCTCCGACTTCGGCCGGGTCCAGCAATTTTTGCACGCTGCCAAAGGCCGGCTTGGCCAACAGCGCGCCGATCTTGGTGCGGGTGGAGCTCATCAGCTCGTGCTTGAGTGTCTCGAGCAGCAGTTTAGCCACGGCTTCGGTTGATTTGAGCAGCACATTGCCGGTGAACCCGTCGGTAACGGCCACGTCTACCTGGCCTCCGAATAATTCTTTGCCTTCAATGTTGCCGACAAAGCCGGGCACCTGTTCGCGCATCAGCCCGTTGGCCGCTTTTACCAGCTCGTTGCCCTTGCCTTCTTCTTCGCCATTGGCAATCAGTCCTACCCGCGGATTCTGCGCATTGAGCAACAGGTGGGCGTAAACGGCTCCCATCTGGCCAAATTGAACCAAAAATTCAGGGCGACACTCCGCATTGGCGCCTAAATCCACCAGGATGCAATAGCCGTTTTTTACCGGTATTGTGCCGCTCAGGCAAGGGCGGATGACGCCTGGGATGAGCCCGAAGGCTTTTGTTGCAAAGTACATTGCCATGCCAGTATTGCCGGCAGTGACGAAAGCCTGAGCCTCACCAGTTTTGACCAGGTTCATGCCGACGGCCATGCTGTTGTTTCGCTTGCTGCGGGCATCTTCAATATGATCGTGCATGGTGATGGCCTGAGGGGCGTGCACCACACGCACGCGGCTGGTATTTCCTTTTTGTGCTGCCAGACCCGTTTGCAGCAGCGATTCATCGCCCACCAGCAAAATGTCGCAGTCCAAAGATTCTGCCGCCGTTACCGCAGCTTCAATTTCAGGACGGGGGCAATCGTCAGTGCCCATGGCGTCAAGTACAATTGTGCTCATAAATTCCTCTTTCACGGTTCCCTTTCTTGACAAGGCCCGTACTCCAGTTATAATGTTTTCTCACATTCGCGCTGGTGCTGGAATTGGCAGACAGGTATGGTTGAGGGCCATATGCCGCAAGGCGTGAGGGTTCAAGTCCCTCTCAGCGCATTTTGAGGAAGCTTTTCGACGATAAGCTTCCTCTTTTTTTTACGGAAACTCCCGGTTTAGCCAGACCAGCGGGTTTACCGGCGTCCCTTGAATGTCAATCTCAAAGTGCAGATGTGGCCCGGTGGAACGCCCGGTGTTGCCGATGTGACCGATAATCTGACCCGGTTCTACGACGTCTCCGGTCTTCACCAAAAAATCACTCAGGTGCATGTAAATGCTGTAAACACCCAGACCGTGATCGATTACGATCACGTTTCCGCGCACGATCTGGTTGGGCAGGATTCCAACCACTGTGCCTTTGGCTGGTGCAAACACATCAATTCCTTTGCAGTAACCTAAATCCAGCCCGGTATGATAAAAGACCTGTGGGTCGTCATTGTAAGTGCGCCGGCTGCCAAACTTGGAGATGATGCAATCCGCGTCTTGGGCGGGGGACCAAAACAAGCCATCCCATTGTTGAATGGGAGTGACCGGCGCCACCAGCTGTTTGAAGACTTCATCTTCTGCTTTAACATTATCGCTGTCAATGGTGGCTGGGTCCACCTCGAGCGGTTTATCTACTTCGTAATTGCCGGAATTGATGATCACGTATTGGTCGAACCGGTAAGTTTGCTGATTTGCTGTAGTAACTGCGATGGTGAGAGGATAGACCCCGGGTTCCTGAAGCGCCCAAATACCGCCCAGGGCAATTTGGCGGCCATTTCCGACGTCGGTAAAAACGGGCTTACGGCCGGCCAGTTCGGCGGAGATCGTCACAGGCTGGCTGCTTTCGAGCTTCAGCAGATACGTGCCACCTTGGACCAGCGGCAGGTTATCCAGCACGATTGCGCTGACGCCAGGGATGGCCAAGTTATTCGCCGAAGGGGCTTCTGAAGGACGGTAGTATGTGTCCATCGGGAGGGCATTAAGTGGCGTGTCCAGTGAATTGCGGCGGGTGAGCGCCCACGGGTTTTGTTGGCTGAGCAGCGCCAATTCGAGGAAGGATTGACCCGGTTCAAGCGAAGGCATCGATTCGCTGGCAGCCTGATCCGCACTGCGGGTAATGACAATCTGGCGTCCAATGAAGAGCTCGGAAGGGCTGGTCAATTGATTCAGACGAATCAGGTCAGCAGGTTTAGACTGATCGCGCCGGCTTAAACTGCTCAGGCTGGCGCCCAAAGGAACATAATCGGTGGAAAGCACACCGCGCATTCCTTCCAGAGTCGGAATTTTTAAGTGGTCGCCAGGGCGCAAAACATTATCAAGGCTGATGGCATTCAGACTCATCAAATCCTCGAGGGTTGTACGAAAGCGCAGAGCGATCCCGTACAAGGTGTCACCTGAAACCACAACATATTCAGGGTAGACAGCGCTTTGCGCGCTTGCAGGCCGGGCAGTCGGGGGGGTAAATGAGATCAGCAACGCCAGCAGGAGAATGAAACTTTTCAGAAGCGGGCTGGTTTTGTACTTGAGGTTGGTATAATTTGTCATAACTATCGGATAAGTTTACCATACGCCCGAAAGGAAGGTTCATGAAGATCACAACCTGGAATGTCAACGGTTTTCGCGCCGTGATGAGCAAGAACGGCCTGGATTGGGTGGATGAAGAAGAGCCAGACATCCTCTGCCTGCAGGAGATCAAAGCCAAACCCGAGCAGATCCCCGAGGAATTGCGCCGGAGAGAAGGCTACGAAGCAGTATGGAACCCAGCGGAACGGCCCGGCTACAGCGGAACTGCTGTATTTTACCGTCCAGCCCCACTCGATATCTCCACTGGACTGGGCCTGGCAGAGTTTGATGCCGAAGGCCGGGTCATCAGGCTGCAGTACCCAGATTTTTTCCTGTATAACATTTATTTCCCAAATGGCGGCGAGGAAAACAAGCGCGTGCCTTTTAAGCTTGATTTCTATGCAAAGCTTCTGGAAATTTGCGATGCCCATCATTCGCGTGGTGAAAATTTGATCATCACCGGAGATTTCAACACGGCACATCACCCGATTGACCTGGCCAACCCCAAACAAAATGAGAAAAACACCGGATTTCTGCCGGAAGAACGGGAGTGGATTGACAGGTACCTGGAACACAACCTGGTGGACGCTTTCCGGTCGCTTTATCCGCAGCGCGTGGCATACACCTGGTGGACGTACCGAATGAATGCCAGGGCACGCAATATTGGCTGGCGCCTGGATTATTTTTTGGTTAGTCAACCGCTCGTCGGGCGGGTTAAAGACGTCATTGTCCATGACGAAATCATGGGCTCAGATCATTGCCCGGTTTCATTGATTTTGTCCGATTAAAGTTTGGGGATTTAATCAAAAGGCTGCCCGAAAAAGACGGGCAGCCTTTTGATTTTTAAGATCAGGTCGGCTTTTGGAGCTCTTCCAGTGGGTAACAGCAAAGTACCAGGTCTTTGGCCGCCTTAAGTTCGTCACAGCGCCTGACCGGCGTGTTATGCGGCGCGTCATGCAGCAGTTCCGGCTGTTCGCGCGCTTCGCGAGCGATGTTGATCAGGGCATCGCAGAAAGCATCCAGGGTTTCGCGCGATTCCGTTTCGGTCGGCTCAATCATCAGCGCTTCATGGACGATCAGCGGGAAGTAATTGGTCGGCGGATGGAATTTATAGTCCATGAGCCGCTTGGCGATATCGAGGGCATGAACGTCTGGCAGGTCTTTCCAATAACCTTCCAATACAAACTCATGCATGCAAGAGCGGTCATAGGGGAGCGTATAGGTGCTTTTCAGCCGGTTCATCATATAGTTGGCGTTTAGGACAGCCTTTTCGGCAATGTCGCGCAGGCCATCTTTCCCGTGCATCAAAATGTAAGTGTAGGCCCGCACCAGCATGCCAAAGTGCCCGTAAAAAGCCTTGACCCGGCCAATGCTGCGGCTGGGGTGGGTGAAGCCATAGAGCGGCGGGCAGTCCTCGCTGCCAGAGTCGATCATCGAAACGACCGGGTCAGGCAGGTATTCCAGCAGCTCCTGGCGGACTGCAACCGGGCCGGAGCCCGGACCGCCGCCGCCGTGCGGGGTGGAAAAGGTTTTGTGCAGGTTGAAATGCATCACGTCAAAGCCCAAATCGCCTGGGCGGACGATCCCCAGCAGGGCGTTAAGGTTGGCACCATCGCCATAAACCAGCCCGCCAGCAGCATGAACCATCTGGATGACTTCTTCTACATGCTCATCAAAGAGCCCGAGGGTGTTGGGATTGGTCAACATCAAGCCGGCCAGGTTCTCGTCGCATAGCTCTTTGAGCGCTGAAAGGTCGACATTGCCGCGTGCGTCGGAGGGCAGGGGCACGATTTCCATGCCGATCATCGCTGAAGAGGCCGGGTTGGTGCCATGTGCGGAGTCGGGAATGAGGATGCGTTTGCGTTTAAAGTCGCCGCGATCCTGATGGTATTTGTAAATGATCAGCATGCCAGTCAGCTCGCCCTGGGCTCCGGCGGCTGGCATCAGCGTGACGCCGGCGAAGCCAGAAATTTCTTTGAGCCACTCCTGCAAGGTGTACATCAGATACAGGTTTCCTTGCACGGTGTCGATTGGTTGGAAGGGGTGCGTGTAGGCGAAACCAGGCAGGCGAGCCGTGGTTTCATTGATCTTCGGGTTGTACTTCATCGTGCATGAGCCCAAGGGATAAAAACCGAGATCAATGGCATAGTTCATCTGCGACAGCCGCGTGAAATGGCGTACGGTGTCAACCTCGGCCATCTCTGGCAGAGGCAGTTCGGTGCGCAAAAATTGATCGGGCAGGGCCACTTCAGGAACATCACTGGCGGGGAAGAGGACGCCTTTGCGCCCGGGAGATGAAAGTTCGTAAATGGTCGGCTCAGGCATTTTCCACCTCCATCAAAACTTCACGGGTGAAATCAATATCTGTTTTTCGCATTTTCTCAGTGACAGCCATCAGCAGGCAGCCCTGCAGCTCGGGATAATCTTGCCCGAGGTCGTACCCGCCCAAGATGTCGTGCTCGCGCAAATGTGAAAGCACTTCGTCCAGGGGCTGGCTGGGGCGGAGCACAAATTCATGGAAGAATGGGGTTTCCGAAAATACCTGGTCAAAGCCGGGTAAACTGGCCAGCACATGCGCTGCGTAATGTGCTTTTTGATAGCAGAGGTTGGCGACCTGTCTGAAGCCCTGTTTGCCGAGCAGCGTCAGGTAGACAGCGGAGGCCAGGGTCATCAGTCCCTGGTTGCTGCAAATGTTGGAGGAAGCTTTTTCGCGGCGGATGTGCTGTTCGCGGGCGGTGAGCGTCAGGACGTAAGCCAGTTTGCCCTCTACGTCGGTGGTTTCACCTACCAAACGGCCGGAGAGTTTGCGCAAAAGGGGTTCCTTCACTGAGAATAAACCCAGATAAGGCCCGCCATACGAAAGGGGGATGCCCAGGGGTTGGCCTTCTCCGACCACAATATCCGCACCAAGGTCGCCAGGTGGTGTAAGCAAACCCAAAGCAGTCGGGTTGACTGCCACCGCCACCAAGGCGCCTTCAGCGTGTGCCGCTTCGATCAGCGGCTTGTAGTCGATGATGCGGCCGAAGAAGTCTGGATATTGAACCACGACCAGAGCTGTGTTGTTGTCGATCTGGGCTATCAACCTTTTCAGGTCTGCATCCAACCCGGTCTCTTGATCATCACCTTCAATTCGCAGGCCTTCTGTGGCTTGCAAGTAAGTTCGGATGACCTGGCGATACTGCGGGTTGACTGCCCTGGAGAGCAATACTTTTTTACGCTTGCCTTTAAAGTGATGCCAGCTGAGGATGGCAGCTTCTGCTGCGGCCGTCGCACCGTCATAATGAGAGGCGTTGGTAACATCCATGCCGGTCAGGTTGCTGATCAGGCTCTGGTACTCAAAAATTGCCTGAAGGGTGCCCTGTGAAATTTCTGGCTGATAAGGCGTGTAAGCCGTGTAAAACTCTCCGCGGCGCAGAATCATGTCGACAGCGGCCGGGATGTAATGGTCATATGCACCAGCGCCCAAAAAGCTAAGCATGTCATGGGTGGTGCCGTTGGAGGCAGCGATGGAGTCCAGGTCATCAGCCGCTTCCATCTCGGTAAGCGCAGGCGGCAAGTTCAAATCTGGGTAGCGAAACCTGGCGGGGATCTCCTTGAAAAGTTCCCCGACGTTTTCGACCCCGATTGATTTGAGCATCACCGCCACATCAGCATCTGAGTGGGGTGTAAACATGATCAGCGCTCCTGGCAGTAAGCCTGATAGGCCTGGGCATCCATCAGATTGTCCAGTTCAGCTGGATTGCTCAGCTTGACTTTGACCAACCAACCGGCTTCGTAAGGTGATTTGTTGATCGATTCTGGCGCGTCGCTGACCGCCTGATTAACCTCGAGTACCGTTCCACTCACCGGGAAGAGAACCTCCGCAGCGGCTTTAACGGATTCGATGGTCGCCAAATTATCACCTGCTTTGACATCATCGTTGGGGTCCACAGCAAATTCGACATAGACCACATCCGAGAGGGAGTCTTGGGCGTAGTCTGAAACGCCGATCGTGGCGATCCCATCTTCAACCTTTACCCATTCATCTGTTTTTTGATATTTCAATCCTTCAGGGAATAACATTTTCAGGCTCCTTTTTTGTGCTGAAGATTTACCTTTTCATTATACCCAAGATGAAGCAGCTGCTGGCAGTTATCTGAGGGTTGACCCAGGGCTAACCCATTGCCAAGTGCGACTGCCTGAAGCAGCAGGCGCTGGCAAAGAGGCGGATGGGGTCAAGCAGCTTAAGGAGCGGTTGGGTTTTGGCGCATCCCTGACGATTTACCCCTAAAAAGCGTTCCGGCTTCTTCAACGTATGCCAGGCTTTGGTGTCTGAAATAGGTTTCATAGAGCTCAGCGTAATTCCCGCCGCGCTTAAGCAGAGATTGATGCGTGCCTTCTTCAAGAATCTCGCCTTTATCAAGGACGATGATGCGGTCTGCGGAGGTGACCGTGGATAGGCGGTGCGCAATCAGGACGCTGGTGGATTGTGCCAGAATCAGATTGAGCGCTTCCTGAATTTGTTTTTCAGTAAAGGGGTCGATGCTGGCAGTGGCTTCATCCAGGATAAAAATGGAGGGATGGTGGGCCAACACCCGCATCAGTGCCACCAATTGGCGTTGCCCCATTGAGATCTGGGCGCCGCGTTCGCCGACTTCCGTCTCCAGCCCGTGGGAAAGGGTTTCGAGCCACTCGCCTGAACCAATGCGCTTTGCCAGGCGCAGCACTTCTTCGGGTGAGATCTCTGGCGCGGCGAAGCGGATATTTTCCAGAACCGTCCCGTCAAACAAGAAAGGCACCTGGGTGACGATGCCCATATGCTGACGCAGCCCGATCAGGTCGTATTCGCGGATATCGCGGCTGTCAATTCGCAGCTGGCCTTCCTGAAATTCATAAAAGCGAGTAATCAGGCGGGCAATGGAAGATTTTCCTGCGCCGGTGTGGCCCACGATGGCGACATTTTCACCCGGGCTAATGTGCAGATCGAAGTTTTTCAACACTTCGAGCCCGCTGCTGTAACGGAAAGTCAGCTTTTCAAAGTCAATTTTACCGGTGAGGCTCTCGGGTATGTAAGCGCCGGTCTGTTTCACGGTATGTTTGCTGTCGATGAGTGCAAAGACGCGTTCCGCAGCGGCCAGGCCGGTTTGGATCTGGGTCCAATATGAGGTCACACTCATGATTGGGTTCAAGAAGCGGTCGCTGCTCAGCAGGATCATGTACCATGCTCCGGCTGAAATCAAGCCCTGAATAACGCTCATACCACCAAAATAAGTCAGTGCGGCCAAAGAGATCCCGCCCAGGATGCGAATGGTCGGGAAAACAATTGAGAGCACCAGACCCCGGCGGTAATTGATGCGGTACGATACATCGTTGGAATGTGTAAAGTCTTGATAAACACTGGCTTCCTGGCGGAAGTTTTTGGCGACGGAAATGCCGCTGATGGTTTCCTTGATGGTGGCGTTGACGTCCGCCAGGGCACGCATGCCATCCCGCGTGACCCGCCGCGCGAGACTGCGATAGGAGGAAACGATCAAAATTGTAACCGGCACGAACGAAAGCAGAAGCAAGCCCAGACGCCATTCGGTGGTCAGAAGGATGACCGTCACCACCAGCGACTGAATGATGCCGCTGGCGACGTCCATGGTCAGCTGGATCAACAAGACAAAGTCGCGGGTGTCGCTGGTGATCCGCGAGACGACCTTTCCGGAAGAATACTGGTCAAAGAAAGCCATATCCTGGCGCATGGCAGCAGTGAAGGCATCGGTAGAAAGCTCGCGGCTGATATCGGCTGTTACCCGGGCCAAAAGACGATGGATTACATAATAGAAAACAAAGCCGGCCAGTTCGATCCCGATTACGGCGGCTACCAGTATCGTCAACATGCGGTTGTCAGCCGTACCAGCTTGAGCCCGATCCAAAACTCTTGAGACGAAAACGGGTGGCAGCGCTGCAAAGACGCCTTGCAGGATGATGGTTATCAGCATCAAAATCAATTGCGTTTTATACGGGGCTGCGTAGCCACGGATGCGCTCCAGCAGTACTTCGTTGGAATATTGCCGGTCGTAAGATTCACCTGCCAAACCTTGATGAAAAGCCATTCTCACATTAATCCCCAGAAAAAATATTTCTGTAGGCCGCTGAAGTCTGCAGCAGATCTTCATGCCGGCCAATGGCGGATATTCTTCCTTTCTTCATCACCACGATCAGATCTGCCCAACGAATCTGAGATAAGCGATGGGTGATAATAAATGTCGTTCGGCCTTCAGAAGCCAGCTTGATCGCTTTTTGAATTTCATCTTCAGTTCGGCTGTCGATGGCGCTGGTGGAATCATCCAAAATAAGGATGCGCGGGTCCGTCAGAAATGCACGTGCCAAAGCCAGACGCTGGCGCTGCCCACCGGAGAGCGTTGCTCCGCGTTCACCAATGACCGTTTCGTAGCCCTCGTCCAATTCGAGGATGAAACTTTCTGCCTGAGCTTTACGGGCGGCTTCCTGAATTTCTTCCAGCGTTGCCTCAGGTTTGCCGAAGGCAATATTTTCTGCCACGCTGCGCGAGAAAAGGAAAATGTCTTGTTCGATGATGGAAATCTGGCTGCGCAGGCTGTCGAGCTTCCAGTCACGCAGATTGACGCCATCCACCATCACCTGGCCTTCGTCGGGGTCAAAGGTGCGGTTGATCAGCCGGATGAGCGTGGTTTTGCCGGACCCGGTTTGGCCGACAATGGCGACGGTCTGACCGGGATGGACCTGCAGGGTAACATCCTGCAGCGCCTTGCTCTCGGGGGTGTAAGAAAACGTTACCCCAGAGAATGCTACCTCGCCCTGGATGCGCTGACTGAAGCCCTGTTCATTTTCATCCAGATTGTTCTCAGTATTCATGATCTTCAGCAGTCTTCTTGCCCCGGCCATGCCCAGTGAAATTTGGGAATATGAACGGATGGACGAGTTCGTCGGGAAGTTGAGCAAGGCCAGACTGCTGAAATAGGTCAGGACCATACCCATACCGATTTCCCCCCGGCGGGCGAGGAAGATGGCGTGGGCCAGGCCAAAACCCATGGCAAGTGCCAGAAGAAGCAGCGGCATAAAGCGTGCTTCGATGTCTCCCTGCTCTACGCTGGCATCGCGATAAGCTTTAATATTCGATTGGAAGAGCGTGATTTCTTTCGCTTCTTGACCGGCTGCCTTGACGGTCTCAATGCCATCGATGTCTTCTGCCAAACGGCTGTTCATTGTGCCAAAAGTGGCGCGCACCTTTTCGGTGACAGGTTTCAGGACGCGCAGATAGTGGATGATCGACAAAACATAAAGCAGCAGAAAAGCCAGCGGCGTGGCCAGGAGAGCCGGGTGAATTCCCGCTGCAACGGTGATCGGGATAAACAAGAAATTGATTGAGCCCAAAACATTGTTGATGCCCGGGCTGAAAATATAATTAACCTCGCGGATGTCGTTGGTGGCCCGCGCCATCAGGTCGCCAATTGACTGCAAGGAGTGAAAAGTCATGCTCTTGCCGAGCAGGTTGATATAGAATTCCTCGCGAACATTACGTTCGATCTGTTGGGCGGTAATCTCGAAGCCAAAGTTGCGGAAAAACTGAAACAAACCGCGCCCAACCTGAGTCAGCAGGATCAGCACTGCGGATTGGATCAGCACCTGCCGCAGCGGAGTGCCGCTGGTGAGGTTATCATAGGCCCGACCAAATTGAATGGCCGGGACGCCGGCCAAAGCGGCATTGCCAATGGCACCAATAACCGCAACCAAAAAAGGCAGCCAGAGATGAATGGTGTGAGAGATCAGCCAGCGGGTGGGCGATGAGCGGTCTGTCTTATACCTGAAAGGGATTGTAAATTCGCTATTATTCATAAAAAATAAATCTTGCGCCGCAAGTGATGTTAAAGTATTGTACTCCCGTGAGTTAAAAACTGGGGAATTTACGCAGATTTACGCTTTTGCTCCCTTTTTTGACCGCCGGGCGGCGTGGACGCCGCTTGGGCAGTGACTTGACGATTATTAGGGAGCGGGAATATAATGAACTTAGTTAATCTTATTAATCAGATTAATTGCCAACGATGAAAGAGCTTAAAGTCGAACTGCTAAACTATCTGGCGGAAGCGCGCTGCCGCAATGCTGCCATTCCCACCATTCCGGAACTGAGTGAGGCCCTGGGGGTGAGTACCGCGATTGTGCGCGAGCAGTTGGAAGTGGCCCGACGGATGGGCATCGTTGAAATTAAACCGGGTGTTGGCATACAGGGGCGGGATTTTAATTTGACCCAGTCTCTGGTCATGGCCATGCGCTATGGCGTGGCGGTGCAGCCGCAACTGTTCGAAGAATATGCAGACGTCCGCCGCCATCTTGAAATGGGCTATTGGTACGAAGCGGTCACGCAGCTCACGCAGGCGGATACCGCGGATCTGCTTGATCAGGTTGCGCAGGCTTTTCAGAAGATCAACCAAAAACCGGTCCTCGTCCCGAGCGAAGAGCATCGCATTTTTCATCTCACAATTTTCAGACACCTCAAGAACCCAATCGTTTCGAGCCTGCTGGAAACTTATTGGGATTTGTACCGTGATTCCAGTTGGATCTATTCGATGGATCAGGGTTACCTTCAGGAGGTCTGGAGGCAGCATGAAAAAATAGCCAAAGCCCTGGAAGCGCGCGAATTTGAAGCGGGGTACAACCTGATGGTGGCCCACATGGATTTGGTACAGCAAGTAAAGAAAACCGAACGCGGTCAGCGTTTCGAATAAGAGGAGAAAATCAGGTGATGACGGAATCAGGCATTTCTCAGAACGAACCCCAGGCAGCCATCGTCAACGAATTTTGCATGACGATTTGCACCGTGAACGGGTCTGGCAGCGGTACGGCAAATAATGCCTTGTACCGGGCGCTGTTTAAGATGGGCATCCCGACTTCGGGCAAGAATATTTTTCCATCCAACATTAAAGGGCTGCCGACCTGGTTCGTGATTCGTTCTTCAGCCAGAGGTTATATTGGGCGTGTGCCCTATGACGACATCATTGTGGCGATGAACCCGGCGACTTTTTTGGATGATGTGACTTACTTGCCGGATGGCGGAGTGATTTTTTATGCAGACCATATCGATCTGCCGGAAAATATTAACCCGCGGCTGGTACTTTACCCGATGCCGATTCGCAGCCTGCTGCAAGAAGCGGACGTGCCGCGAAATATGCGCAGCTACATGGAAAATATGCTGTACGTTGGCATCGTTGGCCAGGTGTTGGGGATTACGCGGGAAGCGCTAAATGAATCATTGGCGCAGCATTTTCATGGCAAACCCGAAATATTCGAATCCAACTTTAATATGGTGATGAGAGGCTTCGAATGGGCAGCCGCTCACCTTGAAAAGAAAGACCGCTATTCGGTCAAAGCGCTGCCAGCGCTTAAGGACTGCATCCTCACTGACGGGAACAATGCTGCTGCACTGGGCTCACTCTTCGGCGGAATGCAATTCTGTTCGTGGTACCCGATTACACCCGCATCCAGCCTGGTGGAATCTGCCATCGGTGAGGTGAACAAACTGCGCAAAGACCCAGTAACCGGCAAAAATACCTGCGTCATTTTGCAGGTTGAAGATGAGCTGGCAGCACTGGGAGCTGCCATTGGGGCCGGTTGGGGTGGGCTGCGGGCGATGACCGCCACGTCTGGGCCAGGCCTCAGCTTGATGACCGAAAATGTGGGCCTGGCATACTTCACCGAAACGCCGGTGGTCATTTGGGACGTTCAACGGGTTGGGCCAAGTACCGGCCTGCCGACTCGCACCGCGCAGGGTGATCTGGCAATGGTTTACCACCTGGGTCACGGAGACACCCGGCATATGATCCTCATCCCTGGAAGTGTCGATGAGTGCTTCGAAATGGGTTGGAAGGCCTTTGACCTGGCAGAAAAATTCCAGACTCCCATTTTCGTCCTGAGCGATTTGGACCTGGGCATGAATCAATGGATTGGCAAGAAATTCCAGTACCCAGACAAACAAATCGACCGTGGCAAGCTGCTGTGGGAAGAAGATCTGGAAAAAATGGGCCCAGGATGGGGCCGCTATAAGGATGTGGACCATGATGGGATCCCGTATCGGACGGTGATGGGAAATAAAAATAGCAGCTCGGCATATTTTACCCGCGGTACGGGTCATGATGAGTACGGCAATTACAGTGAAGATGCAACGAACTGGGCTGCGATGCTCAATCGCATCGGACGTAAGCTTGACCGGTGTGTTGCAGACCTGCCCCAGCCAATCATTCGCAAAGGTCACGATGCGCGGATCGGCATTATCGGCATGGGTTCCACCGACCCGGCTTTAATTGAAGCGCAGGATCTGCTGGCTGAGGCCGGAGTTGAGGTGGATTACATGCGCGTGCGTTCCGTGCCCGTCTGCGACATGGAGCGGGAGTTTATTGCCAGCCATGAACGCTGCTACGTATTGGAATTGAATCGGGATGGCCAGCTTTGCGACATTCTTAAATTGGAGATTTCAGAATATTCTCAGAAACTTATTCATCTTTCTGAGACCGGCGGGCTGCCAATGACCGCAATTTGGGCGCGGGACAACATTATTGCGATGGAGAAGCAAAACAGTGGAAAAGCAAACTGAAGTTAAAGCAGAACGAAACCTGGTCGGGCTGACCCCGATGGATTACAAGGGCAAACCCTCAACGCTTTGCCCGGGCTGTGGCCACAATACCATTTCCAATCAGGTACAGGCTGCCGTTTATGAGCTGGGCTTGCTGCCGGAACAGGTAATCAAAGTCAGTGGTATCGGCTGCTCCAGCAAGAGCCCCAATTACTTTTTACAGCGCTCGTTTGGGTTTAATGGCCTGCATGGCAGAATGCCGACGATTGCAACCGGTGCTTCATTTGCCGATGCAGCCGTTAAAATTTTAGGCTTCTCTGGTGATGGCGATACGGCCAGTATTGGCCTCGGACACTTTAAACACATCATCCGTCGGAATGTACCCATGGTCTATGTTATCGAAAATAACGGCGTATATGGGCTGACCAAAGGTCAATTCTCTGCCACCTCCGATTTGGGGCTGGTGCTGAAGCACCAGGGGAAAAACATGCTCCCTCCGCTCGATTTGTGCATGGAAGCGCTCATCAGCGGCGCAACGTTTGTAGCACGCACCTTTTCGGGCGACACTAAACAGATGAAAGAGCTGTTTAAAGCTGCCATCGTCCACCGCGGGATTGCAGTAATTGACGTCATCAGCCCGTGTGTCACCTTCAACAACAATGACAATGCTTTGCAGTCTTACAACTGGGGCCGGGAGCATGAGTCGCCAATTCAAGACATTACTTTCGTACCCAACCGGCAAGAAATTATGCTCGACAGTTTTGAGCAGGGGACGGTCCGTGAAGTGCGGCTCCATGATGGTTCAAGCATCCTTCTGCATAAGATCAGCCAGGATTATGACCCAACCGATCAGGGGGCAGCGCTGGATCTGCTGACCGAATCTTACAAAAAACACTATTTCGCCACCGGCCTGATTTTCATCGATCAGTCCAAGCCAACTGTGCAGGATCTTTATGACCTGCCCGAAGAGCCGCTCAACCGACTGGCCCCGGAAAGGCTGCGCCCTTCAGCGGAAATGCTTGAGCAGATTAATTCCGCGCTTTCTTGAAAGCAGCAAAAATAAAACAGAAGCTGGCCTGCAACAGGTCAGCTTCTGTTTTAATCGCTGGTCAGCTGAAAAAATCAGCCTTTAATCTTGTAGAGCAGCGCCAGATTGGGCTTGGCAAAGGTGCCGACGGGAAAGCCGGAAATAACGACCACTTCATCGCCTACGGTGAGCGGTGTAGCGGAAGTGATGGCGGTTTCCACATGCGTAATCATGGTTTCAAGTGTGTCGGCATGCGGTACGAGCAGCGGCGTTACGCCCCAGCAAATCCCCAGCCATTGGTACGTTTTGACCTCAGGCGTAAACGCGTAAATGGGCACAGGCGGCTTGGTTTTCGACATCCACAGGGCCGTTCGGCCAGAGAGCGTAAAGACGACGATAGCTGCCGCATTTTTATCCGCGGCCAGATCGCGCCCGGCACGGGTGATGGCGACAGCATCATCACTTTCGGCGGTGTTCACCATCGTATCCAGGTGGCCCCAGTCGGTCAAATGCTTCTCCGATTCGCGGATGATGGCATCCATCATCCGAATGCTCTGCACCGGGTATTTGCCAGCCGCGGACTCCGCCGAAAGCATGACCGCATCACTTCCGTCGAAGATCGCGTTGGCTACGTCGGCCGCTTCGGCGCGGGTCGGGCGGGGGTTGTTGATCATCGATTCGAGCATCTGGGTGGCGGTAATTACAAACTTGCCAGAGCGATTGGCTTTGCGGATGATCTCCTTCTGGGCAGACGGCACCAGTGCGGGAGACATTTCCACACCCAAATCGCCCCGGGCCACCATGACTCCATCGGTTACCGAAATGATTGACTCCAGGTTTTCAATCGCTTCCGGGCGCTCCAATTTGGCCACCAATGGCGGCTGGGCGCGCCCTTTGGAGTAACTGGCGATGGTTTCTTTAACCGTCAGAATGTCTTGAGCGGTTTTGACAAAAGAAATGGCCACCAGGTCAACTCCCTGTTCCAAACCGAACTGTAAGTCCAGCAAATCTTTGCTGGTGAGCACGGGGATATCCAGCTTGGAACCAGGTAAATTCACGCCTTTATGTGACTTGAGCTTGCCACCCAAAATGACTTTGGCAAAAATATTCTCACCGTCTACCCGGGTGACCTGAAACTCCAGCTGGCCGTCATCTAAAAGGATATGGTTGCCGGGAACCAAGGCTTCATGCAGCTTGGGGACGTCAAAGGGAATGAAAATGGTGCCTTCCGGCAGGTCGTGCGGATTGTCGGTCGAGCTGAGTGCCACTTCCATCCCCGACTCAAGCGTGATGAAATCAGTTTTCAAGTCACCAATGCGCAGTTTAGGCCCCTGAAGGTCCTGCAGAATGGTGATCGGTTTGCCAAACTCGTCCGACAGCTTGCGCAACAGTTTAATTTTTCCGGCGTGGTCCTCGTGAGTTCCGTGAGAAAAATTGAGACGGGCGACATCCATGCCGGCGGAAATCATCTCGCGCAGGGTGGCTTCGTCCGAACTGCTCGGCCCAAGGGTCGCAACGATTTTGGCAAACCTCTGCATGTTTACCTCGCTATTTGGCTAATACTTTGGCTATCCGGCGGATGGCCCAGTCGAGTGTTTTCTTTTCTACGATGAGCGGAGGTGCAAACCGGATTACGTGATCGTGGGTTTCCTTCGCCAGGATGCCTTTCCGCTGCAGCATTTCACAGTACTTGCGGGCACCGCCGGCCTCGGGGTAAAGCTCGACCCCGATCAGCAGCCCTTTGCCACGGATTTCTTTTACTACCGGGCTCTTGATCGCGCGTAAATTTTCCATGAAATATTCGCCCAGCTCTTGAGCGCGTTGGTCGAGATGGTTTTCTTCCAATACTTCAAGTGCGGCAATGCCAACGGCGGCTGCCAGCGGGCTGCCGCCAAAGGTGGAGCCGTGTTCGCCGGGCTGGATCAGGCCGAGAATGGATTCATCAGCCAAAACTGCCGAGATCGGGTACATGCCGCCGGAAAGCGCCTTGCCTATAATGACCATATCGGGCCGGACGTTTTCATGCTGGCAGGCAAACCACTTGCCGGTGCGGCACAAGCCGGTCTGAATTTCATCGGCGATGAAGAGGACGTTATTTTCCTTGCAAAGCTGAGAGACCCCCTGCAGATAGCCGGCAGGCGGAATGATTACCCCGTTTTCGCCCTGAATCGGTTCCAGCATGACTGCAGCCGTATTCGGCGTGATCGCAGCCCGCAAATCTTCCAGGTCGCCATACTTTACAACTTTAAAACCAGGTGTGAAAGGACCAAAAGCGTCTTTGTAAAACAGCTCAGTCGAGAAAGAAATAATGGAAATCGTGCGCCCATGGAAGTTGCCCTCAGCGACGATGACCTCAGCTTGATACTTTGGGATGCCCTTACTTTCATAGCCCCATTTGCGTGCCACCTTGAGCGCGGTTTCGACCGCTTCGGCGCCGCTGTTCATCGGTAAAACCATGCCGTAGCCAGTCAGATCGTGCAATTTTTTGTAAAAGAGCGGCAGCTGATCATTGCGGAAGGCACGTGAAGTGAGTGCCACGCGCTTAATCTGAGCCTGCATCGCCTTGACAATATGCGGGTGGCAATGCCCCTGATTCAGGGCTGAGTATGCGCTCAGGCAGTCAAGATAGCGCTTGCCATCGACGTCTTTTACCCAGACGCCTTTGCCCTGGGCGATGACGACATCCAGCGGCTTGTAATTGTGCGCACCAAACTTATTTTCAAGGTCAATATATTCTGAGGTTTCCATTTAATCTCCCAAAAGTGTTGCCAAAATGGCTTTTTGTGCATGCAAGCGGTTGTGAGCCTGCGGGAAGAGCATAGAATGGCTGCCGTCCGCGACGGCGTCGGTGATTTCTTGCCCGCGATGAGCCGGCAGGCAGTGCATCACGATCACATCCGGATTGGCTTCTGCGACCAACTGTTCGTTTACCTGATAGGGCGGGAAAACTTTTTCGCGGTTGGCGCTTTCTGCTTCCTGGCCCATGCTGGTCCATGTATCCGTGTAGATCACGTCGGCCTTTCGGACCGCCTGATGCGGGTCCCGCAAAAACCTTAATTCTGAACCGGACTGCCGGGCTACAGGCTGTATCTTTTGAATGGCTTCTTTGGGGAGAGCATAACCTTCGGGGGTGGCAATGGTGAAGTTCGCGCCGAGTTTGCTTGAAATTT
>ERZ1645187.777-NODE-777-length-31296-cov-36.482859_pt1 | contig 31296 bp, 23 predicted proteins | sample MGYA00575352_ERZ1645187 | MGnify/ENA primary metagenome ERZ1645187 (study PRJEB40837, sample SAMN11349314) | freshwater sediment metagenome | isolation source: river sediment | host: Sediment | place: India: Wazaribad , New Delhi | collected 2017-02-21 ... | reverse complement strand
GCGGCGCCTTGGGTGTTGGATGGACCCCATGGCATGGGTGACTGACTTCTCAGAGGGCAACAAAGACCAAAAGGACCTGCTCGGTGGCAAGGGCGCCAACCTGGCCGAGATGGTGAATCTCGGACTGCCCGTGCCGCCGGGCTTCACGATCAACACCGAGGCCTGCCGCGCCTACCTGGCCCGCGGCGGTGACCCCGATGGTCTTGCCGAGGAGGTCACCGAGCACCTGGCCCACCTGGAGAGGGCGATGGGTCGCACGCTCGGGGACGCCGAGGACCCGCTGCTGGTGAGCGTGCGCAGCGGCGCCAAGTTCTCCATGCCCGGGATGATGGAGACCGTCCTCAACATCGGCCTGAACGACGTCTCGGTCAACGGGCTGGCCCGCCACGCCGGCGACGAGCGGTTCGCGATGGACTCCTACCGCCGGTTGCTGCAGATGTTCGGCAGCACCGTGCTGGGGATCTCCGACGAGCACTTCTCCGACGCCCTGGACGCGGCCAAGCACGCCAAGGGCACCACCGAGGACCTGGGCCTGGACGCCGATGACCTGCGCGCCGTGGTGGAGACCTACAAGCAGGTCACCCGTGAGCACGCCGGGCGCGACTTCCCGCAGGACCCGCGCGAGCAGCTCGACCTCGCGGTCCGTGCGGTCTTCAACTCCTGGCACACCCCCCGCGCCGTGCTCTACCGCCGGCACGAGCAGATTCCCGAGGACCTGGGGACGGCCGTGAACGTCCAGGCGATGGTCTTCGGCAACAGCGGGATGAACTCCGGCTCCGGTGTCGCCTTCACCCGCGACCCCGCCAGCGGCGATCGCGGCGAGTACGGCGACTACCTGCAGAACGCCCAGGGCGAGGACGTGGTGGCCGGCATCCGCAACACCGTGTCGCTGGCCGACTTCGCCGAGATCGACCGGACCTGCCACGACCAGCTCATCGAGATCATGGGCACCCTGGAGCGGCACTACCGCGACATGTGCGACATCGAGTTCACCGTGGAGAACGGCAAGCTCTGGATGCTGCAGACCCGGGTCGGCAAGCGCACGCCCGAGGCGGCCTTCCGGATCGCGATGCACATGGTCGACGAGGACCTGATCACCCTGGACGAGGCGCTGCAGCGGGTCAACGGCGCGCAGCTCGCCCAGCTGATGTTCCCCCGGTTCGACGCCGACGCCGAGCGCAGCCTGCTGGCGACTGGCATGAGCGCCTCCCCCGGCGCGGCCGTCGGCCGGGCTGTCTTCGACTGGGAGACGGCGGTGGAGTGGGCCGACCGGGGTGAGGACGTGATCCTGGTCCGCAAGGAGACCAGCCCCGAGGACCTGCACGGGATGATGGTGGCCAAGGGCATCCTGACCAGCCGTGGGGGCAAGACCTCGCACGCCGCGGTCGTGGCCCGCGGCATGGGCCGCACCTGCGTGGTCGGCGCCGAGGCGCTGAACGTGGACACCCGCCACGGTCACTTCACGGTGCGGGACGGCAAGACGGTGCGCGAGGGAGACGTGATCTCCATCGACGGCTCGACCGGCGAGATCTTCGACGGCGCCGTGCCGGTCACCGCCTCCTCGGTGGTGCGGTACTTCGAGGGCGAGCAGGTGGACAACCCGCTGGTCGGCGCGGTGGCCGCGCTGGTCACCCACGCCGACCAGGCCCGGCGCATGCAGATCCGCGCCAACGCCGACACCGCCCCGGACGCCGCCCGGGCCCGCCGGTTCGGCGCCCAGGGCATCGGGCTGTGCCGCACCGAGCACATGTTCCTCGGCGACCGCCGCCAGCTCGTGGAGCACCTGATCGTGGCCGAAGACGAGGCAGGCCAGCGCGAGGCGCTGGACACCCTGCTGCCGCTCCAGCGCCAGGACTTCATCGAGATCTTCGAGGCGATGGACGGGCTGCCGGTCACCATCCGGCTCATCGACCCGCCCCTGCACGAGTTCCTCCCCGACCTGACCGAGCTCTCGGTGCAGATGGCCCTCACGGAGCGTCGCGGCCACCCCAAGAAGGGGCAGCGGCGGCTGCTGGAGGCGGTCAAGCGGCTGCACGAGCAGAACCCGATGCTGGGCCTGCGTGGGGTCCGGCTGGGGATCGCGATCCCGGGTCTGTTCGAGATGCAGGCGCGCGCCATCCTCGAGGCCGCCGCCGAGCGGATCAAGGCCGGCGGCGACCCGCGTCCGGAGATCATGGTTCCGCTGGTGGGCTCGGTGCGCGAGCTCGACATGGTCAAGCAGCGGATCCTCGGGGTGGGCGAGCAGGTGGTGACCGAGACCGGCGTGCCGGTGGACTTCAAGGTCGGCACCATGATCGAGCTGCCCCGGGCCGCCCTGACCGCCGGCGAGATCGCGCAGTCGGCGCAGTTCTTCTCCTTCGGCACCAACGACCTGACCCAGATGACGTGGGGCTTCTCCCGCGACGACGTGGAGGCCGCGTTCTTCGGTACCTACCTCGAGCAGGGCATCTTCGCGATCTCCCCGTTCGAGTCGCTGGACACCGAGGGCGTGGGTCAGCTGGTGCGCACGGCCACCGAGCGTGGCCGGGCCGCGAACCCGGACCTGCACCTGGGTGTCTGCGGTGAGCACGGCGGCGACCCGGCCTCGATCCACTTCTTCGAGACCGTCGGGCTGGACTACGTCTCCTGCTCGCCGTTCCGGGTGCCGGTGGCCCGGCTGGAGGCAGGTCGCGCCAAGGTGATGGGTCAGTAGCGGCTCAGAAGAGCGCTGAGGCCAGGTTCTGCCGACCCCGCAACACGCGTGGGTCCTCCGACCCGACCGCGGCGAAAAGGGCGAGCAGGTGCTCGCGGGCCTTGGTGCGGTCGTCCCCCGCGGTGCGCCGGACCAGCTCCACCAGGCGGTTGAACGCGTCCTCGACATGCCCACCGAGCAGGTCCAGGTCGGCCACGAGAGTCTGCGCGTCCACGTCGTCGGGTCCCTCGGCGGCGGCCTGCCGGGCGGCGTTGAGGTCGACGCCCTGCGTGCGCTGCAGCACCTTGGCCATGGCCAGGCCGGCCTGAGCCTCGGTGTCGGCCGGGTTGGCCTCGACGAGCTTCTGGTACTCCGCGACCGCCAGGTCGATGTCCCCCGCACCGAGGGCGTCCTGGGCGGCGGCGTACCGCGGGTCCTCCAGGGGCTCCCCCGACTCCTCGCTCGCCACCGGGTGGCGGGGCTGGTGCCGGCCGGTGATGCCCTGGGCGGTCAGCTGCTGGGTCACCTGGTTCAGCGCGGTCCGCAGCTGGTCGATCGGCACCACGTCCTGCAGCAGCGGCATCGGTCGCCCGTCCACGACCGCGATCACCAGGGGGATCGACGGGATCTGCATGGCCTGGGCGATCTGCGGCGTCACGTCGACATCGATCAGGCCCAGCAGGTACCGGCCCTCGAACTCGTCGGCCAGGATGCGCAGGTCGTCGGCGAGCGCCCCGCTCTCCGGCATCCGGGTCCGGGAGTAGAAGACGAGCAGCACCGGCGCGGTCATCGAGGCCTCGAGCAGCCCCTGGAAGCTCTGCTCGGTCACCTCCACGGCGTACGACGAGGGCCCGGGCGGCTGGCCGGCACCGGCCGGGGTGCCGGGCGGGCCGCTGAGGCCCGAGAGGTCGACGGCTCCGGGACGGCTGAAGGGGCGCTGCGTCATGGGCGCCATTGTGACCGATCCCCCACATGACGTGCGCCACGGGTGGGTTCCTCACATCCTCCCCCTGGGATCTGGGGGAATGGTCGATACTGAGGGTATGCAGTCGCGCCGTGCCAGGCCGGGCCGTGACTTGGCGGTCGACCTGATCGCCGGGCCGCAGACGCGACCCCGCGTCGCGGCGCGAGCGCTGCTGTTCATGGCCATCTACGTGCTGGCCGCCCAGGTCACCTTGATGAGTCGCTCCGGCGACGGCCAGTTCGGCCTGATCTGGCCCTCGGGCGGGGTGGCCACCCTGTGGCTGCTGACTGCGAACCGCTTCACCGTGCGCTCGGACATCGCCGCCCTGACCGTGGGGGCCGTGATCGGCTCGCTGCTCTCCGACAGTGACCCGGTCCTGACCGTGGCCCGGGTGGTCGCGAACGTCTCGATGGCCCTGGTCTTCCGGGTGATGGTGGACTGGTGGACGCCGCTGCGCCGCCCCGACGACTCGTTGCGTCGGCTGACCCGACTGCCCACGCTCTACAAGCTGGCCGGGGCGGCGGCGCTGGCGGCGCTGGTCCAGGTCTCCATCACTGAGTCGGCCGCCTTCCTGACCGGTGAGCCGAACTGGCCCGAGTACGTGCTGCGCTGGGGTCGCAACGTGGTGGCGATCTTCACCATGACGACCACCGGCCTGCTGCTGCTGGGGCTGGTCACCGGACCCAGCGAGCCCGAGGACGAGGCCGACCCGTCGACCCGGGACGGCTACGTCGAGGAGTCGGTGGTCGTCGAGCTGCGCCTCATCGAGGTGGTCCTGCTCACCCTCTTCACGCTGTTCATCTTCGTGCCCTGCTTCCTGCTGTTCCCGCAGCTGCCGCTCTCGTTCCTGCTGTTCCTGCCCAGCATCTGGGCGGGCGTCCGCTTCTCCCCGCCGTTCGCCGCGGTGCATGCGCTGGCCCTGGGGGCCACCGCGATGTGGCTGACCCTGCAGAACGTGGGGATGTACGCCGAGATCGTGAGCCCGGTCCTGCGGGCCTCGGTGGCCCAGGCGTTCCTGGGGGTCGTCTTCGCCACCACGGTCATCATGTCCATGTTCCGCACCCAGCTCGAGACCGCGCGGCTGCACTCCCTGGCCCGGACCCGCCTGCTGGACAGCATCCTGACGTCCGTGGACGACGGCATCGCCCTGGTGGAGGAGAGCGGGCGGGTGCTGATGCTCAACCGGGCGGTCAACAGCCTGCTCGGGCTGCCCGAGGACTTCGCGTCGCTGACGGAGCTGGACGCCGCGAGCTTCTACACCCCCGACGGCACCCCGGTCGACCTCACGCGGCCGTACTACGTCGTGCGCGCTCTGGCCGGCGAGCAGGTCGCCCCCGAGGACTTCGTGGTCCGGCCCCCCGACGGCAGTGCCCAGCGGGTCCTGCGGATCACCGCGCAGCAGATGGAGGTGCCCGAGCGCGCCCGCCCGCAGGTGCTCTTCACCGTGCACAACGTGACCGCGGAGCGGGCCCAGCGCGCCGCTCTGGCCTCGTTCGCCGGCCAGGTGGCCCACGACCTCAAGAACCCGCTGACCGTGGTCGAGGGGTGGTCGGAGCTGCTGGAGGGCGAGCTTCGCGCGGCGCCCGAGCTGGACTCCGCGGAGGGGCTGCCGATGGTGCTGCGCATCCAGAGCGCGGCCGCGCACATGCGCACCTTGATCACCGAGCTGTTGACCTACACCCTGGCCCGCGACCACGCCCTGAGCCGGGAGCGGGTGGACCTGGCGGAGGTGGTCACCGAGGTGGCCAAGCTGCACGAGGAGCCGGCCATGAGCAAGGGGGGCACCCCGATCATCGAGATCGACTGCCACCACACGGTGTGGGCCGATCGGATGCTTGTCGGCCAGGTGCTCGACAACCTGGTGGGCAACTCCGTCAAGTACGTGGCGCCCCAGGTGCGCCCCCACGTGTGGATCGACTCGCACCTGGTCCCCGCCCCGGCGGGCGAGGAGGCACGCGGCGACCTGGTGGAGATCCGGGTCAGCGACAACGGCCTGGGCGTGCCCGAGGCCGACCGGGACCAGATATTCCAGAGCTTCTACCGGGTCGACCGACCTGGGTACTCCGGCACCGGGCTCGGCCTGGCCATCTGCCAGCGCATCGTGGAGCGGCACGGCGGCACCATCACGGTGACCACGGGCCCCGGCGGGGTGGGCAGCACGTTCGCCTTCACCTTGCCCGCCGCGGGCGAGTAGCCGGCGTACCCGAGCTCAGGCGAGACCGAGCTCGGCGGCCTCTTCCCACAGCTCCTCGCGCACCGAGGGGTGCGCGGCGTTCTCGATCAGCGCGCTCGCCTGCTCCCGCTGGTCGTGGCCGTACACCTGGGCGGTGCCCTGCTCGGTGACCACCGCGCTCATCTGGAACGACGTCACCGGCTCGTCCACCAGCGGCACGATCGTCGAGACGTCGGCCTTGGGGTGCCAGGACTTCAGCGCGATCAGCGCCTGTCCGCCGGGGCTGTGCAGCGCGCCGACGATGAAGTCGGTCTGCCCGCCGAACCCGGAGTGGATCCGCGCCTTGATCCGCGAGGCGTTGGCCTGACCGAAGAGGTCGACCTGCAGCGCGGTGTTGACACTGGTCATCCCCGGGTTGGCGGCGATGCGCGAGGGGTCGTTGGTGACCTCGGTGCGGATCATCTCGATGCGCGGGTTCTCGTGCACCCACTCCAGCAGCTCGGGGGAGCCGAACAGGAACGACGACCGGATGGGCACGGAGATGTCCAACGCGCCCGCCTTCTCCAGGCTCAGCACGCTGTCGGAGAACATCTCGGTCCAGATCCGCAGGCCCTTGCGGTCGACCAGGCCGCGCAGTGTCGCGTCCGGCACCGCGCCGATGCCGGCCTGCAGGGTGGAGCCGTCGCCGACCCGCTCCGCCACCCGGGCCCCGATCCGGGCCGAGTCCTCGTCGATGACGCCGATCGGCGCCGTCGGCAGGGGGCCGTCGGCGGCGACCATGGCGTCGATGTGGCTGACCGGAAGCAGCGCGTCGCCGCTGGTCCAGGGCATGTGCTTGTTGATCTGGGCCACCACCCGGCCACCACGGGCGCGGGCCGCCGCGACCGCGGCCGGCAGCACGTTGACCTCGACCCCCATGGAGACGAAGCCCTTGCGCGGCGGCGTGGTGTGCAGCACCACCAGGTCCGGCGGCTGGGCGGTGTGGAACAGCGTCGGCACCAGCGACAACCGCGAGGGCACGTAGCGCAGCTGGGCGCTACGTCGCTGCCCCGGACCGACGAACGAGGTCTCCAGGGCCACCCCGGGACGGTCGGGCAGACCCTTCTGACCGTTGAGCGCCCAGAGCCGGTAGGTGTCCAGTCGCTCCTCGATCGTCTCCAAGACGTGCCACGGTGTGGCGTGGTTGCCGGTGACCACCACGCGGGGGTCGGCCGGCAGTTCGGCGAGGATGTCGGTGAGCTTCACCCGCTCATTCCATCAGGTATTGGACGGAGTTCACAGTTCGCGCGTGCAGATGGTAGAAACCGTTCATCCGCTGTTGCTGCCGCCAGCGGAAGACACCGGGTACCGCACGGGCGTACCACTCGTGCGTTGCGCATCTTGGGAGGGATGTCACGTGTTCGACGCCGCCTTCGACTTCACCGATCGGCACGTGCTGGTCACCGGTGGCACCCGGGGGCTGGGCCTGGCGATCGCCCAGGCCTTCAGCGACTCCGGTGCCCGGGTCTCGATCACCGGCACCAAGATCGTGCCCACCCTTTACGACGCGGACCTGAGCCGGTTCCGCTACCACCAGCTGCAGCTGACCAACAGCGACGCGATCGACACGTTCGTCGACCGGGTGGGCCACGTGGACGTGCTGGTCAACGCCGCCGCGGCCAGGCTCGGCACCGCGATGGCCGACCACGAACGCGAGTTCGTCTCCCACTCCGCGCGGCTCGGCTTCATCGGGCCGCTGCGGCTGGCCCACCAGCTGCGCCCGGAGCTGACCCGCTCGACCCTGCAGGGTGGCGGCGCGGTGGTGCACACCAACTCGACCCTGCGCTGGCTCGAGCTCACCCACACCCCGGCCGAGGCCGAGGCCGAGCTGCGCGCGCACACCTCGCGCACCGGGCGGGCATGGGCGGCGCTGAACACCCGGGTCAACACCGTGCTCGCCCCCGCGCGTCTGGCGGTTCCGCACCAGCCGCGCCCGCACCTCGCGGTGATCAACCCCGGGCGGTACGACGACACGTGGGCGCCCGCTGACCCGCACTCGGCCCAGCTCGGGGGCCAGCGCGGCGGCCACCCCGCCGGCACCCTGCTGACCCGACCGCGGGTCACCAGCGCCACCACCGCCCAGCTGGCCGCCGCGGCTCAGGTCACCTCGGTGATCCTGTTCCTGGCGAGCGGTGCGGGCTCGGCCGTCTCCGGGCACACCATCCAGGCTCTCCCCCGCAGCTGAGCAGCTGAGCCCAGTTCGGCCCCGTCGCCTCCCCCGGCGAGGGTGTCGACGTCCGCTCAGAAGTCGCCCGCGGCGCGGCGTACCGGCCGGAGCAGCTCGCTGACCAGGCCCAGCTGCTGCGGGTCAAGTGAGTTCAGGCCGAAGTCGGCCGAGACCAGGTCGGCGGTGGCCGACTCCACCACCTCTCGGCCCCGGTCGGTCACCTCGGCCAGCACGGCTCGGCCGTCCTGCGGGTGCGGTAGCCGCACCACCAGGCCGGCGGACTCCAGGCGCCGCACGATCGAGGTCACGGACGTGGGGTGCACCTGTAGCCGCTCCCCCATCTTGCCCAGCGGCAGCGACCCGCGCGAGGAGAAGACCAGCAGCACCAGCGCCTCGTAGCGGGCGAAGGTCAGGCCGTGCGGCTTGAGGATGGTGTCCAGCCGGCCGAGCACGATCTGCTGGGCCCGCATCAGCGAGGTCACCGCGTGCATCGCGGGGACGCCGTCCCACCGTCGGCCCCACTGGCGAGCGGCCTCGTCGATCGGGTCGAAGGGCAACGGCATCAGGACCCCCGCCCGTCGGTGTCCGCCAGGCCCGTGGCCAGCAGCTGGTCGGCCGCGGCGTAGGGGTCCAGCGAGCCGGCCGCCACCGCTTCGGCCAGCCCGTCGATCCCGGCATGGCCCCGCAGCTCGCCCCAGCGGCTGCGCAGCGAGGTCAGGGCCAGCGCCTCGATCTCCTCCCGGGCCCGGCGGGCGCGTCGGGTGGCCAGCGTCCCGGTCTCCTGCAGCCACCGTCGGTGGCGTTCGACCTGCTCGACCACCTCGGGCACACCCTCGCCGTCGCTGGCGACGGTCTTGACGATGGGCGGCTTCCAGGCGCCCGCCGGACGCTCGGCCAGGGCCAGCATCGTGCGCAGGTCGCGCCGCACCTGGTCCGCGCCGGGGCGGTCGGACTTGTTCACCACGTAGACGTCGCCGATCTCCAGGATCCCGGCCTTGGCCGCCTGGATGCCGTCGCCCATGCCGGGCGCCAACAGCACCAGCGTGGTGTCGGCCAGGCCCGCGATCTCGACCTCGCTCTGACCCACCCCGACGGTCTCCACCAGGATGACGTCGCAGCCGGCCGCGTCCAGCACCCGCAGCGCCTGCGGCGTGGTCCAGGACAGGCCGCCCAGGTGCCCGCGAGACGCCATCGACCGGATGAAGACCTCGGGATCCACGGCGTGGTCCGACATCCGCACCCGGTCCCCGAGCAGCGCCCCGTGCGAGAACGGCGAGGACGGGTCGACCGCGAGCACCCCGACCCGGTGCCCGGCACGACGCCACTGGGTCACCAGCGCGTCGGTGGAGGTGGACTTGCCCACCCCGGGTGAGCCGGTGATGCCCACCACGTGCGCGTGACCGGTGAAGGGCGCCAGGGCCCGCATCACCTCGCGCAGCTGCGGCGACTCGTCCTCCACCAGCGAGATCAGTCGGGCCACCGCCCGGGGTTCGCCCGCCCGGGCCCGGGAGACGAGTTCGGGGACCGACGTCGCGCTGCGACGCCGGTCCCCGGACCTCGAGGTCACGCCTGGGGGACCCGGATGATCAGCGCGTCACCCTGGCCGCCACCGCCGCACAGCGCGGCGGCACCGACGCCGCCGCCGCGGCGCTTGAGCTCCAGGGCCAGGTGCAGCACGATCCGCGCACCCGACATGCCGACCGGGTGGCCCAGCGCGATCGCGCCACCGTTGACGTTCACCTTGTCCTCGGAGACGCCGAGCTGACGGGCGGACTCGATGCCGACCGCCGCGAAGGCCTCGTTGAGCTCGAACAGGTCGATGTCGGAGACCTCGATGCCCTCCTTGGCGGCGGCCCGCTCGATCGCCCGGGCCGGCTGCAGCTGCAGGGTCGAGTCGGGGCCGGCCACCTGGCCGGAGGCGCCGATCTCGGCGAGCCAGGTCAGTCCGAGCTCCTCGGCCTTGGCCTTGCTCATCACGACCACGGCGCAGGCGCCGTCGGAGATCTGCGAGGCAGAACCGGCGGTGATGGTGCCGTCCTTGGCGAACGCCGGGCGCAGGCTGCCGAGCGACTCCGCGGTGGTCTCGCCGCGCACGCCCTCGTCCTGGGAGACGACCACGTCGCCGCGCCGGGACTTGATGGTGACCGGGACGACCTCCTCGTCGAACACGCCGTTCTTCCAGGCCTCGGCGGCCAGCTGGTGCGAGCGCGCGGAGAAGGCGTCCTGCTCCTCGCGGGTCAGCTGCGCGCCGGCGGCGTTGCAGGACTCGGTCAGGTTGCCCATCGCCTGGTTGGTGAACTGGTCGAAGAGCGCGTCGTAGGCCATCGAGTCGACCAGCGCGGTGTCGCCGTACTTGAAGCCCTCGCGGGACTTCGGCAGCAGGTGCGGCGCCAGGGTCATCGACTCCATGCCGCCGGCCACGACGATCTCGTGCTCGCCGGCCCGGATCAACTGGTCCGCCAGCGCGATCGCGTTGATGCCGGAGAGACAGACCTTGTTGATCGTCAACGCAGGCACACCCATCGGCACCCCACCGTTGACCGCGGCCTGCCGTGCGGTGATCTGGCCGGCGCCGGCCTGGATCACGTGGCCCATGATCACGTACTCGACCTGGTCGCCGGACACGCCGGCCTTCTCCAGAGCGCCCTTGATGGCGACACCGCCCAGGTCGGCCGCGGACTGGTCCTTCAAACCGCCGAGCAGGCGGCCGATCGGGGTGCGGGCCCCTGCGACGATGACGGATGTGGTGGCTGACATGGGAGGTGCCTCCTGTACTGGCGTGTGGATGCTTCCGAGCCTAACCCCGGTGCCGGCTCAGGGGTCACCGGTCCCTGATGTGGGACCCAGGTGGGCAGATCGCAGCGGGAGGGACAAGATGGACCCATGAGCGCACCACTGGACATTCCCGCCCACTTGTTCACCGCGATCGACCACGTCGGCATCGCCGTACCCGACCTTGACCAAGCCATCGAGCTCTACCAGGGGACCTTCGGGATGCAGGTGACCCACGAGGAGACGAACGAGGAGCAGGGGGTGCGTGAGGCGATGGTCGCAGTCGGGGACTCCGGCTCCGCGATCCAGCTGCTGGCCCCGCTCAACGAGGAGTCGACCATCGCGAAGTTCCTGTCCCGCTCCGGCCCCGGCCTGCAGCAGCTGGCCTACCGGGTCACCGACGTGGAGCAGGTCTGCGAGGTGCTCCGCAGCCGCGGCGTCCGCCTGCTGTACGACGCCCCCAAGCGCGGCACGGCCGGCTCCCGGATCAACTTCGTGCACCCCAAGGACGCCGGCGGCGTCCTGGTCGAGCTCGTCGAACCCGGCGCCGGACACTGAGCGCATCAGCCGACGCCGCAGCTCTGCGGGGCCGACTATGACCTCGCGCACAGTCCCCATTCCCAACCGTTACCGGACGGTAATCTTCGCACCGTCCGGCAGTACTCGCACCTAGGAGAGATCCGTGCAGAACATCCTCGACGCCATCCTCGCGGAGGACTCGACTTCCGAAGACTTCGCAGCTTTGGAGCTGCCCGACTCCTACCGCGCCACGTTCGTGCGCAAGGACGAGGTCGACATGTTCGAGGGGGTCGCCTCCCGCGACAAGGACCCCCGCAAGTCCCTGCACGTGGACCACGTGCCGCTGCCCGAGTTGGGCCCGGGCGAGGCCCTGGTCGCGGTGATGGCCAGCGCGATCAACTACAACACGGTGTGGACCTCGATCTTCGAGCCGCTCTCGACGTTCGGCTTCCTGGAGCGCTACGGCAGGACCTCCCCGCTGGCCAAGCGGCACGACCTGCCCTACCACATCGTCGGCTCCGACCTGTCCGGCGTGGTGCTCAAGACCGGCCTGGGCGTGCACAGCTGGAAGCCCGGTGACCGGGTCGTGGCGCACTGCCTCTCGGTCGAGCTCGAAGGCCCGGACGGGCACAACGACACGATGCTCGACCCCGAGCAGCGCATCTGGGGCTTCGAGACCAACTTCGGCGGGCTGGCCGAGGTCGCGTTGGTCAAGGCCAACCAGCTGATGCCCAAGCCCGAGCACCTCACCTGGGAGGAGGCCGCCTCCCCCGGCCTGGTCAACTGCACCGCCTACCGCCAGCTGGTCAGCCGCAACGGCGGCGGCATGAAGCAGGGCGACAACGTGCTGATCTGGGGCGCCTCCGGCGGCCTGGGCGGCTTCGCCACGCAGTACGCGCTCAACGGTGGCGCGACCCCGGTGTGCGTGGTCTCGAGCGAGGACAAGGCCGAGATCGTCCGCAGCATGGGCGCCGACCTGGTGATCAACCGCAGCGCCGAGGGCTACAAGTTCTGGAACGACGAGGGCACCAAGCAGGACCCGCGGGAGTGGAAGCGGTTCGGCGCCAAGATCCGTGAGCTCACCGGCGGCGAGGACATCGACATCGTCTTCGAGCACCCGGGCCGCGAGACCTTCGGCGCCTCGGTCTTCGTCACCCGCAAGGGCGGCACCATCACCACCTGCGCGTCCACCTCGGGCTACATGCACGAGTACGACAACCGCTACCTGTGGATGAACCTCAAGCGGATCATCTCCTCGCACTTCGCGAACTACCGCGAGTCGTGGGAGGCCAACCGGCTGGTCGCCAAGGGCAAGATCCACCCCACCCTGTCCAGGACCTACTCCCTGGACGACGTCGGCCAGGCGACCCTCGACGTGCACAAGAACCTGCACCAGGGCAAGGTCGGTGTGCTGGCTCTGTCCCCCGAGGAGGGCCTGGGGGTGCGCAACGCCGAGCTGCGCGCCGAGCACCTGGACGCGATCAACCGGTTCCGCGGCGTCTGACGCCCCGCGGCCGGCCGATCGGACGCCTACGGTCCGGGGTGGTCCCGGCCTCGCACCCGGCTCGCTGGACTTGACCCCATGCAGTCCAGCGAGCCGGAGTGCGTGTAACACCCCATCGGTCACACTGCATGGGTAAGACTGTGTGACCAACGACGACCGCACCGATCCCGAAGGGATGTGCCCACTTTCATGAGCCGCGACGAGGGACTGTCCATCTTCGACGACGAGCCCACCGAGTTCGCCGATGACGAGCCCACCCAGCGCCTCGAACCCGCGGAGCCCAGCCGGGTCGCCAGTGCCGCAGGCACCGCGCCCGGTGCGGCCGAGCGCACCCAGGTCCAGCCGGCCGTGCCGGCAGCCGCAGCGGCGCCCGCGGGGGCGCCAGCCGGGTCGGCCGGGGCGGCGGCGGCCGCCGCGGCGGCGAAGCCGGCCGGCAGCCACTCCGGGTTCCCGCTGGTACGCCGAGGCGGCTACGACAAGGCGTCCGTGGACCGACAGCTCGCCGCGCTGCAGAACGAGATCGCCGGCCAGCGCTCGACCGCGGCCAGGGCCCAGGACCGGGTGAGCCAGCTGGAGGCCGAGCTGGCCCAGGCCCGGACCTCGCTGGCCGAGGCCGAGAACCCGACGTACGCCGGCCTGGGTGGCCGCGCGGCGTCCATGCTGCGGCTGGCCGAGGACGAGGCGGCCGACGTGCGCGCGGTGGCCGCCCGCGAGGCCCAGGAGATCCGCGAGCAGGCCCAGCGAGACGGCGAGGCGATCCGCGCCCAGGCCGCCCGCGAGGCCGACGACATGCGCATGGTCCAGCTCAAGGAGCTCGACGACACCCGCGCGCGCGTGCTCGCCGACGCCGAGCAGGAGCGGACCCTGGCCCGGGGCGAGGCCGACGACCTGCGGGCCTCGGCCCAGCGCGAGTCCGAGCAGCTGCGCCTGGCCTCGCAGCAGGAGGCCAACGACCTCCGGGTGACCGCCACGCGTGAGGCGGAGCAGGCGCGCGCCGCCGCCGACCGAGAGGTCCAGGAGGCCCGCCGCACCCTGGCCGTGGAGAAGGAGCGGCTGGCCCGCGAGGCCACCGAGCACCACACCAACGCCACCGCCGAGACCGCGCGGCTGGTCAAGGAGGCCGAGGACCGCGCGTCCGCGGCCGAGGACCGCGCCCGGGCGGCGACCGCCCAGGCGACCGCGCACCGCGAGCAGGCCCAGACCGAGGCGCAGACCCTGATCACCCGGGCCCGACGCGAGGCCCAACAGATCGTCACCTCGGCCAAGAGCCAGGCCGAGTCGGTGGCCGCCAGCGGACACGCCGAGGCCGAGCGCGAGCTCGCCGCGCTGCGGGCCGAGGTCGACCGGATGAGCAAGCGGCGTGACGCCATCACCGCTCAGCTCGGAGCGCTGCGCGACGTGGTGGCCGGCTTCGCCGAGGACGAGTCCTGAGCCCCACCACACCCCCAGACGACGTCGACGGCGCGGGATCCGCGTCGGCTGCGCCGACAGCGCCCGAGCCGGCAGTGCCGACAGCACCTGAGCCAGTGCCGACCGGGCCGCTGGAGCTGCACCTCGGCGAGCCGGGTGCCCGGCTGGACCGCCACTCCCCCTTCTACATCGGCTTCTTCGGCGGTCTGGGCGCCCTGGTGGCCTGGTGGCTCGGCTCGCAGGTGCTCGCCATCGGCTCGACCCTGGTGCTCGTGGTGGTGGCGCTCTTCCTGGCCGCCGGGCTGAACCCGCTGGTGGAGTTCTTCCAGCACCGCGGCCTGACCCGCCCGTGGGCGGTGCTCGCGGTGATCACCCTGGTGATGGTCGCCTTCGGCCTCTTCGTCTGGGCCATCGTCCCGGTGATCTCCGACCAGGTCACCACGCTCTCGGAGAACGTGCCGGGCTACCTGGACCAGCTGCAGCGCAACCGCCAGATCCAGGCGCTCGACGACAAGTACGACATCATCGACAAAATCCAGGAGAAGGTCGAGTCCGGCGACTTCGTCTCCAGCCTCTTCGGCGGTGCCCTGGGCATCGGCATGCGGGTGGTCTCCACCCTGTTCAGCGTCTTCGTGGTCGTGGTGCTGACGCTGTACTTCCTGGCCGGGCTCGAGGCCACCAAGCACGCCCTCTACCGGCTGGCCCCGGCCTCGCGGCGGGAGCGGGTCAGCCTACTCGGGGACCGGGTGCTGGACAGCGTCGGCAACTACGTCTCCGGCGCGTTCGTGGTCGCGGTCTGCGCGGGCCTGAGCAGCCTGGTGTTCCTGATCGCCGTGGGCCTGGGCAAGTACGCCGTGGCGCTGGCGTTCGTGGTCGCGCTGCTCGACGTGATCCCCATGATCGGGGCCACCATCGGCGCGGTCATCGTGACGGCGATCGGCTTCGCCACCGACCCCAAGATCGGCCTGGCCTGCCTGGTCTTCTACCTGATCTACCAGCAGGTGGAGAACTACGTGATCTACCCGCGGGTGATGTCCAAGTCGGTGGACCTGCCCGGGTCGGTGATCGTGATCGCCGCCCTGGTCGGCGCCGGCCTGCTCGGCGTGATCGGCGCCCTGATGGCCATCCCGACCGCCGCCGCCATCCTGCTGCTGACCCGCGAGGTGTTCATCCGCCGCCAGGACCAGCGCTGAGGAAGTCGCGCAGCACCGCGACGAACACCTCTGGCTGCTCCGAGTGCACCCAGTGCCCGGCCCTCTTGATCGTCACTCGGCGCACCTTGGGGAACCAGCGCTCCATGTCGGCCGCGTACTCGGGACGCACGTAGTCCGAGTCGCCCCCCGCCACCCAGAGCACCGGCCCCGGATACGGACTCACCCCGGCGAGCCGATCCTCCGGCCACCCCACGATCTCGGTCAGCTGGTCGCCCAGCACCTCCAGGTTCACCTGCCAGCGCCACCCGTCCTCGGTCGGCCTGAGGTTCTGCAGCAGGAAGCTGCGCACCGAGGGGTTGCGCACCACCGCGGCGAGCCGGGTGTCGGCGTCGCTGCGGCGGCGTACCGAGGCCAGGTCCATGGTCTGCATCGCCTCGATGAACTCCAGGAACTCGCCCGTGTGGTGGTAGGTCACGGGAGAGACGTCGACCACGCACAGGCGCCGCACCAGCTCGGGGTGCCGCAGGGCGGTGAGCATCGCCACCTTGCCCCCCATCGAATGCCCCACCAGGGTGACCGGTTCGCCGTCCAACACCTCGGCCACCCGGTCGGCGTCCTCGACCAGGTCCAGCTCGTCGGTCCACAGCGACCGCCCGTGGTTGGGCAGGTCCACCAGCAGGACGCGGTACTCCTCGGCCAGCGCGGCACCGATCTGGGTCCAGTTCCGGCCCTGACCGAACAGCCCGTGACAGAACACCACCCGCGGGCCGTGCTCCCCCAGTGTGGTGGCGTGGAGCTCCTCGGCGGTGGACACGTGCACAGTGTGGCAAACCCGTGTCGCTGCCACACGGCTATGCTGCGCACCGGCGTTACCAGCGGGCGGAGCTAGGTGTGACCGGACTGTCACTGATCGTGACCCTCCACCGGGAGGGCAGGCTGGCCCATCCGACGCTGCGATCGCTGGGGCGGGCGGTTCGCCATGCCGGGGCCGCGGGGCTGAGTACCGAGCTCCTGCTGATCCTGGACCGACCCGATCCGGAGACCCTCGACCTGGTGGCCTGGGCGCTGTCCCCGACCGGCGCGTTGGCCCAGACTGAGACGACGAAGGTGGTCGTCGACTTCGGCGACGAGGGCCTCTCGCGCAACCTGGGCGTCGACCTGGCCCGGTACCCGGTGGTCGGGACCCTGGACGCCGACAACCTGATCTGCCGGACCTGGCTCACCGCGGCCCACGCCGCCGCGACCGCCACCCCCGAGCTCATCGTCTTCCACCCTTCCCATGTGGTCATCTTCGACAAGCGCCGCGCAGTCTGGCCGATGGTCGGCACCGACCACCCCGACTTCCGCCCGCACCTGCTCTCCGCGCGCAACCAGTGGGACACGTTCGCGGTGGCGCGCAAGGAGGTCTACCGGCGGCACCGCTTCGCGGCCACCCCGGAGGGCTCCGGGCTCGACCACGAGGACTGGCACTGGCATCTGGAGACCCTGGCCGGCGGGATCGAGCACCGAACCGTGCCCGCGACCCCGTTCTTCTACCGCGCCAAGCGCAGCGACGCGCAGAACGCCGCCGACCGCGCGGCCCGTCGGGCGCTGCTGCCGCGGACCCGGTTCCTCACCTCCAGGCTGGTGGCCGAGTCCGCACCCGACCCGGGGGTGCGGACCTCCAGCCCCGAGATCCTCGAGACGGCCGCGGTGGGCGCGACACCGGCCGGGCCGGTCCTGGCCGCGCTGGTCAGGTTGGGGCTGAGCGACCTGGACCCCGCCCCGTCCCGCGGTGACGGCAGCCTCGACCCGGCCGACCTGAGCGACCTCGGCCAGTTCAGTGCCGCGGAGCGAGCGGCGCTGTCCCCCGCGCTGTTCAACGTGGCGCACTACCGGCTACTGCATCCGGACCTGGTGCGGCTGGGTCTGCGCGACCTGGTGGAGCACTACCTGCGTCATGGCCGCGTCGAGGGCCGGCGGGGCACCTTGGACCGGAGCGAGGTCGACGCCCTGGAGGGCTCGGGCTTCTCCGCGCCCGACTACCTTCGGCTCCATGCGGACCTGGCCGGGCACACGGCCGCCGAGGCGGTGGCGCACTTCCTGCGCCATGGCCGGTACGAGGGCAGGAGCGCCCGCGGGGACGACCTGGCGCCTGGCACCACCGCACCGTCACCCCTGGACCTGCCGGTCGAACTGCTCGACCTGTGGCGGGAGGCGCACCAGCTCGAGCCGCTGATCCCCTACCCCGCTGCGTCCGAGCTCTGCGCCCTGCCCTGGACCGGAGCCATCGCGGACGACGAGGCCCCACCGACCTGCCTGGCCTACTGGGCCGCGGTCCGCGGACTGCCCGAGCGCGTCGACACGCTGGTGGTGGCCGCACCGGACTCGCCCCGGGATGCCGCCGCGCTCGGGCGGCTCGTTGCCCAGCTGCGGCTCGACGCGCCCGCCGACTCCATCGCGGTCGTGCTCACCGGCGACGACAAGCACGGGTACGGGCACGACTCTGAGCCCGAGCACGAGCACGGCGTGGTCCAGCCGGCCGGCTCACCCCGGACGCTCGCCCTCGGCGACCTGATGGCGGCCGCCGGAGTCCCTCGAACGGACCGGGCTCACCTGCTCGGCACCCTGGTCCTCCAGCACGCACCGCGTCGGTTGCTGGTCTGGAACAGCGGCCTCGGCTGCGACGCCGTCGAGGCCTACGGCCCGCAGCTGGCCGTGCGCACGCAGATCCACCTGCGCGCCGGCGCGATCGTGCGAGACCCCGAGCGTGGCCTGGTCTCCCCGCTGCTCGGCCGTCGTCCGGGCTTCCTCGACCCGGTGGAGCGAGTACTGGTCGATGACGACCAGGGGCGCCGGGAGCTGGCGGCGTACTACCCGCTGGATCGGCACAAGATCGTGGCGGCCTCGTTGGAGTTGGGGCTGGCTGGGCTGCTGCGCGGTCTCGGGACTCAGAAGTCGAATCCGTCGAAGAGGTCGCCGACCCCTTCGCCGATCCCGCCGAACAGGTCCCCGGCACCCTCGCCGATGCCCTCGAACATCGCGCCGACGCCCTCGCCGATGCCCTCCAGCCCACCGCTGAAGAGCATGCCCATGAACATCCACTCCATGGGGCCGAAGGCGCCGTAGTACCCCATGGCGTAGGGCTGGTAGGCACGTCCGCCCTGCCAGTAGGGAACCCGTCGGGAGCCGACCATCACCTTGCGGATGTCCGGCTCCGCGCCGGCCCGCACCCGCTCGAGGTCGAGGGCGCACGCCGGCACCTCCCGCTGGGTGCCGCCGGGTGGGGTGTAGGGCACGTCGGCCACCGAGAGCCCGTGCCGCGGGTCGAAGAAGCACGGCGGTCGCCGGGTCGGTAGCGGCTCCCCGGCCACCCGGGCCCGGACGCAGGCCATCGCGTAGCGCCCGTCCTCCAGGATCTCGGTGACACCACGCACCTGGTCCGGCGCGGTGAGCTGGTCCGTCGCCGCCTTGGCCGACTCATAGGCGTCGAGCGCGCGCTGGTAGTCGGCGTTCGCGCCCGGGTCCAGCGGCGCGCCCGCGAGCTCGAGGTCGAGGTCCTGCAGCTCCACCCCCAGTGCGGTGACGTCCTCGTCGACCAGCTTGCGCACGGGGGCGAGCTCGGCCGCGGCCCGCTCGGCCTCGCGGCGCTTGCTGGCTCGGGAGTAGACCGCCACGCCGCCCACGGCGGCGACCAGCACCAGGACCAAGAGGACGTACTCCATGCCCTACACAGTACAAACGGCGCCGAAACCCGGACCCCCGCGTCGGGCTCGCGCCCGAAATGCGTAGTGGCCGCGGACACCCCCCGATGCACGCGGCCACCTCACGCCTCCGCCGGTGTGAGCGGCCCATCCCCCGATCGGGCCGCTCGCGAGGAGCGTGCTGCAAGCCTCTCGCGACCCGCGGTGGGTGCGCATCGGTAGTCCTACGTAAAGTCCGGCGGCACCCCAGGGATACATTGGCCCGTGTGCTGACGGCGTGCATGGGGCGCGAGCAGGTGCAGACCCTGCTCGAGACCGCGCTGTCCGCCTCCCGCTGGGTCAGCGTGGTCGGCCCGCCCGGGGCGGGCAAGACGCTGCTGGTGCGCCACGCGACTCACCGCAACCCGCACACCGCCTGGGTGAGCGCGGCCGGGCTCCGTCGCTCCGAGGACGTCCTGGGGGCATGCCTGGACGCCCTCGGCGTCTCGCCCGCCCCCGGGGACAGCCAGGTCGGCGCCCTGCGCCGGGCCCTGGACGGCACCAGCACGCTGCTGGTGGTGGACGGCATCGAGGTCGAGGACGAGGTGCTCGGGGAGACCTGGCAGCAGATCCTCGACGCCACCACCGACGCCCGGTTGATCGTCACCGCGGGAGTCAGCGCCCAGATGCCGGCCGAGCAGGTGGTCCGGGTCGGCGCGCTGGCGGTCCCGGCGCAACGCGAGCCACTGAGCGGGCCGGCGGTGCAACTGCTCTCGACCAGGGTCCGAGCCGCCGGCGGTCATCCCGTCGATCTGGTCGAGCACGAGGCCGACGTACGCCGGCTGCTGCGCGCCAGCGGCGGGCTGCCGCTGCTGATCGAGCAGCTGGCCGCTCAGGTCGCCCTGCTCGGGGTGACCAACGTGGTGCCCTCGGCCTCGCTGACCGAGGCCGTGCTGGCCTCCTACCAGCTGCTCGACGAGGACCAGCGCCGCTGCTTCCGGCGGCTCGCCCAGCTCTCCACCCCGGTGAGCATCGACGTGCTGGCGGCGATCATCGAGGAGGACCGGGGCCACGCCGGCCTGATGGCCGCCGCCCTGGCGCGGCGCAGCCTCATCGAGGTCCTGCCCGACGGCCGCTTCGACATGCTCTCCCCGATCCGCCGGGAGGGGGCCCTGCTGGCGGCGGCCACCGACGACGCGGCCCGCCTGGACGCCGCGCTGATCAGCTGGGCGGACGCGCATGCGCCGACGCACACCAACTTCGGCGCCGGCGACGCGCCCTGGCTCGTGGACCTGCCGGTGATGCGCATGGCGATCTCGGCCGCCTGCGCCGATCCGGCCACCCGCGACCTGGGCTACAGCCTGGCCAACCGGATCTACTCCTCCCTCTACACCGCCATGCGCGCCCGCGAGGCGGTCGAGATCCTCGAGGGCGTCCTGCGCAGTGGGGACGGACCGGGCGCCATCGGCGCCCAGGTGGCCCGGCGGGCCGGGATCGCGGCCTCGGAGGTGCGCGGCACCTACGAGGGCCTGTGGCTGCTCGACCGGGCCGACGAGCACGCCCAGTGGGCCCAGGAGCCGGGGTTGGAGCTGGCCCGCAACGCCTCCATCCGGGCGGAGATGCACCTGGATGCCGGGGACTTCACCCGGGCCGAGCACGAGGCCCGCCGCGCCATGGAGCTCGACACCACGGGCCGCTCGATCGCCCGGCAGGCGACGCGCACCCTGGTCGACGTCCAGGTCTCGCGGGGCGACTTCGCCGAGGCCACCGCCTTCGCCGAGGAGATCATCCCGACCACCGAGGCCAACGAGGAGCGCTGGATCAGCCTCTCGGCCCGCACCCTGCTGGGCCGGATCGCGTTGGAGCAGGGCCGCATCGCGGAGGCCGAAGCCGCGGCGCGCACCGCGATCGTGGAGTCGCGAGAGCTCGCCGAGGACCGGGTGCGGCTGCTGGCCGAGACGCTGCTGCGCCAGATCGACCCCTCGGCCCCGATCACCACGGTGGACCGGGAGACGCTGCCGTGGGCGGTGCGCCTGCCGGTGCTGCTCCAGGACGCCCGCGACATGCTGGACAGCGGCCACGCGGCGCACGCGGCCGGTCTGGCCGCGGATGCGGTGGTCCTGGCCGACCGCAGCCTGCTGGGTCGAGACGGCGTGGACGGGCGGCTGATGCTGGCGCATGCGCTGATGGCCCAGGGCGACCTCGACCAGGCCGCCAGCACGTTCTGCAGCGCCTTGGAGCGAGCCGCCCAGATGCCGATGCCGCTGCGGGTCGCCGATGCGCTCGACGGCCTGGCCCTGATCGCCCAGGCACGCGAGGTGCGCGACTCCCGGCTCCTGGCCGCCGCCGCCACCGAGCTGCGCGCCGGCCGACGGGCGGTGCCGTGGGGGTTGGCGGCCAGGCGCCCGGCCGCGGCCCGCACGGCGCCGGCCGGCTGGGTACGGCGCGGACATCTCACGCCGGCCGGACTGAGCCAGGCCACGGCGCTGATCACCCCCGGGACGGCCCCGGCGGAGTCCCCGCTGGACCTGCTGACCAAGGCCGAGCGCGAGGTGGCCGAGCGGGTAGCCGACGGGTTAACCAGCCGCCAGATCGCCGAGGAGCTGTTCGTCTCCCCACGCACGGTGGACACGCACCTGGCCCACATCTACCGGAAGCTGGACATCAACACCCGGGCCAGGCTGGCGGTGATGGTGGCGGACCTGCGCTGATCCTCCCGCGACGGAGCCTGGGATAGGCTCCGGCCAGGCCAGCAGATCCGACGCGGAGGGGCGGCGTTGACCGACGTCACGATCATCCTGAACCTGCATCGCGAGGGTGCCCTGGCCCACCCCACGATGCGGGCCCTCGGCGCCTCCATCGCGCACGCGGCCCGGCACGGGCGGCGGACCGAGGTGCTCGTGGTGGTGGACCGCGGCGACCTGGCCACCACCGACCTGGCCCGCGAGGCCCTGGCCGTGGGCGGCACCCTGTCGGCCGCCGCGTCGAGCACGCTGCTTGAGGTGGATCACGGTGACCTCGGGGAGTCCCGCAACAGTGGGGTCCGGGCGGCCGCCAGCCCGGTCGTGGGGATCCTGGACGGCGACAACCTGGTCTGCGAGACCTGGGTCCTGAACGCCCTGCGCACCGTCGAGGACGCTGCCGACACCGGGGGCCCGGTGGTGGCCCGCCCGTCCTACCTGGTCGTCTTCGACGACCGCTACGGCGTCTTCCCGAGCATCGGCGGCGACGACCCCAGGTTCCGCCCGCACCTGCTGTACGAGGTCAACTACTGGGACGCGTTCTGCATGGCGCGACGCGACCTGCTGCTGCAGTACCCGTGGGTGCGCACCGACCCCGGCTCCGGTCTGGGACCCGAGGACTGGCACTGGAACTGCCTGACGCTGGCCGACGGCGTACGCCACGTGCTGGTTCCGGAGACCGCGCTGTTCTACCGGGCCAAGCGCATCGGCTCCCTGGCCATCAGCCACACGATCAACCGCAGCCTGCTGCCGCCGGCCCCCCTGCTGATCTCCCCCGAGATCGCGCGCGGCGCCCGGGAGCACTACCTCGCCCTCGACCAGGCCAACGATCCCCCGGGCGACCGGGAGCAGGCCGCTCGAGACCTGATCGCGAACGCCGGGCTGACCGGGTTGACGGTGCCCCCGCGCGAGCGAACCGGTGAGGTCCGGGCGCAGCGGATCGCCAGGCGCCGCGGTCACCTCGAGCAGCTGCGCGAACAGCTGGCGCCCGAGCGGTTCAACGCCGCGCACTACCGGCTGCTGCACGACGACCTCGACCCGCTGAGCTACGAGGAGCTGGTCGAGCACTACCTCGAGTACGGCCGGGTCGAGGGGCGGGCCGCGGTGCTGGAGGAGGAGGCCGTCCGAGCGGTCGCCGACCGCGAGCTGGACCTGGAGGAGTACCTGCTGCTGAACCCGGACCTGGGACCGCTGGGGACGACCGCCGCCCTGCGCCACTTCCTCCAGCTCGGCCGCCACGAGGATCGACGCTTCCGGCGTACCACCCTGGAGCGGTACGAAGCCGGCCTGCACCGACCCGAGTGGCTGGAGGAGCAGCTGGCGCAGACGCACGAGCTCGAGCCGTTGGTGCCACACCCGGGACCACGCGGGCTGCGCCGACTGCCCTGGACCGGCCACGCCTACCACCTGGAGCCCCGACCGGCAGCACGCGCCTACTGGTCGGTGGTCGAGCAGTTGCCCGCGCGGGTGGACGCCATGTTCATCGCCACGTGGGTGCGCATGGGCGGCGGTGACCGGGTGCTGCTGCGCCACCTGGCGGCCGTCCGCGAGCTGCGCCCCGACGCGGTGGTCGTGCTGATCACGACCGACCCGTTCGGCTCCACGCACCTGCACGAGGTGCCCGAGGGCGTGGTCGTGGTGGAGCTCGGCCAGATCCTCACCGACGGGGAGCTGAGCCGGTCCGAGCGGGAGCACCTACTCGCCACGCTGATCTTCCAGTACGGGCCGTCACTGGTCCACGTGTTCAACTCCGCCCTGGCCTTCGACACCGTCGAGGCCTACGGACCTCAGCTCGCCACCCGGAGCAACCTGTTCCTCACCACCTTCGTGATCGAGCGAGACGACGAGGGCGCCATGGTGTCGCCCTTGCTCGGCCGGCTGCCGGACTTCCTGGACCCGGTGCGCGCGGTCATCACCGACCAGCACGCCCTCGTCGACCAGCTCTACGAGCTGTCCAGGATCGACCGGTCCAAGTTCCTGGTGGTTCACCAGGCACACGAGTCGACCACGTACGCGCGGGCTCCGCGGCCCGGCACTCCGGCCAAGATCCTGTGGGCGGCCCGGTTCCATCAGCAGAAGCGGCTCGACATCCTGGCCGAGATCGCCGAGGCGCTGGCGGCCCAGCAGATCCCGGCCGAGCTCCACGTCTACGGCGACGCAACGGTGCCGGCGCCGGAGATCGAGAAGTACCTGGCTCGGTTGGACGAGGCGGGGGCGGTCCGGCACCCGGCCTTCACCGAGGGCATGACCAGCCTGCCGTTGGACGACTTCGCGATGTTCCTGCTCACCTCCGAGCGCGAGGGCATCCCGTTGACCGTCCTCGACGCCATCAGCAACGGCCTGCCCGTGGTCGCCCCCCTGGTGGGTGGCGTCGGCGAGGTCCTCACCGAGGCCACCGGGTTCCCGGTCGAGCGCTTCGACGACGTGGCCGCCCACGTGGCGGCCATCACCGAGGTGATCGCCGACCCCGACGAGGCCCAGCGGCGTGCCGCACGCGCCCAGGAGCTGGTGCGAGAGCAGTTCTCCCCCGCTGCGTTCGAGGCGCGCCTGAGCCAGATCCCCGGCTACCTGCCCTCGCCACGGAAGGGGTCCGAGTCCGGGCCCGAGCCCGGGTCCGCTCAGGAGTAGTCGTGGAAGCCGCGCTTGGTCTTGCGACCGAGGTGGCCCTGGGCCACGACCTGCTCAAGCAGCGGCGCGGGGGCGAACCCGGCGTGCTTGAACTCGGCGTGCAGCTCCTTCTGGATGGCCAGTGACACGTCGTTGCCGACCACGTCCAGGAGGGCGAACGGCCCCATCGGGAAGCCCGCCTGCTCCTTGATCGCGGCATCGATGACGTCCATCTCGGCCGCCCCAGCCTCGAGCATCTTGACCGCGTCGTTGAGGTAGGGGAAGAGCAGGGCGTTGACGATGAAGCCGGCACGGTCCCCACAGGAGACGGCGACCTTGCCGACCGCGGCACACAAAGCGCGGGTGGTCTCGTCGACCGCCGCATCGGTGTCCTCGGTGGTCACCACCTCGACCAGCTTCATCACCGGAGCGGGGTTGAAGAAGTGCATGCCGATGACCGACTCGGGCCGCGACGTCGCCGCCGCGCAGGCCGAGATCGGCAGCGAGGAGGTCGTGGTGGCCAGGATCGCGCCCGGCTTGCAGATCCGGTCCAGATCGCCGAACAGCTCGGTCTTGACGGCCAGGTCCTCGGCGATCGCCTCGACCACCAGGTCCACCTCGGCCAGCGCCTCGCGGCTAGTCGCGCCGGTCAGCCGGCCCAGCACCTCGGCCTTGGTCGCCTCGTCCAGCTTGCCCCGGGAGATCGCCTTGTCCAGGGACCGGGTGATGCTGGCGACCACACCGTCCAGCTTGTCCTGGCTCCGGCCCACGAAGACCACCGGGTAGCCGCTCTTGGCGAACACCTCCACGATGCCCGAGGCCATGGTGCCGGTGCCCACGACACCCACGGCACCGATCTCGTGGCGCAGCGCAGGCTGGGTGTCGGCTCCGGATTCCGCGCCGGACTCGATGGTGGTGGCGCCCTCGGCGACCAGTCGCTCGAGCAGCTCGGCGGGCTGGTGCAGCTCGTCACCGGACTCGGCGTACATCGCGGCGAGCTGGTCGCGAACGGCCGCCAGGCCGCGCTCCTCCACCGTGGTCAGCGGGCCGACGGGGTAGCCGCAGCCGAAGCGCATGGCCGCGTCGATGTCCGCCCGCGACGCGTAGCCCTCGGCGTACATCCGCAGGGCGTGGTTCAGGTACGGCAGCACCAGCGCATCGCTGATCTGCTCATTGCTCAGCACGGTCTCGGTCATACCAGAATCATGTCACGCGGTTACCGCTCGGTAAGCAGCTGGTGGCAATTCGACCGCCCCGACTCGGGGTAGATTGCCTGCCCGTGAGACTCGTCGTTGCCACCTGCCAGGTCGACTACGCCGGGCGACTGACCGCTCACCTGCCGATGGCCACCCGCGTGGTGATGATCAAGGCCGACGGGTCGGTGCTGGTGCACAGCGACGGGGGCTCCTACAAGCCCCTGAACTGGATGTCCCCACCCTGCACGGTGCGCGAGTCGGTGGTCGAGCACGACGGCGTCGAGCACGTGGAGTGGACGGTGACCAGCAAGACCGAGGACACGCTGCGCATCCTGATCGCCGAGATCCTGCACGACTCCTCCCATGACCTCGGGCTCGACCCGGGCCTGCAGAAGGACGGCGTGGAGAAGCACCTGCAGGAGCTGCTCGCCGAGCACCCCGACACCCTCGGCCCGGGCTTGAGTCTGGTCCGCCGGGAGTACCCCACCGCGATCGGCCCGGTGGACCTGATGTGCCGCGACGCCGAGGGCCTGAGCGTGGCCATCGAGGTGAAGCGTCGGGGCGACATCGACGGCGTCGAGCAGCTGACCAGGTATCTGGAGCTGCTCAACCGCGACCCGTTGCTGCGTCCGGTGCGCGGCATCTACGCGGCCCAGGAAATCAAGCCGCAGGCCCGGGTGCTCGCCACGGACCGGGGCATCGACTGTGCGGTCCTCGACTACGACGCGCTGCGCGGCATGGACGACTCGGAGCACCGGCTCTTCTGAGCAGGCACCGGCCGGCGCGGCCCCGGCGTCGGTGAGTCAGGCCGCCTTGCGCTTGGCGCCGTCCCGCTTGCCCGGCTTCGCGCCGACCTTGACCAGCTTGCGCCGGTGCACGGTGTAGCCCTCGGGCAGCGTGCCCTCCTTGAGCATGAGCAGGGGGCAGCGTCCGCACCGCTTCTTGGAGTCGCAGCACTTCTTCTTGGGGAACTTGGCGAGCTTCCCCTTGCCGCGGGCCTTCTTCTCGGCCTTGGACTTGCCCACCCCCTGAGCCTAACACGGGCTAAGGGTTGCCTTACCTCATCAGCCCGGATCCGAGCCGGTCAGGTGGCTCAGGACAGGTCGTGAGCCTTGCGGATGACCTCGACGATGCCGCCCATGATCTCGGTCAGCCCGAAGTCCTTCGGGGTGTAGACCGCCGCGACGCCCAGCTCCAGCAGCGCCTTGCCGTCGGAGTCCGGGATGATGCCGCCCACGATCACGGGGACGTCCTCGAGCCCAGCGTCGCGCAGCCCCTCCACCACCGCCGGCACCAGCTCCATGTGCGAGCCCGACAGGATGGACAGGCCGACGCAGTGCACGTCCTCGGCCACGGCGGCCGCCACGATCTGCTCCGGCGTGAGGCGGATGCCCTGGTAGATGACCTCGAACCCGGCGTCCCGGGCTCGCACGGCGACCTGCTCGGCGCCGTTGCTGTGGCCGTCCAGGCCGGGCTTGCCGACCAGCAGTCGCAACCGTCCGCCCAGCTCGGCGCCGGTCTCGGTAACCCGCTGACGCACCGCGGTCAGGTCGGCCCCGGCCTCGGCGACGCCCACCGCACCGGAGACGCCGGTGGGGGCCCGGTACTCCCCGAACACCCCGCGCAGGGTAGCGGCCCACTCGCCGGTCGTCGCGCCGGCCCGGGCCGCGGCCAGCGTGGCCTCCATCAGGTTCGCGTCGGTCTTCGCCTCGGCGGCCAGCCGCTCCAGCGCGGCGGTCACCTCCGCCTCGTCCCGTTGTGCCTTCCAGGCCCGCACGCTCTCCAGGGCCGCCTCCTCGGCGGCCGGGTCGGCGGTCTGGATGGCCGCGTCCAGGTCGGCGGTCAGCGGCGAGGGCTCGGTGGTCTCGAACTTGTTGACCCCCACGATGATCTCGGCGCCGGACTCGATCCGGGCGCGCCGGGCCGCGTGGGCCGAGACCAGGGCGGACTTCATGTACCCGGACTCCACCGCGGCGATCGCCCCGCCCATGGCGAGCACCCGGTCCATCTCCTCCCGGGCACCGGCCACCAGCTCGTCGACCTTGGCCTCGATCACCCGGCTGCCCTCGAAGATGTCCTCGTACTCCAGCAGGTCGGACTCGAACGCCAGCACCTGCTGCAGCCGCAGCGACCACTGCTGGTCCCAGGGCCGCGGCAGGCCGAGCGCCTCGTTCCACGCGGGCAGCTGCACGGCCCGGGCGCGGGCGCTCTTGGACAGCGTGACGCCCAGCATCTCCAGGACGATGCGCTGCACGTTGTTCTCCGGCTGGGCCTCGGTCAGACCGAGGGAGTTGACCTGGACGCCGTAGCGGAACCGGCGCATCTTGGCGTCCAGGACGCCGTAGCGCTCGCGGGTGATCTCGTCCCACAGCTGCACGAAGGCGCGCATCTTGCAGGTCTCCTCGATGAACCGCACACCCGCGTTGACGAAGAACGAGATCCGGCCGACGACCTTCTCGAAGTCCTCGTCCGAGACCTGGCCGGACGACCTCACCCGGTCGAGCACGGCGATGGCGGTGCACAGCGCGTAGGCCAGCTCCTGGGCCGGCGTGGCGCCCGCCTCCTGCAGGTGGTAGCTGCAGATGTTGATCGGGTTCCACTTCGGCATCTGGTGCACCGTGTAGGCGATCACGTCGCCGATCAGGCGCATCGAGTGCTCGGGCCCGAAGACGTAGGTTCCTCGCGACAGGTACTCCTTGATGATGTCGTTCTGCGTGGTGCCGGCCAGCTGTACGGCGACCTCGGCCGGATCCAGCTCGGGGTGCTGCTCCTCGGCCACCACCTGGTACATCGCCAGCAGCCACATCGCCGTGGCGTTGATCGTCATCGAGGTGTTCATCGCCGTCAGCGGGATGTCCTCGAACAGCCTGCGCATCTCTCCCAGGTGCGGCACCGGCACGCCGACCTTGCCGACCTCCCCGCGGCTCAGGGGCGAGTCCGGGTCGTACCCGGTCTGGGTGGGCAGGTCGAAGGCCACCGAGAGACCGGTCTGGCCCTTGGCCAAGTTGGTGCGGTAGAGCGCGTTGGACGCGGTCGCGGTCGAGTGGCCGGCGTACGTGCGCATCACCCAGGGTCGGTCCTTGGCATGCTGGGGCTCAGTCATACCTCGAATGGTATTCCCCGTCCGCTGGCCGAACGCCGGGTCTTACTGTGAAGGACACCACTCCCGAAAGGGCTCAGGCGGTGGCCGCCTCCCGCTCCACCTCGACCACCCGGATGAGCCGGGATATGTGCAGCATCCGCCTGATCGCCGGCCCACAGCCGCGCAGCGTCAGGTGGTGGCCCTGGCGCGTGGCCTCCATGGTCGCGACGGCGAGCACGCGCAGGGCGGTGACGTCGACATAGCGGACTCCGGTGAGGTCGATCACCACGTTCGCCTCGGTCAGAGAGCCGAGGTGCTGGTAGATGGCGTGGCGGACCTGGCCGGTGCTGCGCACGTCGAAGTCGCCGCTGAGCTCCAGCGTCTGCCCCTGAGTGATGATCTCCATCGTCCGAACCCCTTCCCGGTGCCGCGATCACCGGTGTTGGCGTCGTCCCCCGACGACCCAACGAAGCGACATCCCACCCCGTCGTGGTGTGTCCTGCATCACTATTGCGCTGTGATATCCCGACTCCCGGTTGCGCGGCAAGGCGTTTCTCGCCGCCGCGCGGCCAACCGTCGATAATCGGACGCCATGTCCGGTTGCTACTCAACTATGTGACACGAGGTGCAGTTGGGGCTGTTGGGATGGATGGGGCTGCGCACATTGCGCGCCCGAGCGCGCCGGGGTCAGACGCCACCACTACTACGCTGGCCGCCATGGTCAACCTCACCCGGATCTACACCCGGACCGGCGACTCCGGCACCTCTCGGCTCGGCGACATGAGCGAGACGGCGAAGACCGACCCGCGCCTGGCCGCCTACGCCGACGTCGACGAGGCGAACGCCTGCCTGGGCGTGGCGCTCACCGTGGGCGGACTGGAGCCGGACGTCCAGCGGGTCCTGACCCGGATCCAGAACGACCTGTTCGACGTGGGGGCCGACCTGTGCACCCCGGTGGTGGCCGCCCCCGAGTACCCGCCGCTGCGCATCGACCAGACCTACGTCGACCGGCTCGAGCACTGGTGCGACGAGTACAACGAGCATCTGTCCAAGCTGCGCTCGTTCATCCTCAACGGCGGCACCCCCGGCGCCGCGCACCTGCACGTCGCGCGCACCGTCGTACGCCGCGCCGAGAGGTCGGCCTGGGCGGCCTGGGACGAGCACGCCGAGACCATGAACGCGCCCGCGATCACCTACCTCAACCGGCTCTCGGACCTGCTGTTCATCCTGGCCCGGCACGCCAACCGCGAGCGCGGTGACGTGCTCTGGGTGCCGGGAGGCGAACGCGAGGAGTGACGAACCCCTACGGCCCCGTGCGCATTGGGGGCCGGGTCGCCGGTACCGCCAACGCGGCCGGCACGAGAACCGCGGCCACGACCAGCAGCGCCTTAAGCGTCCCGACCTGGTCGCCCACGAAGCCGAGCAGCGGCGGGCCGGCGAGGAAGGCGGCGTAGCCGATCGTCGAGACCACGCTGACCCGTGCGGCCGCCCGCTCCGGGTCGTCGGCCGCGGCGCTCATCCCGACCGGGAAGCCGAGCGAGGCGCCGGCACCCCAGAGCAGGATCCCGGCCACCACGAGCCAGCCGTCGGCGAACACGATCAGCACCACCCCGACAAAGGCCGTGACCATGGTCGCCAGGAGCACCTTGACCCGCCCGAACCGGTCCAGCAGCCCGGTCCCGACGAACCTGGTGGCCGTCATCGCCGCCACGAAGCCGGCGAAGCCGGCCACGCCCACCGCGTGCGAGGCGCCGTGGCCATCGACCAGCGCCACCGCCAGCCAGTCGTTGGCCGTGCCCTCGGTCATGGCCAGGGCGAGCACCATCACCCCGATGAGCAGGGTGCGCGGCTCCAGCCAGGAGCGCAGGGCCGAGGAGGACTCGACGGCGGCCTCCTCGGTCACCGGCAGGAAGGCGCCGGCCTGCCACCAGGTCACGCCCGCAGCCAACACGGCGACGGAGGCCAGGTGCGCGAAGGCCGGCACGGACGCGGCCACCAGGCCCGCCCCCACCAACGCCCCCACCACGGTCCCGAGGCTGAACCCGGCATGGAAGCGGGGCATGATCGCGCGACCGAGTCGGCGTTCGACCTCGGCGCCCTCCACGTTCATGGCCACGTCCCAGACCCCGATGCCCAGCCCGTAGACGAAGAGCCCGATCACCGTCATCGGCAGCTGCACGCCCAACCCGACGGCCGCGGTGAACAGCCCGGCCCCGGTCACCGCCGCGCCGATCCGGACCACTCGGACGGTGCCCAGCGCGTCGATCGCGGCCCCGGTGGTGGGCAGCGCGACCAGCGAGCCGGTGGCGATGGCCAGCAGTACCAGGCCCAGCTGTCCGTTGTTCAGCTCGAAGCTGGCACGGACCTCGGGGATCCGGGAGACCCAGCTGGCGAAGGTGAGCCCGTTGAGGAAGAACGCCCACCCGACCGCGTTGCGGGCCGGGGTCACCGACGATCCCAGTCCACCCCGGGCGGGCCGGCCTCGAGCCAGGCTTGGAAGCCGGTGAGCGAGGACTCACTCATCGCGATCTCGAGGGTCTCCTGTTCGTAGGTGCACGTCACGACCACGTGGCTGCCGTAGAGCGACATCTCCTCGGCGCCCTCGGGTGCCCGGTGGCCGGCGTAGGCCAGCGAG
>ERZ1645187.776-NODE-776-length-31308-cov-230.366877_pt1 | contig 31308 bp, 24 predicted proteins | sample MGYA00575352_ERZ1645187 | MGnify/ENA primary metagenome ERZ1645187 (study PRJEB40837, sample SAMN11349314) | freshwater sediment metagenome | isolation source: river sediment | host: Sediment | place: India: Wazaribad , New Delhi | collected 2017-02-21 ... | reverse complement strand
CAGACCCGCTGGCGCAGGGCATGATTCAGGGTCTCCAGCTCGCAAACGTGGCGTTATCACGGTAGGACGGCCGGTTGCCCGACCGCCCCCGTACAGATCCCGGCGTGCGGAACTACCGCACCGGGCTCTTCGAAGTTACTCGCTTCGCACATGACGACTCCGACGGTTACTCAGAAGTTGTGGCAGATGTATGGTCGTTCGAGCTTGAAAACCCTGATCAGCTCAGTAAAGCCTTTCCAGTTATAGCTGCGCCGCTGGCTGCGGCGGTTCAACTGGCGGAACAGCATACGGGTAATCTGATAATAGAAGTCATTCAGGCTCTTGGAGTTGCCACGGACACCATAGTAGTGGTAGTGCCCGCTCAGCTTCGCGTTGAGGTCGGCGAAGAGCCGGTCCGTGCGCTGCTGACCGTGCTGACGACACCAGGTGTGGAAACTCGCCAGCGCGGCACGGTACTTCCGCCGGGAGGTCCGGCGCTTCAGCATCGGCTTCCCCCAGCGACCATGCGCCCAGCGGAACTCGAATCCCAGGAATTCGAACGTCCCGTTTCTCGCTACGTCCTGGCGTGAGAACCGCAGCAGCTGCGTCTTCTCGGGTGCGACTTCCAAGCCGAACGTCGCCAGGCGTGCTCCCAGCACGCGGTAGAAGCGCTCGGCATCGGTGGCACACTCGAAAGCGCACACGAAGTCGTCCGCATACCGACAGAGGAACGCCTGGCCTTTGCAGTGCGCCTTGACCGTATCCTCGAACCATACATCCAGGGCATAGTGAAGATAGACGTTGGCGAGGACCGGTGAGACGATCCCGCCTTGCGGTGACCCCTGTTCCGGGTGCTGCACCGTGCCATCCGGCTCCAATATGCCCGCTTTCAGCCATTTTTGGATCAGCCGCAGGAACCGCTCGTCGGCAATCCGTTGCCGTAACAGCGTGACCAGCCGGTCGTGGTCGATCCGGTCGAAAAAGCTGCGGATGTCCGCCTCGACCAGAAAGTGATATCGCCCACTCCGCAACGCCGCGCTCAGGTCTCGCACGGCGTCCAGGGCACCGACGTGGGGTCGGTAGCCATAACTGCAGCCGCGAAAGTCCTGCTCGTAGATCTCCTCCAGGATCTTGGTCACGCCCATCTGCAGCACCTTATCCGCGATGGCGGGAATCCCCAAGGGCCTCATTTTTCCATTGAGCTTGGGGATATATCTTCTGAGCACCAGCTTGGCCCGATACCATCCGCCTTTGAGTGCCGCCACCAGTCCTTCGACGTTTTCTCGCAGGTTGGCCTCATAGTGCCGCGCGTCCTGACGGTCTACGCCGCAGGCCGCGCGCTTGTTGATCAGCCTCCAGCAGGCCAGTAGATAACCCACGGTCAGCAGTTGCATGAGGTTCTGGAATCGATGGGCCTTGTCCGATGCCGCTTTCTTCGCTATTCCCAACAGGGAGGTTTGCTTCATGGTTCAGCTCGACAGGTCTGGATGAAGTTGCCTTTGTTGGCTACGTAACTTCGCCGACCCCTTCCCGCCAACCACGGCTCCCCCGGGCGTCCAGTACTATGAGCCGGTCTGACTCCCCATCCACTACCAGCGCCCCTCCCTTCTCGGTCGGTGACGCTTCCCCGGTCGGCGGGCTGTAGGCTTCGGTCTAACACCGTGTCCGGGTTTCCCCTGCTGTGTCTCACGAACCGCATGCCTTACCTTCGCCGCCGGGAGCCGATGGGGCCTCCCAAGTTCTCAGCGCTTCTCTTCCCGCATGCCAGGCGCTCACACCCCGACAGACCCTCGGGAATCTCGCCGTGACCAGACCTTAGGGCAAGGTTTGTTTTCTCTGTTGTCTGCCTGGTTTCCCGGCAGTGCCACATGATTTTGCCCATCGTCCGCTCTATCGATTCCTCTGTGCTGGCTTCCAGGTCTGCGACCCTGTCGCCGTCTGTATTTACAATTAACGAGGCTGAAATCGCTTCAGGGTGGTGCGGCCACCCCTCTGGCCTACGGGATTCTCTGTGTACGCTTCACCTCGGTTGTTCACGTTCGCTCCAGTGTCCCTACCCAGGCGTCGCTCTCCGTGCGAGGTGCAACACTCGATATGGGTGGGTGGCTAGCCCTTACCCAACCGGGACTTTCACCCGGCAAGAAGCGCCAAGCTTCGCTTGGCTTGGCGCACCGCGGACTTCCTTGAACAGCCGCCCGAGGGTGGTTTCATCCGGTACCCGGTGCCAGCCCGCCAAGCGTCGCAGCACCTGATCGCTCCACACCGCCACGCACTGGCTGAGGCTGCGGGCACCGCCGATCAGGCCGATCATGACCAGATAGGCGGCATCGACCAAACCATAGACGGCATTCGCGCTCCGCGCATGACCCACCTGCTGCCGAAACAGGGTGGCGAAACCCAGGTGGTCCAGAAACTGAATCACCGGGGCCAGACCCCCCTGACTGGTGTGCGCCGGACCCGCCTCGCCATAGTGGATCTTGGGCGCGGCGCCACGCGCCGTCTGGCCGCCGTTTGTGCTATTTTTGCTCATGGAAAGGGTGACTCCTCAGGCTGATGCTTTCAGCGTTTAACTCACTGAGGAGTATACCCTTTCTTGTTTTCGACGTCCTGTGCTTGCAGGATTTAGGTAAGACAGGATTGAGACAGGACAAAACAAGGCTTGGTGAGTCGTAATTGTTCATACCCCTCGCGCACGATGAGGGTTTTGGTGGCACAAGGGGCTGACTTTCCTACTCCCTCCCCCCTGGTGGGGGAGGGTTGGGGAGAGGGGGGCTGAACGGGTACGGTGAGTCTCCTCCTGGATGAGGCGGACAACCCCAGGGCGTCGGGTATACTTTGTCTACCCGCAACACCAGCGAGATTTCTCCGTTAGCCGTGAGTCTTGTCCCTTCCTCCCCCCGCTTCTGGGAAACCACCCCGCTGAACGACATGAGCCCTGAACAGTGGGAGGCCCTGTGCGACCGTTGCGGCAAGTGCTGTCTGGAAAAACTGGAGGAGGAGGAGACGGGTCGGATCTTCTACACCAACGTGGCCTGCAAGCTCCTCGACCCGGACACCGGGACCTGTCGTAACTACGCCCATCGCTCCCGCCTGGTGCATGATTGCATCGAGCTCACTCCGGCGACCATCGCCTACCCGCGCTGGCTCCCCGCCACCTGCGCCTACCGCCTGCTGCGTCAGGGCGAACCCTTGCCCGACTGGCATCCCCTGCTCAGCGGCGACCCCGACTCCGTCCACCGCGCCGGTCATTCCGTCGCCGGGCGGGTGATTCCCCCGGATCAGGCCGGACCCTTGACTCATCACCTCATCGACTGGATCGAGTAGGCCACGTCCGGTACGGAGAGCTGGCTCCCCCTCTGCCCCTGCCTATACTTCGCGGGAACTGGAAATTTCAGCGAAACACTGCTGGATGAATCCAGCGTCGGTGCCGATCAATTGCAGGCATTGCATGCGGTTTACCGCTCGGCATTTGCCGCGGGATTCATCTTGATCGGCGCGGCACTCATTTTTCTCCACGGGGTGGTCCGGCGGGAACCGACAAGCCCGCATGATCGGAGGGATCAGGGCGCGGCATAACCCGCCAGCGCCACCGATGAAATCTGAAATTTTCGACCACGCGATTCCATTGACGGAAATCAATGTCAACGCGGCCCTTAAATATAAGAATTTCAGCATGTTCTAGGACACTAAAGTTGCCGCGCCCGATGAAATCCGCCGTTCCCCTGTCGCTCTCCTTTTGCCCCGCCCGCCTCGACGCCATCCAGAGCGCATCCGGCCTGATTCTGGCCCTGTTCATGTGGCTGCACATGCTCTTCGTCTCCAGCATCCTGCTGGGCAAGGACGCCTTCTGGACGGTTGCCCGCTTTTTCGAGGGCTATTTCATCCTGGGCCGGCCCTTGCCGCTCCTGGTGTCCCTGATCGTCGCGGCCATCCTGGCGCTGGTGGTGCTGCACGCTGTCCTGGCCCTGCGCAAGTTTCCCGCCGACTGGCATCAGTACCGAACCTTCTGGCGCCATGCCCACCGCTTCCCCCACAGCGACACCCGGCTGTGGCTGTTGCAGGTGATCACCGGCTTCGCCCTCTTCTTCCTCGCGCCAGCTCATCTCTATCAGATGATGGCGCACCCGGAGCTGATCGGCCCCTATGCCTCCGCCGACCGGGTCTGGAGCGGCCATTTCTGGCCCCTCTACCTGCTGCTACTCTTCGCCGTGGAGTTGCACGGCGGCGTCGGCCTCTATCGCCTGGCCCTCAAGTGGGGCTGGTTCATGGGCAAGGACCCGGCCCGGTCCCGCCGGCGCATGAAGCGCGGCAAGTGGCTTTTGACCGGCCTCTTCATTGGCGTCGGCCTCCTGGCGCTGGGGGCCTATATCTGGATTGGCCTTCAGCACGCCGATCGGGTGGGAGAGCGCTACACCCCGGCCTGGGCACTGACCGGCGCGGCGGCGGCACCGGCCCAGCCCACACCCACCGGCGCCGTGGAGGCACCACCCCAGCCCGCTCCCACCGGTGCCGTGGAGGCACCGGCCCAGCCCACGCCCACCGGCCTGGTGGAGGCACCACCCCAACCCGCTCCCACCGCCAGCGGCGCAGCGCGTCCGGCCGCCCAATCCAATCCTGGCCCGGCCAGCACCACCCACCCAGCGGCGGAGGCCCGGCCATGAAAATCCTCTACACCGACGTCCTGGTCATCGGCGGCGGCCTCGCCGGCCTGCGCACCGCGGTGGGGGTCAAGCGCCGGGGTCTGGATACCCTGATCCTGTCCCTGGTCCCGCCGAAGCGTTCCCACTCGGTAGCGGCCCAGGGAGGCATGCAGGCCAGCCTGGCCAATGGCGTCAAGAGTCTTGGCGACAACGAGGAGGTCCACTTCCAGGACACGGTGCGCGGCAGCGACTGGGGCTGCGACCAGGTGGTGGCGCGCCTCTTCACCCACATGGCCCCCAAGGCAGTGCGGGAACTGGCGGCCTGGGGGGTGCCCTGGAGCCGGGAGCGCCAGGGTGAGCGCCAGGCCTTCATCAACGGTGAGGCGGTGAGCTTCCAGGTCCCGTCCCGGGCCCATGGCCTCATCGCCGCCCGGGACTTCGGCGGCACCAAGAAGTGGCGCACCTGCTACACCTCTGACGGCACCGGCCACGCCATGCTCTTCGCCGTGAGCGACCAGGCCATCGCCGCCGCCATCCCGGTCCACGAGCGCCAGGAGGCCCTGGCCCTGATCCACGACGGCGACCGCTGCCAGGGGGCGGTGGTGCGCGACCTGGTGACCGGGGAGTTGCGCGCCTATCTGGCGCGGGCGACGGTCATGGCTACCGGCGGCTTCGGCCGCATCTGGGGGGTCTCCACCAACGCCATCATCAACGAGGGCATCGGCCAGGCCATCGCCCTGGAGACCGGGGTGGCGCGGCTGGCCAACCTGGAGGCGGTGCAGTTTCACCCCACCGCCATCGTCCCCGCCGGCATCCTGGTCACCGAGGGCTGCCGCGGCGACGGCGGCCTGCTGCGGGACGTCGACGGCCATCGCTTCATGCCCGATTACGAGCCGGAGAAGAAGGAACTGGCCTCCCGGGACGTGGTCTCCCGGCGCATGGCCGAGCACATGCGCAAGGGCAAGGGGGTCAAGGGGCCCTTCGGCGACCACCTGTGGCTGGACATCAGCGTCCTCGGCCGCGCCCACATCGAGAAGAACCTGCGCGAGGTCAAGGAGATTTGCCAGTACTTCCTGGGCATCGACCCGGCGGTGGATTTCATCCCGGTCCGCCCCACCCAGCATTATTCCATGGGTGGCATCCGCACCGACCATCGGGGCCAGAGCCCCTGGCTTCGGGGCCTGTTCGCCTGCGGGGAGGTTGCCTGCTGGGACCTGCACGGTTTCAACCGTCTGGGGGGCAACTCGGTGGCGGAGACGGTGGTGGCGGGGATGCTGGTGGGCGAGTACGTCGCCGACTTCTGCGCCTCCCCCGCCGGGCAGATCCAGATCTCCACCGGGCTGGCCCAGGACTTCCTGCGCCGCGAACAGGCCCACCTGGACCACCTGCTGGCAGGACCGGGTCAGGAGGATGCCATTGCCATCCGCCAGGCCATGGAGCGGGTGATGACCGACCGGGTCGGCCTGTTCCGCAAGGGGCCGGACCTGGAGGCGGCGGTGACGGAACTGCGGGAGCTGCTGGTCCGCACCCAGCGGCTGGGGGTGCGCAACCCCCACCCCGGCGCCAATCCCGAGCTGGTCCTGGCCTACCGCCTGCCGCGAATGCTTAAGGTCGCCCTGGGCGCCGCCCTGGGTGCCCTGGCTCGCACCGAAAGCCGCGGCGCCCACTATCGGGAGGATTACCCGGGCCGCAACGACCGCGACTGGCTCAAGCGCACCCTGCTGCACTGGCCCGAGGGCAGCGACTTGCCGGTCCTGGACTATGAGCCCCTGGACGTCAAGGCCATGGAACTGCCACCGGGCTTCCGCGGTTACGGCGCCCGGGACATTCGCGACCATCCCGACACCGCCCACCGCCAGGCGGAGGTGGATGCCCTGCGCGGCGCGGGGGGTGAGGGGGAGACGTCCATCGCCCAGGACGATGAGGCCCAGTCCCTTCAGGAGCGGCTCATGCCCTTCCACCACCTGCTCCCCGCCCGATATCAGGGCCCGAACGCCCGCAGTTCCGCGCCAGTAACCGTTCAGCCCCCCTCTCCCCAACCCTCCCCCGCCAGGGGGGAGGGAGCAAGAGACCCGGTGGCCCCGTCCTGAGGTTCTAGAGGCCCATCACCGCGTCTTCCTGACCACCCGACCACCTGATCAACCATCCGCATCGGACGTCCCCGCCGCACCCGCTTCGCCCCAAGTGTTTCTCATGAGCCGCGCCCTGACCTTCCACATCTTCCGCCACACCCCAGGCAACCCGGACAGCGTCCCCCGCCTCCAGGATTACTCCCTGGAGGAGGCCCCGGGCATGACCCTCTTCATCGCCCTCAACCGCATCCGCGAGGAGCAGGACCCCAGCCTGGCCTTCGACTTCGTCTGCCGGGCCGGGGTCTGCGGCAGTTGCGCCATGGTCATCAACGGCCTGCCGGGCCTGGCCTGTCGCACCCTGACCGCCAGCCTGCCGCCCGAGATCACCCTGCTGCCCCTGCCGGTGTTCGAGCTGATTGGCGACCTGTCAGTGAACACCGGCAAGTGGATGCGGGCCATGAGCGAACGCCTGGAGACCTGGGTTCACCTCCAGGGAGAACCGGACCTGGACGCCGTCGAGGCGCCCATGGACCCGGACCTGGCGGATGAGATCTACGAACTGGATCGTTGCATCGAATGCGGCTGCTGCATCGCCGCCTGTGGCACGGCCCAAATGCGCGAGGACTTCGTCGGCGCCGTGGGCCTCAACAAGATCGCCCGCTTCCGCCTCGACCCCCGGGACCGGCGCGCGGAGCCGGACTACTACCGGGTCATCGGCGACGACGCCGGGGTCTTCGGCTGCATGAGCCTCCTCGGCTGCCATGACGTCTGCCCCAAGGGCCTGTCCCTCCAGACCCAGATCGCCTACCTGCGCCGGGCCATGGTGCGCCAAGGCCTGACCGGCCCGACGCGCTGCCTGTGACGGGGCTAATCACCCGCCAGCGTCTCCACTTCGAAGCCCACCAGCTTGCGCTGCTGGCGGCTGAATTCGACCCCGATGAGGTGAATGGGTTAGATCAAACAAGTTGTTCAGCCCCAAGAACAGGCTGACCTTGCTGAACTTGCTGATCCCGATGAGGAAGGCAAAACGAATATGCGCATCCTGGCCCTTGATGACCGAATAGAGATCGCGCAGGCCATCGCGCATCGCCCGGGCCGTCTCGGGATCGCTGATATTGTCCAGGATCGATTTGTCATACTCGTCCACGAGCACCACCACCCGCTCACCATGACGGGCATGGGCCCCGCCGATGAGCCCGTGGAAGCGACCGGAGCGGCTGCGGTGGGGGCTGGCGACCTCAAGTCGTGCCTCGTTTTCGGCTAGCACCTCCGCGATCTTCTCGTCGAGTTCCGCCCGATCGCGCAGCACGCCCTCGGCAAAGCTCAGCCGGATTACCGGAAAACGCCGCGACCAGTCCCAGCGACTTTCGGCCTCCAGCCCCTTGAACAGCGCCTGATTGCCACTGAACAGTCCCGCCAGCGTATCCAGAAACAGCGACTTGCCGAAGCGTCGCGGGCGAGAGAGGAAGTAATGCGTGCCCTCCGCGATCAGACGCAGGGCGAAACCGGTCTTGTCGACATAGTAGCAATCCCCCTCGCGGATCTTGCGAAAGGTCTGGATACCGATGGGCAGGGAACGGCGGTTCATGGCGGCAAGCGGCGGGGCTCGACAATCAAGACAATGGCTTGGATGTTAGCATGGGCGATAAGACCCTGCCGGCGACTTGAACGAGCGGCACCCTCCTGAAAGTCAACAAAGCAGAGGCTTTGACCAGACCGACGCTGGTAGTGACAGGAGCTAACCCTTACGGATCAGGTAATACCAAGGTTCAATAGACGTTCAGCGGGTGGGAAGCCATAATTTACCGCGGTTGGAATCTTGGCCATGCGTATGACGGCGCCTTCTTCGCATTGCCCCAACCACGCAGGCGCGTCATCACCTAGGAGAAAGCAATGTTCGAGCAAGCCAAACATTTTCAGCAGATCATCGCCAAGTGCTGGGCCGATGAACACTTTAAGCAGCGCCTTCTGGCTGACCCGGCTGAAACCCTGAAGCAGGAAGGGATAAAAGTTCCCGCGGGGGTCATGGTTAAGGTTATGGAGAACACCGCCCAGGTGGTTAATCTCGTCATACCCCAAAGACCCACGGATCTGGATGACGAAGCCTTGATCATCGCCACGGGTGGCGGTAATGGTGGAAATGCTGGCTTAGGTGGTAATGGGGGGGTTGCCGGTAATGGTGGCAATGGAGGTAATGCGGGCGGTAACGGTGGGTTAAATTGGTCAGGGGGTAATGGGGGAAATGGGGGTGTTGGTGGTAATGGGGGTTAATACTGGTAAGGAAGGTACTTTTGGAGGAGATCAATTCGGCGCGGCGAGATGATCCTAATCATCGGCTGCTTGGATCTAGGTCGAATGTGCTCTCCCACGCGTCTAAACTTAGCGGGGCAGACAGCCCCGCTTGGCCAAGATGAATTTATCCGCACCCCGTTAGGAATAATTAATCCATGTCTGAATCGTCTTCCCTGCCATCACGGGATGATATCGTGGCGCGGCAATACGAGGCATGGGTATACCCACCACCGGTCAACGACATGGTGGAAGCGATCCAGCATGGGTATTACGAGTACGCTGACATTCAAGCTGGTGGTCCGGTCTTCTGGCCGCGGCGAATGGATTTCAACGATCTTGATATCCTAATTGCCGGTTGTGGATCCAATCAAGCGGCCTACACCGCTCTGCGAAATCCCACTTCACGCGTGGTGGCGATCGACATTTCTCGATCAAGCCTCTCACACTCACAATACCTCAAGGATAAGCACGGTCTTGACAATTTGGAAGTTCGACATCTGGACCTGATGGCAGTCGCAAGTCTTGATCAGTCCTTTGACTTCATTTTATCAACCGGTGTCCTGCATCACCTCAAAGAACCGGGCCGTGGATTGCGGGCACTGCGTGACGTCCTGAGACCAGCAGGTGTTATGCATGTAATGCTATACGGCAAGACCCTTCGTCAAGGGGTTTACCTACTTCAGGAGGCGTTCCGGTTGATGGGGCTTGGCCAATCTGAGGATGATATTGCAATTGTCCGCAAAACGCTGGCCGCTCTACCCAGTCGCCACAGTGTCAATGCCTACCTTAACGCCAAGGATGCCTCGGAAGAACTAAAATACGATACAGCCATTGTCGATACCTTTCTCCATCGGCGTGACCGCGCCTATTCGATTATGGAACTATTTGACTTTGTTGATAAAAATCGCCTTGCATTTTTGGGCTGGATGGATCGACTCGATTGTTCAGGCCAAGCGCATTTCCCGGCTAACGACGCCATATCAAAACGTATCAAGCGGTTGGGCGAACGCGAGCGCGCGGCCGTCATCGACCTATTATCCTATACGCGTGGCGTCCATCGGTTCAACCTGTGCCACCCGGAATACCTTCACAGCCTGCCGAAGATTGACTTTGAGGGCACTGAATTCCTGCGCTACGTTCCTAAAGTTCACTGGCGCTTAAAGATGTCGCGCACAAATCCAGCCGACTCCGACAGCCCAGCGATCCTGGAACGTGAATGGCACAAGTTGTCGATTACACACCACCAGGCGCTACTGATCGAACAGGCCAATGGGCGACAAACCATCGCCGAGATCCAAAAAGTGCTGGATGGTCAGTCCATGACGGACGAAGAGAAACTCAACCTGGCACGTCAAACCTTTGTCGCCATGTACGACATGGGACATATTCTATTGTCATTGTACTGACCGTCAGACTTAAACCCGCTGTTGTGCCAACCTTTCACTACACCTGCTGCCGCTCCGCCAGTCGGGCAAAGGTGCCCTTGGCCGCCATCAATTCGGCATAGGTGCCGGTCTCGACGATACGACCCTCGTCCAGGACGTAAATACGGTCGGCATTGACCACGGTACTCAGGCGATGGGCCACCACCAGGCGGGTCACCCGCAGACGATCCAGGCTGGCGGTGACGATGGCCTGGGTGCGGTTGTCGAGGGCGCTGGTGGCTTCATCGAGGAGCAGGATCTTGGGTCGCCCGACGATGGCGCGGGCGATCATCAGGCGTTGCATCTGCCCGCCGGAGAGCACCCCGCCGCCCTCCAGGATCACCGTCTGCATGCCCATGGGCATCTGGCGGATGTCCTCGGCCAGGCCGACCCGTTCGGCGGCCTCCCAGGCGTCGTCCAGGGTGCCGCCGGAGGTGCCGAGGATGTTGTCGTGGAGGGGCTGCGGCAGCAACTGGGCATTCTGCATCACCACGCCCATCTGCCGGCGCACGGCGGTGGGATCGATGCTGGCCAGGTCCTGACCGTCGAAGAGGATGCCGCCGGCCTCCGGGGTCTCGAAGCCTAATAGCAGGCGCAAGAGGGTGGATTTGCCCGAGCCGGAGGGGCCGACCAGGGCGATGAAGTCCCCGGGGGCCACCGCCAGAGACACCTCGTTCAAGACCAGGGGGCCGTCCGGGGCGTAGCGGAAGCTGAGGTGACTGACCTCGATGGCCCCGGACAAGGGGCCGGGCTCCGGTTTGTCATCGGCGACCTCCGGGGCGGCGTTCAGCAGGGGACGGATGCGCTCGACCTGGGGTCGGACCGCGAGCAGTTGGGAGATCACCAGCAGCATCGCGATAAGGCTGGACGCAAAGGACTGGTAGGCCACCAGCAAGGCGGAGAAGGCGCCGACGGCGATCAGGTGGGGCTGCTCGCCCGGCTTGCCGATCAGCAGGACGAAGAGTAGCAGTCCAGAGAGGGCCAGGACCTGGTTGAGGGCCTCCTGCCAGGCGCCCAGACGCTGGGCGACGAACTGCTGGTGGCGGCCCGCCGCGAACAGACGGGCCCAGCGGGCGAAGGCCCGCTCTTCGCTGGCGGCCAGACGGAGCTTGGCCACGCCCAGGATGAGCTGCAGCAGGCAGTCATTGAGCTGGCCGGTCAGGTCGGCCAGCCGCCGCTCCCGACGCAGCCGCAGCAGGGTGAGGAGCAGGCTCAGGGCGATGTAGGCCAGGGTGAGCAGCGCCGCCCAGAGGGCGAGGCGGGCATCGTAATAGAACATCAACAGGAAACTGAACAGGCCGAAGACCCCGCTCAGGAAGCTATTGACGCTGGCGGTGGAGACCAGGGTCTGCACCTGGCTCATGGCCATGAGACGGGTCGCCAGATCCCCCGTGGTGTAGCCCCGAAAAAAGCCCATGGGCAGACGCAGAACCCAATCCATGAGACCGGCTTGCAGGGCCCGGCCGATCCGGCTCTCGGCGCGGCTGAAGGCCAGGGTGCCGGCATAGCTGACAGCAAAGGTCGTGCCCCCCAGGACCACCAGCACCAGGCCGAGTTGGAGGAGAAGGCCGTACTCGTCGTTGGGGATGACGCTATCGATGAGATAGGCGGTGGCCAGTGGGATCGCCAGGCCCAGCGCCGGGACGATGGCCCCCATGGCCAGCAGGGGCAGCAAGTCGCGACCGCCGTGCCGTAGGGCAGCGATGAAGAGTTCCCGCAGACTCAAGGGCCGCAACGGTAGGTGCCCCGTCAGCTCCCAGGCCGTCGCCGCCAGGCGCTCGGGGACCAGGGGCTCCTCCAGGCCCGTGGCGGGGTCAATGACCCGCGGGCGACCCCGTGATCCGGACAGCAACACCCGTGGCTGCACCGTGGCGGCGTCGAAGGCCAACAGGGTGCCGAAGTCGTGCCGCCACCAGGCATCCCGCAGGGTAACCGCGCGCGGGCGCAAGCCGCTGGCCCGGGCGAGATCGTCCAGGCTGGGGACTTCTCCGGGCTTGAGGTGGGCGGGGAGGCGGACCGCGAAGCCTTCCTCCCGGCCGATCAGGCGCAGGGCGGTGACGAGGGGGCTCTCTCCCCGCGCCGGGGTGATGGCGGCCCGCCCCGGGGGCGCGATCACCGCCATCAGCGCATGAAAGGCTTGGTCGCGCTCGGCCGCGGTGGCGGCCCGCCGCGCCTTGAGGCGATGGTGTTCATCGACGTTGGCCAGGCGCAGATTGAGGCTGGCGGTCGCGAAGAGGATCTCGTGCAGGCTGGCCACGCCCGCCCAGGCGTCACCCGCGGCCAGGGCGGTGGCGGTGGTGCGACCGTGCAGGGCCAGCTCCCGGGTAGCGAGCAGCCAGGCCTCGGGCGCCAGGGGGAAGGTCAGCTCACCCGCGGTCAGGGGCAGATCCTGGATATCGAGGAAAGTGGCCGCCGCCGGGTCGAGGCGCAGCCACACCAGGTCCTGGCTGGCGCCACAGCGCTGGCCGGCGGGGATCAGCAGCGCCTCTTCCGCCCCCAGGCCGAAGCCGATAGCGGGCCGCGGCCAGGCCCAGCGCGCCATGCCCGCGCTCAGGGCGCGCAACCACAGGTCCAGAGCCGCGGCCAGGGGGGGGATGACCTCGGGGTTGCTGGCCGCGGCGACCAGGGCGGCGAAGGGCAAGGCCAGGAGCCGGGTATCGACGTGGGGCACCGCCAGGAGGACGCAATCGGCGCCGCGGGTACCGTCGATGCCAAGCAGCAAGCCACCGGCGGTGACACTGGCCAGATGGTGGCGAGCCCCCTCCTCTCCCGCCGGCCCCCGGCTGACCAGAAACAGCTCCACCTGGCCCGTCTGAATCACCCAGGCCTGGGTGGGATCGTCGAGACGCAGCGGCTGATGGCCGCCGCGCCGCTCGCATTGGGCCTGGGCCAGCAGGGCCGCCGGCCAGCGCTTGGATGGTTGAGCGGATGGCTGAGTGAACGGTTGATCTAACGGGTAATGGACCGGCTGAGCGGACGGCTGAACAAATGGCTGAGCGGACGGCTTAGCGGATGGCTGATCGGACGGGTGGGTCGTCATGTCTCGATCAACCGGCGATAGGGACCCTCGGCCGCCAGCAGGTCGCCATGGGTGCCGCGCTGCAGGATTTGACCCTGGTGCATGACGATGATCTCGTCGCAGTCGCGGATGGTGCTGAGGCGGTGGGCGATGATGAGACAGGTGCAGCCGCGGCGGCGCAGGTTGCGCATGATGGCCTCCTCGGTGACCGCGTCCAGGGCGCTGGTGGCCTCGTCCAGCACCAGCAGGGTGGGGTTGCCCACCAGGGCGCGGGCGATCTCCAGGCGCTGGCGCTGGCCGCCGCTGAGGTTGCGGCCATTCTCCTCCACCTGCGCCTCGTAGCCGTCGCGGCGGCTCAGGATCAGATCGTGGATCAGGGCGTCCTTGGCCGCGGCGATCAGGTGTTCCTGGGGCAGGGTGTCGTCCCAGAGGCTGAGGTTGTCGCGCACGCTGCCGGTGAAAAGGACGATCTCCTGGTCCACCACCGCCAGGGAGTTGCGCAGGATCTCGCGGGGGATCTCGGCCATCGGTCGACCGTCGAACAGGATTTGCCCGCCTTGCGGCTCCAGCAGGCCGGTGAGCAGCTTGCCGACCGTCGATTTGCCGCTGCCCGAGGCCCCCACCAGGGCCACCCGGCTGCCGGGGTGCATGGTCAGGGAAAAGTCGCGGAGCAGGGGCGGGTCCAGGGGGGCGTAGCCAAAGGTCAGGGCCTCCAGGCGCACCTGGCCGGTCAGGCGGCGCAGGGGGGCGGTGAGGACCGGCGGGGCGGCGTCAGCCAGGGCGCCGGCGGCGGGCGCCTCCTCCGTCTGGCTGAATTCCCGCGCCGGCGGATAGCGCAGGGTATCGTCCACCTGGGCGAGGGCGCCCTTGGTCTGCTGTAACAGGCCGGCGAGGTTGACCAGCAGGTTGACCGGCTGGTTGAAGAGGATGCTGATGGTGGTGAAGGCGACCAGCATGCCGATGGAGAAGCGATCCACCAGGGTGTAGTAGCCACCGGCCACCAGCACCGCGGCGGTGGTCAGGCTTGCCAGCCAGGCCTGCAAGGCGGCGATCAGGGCCTCGCGCCGGGCGATGTCCTGCTGGGCGTTGATGAACAGGGCCTGCAGGCCGGACCAGTGGGCGAAAAAGGGGCCGTCGGTGCCGGTGGATTTAAGGGTCTCCATCATGCGCAGCCCCTGCATGGCCTTGCCGGACATCTTCACCATCTGCATGGCGACCTTCTCGGAGGCATCCCCCAGGGCCTTGCGCAGCCGCTGGAACAGCAAGGCGTTGCCCAGGGCCAGGGTGACGACGATCAGGGTCAGGGGGAGGCTGTACTGCACCATCAGCAGGATTAACAGCAGGATCAGGGTCAGGCTGGTGATGACCTGGGATAGGCCTTGGGTGAGGGTCAGCACCAGTTGGTCGGCCAGGGCGACCCGGCTGCTGATCGTGCCGGCGTAGCGCTGGGTGAAAAAGGCCACCGGCAGGCGCAAGATCCGCCAGACCAGGCGGGTCGAAAGCACGATGGCCAGCTTGGCGGTGATGGCGGCGATCAAGCGCCCGTGCAGCCAGGTCAGGAAGGCGATCAGCGGGGCGAGGAGCGCCAGCGTCAGCGCCAGGGGCCACACCCAGTCATCCAACCGCTCGATGAGGATGCGGTCGAGGTACAGCCGTTGCAGACCGGGTAGGAGGATCGCGAACAGGGCCAGGAGCAACCCGGCGGCGGTCAACAGGGCCAGGGGCCGCCAGGAGTGACGCGCCAGGGCCCAGAGCCCCGGCAGGATGGCGGGTGCCGCGCCGCCGGGCTGGAAATCCGGGGTGGGGGCGAAGGTCAGGGCGATGCCGGTGAACATGCCGTCGAATTCCGCCGGCGACACCGTGCGCCGTCCGGCGGCGGGGTCGTTGAGCTGAAAGCCCTGCTTGGTCACCCCCTCGAGGACCACGAAGTGGTTCATGTTGACGAAGAGGATGGCGGGGACCGGAAGCTGGGCCAGATCCGCCGGCTCCTGGCGCTTGCCGCCGGCCTGGAAGCCCAATTGGCGGGCGGCCTTGAGCAGGTTGACCGCCTTGCTGCCGTCGCGGGACACCCCGCAGAGGACCCGCAGCTCCTCCAGCGATACCCAGCGTCCGTAATGGGCCAGGACCATGGCCAGGGCGGCGGCGCCGCACTCCAGGGCCTCCATCTGCAGGATGGTCGGGGTGCGCACCACCCCCAGGCTGGGGGCCTTGGCGCTCATCGCGCCTTGAACCAGCCATAGACATAGTCCATGGCCGGGAACAGCAGGCTGATGAGGTGGACGCGCTCCACCACCACCTGGGTACGGGCCAGGGTGCCCGGTTCGAGGCGGATGTCGGGCCCGATGCCGGAGGTCCAGGCATAGCCGCTGGGCGCGGCCGCGTTCTGTTGCAACGCAACCTCGATCTCGATCGGGGTACCCTGCTTGAGGAGGTCGTCTACCAGCACGGTATTGCGCAACCGGCGCAGCAGGGCCTCGCGGCTCGCCGGCAGTTCCGATACCCGCAAGACCCGACCCAAGACATAGCCCTCGAGCTCGAACTTGACAGTGGAGGGCGAGACTTGGGCCAGCATGTCGGGCTTGACCTTCTTGCCCTCGGCGGCGGGGAGGTAGGCGATGACCGTCAGGCCGCTTTCCTCTTCCCGATCAATCAGCAGCCGGGCGATGGACTGTCCGGCACTGACCGGGTCATCGACGTCAACGCCGATCTCGGCGACGTGGCCGGAGACGCTAGCCAGGACCTGACGGTCCCGTTCGTATTTGCGATTCAGATTATCGGCGTGGCGGCGCAGATTTTGCGCCCGGAGGCGCTGTTCGGCCAATTCCTGCTGGCGTTTGCTCGCTTGTTGCTCCTTTTCCAGGGCCAGTTCGGTGACATGGTTGCGGGCCATCGCCAATTCATGGGCCGTTTGGGCCAGTTGGGTTTCCGTTTCGAGGAATTGCCGGCCGCTGACCAGGCCTTTATCACGCAAGCCAGCCTCGCCCGCATGCTGTTTAGTGAGGCTTTCCACAAGGACTTCCAGGCTCTGGATACGTTCCGCGGTGGCTGCGGTCATCCGCGCGAGCAAATCGGCCTGCAGCCGGTCCTGAGCGGCGAACTCCTCCGCCAGGGCCTGGTAGAGCGCCTGGGCCTCGCTGGCCTCTTCCTCCGCGGCTCGCAGTTCGTCGATGCGCTCGGGGCTGCGGATCAGAGCGAGAGGCTGATCAGGGACCACGCGGTCACCAGGACGAACCAGTAGCTGATCTATGTTGCCGGTATCACGGGTGGTGACGGCGGCAACGCCGGCGGGCGACAGCAGCACGCCCGGTCCACTGACCTTGACCGGGGCGGTGGCGATCAGGCTCCACGCCAGGCCAGCCCCCAACACCACGGCCACGACGCCAAAGCCCAGCAGATGGCAGGGGCGCACCAGGCGCAGGGACTGGTCGAGCTGGTCGGGATCGGTGACCTTGGCCAGCGCTTGGGGGCGAAAAAGGGGGTTCACGTTATCGTGTTGGCCATCGGTTACCTTATCGGTCATGGGCGGGTCACCGCAGGCGTGGGAAGCCTCTTCAGCGAGGCTGATGCTTAAAGCTCAAGCATGTCTTCCATAAGATTGGACGTGCGACCTTATGCTAGCAGAGAGGGGATTTCCTTGTGTGTTAGGAGTCGGGATGTTGCCTTGATACGCCGAGCATTTGGCAAAAGGGGTGACTGCGGCAAATCTGGAGGTGGCGAGTAGCCGGTATAACCGCATGGTCAGCCTTTGCAGCTAGCCTCTCCGGGAAGCAACAAAAAATCGAAACGGTTCAGGAAACGCGACTTCCAGTAAACTTGACGGGCCCCTGACCCTCAGTCCATGCGCATGTCACCCCGAAGGCCCTTATCACCCCCCACCCCTGGCGGCTGGTCAGCCCCGATCGGCTCCTGGGCGGCCCTCGTCCTTGCCGGCTGCCTGCTGCTGGCCCAAGCCTTCTGGGTCGCGCATGAGGTCCATCACCTCAGCGAGGGCGGTGACGCCGATTGCGTCATCTGTCTGATCGGCGGTCATGCCCCCGCCACCCTGCCGCTCGTCCTCGCGTGGCTCCTGTTCATCGGCCGGACCAGGATCCTGGTCTCATCGCGCCCCCCGGTCATCCCCTCCCGCGCCACCCATCGCCCCCAGTCTCCCCGCGCTCCGCCGGGCGCCCTGCCCCACCGCTGACCTCCCGCCGGCTCCTGGATAGCTCTCGGGGCTGACGGGCCCCTATGAGTTGCCGTCGGAGCATCGACCATGCCCATCCTTGTCCAGCGGGGCGCCGTGCTGGCCGCCCTCTTGGCGCCCGTGAGCGCCTACCCATCCACCGCGGCGGACATCGCCGAGCTCAAGGCCAGCCTGAGTGCCTTGAAAGACCAGTACGAGCAACGAATTCAGGACTTGGAGGCCCGACTGGCCAAGGCGGAACGTCAGGCGGCCAACGCCGCCAGGGGGGCGGCCGCGGCGGATACCCGTCCCGCCGCCAACCCGGCCGCCACGCGGCCCATGACCGCGCCCACGGCCCCGGGAGCGACCCCCGCCGCCAGCCCCGGTAGCCAGCGCCAGAATGCCCCCAGCGCGGGGGCGGACTTCAACCCCCAGTTGTCGGTGATCCTCAATGGCAACTATTACCAGGATGGTATCGACGGCCGGGGGGCGGCCCTGGTCGGTGAGGCCTTCATGCCCGGCAGGCTGTTCCATGCCCATGGCGGGGATACGGAGGCGGAACACGCTCACGCCGAAACCCACAACGGCTTCAACTTCAGCGAGGCGGAGATCGCCTTTTCCGCCACCGTTGATCCCTATTTCGACGCCGTCGCCTATCTGGCCATCGACGGCCAGGGCTCCGTGGACCTGGAAGAGGGCTATTTCCAGACCCGTCGCCTACCCTACGGGCTCAAGGTCAAGGGGGGTAAATTCCTCAGCGATTTCGGCTATATCAACCGGCAACATCCCCATCAGTGGGACTTCGTCGACCAGAACCTGCCCTACCTCAACCTGCTCGGCGAACATGGCCTGCAGGACACCGGTCTCCAGGTGACCTGGCTGCCCGACCTGCCGGTCTATGCCCTGTTCGGCTTTGAGGCGCTGCAAGGGGATCAGGAGGTGTTCGGGGCCCGCCTCGGGGAGGCGGAACAGGTCGAACTGGGCCTGGACGAAGACCAGGATGGACCCCGACTCTGGACGGCCTTCGCCAAGCTGGCGCCGGAACTGCCGGACGGACATGCCCTCCAGTTCGGCCTGTCCCTGGCCCACAACACCCAATACCAAGTGGAAGAGTGGCTGGAGCTGGCCCTTTCCGGGGAGGCGGGCGCAGTGGCGGAAGAGGAGGATCACCATACCCTCCTGCGGACGGGTCTCGAGGGCGACGCGACCCTGTGGGGCATCGACATCGTCTACAAACTTGAGGGGGGTGGCGCCCACGGCCAGGGGGATTTCAAGGTCCAGGCCGAATACCTGCGCTCCATCGCGGACGCCGAGATCCGCAATGCCACCCTGATCGAGGAGACGAGCGGCGAGGAGTTGGGCAACCTCAGCGACCTGATCGGGGCATCGCGCACCTTCACCACCGATGGACTCTATGCCCAGGCCCTCTATGGCCTTGCCCCGAAATGGACGGCGGGCCTGCGCTATGACGTCCTGGGGTTGACCAACGCGGTCAGCGGTGGCGCCGGGGGGCAGGATTTCGGCGCCTCCGACCGCTGGACGCTCGACTTGACCTGGAACCTGTCGGAGTTTTCCCGTCTGCGGGCGCAGTACGCGCGTAACGACATCCTGGTCGCCCCCGGCGAACGGGCGCACTTTGACGCCTTTTATCTGCAATTCATCATGAGCCTGGGCGCCCATGGCGCCCATGGCTTCTGACCGGGAGTCACGAAATGTTGCAACGTCTGTTCTTGCTCTTGACCCTTGTGCTGCCCCTGTCCACCGCGGCGGCGGACCTCAAGGTGGTTGCCACCAGTCCCAGTTTGGGGGCCCTGGTGCGCGAGATCGCGGGACCCAATGTCAAGCTGGGCGTCCATCAGGGCGTACATCAGGGCGTCCAGCTGGAGGTGCTGGCGGGCCCGGACCGCGATCTCCACGCCCTCCAGGTCAAACCGTCCATGATGCGCGCCCTGCGCGGGGCGGATCTGGTCGTGGCCATGGGCGCCGATCTGGAGATCGGCTGGCTGCCCGCGGTGATCGCCAACGCCGCCAACCCCAAGGTGCTGCCGGGCGCCAGCGGTTATTTCGAGGCCACCGCCCAGGTGCCCCTGCTCGACGCCGGGGGGACCGCCGACCGCGCCCTGGGTGATGTCCATCCGATCGGCAACCCGCACATCAACATGGACCCGGTGCGCATGGCCCAGGTGGGGCGGGAACTCGCCGAGCGTCTCGCCCTGCTCGATCCGGAGGGCGCCAGCCAGTATCGCGCCGCGGCGGCCGCCTTCGCCCTCAAGGTCGAGGGCCGGCTCCCCGCCTGGCGATCGCGGGCGGCCAAGGCCCCCGGGGTGGTCCTTTACCACCGCGATGCCATCTATCTGCTGGATCGTCTCGGCATCCCCCTGCTTGGCACCCTCGAACCCATACCTGGCGTGCCCATGACGGGACGGCAACTCACCGAGCTGACCGCCGCCTTGACCGGCCGTTCCGGGGTGATCCTCTACGCCCCCTATCATTCGCCCCAGGCCCCCGCCGCCCTCGCCGACCGCCTGGGCTGGCAGGCCCTTCAGCTTGGGATGGAGCCCCCCGCGGATGCCGACGGCGACGCCTACCTGCGGCATATCGATCGCTGGGTGGATGCGCTGGCAGCGCCGCGCGGCCCCGGCCAATGAACAGGATGGGTAGCCTGTCGGTAACGGGGATGATGGGCGAAGCGCCCTTGCTGCGGGTGGAGGGCCTGGTCGCCGGTCATCGCACGGCACCCGTCATCGGTCCCATGACCTTCACCCTCTCGCCCGGCGAGGTGATTGGCCTCTGGGGGGCCAATGGCGTCGGTAAGTCCACCCTCCTCAATGCCATCGCGGGGACGGCCCGCCCGTTCGCGGGCACCATCCGGCGCCGTCCCGGGCTGACACTGGCCTATCAGGAGCAGCGGCCGGCACGGCTACCCCTCATGCCCATGACGGGACGGGACCTGCTGCGCGCGGCCGGGCTGGCCGCCACGCCGCCCCCGGCGCGGCTGCGGCCCTGGCTCGGGCAGCGTCTCGATACCCTGAGTGGCGGCGAGTTCCAGTTGTTGAACGTCTGGGCCACCTTGGCTAGCGGGATGGACCTGGTCTTACTAGACGAGCCCACCAACAACCTCGATCCGGATGCCGAGGCCCTCCTGGGGGAGTTCCTGGCCGCGCGCCGTGGGGGCCAGGCCGTGCTGCTGGTCAGTCACGAGCGCGATTTCCTGGATGCGGTCTGCCAACGCGTGCTGGAGGTGGTGGCGTGGAAGGCTTGATGGAAGCCAATCTCTGGCCCCTGGGCTGGCTCGATCCCCTGTTCCGCCTGCCCTTCCTCACCGGTTTGGCCCTGGCCTGCGTCCTGCCGGCCTTGGGCGCCCTGCTGCTGCTAAGAGAGGAATGGTTGGCGGCCCTGGGGCTGGCCCATCTGGCGGCGGCGAGCGCCCTGCTCGGGCTGGCGGCTGGTCTGCCCGCCGTGATCGGGGGCACCTGCGGGGCCTGGGGTGCCGGACTCGCCAAGTCCCTGCTGGGTGCCCGCGGCAATACCGCCTACGCTTACATGATCCTGATCGGCTGGTCAGCCCTGATGCTGATCGCCGCGAACACGGCCCTGGGCGATGCCCTGGGACATGCCCTGATGGACGGCCAGCTCTATGTTGGCGGTTGGGTCGAATTCATGGCGAGCCTGACGCTGGCGTGCCTGTGCTTGCTGGCCTTGCCCTGGCTCAGCCGGAGGCTGTTGCGCGCCCGCTTCTTCCCCCGCTTCGAACAAGCCAACCGCTTGCCGGCCTGGCGGTGGCATCTGGGGATGGACCTGCTGAGCGCGACGGGGGTGGCGGTCGGCACCGCGACCCTGGGACTGATGGGGGCCTTCGCCCTGGTACTGGTGCCCGCCTGGCTCGCCTTTCGGCTGGCCCGCGGCTGGCCAGCGACCCTGGCACTGGCCAGCGGTCTTGGGGTGGCGGCCTATCTCCTGGCGTTTGGGGCCGCGCTGACCTTCGACCAGCCCTTCGGCCCCGTCCTGGTTGCGGTATTGGTTGCAACCAGCACCCTTGGCTGGCGGCCATATCGCTAGCCGGCCATGACATTGCGCCGTTGTAGGGCATGCACCTCGACCCCTACCCATCGTCGGACCCAAGCGCCAGACAAGATCTTCGACCCGCCCACCGCACGCCAGACGCGAAAGCCGGACGAGGAACAAAAGTCCGCTATATTTAAGTTGATGCTGATTAACTAACATACCCGGTAACTGAAGATGCCGGAGGTGCTCAAGGTGATGTTGTTCCTTCCACCGCCTGGCTCCGCTCAATGTCATGCGGGCACGCGCCCCCCTGACCATGAAAGTCTTTGCCGTGACTTCAACGCTAACTCTCATGAGACGGTAGGGCATGCCTCTGAAAATGAAGAAGTTTACCGTGACCTTCACCCTAACCGATTTTCTTGGGGGGCCGGGAGGTCCGCTGGTCACCCGGATCAGGCCGTGCCCTCCATCCTAGTTGTCAAATAAAGACCATGTTCCGCCTCCGTCCCGTTCAGGCCCGCTGGTTCGAGATCTACGTCCCCCACGAGCAGACGGTGCGCACCACCGAGATCCTGGCCCGCACCGGGGTGGTGGAACTGGAAACGGACCCACGGCTGGCGGAGGGCCCGGACACCCAACGACTGGGTTTCTTCATTAGGCGCGGGCGGGAGCTGATCGCCCGCCATCAGGATGACCTGCCCCCCGCCCGGAAGCGGCCTGGCGCCCTGGTCGGCAACCCGGTCCATCTCGCCAATCAGGCCCTGCACCGGTTGCGGGTCTGGAGCGCCCGCCTGGATTTCCTCCAGGAGCAACTGGCGGAACGCCAGGGGGAGCGGGACGATCTGCTTTATCTGGACGAGGCCCTGCGCGCCATGCGCCGGGATGGCGTGGACCCGGACGGCCTGTTCAACCAGACCCGCTTTCTGTGCAAATGCCTGTTCGTCTGCCCCAAGACCAGCCGCCTGGAAACGGTCGCCCTCGCCGGGCCGACCGTCCTGGTGGTGGCCGGTCCCCGTCACGACTTCCGGATTCTGCTGGGCCTGGCGGATGACCGCGCCCTCATCCAGCAACTGGTGGTCGACCAGGGCTGCGACCAGATCGGCATCCCCCCTTGGCTGACCGGGGATCTGGATAACCGCATCCGTCAGCTTCACGCCCGCCTTAGGCAGGTAGAACGGGAGATCAGCGCCCTGGAAGGGGAGGCGCGGGCGCTGCGGATAGATCCGGCCATCGCCGCCGCCCGGGCCGATCTCGATACCTTGAGTTGGTATCTGGACCAGGCCGCCCGCCACCTGGGTGTTCAGGAGATCTGCCACGTCACGGGCTGGACCACGGCCGAGGACCCGGAGCGCCTCCAGGCCACCCTCTGGGCGGCGGGCATCAAGGTCGTGGCGCGCTTCCCCGACCCGCCCCTCGCGGCGGCGCCCCCGGTCACCACCCTGCAAAGCTGGTGGGCCCAGCCCTTCCGCCCCCTGCTCCTGCTCTGGGGGACCCCCGACCGCAAGGAGGTGGACCCGAGCGGCCTCCTCGCCCTGCTGGTGCCCCTGCTGTTTGGTTACATGTTCCCCGACCTGGGCCATGGGCTGCTGCTGGTCCTGTTCGTCCTGATCCTGGGCAAGCGCTGGCCCGAGATCCGCTTCCTGCTGCCCTGTGGTCTCTCGGCCATGGCCTTCGGCCTGGTCTTCGGCGATGCCTTCGGCTTCGACGACCTGATCCCGGCCCTCTGGCTCAAACCCCTGGACGCGCCCCTTATCGTCCTGGCCGTGCCCTTGGCCTTCGGCGTTGGCCTCCTGATCCTGGGCCTGGTCTTCGCCGGCTTCGAGGCGAAGTGGAACGACGAACTCGCTCCCTGGCTGGCGATGGACCTGGCCGTCCTGGTGCTCTACGTAGCGCTCCTGACCGCCCTGGCCTGGCCGCCGGCCCTGGGGATCGCCGCCCTGGCCCTGGTCCACTTTACCATCGGCACCCTCTGGCAGTGCCGACACCAAGGGCTGGCCGCCCTGATGGGCGCCCTGGGGCGGCTGCTCTACAGCCTTTTCGAACTGTTGCTCAATACCCTGTCCTTCGCCCGGGTCGGGGCCTTCGCCCTGGCTCACGCGGCCCTATCCCATACCGTCATGACCCTGGCCGCGGGGATGGAGAACCCCTTGGCCTGGTGGCTGGTGGTCATCCTGGGCAACCTCTTCGCCATCGTGCTGGAGGGCCTGGTGGTCTTCGTCCAGACCACCCGCCTGGTGTTGTTCGAGTTCTTCGTCCATTTCCTACGCGCCGAGGGGCGGCTCTTCCGGCCTGTGGCGGGACCAGCCGCGCGCGGAAATGGCCGGTGCGGGTGAGGGCCATAGGATCGTGCCCCCTGGCAAGCGACGGAAGCGGCCGAGGCGATCCTGAGGCAATAGTGAGGCGATCGTGAACATGAGCGCGCCCCCCGATCGTAATCATGAGCACGCCCCCCGATCCTGCTATGCTTTTCCCAGTACCCGCCCGTTGACACGGATAAACCGATCCGCTCGCGACATGCCGCCAGAAGTTTTCGCGCCGCTGAGACCCCGATTGGTTTCCCGATGGGTCTGATCCTCCTCCTCGGCCTGGCCTATCTGCTGCTGGGCGCCGCCGGCCTGCTCCTGGCCATCCCGCCCGGTTACGCCAGCCCGGTCTTTCCCGCGGCGGGTCTGGCCCTGGCGGCCGGGCTCCAGTTCGGCCCCCGGGTCCTGCCCGGTATCTGGCTCGGTTCCAGTCTGCTCAACGTGGGCCATGCCTGGCTGGGCGAGACCCTAAGCCCCACCACCCTGGTCGTCGCCCTGGCGATCGGGGTCGGCGCCAGCCTGCAGGCCGGTGCCGGGGCCTGGCTGGTCCGGCGCTGGCAGGGCACCGCCTGGCGCGCCCTGGAGCTGGAGCAGGATGCCTTCCGTTTCCTGCTCCTGGGTGGGGTGATCGCCGGCCTGGTTTCGCCCACCCTTGGGGTCAGCACCCTGGCCCTGGCGGGCGTCGTCGCCCCCGCCGGCGCCCCCTATACCTGGTGGAACTGGTACGTTGGGGACGTCCTGGGCATGCTGGTCTTCGCCCCCCTGGCCCTCTGCTTCCTCAACCGCCGTGACCCCCTGTGGGGCGAACGGCTCCGGCGCACCGTCCTGCCCGTGATCCTGACCCTGGCCCTGGCGATCCTGGCCTTCTGGGGGACCGCGCGCTGGGAGGCCCAAACCCAGGCCAACGCCCTGGGGGGCGACGGTGACTTCATCGCCCAGGGGATCGCCGACCGCCTCATCACCCACCGCGAGATCCTCGCCTCCCTGCGTCACTTCGTCGAGGCCACCCCGGACTTCAGCTTCGCCCAGTTCGAGCGCTTCACCCGCCGCACCCTGGAGGACAACCCGGATGTCTTCGCCCTGAGTTACAACGACCTGGTCACCGACGCCGAGCGCCCGGCCTTCGAGGCGCGGATCAGCGCCCTCTCCCCCCTGGGACCCTTCCAGATCACCGAGCGCGACGCCGAGCGGCGCCTGATCAGGGCCTCGTCCCGGCCCGAGTACGTCACCGTTCGCTTTATCGTGCCCCTGGCGGGCAACAAACCGGCGGTGGGTTATGACATCAACTCCGAGCCCATCCGGCGCCGGGCCATCGAGCGCGCCCGGGCGACCAACGCCATGGCGGTGACCGCCCCCATCCTGCTGGTGCAGGAGAGTCAGCAGCGGGTCGGCCTGCTGCAACTCTTGCCCATCGAGGCCCCGACGCCGGCCCCGATTGGGGTCCAGACGGGGAGTCAGGCCGAGGGCCAGCGTGGTGAAGAGAGTGGGGTTCAGACTGGAGGCCAGACTGAGGCCCTGACCGGGGGCCAGGCGGAGATCGGGACCCTGGACGAGGCCAAGGCCAAAGCCGGGGGACAGAACAACGCCAAGGAGGGAGATGTGGCGCCAACCCGCCACCAGGGCTTCGCCGTCGGCGTGATCAAGGTCGACGAGATGATCGACATCGCCACCCGCGGCCGGGTCCCGGCGGGGCTGAGCTTCCACCTCATCGATGTCGAGGCCGAGCCGGAGAAGGCCCTGCTCTACCGCCTCGGGGAACGGGTTGCCGGCCCCTCCCCCGCCCCGGCGACCCCGGTGCACTGGAGCACCCACCTGCGCATGGGCGATCGCGACTGGCTCCTGTCGGTGAGCGCCAACGATGACTACCGTCAGGCCCACCGGCCCTGGCTGGCCTGGGCGGTGGGGGTGGTGGGGCTGCTGTTCGCCACCCTCCTGCAGGTGCTGATGCTGGGCATGACCGGCCGCGCCGCCATCATCCAGCGCAAGAACGACCAGCTCCTGCTGGCGGAAAAGGTCTTCGTCAACAGCGGCGAGGCCATCGCCGTCACCGACGCCACCGGCCAGGTGCTGTCGACCAACCCCGCCTTCACCCGGGTCACGGGCTACGACGCGGAGGAGATCAGGGGCCAGACCCTGCGGCGGCTGCAATCCGGCCGGCAATCGCCTGAGTTTTATCAGGAATTCTGGCGTTGCCTCCTGACCGAGGGCCAGTGGCAGGGGGAGATCTGGAACCGCCGCAAATCCGGCGAGATCTTCCCCGAATGGCTGACCATCTCCGCGGTGCGCAACAGCGTCGGGGAGACCACCCAGTACGTCGCCAGCTTCACCGATATCACCGCCACCAAGGCGGCCCAGGAGCGGATCGAGTTCCTCGCCTACCACGATCCCTTGACCAACCTCCCCAATCGCCTGCTGGGCCAGGACCGCATCGGTCAGGCCATTGCCCACGGTCAGCGCCACGGCACCCAGATGGCCCTGCTGCTGATGGACCTGGACCGGTTCAAGCTGGTCAACGACAGCTATGGCCACAGCGCCGGTGACCGGCTGTTGCAGGCGGTGGCGGACCGGTTGCGTCAGGCCGTGCGCCAGGAGGACAGCCTATGCCGGCTCTCCGGCGACGAGTTTCTCATCGTCCTGTTCGAGGTGCTGGACAATCATGGGGTCTCCACCAAGTGCGAGGCCATTCTGCGCGACCTGAGTCGCCCCTTCGACCTCGACGGCCGGCAACTGAGCACCTCCTTCTCCATCGGCGTGGCGATGTTCCCCACGGATGGCACCGATGCCGAGACCCTGATGCGCAATGCCGACACCGCCCTCTACGAGGCCAAGAAGGGCGGGCGCAACACCTACCGGTTCTTCGACGAGCGCATGAACCAGGACGTGGTCCATTACGTCCGCACCCGGGAGGAGCTACAACGCGCCCTCGACCGCCAGGAATTCGTCCTCCACTACCAGCCCCAGATCCTCCTGGGCCAGGCGGGGGAGCCCGATCGGGTCGTCGGCGCCGAGGCCCTGGTGCGCTGGCGCCACCCGGAGCGGGGCCTGGTCATGCCCGGCGACTTCATCGCCATTGCCGAGGAGAGCGGCCTGATCCTGTCCCTTGGCGCCTGGGTGCTGCGCGAGGCCTGCCGTCAGGCCGCCGCCTGGCGCCGGGCGGGGCTGCCCATCCACGTCATGGCGGTGAATCTGTCGGCGGTGCAGTTCCACGACCCGCGACTCACCGACCTGGTGCTCCAGACCCTGACGGAGACCGGGCTGGAACCGGCGGGCCTGGAACTGGAACTGACCGAGACCATGCTCTTCGAGGACCAGGAGCGGGTCCTGGGCGCGGTGGAGCGCCTCAAGGCCCAGGGGGTGGGCCTGTCCATCGACGACTTCGGGACCGGTTACTCCAGCCTGGCCTACCTGAAGCGCTTCAAGGTGGACAAACTCAAGATCGACCGTTCCTTCGTCCGCAATCTGCCGCAGAGCGAGGAGGACCAGGCCATCGTCCAGGCGATGATCCAGATCGCCCGCAGTCTCAAGCTGACGACCGTCGCCGAGGGCATCGAGGACGTCGCCCTGGCCGAACGGCTGCGCGCCCTGGGCTGCGACCAGGGCCAGGGTTATCTCTACGCCCGTCCCCTGCCGGCGGCGGAACTGGAGCAGTGGCTGATCCGCTTCGGGGCGGAGGCCTGACCGCCCTGATTACTCCGCCCCCCCTCTGCCTCCCCTGCCACCGGCCAGGATCGCGCCTGTTTCCCCGGGCAGCGTCGCGCCTGCTGCTTCTCCTGCTCCTGCTCCTGACGGCGGGGGTGTTCCCGCCCGGCGCCGGCCTGATCGCACCCGCCCGGGCGGATCAAGCCGCCGCGAGCCCGTCGGCCTGGGAGGCGCAGCGCCTGGCGATCGAAAAGCGCCTGGCGTCCGTCAAGGAGGAACTGGCGGCGGCCCGCTCCCAACCGCAAGGGGACGGCGAGAGCGCCCGTTCCCAGAGCAGCCCCGAGTCCAAACTGCACCGGCTGCGGCAGGCGCTGGTGGCGCTCTATAAACAGGAGCTGGACACCCTGGCCGAACTCCAGACGCGGGAACGCGATCTGGTGGCAAGTCGGCAGGCCCTTGCCGCCTGGCAGCCACCTCCCGGCAACCCGCCCTGGCCCCTGATCGAGGGTGACGAGATCCACATCGCCCTCTTTCGCGCCCAGGAGGCCAGAACCCAGGTGGTCCAACGCCTGGCCGAAGCCCGCGAGCACAGCCGCGAGGCCCGCGAGCAACGTGAGGAGGCCCAAGCCAACTACCGGCTGGCGCGGGAAAAGCAACTGGCCAAGCCCCAAAACGCCACCTCCCATCCGGACCTGTCCCCGGCTCCCAACCTGCCTTTGACGCTGGCCCGGGTCGAGGCCGAACTCCAGGATGAACGGCTCTATTTTTTCGACCTGGGGGAGGAAGCCCTTCAGCGGCAAATCGAACTCAAGGATCTGGAGATCGAGGGGCTGCAACGGCGGCTAAACCACTTCGCTGGCCGCTTCGTTCTCAGTGACGCGGACCTGGCCCGCATCACCGGCGAGATCGACCAACAGATCGCCCAACTCCAGGTGGCGGAGACCCAGACCAGCGCGGAACTCGACGCGGCCCAGGCGGAGGTGGAAAGGCTGCGGGCCAACCGGGGGAATACCCCCGCGACAGCGGTCGCGGGCGGCGACGCCCAGGCGGAAGATCGGCGCCGTCTGGAGATGGCCCAAGCCGAGGTGGAGCGCTGGCAATTTCGGCGCGAGCTACTGCGCAATCAGACCGGCTTCCTCGATATCCATAAATATTTGTGGGAGTTACGGGCCAGTCTCTACGGCACGGATAAGCCCGATCACACCGAGATGCTCAAGCTGGCCACCCAGATCGAGGAAGCCCAGCGGGGGATCGAGGAGGGCAATCGCTACCTCCATCAGGTGATCGACGAAAACGGCCAGAAGGCCCACGAAGCCCGCAAGCAACTGGCCCTCGACCCCCCGGCGGCGGAACGGGAGCGGCTGACCGCCCTTTACACCGCCGCCATCAGCCTGGCCGGGGACGCGCGGGAAGGACTCGAGGACCTCAAGCAACTGACGGTCACCCTGCGCCTGGTGAGCAGCGAGATCGATCAGGTTTACCGCTCCGGCACGGCCCTCCTCTGGCTGCGCAACCTCTGGGTCGAGGCCAAGCTCTGGGTCGCGGCGATCTGGAATTACGAATTGCTGCCGGTCGAGGAGACCGTGCGGATCGAGGGCCGGGAGGTCCAGTCGACCCGCAGCGTGACGGTGGGCAAGAGCATCGGCGCCGTGCTCATTCTCATCGTCGGCTATCTGCTGATCTTCGGGACCATCCGCCTGGTCTTCGCCGTGCTGGTCAACCGCCTGGGTCTGTCGGCGGCCAGCGCCTCCCTGGCCCAGCGTTGGCTGCGCCTGATCGCCGTCGCCACCCTGGTCCTGCTCAGCGTCCATCTGGTCGACATCCCCATGAAGGTCTTCGCCTTCATGGGGGGCGCCCTGGCCATCGCCGCCGGGTTTGGCGCCCAGACCCTGCTCAAGAACCTGATCAGCGGCATCATGCTGCTTGCCGAGCGCCCGGTGCGGGTCGGTGACCTGGTGGAGGTCGGGACCATCCGCGGGCGCATCAGCACCATCGGCATCCGCGTCTCGACCATTTCCACCTCGAAGGGCATGGAAATGCTGATCCCCAACAGCATGCTGGTGGAGGAAAAGCTCATCAACTGGACCTATAGCAACCACGAGGTCCGCTGGGAGATCCCCATCGGGGTGGCCTATGGGTCCGACGTCAATCAGGTCACCGAGATCCTGATTGCCCAGGCCCGGGCCCATCCCGCGATCCTCGACCAGCCGGCACCCCTCGTCCTCTTCGAGGAGTTCGCCGACAGCGCCCTGATCTTCACCCTGCGTTTCTGGCTGCGCATGGTGCCCGGCGTCGACGAACGCCGAGTGGCCAGTGACCTGCGTTATGCCATCCTGGAGGCCCTGACCGCCGCCGCTATCGACATCCCCTTCCCCCAGCGCCATCTCCATTTGGCGGCGGATGCCCCCCTCGAAGTCAGAGTGGTGGACACCTATCCAGCGGTTCGTTGAATCTGTTTCAGCAACTTACTATCGAAGGTGAAGACTTCCTGCCGCTCAAGCAGTTGATAGGCCCAAAGCAGCGTATCCACGAAGTCCAGCGTGCTGTCGCAGTAACATTCCAAAGCTTTGAGAAAAACAGCTGGTTTGTCCATGCTCACCAGTCCTTCCTTAAGCAGGTCCCCAAGCTGTTGTTGGATTTCCTTTCGTTCAACGGCATAGACCTTTTGCAGCACATAGACCACTTCACACCCCACCTCTACTGGCAAGGTCACCGAGTGCCGTTCGAGAATATCCGCCGCCTTTGGCGATAATTCCGCGTGGTCATCCAAGAGGTAGCGCAAAACGACATTTGCATCAACAATGCTCATGTTTTTCCCTCACGGCCGCCTGCCAAGCGTCTTGTTCTTGCGCCATCAACTCGGGATTGGCATAGGTTTTCAAGCAACCACGCAAGCTCCGCTTGGTGGTTGGTGACTGCGCGGTGGGCAGTGGTGCTGGCAGTACGATGATTTCGACTTCCCGCCCCCAAAATTGCCGGGGTAGCTGGAGGTGAACTTCTCCATTTTTTACGGTTTGAATATTACGAATGACTTCCATCTGTTAAGTCCTCATAGTGTCAAAGGATGGTCCGCCCCCCTAATTGGGCTTGGCCTGGTGCTTGAAGAGGCAGCCCGCCGGGACCTGGAGATGATCGGCGATCTTGTCCTGGGCCAGCCCGCACAGGCCGCACTCGCGGCAAGCGGGGCTACCGAAGGGGCTGAGCGGCAGGGCGCCGAGCAACTGGCGGGCAAAGTCGGGACCCAGTTGAGGGTTGGGCGCCGGGTCCAGGAGGGCCTGTTCCGCCTGGGCCAGGTTCCGGCCCAGGAAGTCCTCCATTTCCTGGCAGTGCTCGCGGTGCCCGGCGGCGGTCACCAGGCTGTTGAGACAATCGAAGAAGGCCCGCTTCTGGCGGTCGGTCTCGGCATCACCGGTCTGGTACCGGCTCTTCCAACGGAGGGGACGCATGGCGGGGTGACTCCCGGGGAGAGGTTGATGGAACGGTACGCGAACAGGATGCCCGCTGGCTAGCCCTCGCGTCCGGGACTCAGCCAGAGGCTATCCAGCAGGCGATAGCATCAGCGCGCTGGACCTCATGAAAGAAAGCTGTTGCTTCGTCAATGACTTGGTTGGGAGACATTAAAGACCTCCTCAATACAATTGGCTTCCAACACCCGGTCTACCCAACTTGTAATTTCCGCCTCGGAGGCTGAGGCAATACGGGCCAGCACCTCCTGCGGCAGTGGACCAAAGCGCCGGAACAACAGTCGTTGCAGAATCAGTGTCTCACCTTCC
>ERZ1645187.775-NODE-775-length-31319-cov-9.478794_pt1 | contig 31319 bp, 30 predicted proteins | sample MGYA00575352_ERZ1645187 | MGnify/ENA primary metagenome ERZ1645187 (study PRJEB40837, sample SAMN11349314) | freshwater sediment metagenome | isolation source: river sediment | host: Sediment | place: India: Wazaribad , New Delhi | collected 2017-02-21 ... | reverse complement strand
GTGAGCCGTCGCCGTTCGCGGTGCTGGCCGAGTTTAAGAAAGGAGTTTGATCATGGCTGTACAACAGAACAAGAAATCCCCGTCCAAGCGCGGCATGCATCGGGCGCATGATTTCCTGTCCAATCCGCCGCTCGCCGTCGAGTCGACGACCGGGGAAGTCCATCTGCGCCACCATGTATCGCCGTCCGGCGTCTATCGAGGCAAGAAGGTTCTGAAAGGCAAGGGCGAGTAGTTCATCGAGACGAACGCGGCCGGGCGCTCTGGCGTCCGGCCGTTTTCACGATGACCATTACCATTGCAGTGGATTGCATGGGCGGTGACCATGGCCCCTCGGTCACCGTTCCCGCAGTCGTCGATTTCCTCGGCCGCGATCCGGACTGTTCCGCCATCCTCGTCGGCAGGGAGCCCGACATTCGCGCCCATCTGCGCGGCGAGGGTGCCGTCGCGGGCCGGCTGCGGATCCACGCGGCCAGCGAAGTGGTGGAGATGCACGATTCCGTGGCCATCGCGATGCGGAACAAGAAGGATTCGTCGATGCGGGTCGCCATCGACCTGGTCAAGGACGGCACGGCCAACGCCGCGCTTTCGGCCGGCAATACCGGCGCGCTGATGGCCGTTTCGCGCTTCGTGCTGAAGACGCTGCCGGGCATCGACCGTCCGGCCATCGCCACCATCCTGCCGACGGTCGACGGGCACTGTTACGTGCTCGACCTTGGCGCCAACGTCGATTGCACCGCCGAACACTTGTGCCAGTTCGGCATCATGGGCACGCTGCTGATGTCGGCGCTGGAGCACCACGAGCGTCCCCGCGTCGGTCTGCTCAACATCGGCGAGGAGGAGATCAAGGGCAGCGATGTCGTCAAGCAGGCGGCGGAACTGCTCAAGGAACAGGGCCTCAATTATTGCGGCAATGTCGAAGGCGACCAGATATGGCGCGGCGCGGCCGATGTCGTGGTCTGCGACGGCTTCGTCGGCAACGTCCTGCTCAAGTCGTCGGAAGGGCTGGCCCAGATGATCGCCAACGGACTCAAGGAAGAGTTTTCGCGAAACCTGTTGACCAAGCTGTCGGCCTTGTTGGCGCTGCCGGTGATCCGCGCCTTCAAGCGGCGCTTCGACCATCGCACCTATAACGGCGCCAGCCTGCTCGGCCTGAAAGGCATCGTTTTCAAGAGCCATGGCTCGGCCGACACCTATGCCTTTGGTTGCGCGCTGGAACGCGCCGCCGAGGCGGCGCGCGAACGCCTTCCCGAGAAGATTGCCGCGCGCATGGCCCATCTTCATCCCAACGGCATCGCGGTGGCGGCATGACATACGCGAGGATTGCCGGCACGGGCAGTTTCCTGCCAGGCCCGCCGGTCGGCAACGAGACCTTGATCGCGGCGCACGGACTCGAATCCACCGACGAATGGATCGTCGAGCGGACGGGCATCAAGACGCGGCACATCGCCGGCCCCGGCGTCAATTCTTCCGATCTGGCCCTGGAGGCCGCGCGGCGGGCGCTGGCCGCGGCCGGTTGCGCCGCCGGGGACATCGACCTGGTGATCGTCGCCACGTCGACGCCGGATTACGTTTTCCCGAGCACGGCGACCCTGTTGCAGGACAAGCTCGGCATCCGCAACGGCGCCGCCGCGTTCGACGTGCAGGCCGTGTGCAGCGGTTTCGTCTATGCCCTGGGCGTCGCCGAGAAGTTCATTCGCGCCGGCGCCACGCGCCGCGCCCTGGTGGTGGGCGCCGAGGTGTTCTCGCGCATCCTCGATTGGAAGGATCGCGGCACCTGCGTGCTGTTCGGCGATGGCGCGGGCGCGGTCGTGCTCGAAGCGGCCGACGAACCGGGCATCCTCGCGTCGGCGTTGCACGCCGACGGCAGCTACAACAAGATACTGGCCGTGCCCGGCCATCTTGCCTGCGGCCAGCCGACCGGCGATCCGCTGCTTCGAATGGATGGGCAGGCAGTGTTCAAGTTCGCGGTCAAGGTATTGGCCGAAGTCGCCAACGAGGTGATTGCCGCGGCCGGCATGTCCGCCGATCAGGTTGACTGGCTGGTGCCTCACCAGGCCAACATCCGCATCATGCAATCGACCGCGAAGAAACTGCACCTGCCTCCGGAGCGCTGCGTCGTGACGGTGGACCGGCATGGCAACACATCCGCGGCATCCATCCCGCTGGCGCTCGACGAGGCGGTGCGGGAAGGCCGCATCCGGCGCGGGGATACGGTGCTGCTGGAAGGCGTCGGTGGCGGCTTCACCTGGGGCGCCACGCTCCTGAAATTCTGAGGTTGATATGAAATTCGCACTCGTCTTTCCCGGCCAGGGCTCCCAATCGCTGGGCATGATGGCCGCCTACGGCGACAGCCCGGTGATTCGCGCCACTTTCGACGAGGCATCGGCCGCGCTGGGCCGCGATCTCTGGCAACTGGCGGGCGAAGGTCCGGCCGAGGCCTTGAACCAGACGGTGAACACCCAGCCGCTGATGCTGACCGCGGGTATCGCCGTCTGGCGCTTGTGGCTGGAAAAAGGCGGCCCGCAGCCGGCCATGATGGCCGGACATAGCCTGGGCGAATACGCCGCGCTGGTGGCGGCCGGCGCCCTGACGCTGAAGGACGCGGTGCCGCTGGTCGAATTGCGCGCCAAGGCAATGCAGGAAGCGGTGCCGGCGGGAACGGGCGCGATGGCGGCCGTGCTCGGGCTCGACGCCGAACTGGTCAAGGTCGCCTGCGACGAGGCCGCCCAGGGAGAGGTGGTCGAGGCGGTCAACTTCAATTCCCCCGAGCAGACCGTGATCGCCGGCCACAAGGCCGCTGTCGAGCGCGCCGCCGAGGCCTGCAAGGGCAAGGGCGCCAAGCGCGCCGTGATGCTGCCGGTATCGGCGCCCTTCCATTGCGCGCTGATGCAGCCGGCGGCCGAGAAACTGCGGGCGCGGCTGGCCGAAGTCGGCGTGTCGCCACCGCTGACTTTGGTGGTCAACAACGTCGACGTCGCCACCATCGGCGAACCCGACGCGATCCGTTCCGCGCTTGTGCGGCAGGCGGCGTCGCCGGTGCGGTGGGTCGAAACCATGCGCGCCATGCAGGCCGCGGGCGTCACCCACGTCTTCGAATGCGGCCCGGGCAAGGTGCTGGCCGGATTGGTCAAGCGTTGCGCCGACGGCCTGGCCGGTGGCGCGATGAGCGACCTGGCCGGAGTTGAGGCCGCGCTTTCGCTGGCCAAGGGCGGAGCATGACGATGCTGGCCGGACAAATTGCCCTCGTCACCGGCGCTTCCCGGGGTATCGGCCGCGCCATCGCGCTCGGCTTGGGCCGCGCCGGCGCCACCGTGATCGGCACCGCGACCTCGGACGCCGGCGCCGCCGACATCCAGAAGGGCTTCGACGAAGCGGGCCTGCAAGGATGGGGCGCCAAGCTGGACGTCACCGACCACGCTGCCTGCGAGGCGGTGATCGGCGAAATCGAGAAGCGTTTCGGCGTCGTCACCGTGCTGGTCAACAACGCCGGCATCACGCGCGACAACCTGGCCATGCGCATGAAGGACGACGACTGGGACGCGGTGATGGAAACCAATCTCAAGGCCGTCTTCCGCCTCTCGCGCCTGCTCATGCGCGGCATGATGAAGGCGCGCCACGGCCGCATCATCAACATCACCTCGGTCGTGGCTTCCTCCGGCAATCCCGGGCAGGCCAACTACACCGCCGCCAAGGCCGGCGTCGAGGGCCTCAGCCGCTCGCTGGCGCAGGAGCTCGGCAGCCGCAACATCACCGTGAACTGCGTCGCTCCCGGCCTGATCGACACCGACATGACCCGGGCATTGTCCGACGATCAGCGCGGCGCGTTGTTGCAACGCATTCCGCTCAACCGGCTGGGGCAGGGCGAGGACGTGGCGGCGGCGGCCGCCTTCCTCGCCGGTCCGGGGGCGGCCTACATCACCGGTGTGACGCTGCACGTCAATGGCGGCATGTACATGGTTTGAGCGAACCGGACCGGCGCCAAGTCCGGTTTTGGTAAAATGACCAAGTTTTCACTACACCCGATCTCAGGGAAGGAGCGACAAATGGAGAACATCGAACAACGTGTCAAGAAAATCGTGGCCGAGCAACTGGGCGTCAACGAGGCCGATATCAAGATCGACTCGTCCTTCGTCGACGACCTTGGCGCCGATTCGCTCGACACGGTCGAACTCGTGATGGCGCTCGAGGAGGAGTTCGAGTGCGAGATTCCCGACGAGGAGGCCGAGAAGATCACCACCGTCCAGCAGGCGGTCGATTACATCAACAACAACCTCAAGAAGGCCTGAGGAGGGCGCCCGAGCGCTTCGCCGAAGGCTGAAAGTCCCTGGAGATGTCCTTGTCGCGTCGCAGAGTCGTCGTCACCGGCCTGGGAGCCATTTCGCCGGTGGGCAACAACGTCGCCGATACCTGGCGGAACATCGTCGCCGGCACCAGCGGCATCGTCCAGATCAGCCGCTTCGACGCCACGGCGTTCAAGTCGCGCATCGCCGGCGAAGTCAAGGGCTTCGACGTGGCCGAGTACCTCGCGCCCAAGGAGGCCCGGCGCATGGACGTCTTCATTCACTACGGCATGGCGGCGGGCATCCAGGCCTTTCGCGACTCGGGGCTCGAGGTGACACCGGAAAACGCCGATCGCATCGGCGTCAATATCGGCTCCGGGATCGGCGGCCTGCCGATGATCGAGGATACCCACAGCGACTTCCTGGCGGGCGGGCCGCGCAAGATCTCGCCATTCTTCATTCCGGGCACGATCATCAACATGATCTCGGGCAACCTATCGATCCTGCTCGGCGTCAAGGGTCCGAACCTGTCCGTGGTCACCGCTTGCAGCACCGGCTTGCACACCATCGGCATCGGCCTGCGCATGATCCAGCATGGCGACGCCGACGTGATGATCTGCGGTGGCGCCGAATCGACGGTCGTGCCACTGGCGATCGGCGGTTTTTCATCGGCGCAGGCCCTGTCCACCCGCAACGACGATCCGGCCACGGCCAGCCGTCCGTGGGACAAGGACCGCGACGGCTTCGTGCTGGGCGAGGGCGCGGGTGTCGTGGTGCTGGAGGAGTACGAGCAGGCTAGGCGACGGGGCGCCCGTATCTATGCCGAGGTGGTCGGTTTCGGCATGAGCGGCGATGCCTACCACATGACCGCGCCGGACACCGATGGCCCGCGGCGCAGCATGCTCAACGCGCTCAAGGACGCCGGCGTGAATCCGGACGGGGTCCAGTACATCAATGCCCATGGCACCTCCACGCCGCTGGGCGACAAGAACGAGACCGATGCCATCAAGCTCGCGCTCGGCGACGCGGCGCGGAAACTGGTCGTCAATTCCACGAAGTCGATGACCGGGCATCTGCTCGGCGGCGCCGGCGGACTGGAATCGGTGCTGACCGTGCTTGCCGTCCATCATCAGCTGTCGCCGCCCACCATCAACATCTTCAACCAGGATCCGGAGTGCGATCTGGACTATTGCGCCAACACGGCGCGCGATCTGAAGATCGACATCGCGATCAAGAACAACTTCGGTTTCGGCGGCACCAATGGCACCTTGGCGTTCCGCCGCGCCTGACTTTCGCCGGCCGTCGCCGAACGTGCCGCTCGTCCTTCCAGTTCGCCGCTCGCGCCAGTTGATGGCGGCGCTGTGGCTTGCCCACGTCGCGGCGGGCATCGCGCTGATCCCCGTCGATCTCCCTGTGCTCGTCAAGCTCGTGGCGTGGACGGCGCTGACCGTCTCGCTCGTGGCACGGCTGTCCGCGGCGCCGCCGGCGGAACTCACGCTCGATCGGGATGGCCGCGCGCGGATGCGTGATCGCTCGAACGAACCAGTCGAGGCCAGGGTGACGGGAACGACGGTCGTGCTCGGCTGGCTGGTCGTGTTGCGGCTGGCGACGGCGCGGGGAATCCGGACCATCGTGCTGCCGCCCGACAGCCTGGCCCGCGACGGGCACAGGAGACTGCGGGTCGCCCTGAGGTGGCCGGTCAGCGCCGCGAGGGAGTGAGCACCGTGCCGCGGGTTTTCGGCAGCACGTCCGGAAAGTCGCGGCTGTAGTGCAGGCCCCGGCTTTCCTTGCGCCGCATGGCGCTGCGCACGATCAGATGCGCGGTCTGCACGAGGTTGCGCAACTCGATCAAGTCGTTGGAAACCCTGAAATTGGCGTAATAGTCATCGATCTCGCGTTCCAGCAGGCGAATCCGGTTCATCGCCCGCTGGAGCCGCTTGGTCGTGCGCACGATGCCGACGTAATCCCACATGAACCGCCGCAATTCGTCCCAGTTGTGCGAGATGACGATTTCCTCGTCGGCGTCGGTGACGCGGCTTTCGTCCCAGCGCGGCAGGCGCGGCGGAATCGGTGTTTGCCGGGTCTCGATGTCAGCGGCGACGGCTTCGGCGAACACGACGCATTCGAGCAGAGAGTTGCTGGCCAGACGGTTGGCGCCGTGCAGCCCCGTGCAGGCCGCTTCGCCGAGGGCGTAGAGCCCCGGAATGTCCGTGCGCGCCGACTGATCGACCTTGATGCCGCCACAGGTGTAATGCGCCGCCGGGACCACCGGGATCGGCTCGGTGGCGATGTCGATGCCAAGCTCCGCGCAGCGGGCGTGAATGTTGGGGAAATGCTCCCGCAGAAACGCTTCGCCCTTGTGGGTCATGTCGAGAAACACGCAGTCGAGGCCGTGCCGTTTCATCTCGAAGTCGATGGCGCGGGCCACCACGTCGCGCGGGGCCAGCTCGGCGCGCGGGTCGTGGTCGGGCATGAAACGGGTGCCGTCCTTCAGCCGCAGGAGACCGCCTTCGCCACGCATCGCCTCGCTGATCAGGAAGGACTTGGCATTCGGGTGATACAGGCAAGTGGGGTGGAACTGGATGAATTCCATGTTCTCGACCCGGCAGCCGGCGCGCCAGGCCATGGCGATGCCGTCGCCCGTGGCGGTGTCGGGGTTCGTCGTGTAAAGGTACACCTTGCCCGCGCCGCCGGTGGCGATCACCGTGTTCGGCGCCGCGAGCGTCATGACGCGGTCCGCGTCCAGGTCCAGGACATAGGCGCCCCAGCAGCGATTGGCGTTCAGGCCGAGCTTGGCTCCGGTCACGAGGTCGATCACGATGTGCCGCTCGAGCACCGTGATGTTGGGATGGCCGTGCACCTTGTTGGTCAAGGTCTCCTGGACGGCCGCGCCGGTCGCGTCGGCGACATGGATGACGCGACGGTGGCTGTGGCCGCCCTCGCGCGTCAGGTGGTAGCCAGACTCGCCGCGCGTGAAAGGCACGCCTTGCGCGATCAGCCATTCGATTGCCTCGCGCCCCCGCTCGACCACGAAGCGGGTGGCCAGGGGATCGCAAAGTCCGGCGCCGGCGGTGAGGGTGTCCTGGATGTGGGCTTCGATCGAATCGGCGTCGTTGAGGACCGCCGCGATGCCGCCTTGCGCCCGCGCGGTTGCCGAGTCTTCGATGCCGCGCTTCGTTACCAAGGCAACGCGATGCGTGTCGGCCAGGCGTAGCGCTACCGCCTGACCGGCCAGGCCGCTGCCGAAAACAAGGACGTCGAAGCGCTTCAGGAATCCGGACGCCATGATCGGGCGAATATACCATCATCGGCAATTTGGCCGGAACTTACGCGAGCCGGACTGGTCATTAGTGCTGGCGAAACAGCCTCGATCCGTGGGTTTCCGACGGAGTGGGTCGGGTATGCTGGAGTATACTTTCGGATGGGATGGGAATCGATTCCGGGAAGTTGATCCGGCAATACAGGAAGCCAAGCGTCAATGGGAGACCGTGAAGCGGATCAGGTACTGGTGGAGCGAGTCCAGGCCGGCGACAAGCAGGCTTATGGGCTGCTGGTGGCGAAGTATCAGCGCAAGCTGTTGCGGCTGATATCGCGACTGGTCCGTGATCCCGCCGAGGCCGAAGACGTTGCGCAGGAAGCTTTCATCAAGGCTTACCGTGCGTTGCCGTCGTTTCGCGGCGAGAGTGCGTTTTACACTTGGCTGTACCGGATTGGCGTCAATACGGCGAAAAACTGGCTGGTTGCCAATGGCCGCAGGGCGCCGACCACCACGGAATTTGACAACGAGGATGCGGAGGCTTTCGGCGAAAGCGACCTGTTGCGCGAGGTCGACACGCCCGAGCGATTGCTGATGACCAAACAGATTGGCGACACGGTCAACGCCGCGATGGCGGCGCTGCCGGAGGAACTTCGGACCGCGATTACCCTCAGGGAAATCGACGGTTTGTCTTACGAAGACATCGCGCAGGCGATGGATTGTCCGATCGGCACCGTGCGATCGCGGATTTTCCGCGCACGGGAGTCGATCGCGGCGAGGCTGCGTCCTCTGCTGGATTCAGGCCCGGACAGGAGATGGTGAAATGACCAAGGAGCTTTCAGCTTTGCTCGACGGGGAACTGGAGGCGCATGAGGCCCCCAGGCTGTGGGCGGACATCAAGGCCGGCAGCGACTTGCGCAGGCGTTGGGGCGACTACCAGTCGATTGGCGCCGCTCTTCGGCGCGAGGAGCCGGTGGCGCTCGACCTGACCGCCAGGGTGATGCGATCCCTCGCGGATGAACCGGTGGTGCTGGCGCCAAGACCGCCGGCGCGTCGCCAGTGGCAGGGATCGGCGTTTGCCCTGGCCGCGTCGATCGCCGGCGTGGCCGTGGTCGGCTGGCTGGCCTTTGCCCAGCAGGCTTCCTCGCCGGATCAACCACCGCAAATGGTGCGTCTGGAAAGATCGCCCGCCAGCGCGGTCGCGGCGCCGAAGCAAGGGCTCGGCGAATATCAGGAATACCTGCTGGCTCATCAGGCCAACGCGCCGGGCTTGCACATGCAGGGTGGCGCCCAGCATATCCGCACCGTGTCGGCGTTCAGCGACGGGCAATGAGGTACGCGTCGCGTCTTGTCTGGCTGGGCTACCTTGCCTGGATGGCCCAGGGAACCCCGGCGCAGGCCCAGCAGCACCAGACCGGCGCCGGCGAGGCGCTGCAACTGCTTCAGAAAGTGGCCACCGCGGCGCATAAGGTGACGTATTCCGGGGTCTTCGTCTATCGGAGCGGTTCGCGCAGCGAGACGTCGCGGATCACCCACCTGATCGAAGGCGGCAACGAATTCGAGCGCCTGGAAGTGCTGGACGGCAGTCCGCGCGAAGTCATGCGTCGAAACGACGAGGTCCGCTGCTTCCTGCCCGACAGCAGGATGCTCATCGTCGAACAGCGCAACGCCCGTCCGCTGTTTCCGACGCTGCGGCCGGGCGCCCTGGCCAGCCTGACCGGGTATTACGACGTCCGCAAGGGCGTGATGGCGCGGGTTGCCGGGGTCGAAAGCCAGTCGATCCAGATCGATCCGCGCGACGAGTTTCGCTACGGGCATCAGTTCTGGATCGATCCGCAGACGGGGTTGCTGTTGAAGGCCAGCCTGCTGGACGAACAAGGCCAGGCGCTGGAAAGTTTTGCCTTCACCGAGCTTCGCTATGGCGCCGCGCCGGACATCGAGGCCATCAAGGCCCGGTTCGAGGCCGCCAGGGGCGAGAACTGGCGCGTGCAGCAGATGCGATCCAGCGATGTCAAGGGCGATGACGGCCAGTGGCAGCTCAAGGCGCTGTTGCCGGGTTTCCGCCGTGTTTCGGGAACCCGGCGGCAGCTGCGCGCCGACGCGCCGGAAGGCTTGCAGCTGATTTACTCGGATGGCCTGGCCTCGATTTCGGTATTCATCGAGCCGGGCGCGGGTCGGGGCGGTGAAGAGCCGCGCGCGTTCGCCATGGGCGCCGTCAGTGGCTATCGGCGGCAGATCGCCGACCATGCGGTGATCGTCATGGGCGACGTGCCGCCGGCGGCGCTGCGGCGTTTTGCCGAAGGCATCGAAATGAAGCGGAGATGAATCGGACATGACCGAGCACGAAGCGGTCGTGATGCGTCTGGAAGGCGATCATGCCTGGCTGGACGTCAATGCCGCCAGCGGCTGTTCCACCTGCACGCAGGGCGGTTGCGCCGGACGCGCCAGGCGTCCCTTGCAACGTGTGCGCAACACCATCGGCGCGCGCGTCGGCCAGAGCGTCATCGTCAGCGTGCCCGAGGGCGCCGTGCTGCGGGCGACGCTGTGGTCTTATGGCTTGCCGTTGATGCTGATGCTGCTCGGCGCTGCGTCGGGACTGACTTTGGCGGGTGATGCCGGTGCCGCGGCGGGCACGGTCGCGGGTCTGTTGTCGTCGGTGGTGGCGCTGCGTTTCGTCGATCGCCGCGCCGGCCGGGCAAGGGAACCGCTAGTTTCGATGAGACTCAAAAGTGTCGTGGTTCAACTGCACGGGAATGTACAGGTATGAATATGCGTGTCTTGCTTTGTTTCTGGATGATGATGTTCTCGGTCGCCGGCCATGCCCAGGTCCGGGAGTTGCCCGACTTCACCGAACTGGCCGAGCGGCAGGGGCCGGCGGTCGTGAATGTCAGCACGACCCAGGTCATCAAGGGCAACCGCCATCCGGGGTTCCAGTTCGACGAGGATGATCCCGCCTACGAGTTCTTCCGCCGATTCATTCCCCGCCAGATCCCGGGCATGCCACGGGAATTCCGCAACCAGTCGCTCGGCTCCGGCTTCATCATCAGCGCCGATGGTTACGTGCTGACCAACGCCCACGTCGTCGACGACGCCGACGAAGTGCTGGTCAAGCTGACCGACAAGCGCGAGTTCAAGGCCAAGGTGATCGGCAGCGACCGCCGCACCGATGTCGCCTTGATCAAGATCGAGGCCAACGGCCTGCCCGTGGTCAAGCTGGGCGATCCCGAGCGGCTCAGGGTCGGCGAATGGGTGGTGGCCATCGGTTCGCCCTTCGGCTTCGACAGTTCGGTCACGGCGGGCATCGTCAGCGCCAAGGGGCGTTCCCTGCCGCAGGAGAATTTCGTTCCCTTCATTCAGACCGACGTCGCCATCAATCCGGGCAACTCGGGCGGGCCGCTGTTCAACATGAAGGGCGAGGTGGTCGGCATCAATTCCCAGATCTACTCCCGCTCCGGCGGCTACATGGGCGTGTCCTTCGCCATTCCGATCGATGTCGCCATGCAGGTGCAGGCGCAACTGCGCTCGGGCGGCAAGGTCAATCGCGGGCGGATCGGCGTGGCGATCCAGGAAGTCACCAAGGAACTGGCCGATACCTTCGGCCTGTCCAAGCCCCAGGGCGCGCTGGTCGCCTCGGTCGAAAAAGGCGCGCCGGCCGACAAGGCCGGCATCGAGGCGGGCGATGTCATCCTCAAGTTCGACGGCAAGCCGGTTGCCCAGTCCAGCGATCTGCCGCGCATCGTCGGCTCGACCGCGCCGGGCGCCAAGGCCGTCGTCCAGGTCTGGCGCAAGGGCGCCGCGCGCGATATCACGGTCACCGTGGCCGAGATGCCCGACGAGAAGGCGGATTCCCGGCCGCGGCGGGGCGGTGGCGGCATCGAGAAAGGCACGCCGAACAAACTCGGCCTGCTGTTGAGCGAACCATCGACGGAGCAGCGCCGGCAGTTGGGCATCGACCATGGCCTGATCGTCGAGGACATCCGCAACGGCGGCGCGCGTACCGACCTGCGCCCCGGCGACGTCATCCTCGCCCTGGTCAGCAAGGGGGCGCAAACCGAGATCCGCTCGGTCGAGCAGTTCAACAGCCTGCTGTCGAAGTTCGACAAGACCTCGACCATCACGCTGCTCGTGCGGCGCGGCGACTCCCAGACCTTCATCATCATCAAGGGCGTCGGCGACAAGTAGGCCGACAGACAGGCGCCCGGGCGGCGTGTCGCCACGGCTGACTTTCCCCGGCCGTGGCATCTTGCCATCGCCGCCGTGACATCCCCGCCGGGCAAGGGTTTCGGCGCCGCAAACCTCCCGTTCCGTCAAACAGGAGACGGCGCCTCGCCTTTGTAAAGAACTTGTCGAGAAAATTTACAAATTCCCCCTCGTATTTCCCTGACCTTCCCCTGGCACATCAATAACATGCTGTTTTAATGTAGAAAAGTTTACATTGGCACGGATAATGCTAAGAGATGCGTGTCTTTCTGGACAAATCGTTCGACACAGCGTTTTATTGATTGGAGGGTGAAATGAAGAAGATCATCGCAGTGGCAATCGCCTCGATGGGGATATCCGGCTATGTTCACGCAGCCGGTTTCGTAAATGGCGGCTTCGAAGACGGCAACACAACTGGGTGGGATGTTTACAGCTCGGCCTACCGTGCGGGGGTGAATAACGCGGGTTTGACTCCGGCTTATGTCAAGGCAAACGATAACAGCGGCATGCGTTCGGCAGTCATCGGCGCGGGTTATGTTGATCCGCACCTGGGAGCGGCCTTGGGTTCCACGGTCTACGGCGGCAGCTACGGTTACCGCGTCGAGGACACCACATGGGGTGGCTATGCCTCCCTGATCGAGCAGTCGGTCACCAATTACACCGACCCCAACATCTTCTTCGCCTGGAAGGCGGTGATGCTCGGCGCTCATGGCACGAGTGACGCGGCGACGATGAAGATCACCCTCACGGACAACACCACCAACAGCGTCGTGATTTCCCGGGAGTACAACGCAGCCAGTAGTGGTGGCGGTGTGGATCCGCGGTTTTCCCTGTCGGGCGGAAACTACTACACCGCGGCATGGCAGATCGAGCAGCTTACGATCGACAGCAGCTTGAGTGGTCACGATTTCACGCTGTCGGTTCTTGCCGCGGACTGTCAGCCCACGGGCCACTGGGGTTATGTTTATCTCGATGGCTTCGGCGCCGCTCCTCCGCAGCCCGGAGTTCCCGAGCCGGCATCCTTGGCGTTGGCCGGCTTGGCGCTGGCGGGTGTCGCCGCGTCGCGTCGGCGCAAGTCCGCCTGATTCAGCGCTTATTCGCGTGACGAGCGGCAGCCCACGGGCTGCCGCTTTTTTTCCGCCGCACGGTGCGCAGGCGTGACAGTCCCGATTAGTCCCCGATTACTCCCGATGAATCGACCGTCGCGTTCCATCGTGGAGGATTGCTAGAATGACCGAAAAACGGCAGGTTGGTGCGCAGGCCAGTGCCACCAGCGCCGCCGATGCCACCGGTACCCTTTGATTCCGGGCCGCCTTCCGCGCTGGCCATCGTATATTGAAAGCCATGGATAACAGCATGCAACGCGGCCTTGCGGCAGCCAAGGCCCGCAATTCCGCCGAGGCGGCTCGCTGGTTTGAAACGGCGTGGCGCGAGAATCCCGATAATCACCAGGCCAGAGCATGGCTTGGACAAGCTCTCTGTAGCGTCGGGCGACGTGTCGAAGGCGTCGCTCATCTGCTCGAGGCGGGCCGTGCTTTCCTCGTCAAGGCCAGGCAGGACAAGAACCTGAATTACATATTGGAGGTGGCCGGGCAGTTGCAGCATTGGAGCGAGCACCTCTCCGCGCTGGAATTGCTGCAAGGAGCGGTCGAGGTCAAGCCCGAGGATTTCCGGGGGCAGCAATTGCTCGCCGCGACTTATGCGCAGCTCAACAAGAAAACACAGGCGATTGAGGTGGGCGAAAGGGCGCTGGCCCTTGCGCCGGCGAACCAGATGATGCGGGTCTTCCTCGCCAGCCTCGAGGCGGATGCCGGTCGCCACGCATCGGCGCGCGAGCGCCTGGAAACAGTCATCGCCGCGCAACCGAATCCGAGGGAAGCCTTTCGCGCGCACAAGGAGTTGGCTCGCGTCCTCGACGCGACGGGGGATTTCGAGCAAGTCTTTCCGCATCTGCACGCCGCTGGAGCAATCGCCACGTCCTTGCCCGAGTACGCGCGACAGGACGCGCGGCTGATTCCCGAGATGGTCAAAACGAACCTCGCGCAGTTCGATCGCCGTCTCATGGAGCGCTGGGCCGGAACCGCGTTTTCTTCGCCCCGGCCCGCGCCCAGTTTCGTCATGGGCTTCATGCGTTCCGGCACGACGCTGACTCAAGAGGTTCTCGATGCCCATCCCGATGTTTTCGTCGCCGACGAGGTGGAGCTTGTTCCAGCCTTGAAGCGGGAACTGCACGGGATCGAGAAGCGCGGCACGAGTACCGCGGAGAAACTCGCGCTGCTCGACCAGGCCGGCGTGGAGCATCTCCGCGACTTCTATTGGCAAAAGGTTTACGACCGTTTTGGCGAGACGATCGGGGATCGCGTGTTCGTCGACAAGCTGACCATGAACACCGTCGATGTCGGCCTTATCAACTGCGTGTTTCCCGATTCCAAAGTCATTTTCGTCATGCGCGATCCACGCGATGTCTGTGTCAGTTGTTTCATGCAGCTCATGGTCCCGACACCCACCACCGTCCAGATGCTGACGTGGGCGGGAACGTCGCGGTTCTATGCGCTGGTGATGGCCTGGTGGTCCCATGTCAGCAAACAATTGACGCTGCCGTTCCTGGAATTGCGCTACGAGAACGTGGTCGCGAATTTCGAGGCGAGCTACCGGAACGTATTCGACTTCCTGGGCCTTCCCTGGGATGCTTCGGTGGTCGATTTTCACAAGCGCGCCGCGGAAAAGTTCGTTGCCACGCCGAGCCGGACCCAGGTGACCAAGCCGCTTTACGCGTCTTCGGTGGGAAGATGGCGGAGTTACGAATCCGACATGGCGACGATCTCGGTCAGCCTTGATCCATTCATCGATGAATTCAAGTATCGCCAATAAGGGGGTTATTCACGTGAGACCGAGCATCGCACGTTCCGTCATTCCCGTCATTGCCGCCATTTTGTTCGCGGGCGGCTGCTCGAAGCCGGCGCCCGACAGCCTTCAGAGGGGGAAGGACTTCCTCGCCAAGGGCGAACTCGCGTCGGCCGTCATCGAGTTCCGCAACGCGGTCCAGGCCGATGCAAACTCCCTGGACGCACGTCTCGCCCTGGGCGAGACGCTCGAGCGTACCGGCGATCAGAATGGCGCCGAGCAGAACTATCGGCGAGCCCTGGACCTGGGTGGGAACGCCGACGACCTGGTGCCGCGAATTGCCATCCTGATGCTCGACCGCGGCGATGTGCAGACGATCGTGCGTGAGTTTGGCGACAGGCAGTTGGCGCTGCCCTCCGCCGACAGCGACTTGCGCGGAATCGTGGCGCTGGCACAACTGGCGCTCGGCAGGAAGGAGTCCGCCACGGCCCAATTGGCCAAGGCCGAATCGAATGCGCCGGCGGTCATGCTGGCGCGGGCACAAACCTCGGTGCTGGCCGGGCGGACGGAGGAGGCGCTTGCCGAACTCGACTCGGTATTGCAAAGCGGCAAGGCGCCATGGTGGGTTCTGCGGGCCGCGAGCCGCGCTCATGGGGCGCGCGGGGATGGCGCCAAGGCGCTCGAAGCCATGAAAGCGGCATACGATCTGGCGGCCGGCTATCCCAGCGTGATCGGAGAATACGCCGAGCAGTTGTTTCATGCGGGCAAGCTGGAGGAAGCCCAGGGCTTGCTGAACCGCCTGAAGCAGATGGCGCCGAGCTACTACCGGACGGCCTACCTGGAGTCCCTGTTCCTGGCGCGCGCCGGCAAGCTCGACGATGCACATGGCACGGCCTCCAAGGTGCTCGGCAAGTTGCCGGATCATGCGCCTTCCTTGCTGCTGGCGGCCCAAATCGAACTCGAGAAGGGGGAGTTTGCCTCGGCGGAGACTCATGTCGAACGACTGTTGTCGAAGAACCCTTCTTCGCTGTCCGCGTTGCGTCTGAAGTTGGCACTCGACCTGAAGCGCGGCGACACCGCGTCGGCGGCGAAAACGCTGGAACGGGCGCTGCTTCTTTCTCCCAATGATCGTAGCTTGCTGGCCGCCTCGGCCGACCTGGCGTGGGCGCGGGGGGACAGGGCGGCCGCCCTGCGTCAGTTGACGGCGGCCGCCGAGACGCAGCCCCCCGTCGGGGAACTGCTGGTTCGATTGGCGGAGATGAGATTCGCCACCGGCAAGAAAGCCGAGGCCGCGAAGACGATCGCCCAGGTCATGGAACTTGCCAAGGATGATGCCCGGCTTCGCGAGCGGGCATTCCGTGCCGCGACCGGGATGGGCATGCTCGACACGGCCAGGGAAATCGCCAAGGCCGAGGTCGAGCGCCGTCCGAAGGAACCGGAACCGCTGCTCTGGCAGGCCGCCCTGTCCGGCATGGCGCGCGACGAGAACGCGGCCTTGGAACTGACCGGGAAGGCGCTCGATATTCAGCCCGACTATCATCCGGCGCTGATGGCGCTTGCCAGGACGGCAACGACACCCGAGCGCAGGAAGGAGTACGAGGCGCGCATGCGCAAGGCCATCGATTCCGGCACCAGGAATCCGCGGATCTATCTGGATCATGCGATGAAACTGAACGCGGAAGGCGCGGATGTCGAAACCGTGGCCGCCATATTGGCGAAGGGGATGGCCGCCGATCCGGCATCGCTGCCGGTTCGTCGCGCAGCGATCAACCATTGGCTCGCGGCCGGGCAGACGGACAAGGCAGTCGCTATCGCCAAGGAGGGCGAAGCCGCCCTCGAGGACAATGCCGCGACGGGCGGGCTGATGGCCGCCACGCTGGAAGCAGCCGGAAAATTCGATCAAGCGGCGGCAAAGTACGCCGAACTGGAAAGCCGGTTTCCCGACCGCGTCCATTGGGGCCTTGAACGAGCCCGCGTGCTGCTGGCGGCCGGGAAAGCCCAGGACGCGATACTCGCGCTTCGCAAAGTCGTCTCGGATCATCCCGAGGAGCCCTTGGCGTACCGCGTGCTCGCTCTGGCGCAGGTCGATCAGAAGCAGGTCGAGGATGCGCTGCTGACCGCCGATATGCTGGCAAGCAAACCGAAGCAGCGCATCGCGGGGCTGTTCCTCAAGGGCGATGTGCAGGCACGGGCACGCGACAAGGCGGCCGCCATCAAAGCCTATGACGAAGCGGCCCAGGCTGGCGCGGAAGAGGAAGCGTTGCTCCGCCGTGTCGAACTCCACGACCGTACTGGCGGAGAAGCCACGGCGAGCCAGGAACTGAACGACTGGCTGAAAAAGCATCCACGGAGTATTCCGGCCATGTCCATGGCTTCCAGGCGGGCGCTTGGCCAACAGGACTATGTCGCGGCGGCCGGGCATCTCGATAGCATCGTGAAGATCGAGCCGCGCAACGCCATTGCCCTCAACGATCTGGCGTGGGTCTACGTGCTGGCGAAGAACCCGGCGGCATTGGCGACCGCCCAGAAAGCCATGGAACTCATGCCGGACAATCCGCAGGTGCTGGACACCTTCGCCAGCGCCCAGGCCTTGGCCGGCAAGAAGGTGGAAGCGATCGCGAATCTCAGGCTGTCACTGGCGCTGGCGCCAGGAAACCCGGTGGTGAAAATCCATCTCGCGGAACTCCTGGCGGAGCAGGGGAACAAAAAGGAGGCGGCGACACTGATCGAGGGACTGGAAAAGATGAGCGTCGATCGGGATAGCGCCGCGCGTCTCAGGGAACTGAAAGCCAGACTTTGATGGACGCGCGGTGCCACCGGGCGGTGGCACCGCTTCAGGTTATAATCCGCGCCCGTCCCGATTACGCATCGGATGCGGCACGAGGGCGCTGGGCGCTTGAGGGCTGATCCGCAACATATTGAATCACATTCGTAATTTCTCGATCATTGCCCATATCGACCACGGCAAGTCCACGTTGGCGGACCGCATCATCCAGCGCTGCGGCGGCCTTTCCGATCGGGAAATGGAAGCGCAGGTGCTCGACTCGATGGATCTCGAGCGCGAGCGCGGGATCACCATCAAGGCCCAGACGGCCGCGCTCTGGTACCAGGCGCGCGACGGCAGGCGCTACAACCTCAATCTGATCGACACCCCGGGCCACGTCGACTTCTCGTACGAGGTTTCGCGCAGCCTCTCGGCCTGCGAGGGCGCGCTGCTGGTGGTCGACGCTTCGCAGGGCGTCGAGGCGCAGACGGTCGCCAACTGCTACACGGCGCTCGATCTCGGCGTCGAGGTGGTGCCGGTGCTGAACAAGATGGATCTGCCGCAGGCAGACCCGGAGACCGCCAAGGCCGAAGTCGAGGACGTGATCGGCATCGATGCTTCCGAGGCCGTTCCCTGTTCCGCCAAGACCGGCATGGGCGTGGACGACATCCTCGATGCGGTTATCGCCCGCATTCCGCCGCCGAAGGGTGACCCCTCGGCGCCGCTGAAGGCATTGATCATCGATTCGTGGTTCGACAACTACGTCGGCGTCGTCATGCTGGTGCGCGTCGTGGATGGGTCGGTGCAGGCAAAGGATCGCATCCGGCTGATGTCGACCGGCGCCGTGCATCTATGCGAGCAGGTCGGCGTGTTTTCGCCCAAGTCGCAGCCGAAGGACACGCTTTCCGCGGGCGAGGTGGGCTTCGTCATCTCCGGCATCAAGGAGCTCAAGGCGGCAAAGGTGGGCGATACCGTGACGCTGGCCGACCGGCCCGCGACGGAGCCGCTGCCCGGCTTCAAGGAGATCAAGCCGCAGGTGTTCGCCGGCCTGTATCCGGTCGAGGCCAACCAGTACGATGGTCTGCGCGAGGCGCTGGAAAAGCTTCAGCTCAACGATGCCTCGCTGCACTTCGAGCCGGAAGTGTCCCAGGCGCTCGGCTTTGGCTTCCGCTGCGGCTTCCTCGGCCTGCTGCACATGGAGATCGTTCAGGAGCGGCTGGAGCGCGAGTTCGACCAGGATCTGATCACCACCGCGCCGACGGTCGTCTATCAAGTGCTGATGCGCGACGGTACGGAAGTTTTCGTCGAGAACCCGTCGAAGCTGCCGGAAACCCAGAAGATCGAGGAAATCCGCGAGCCCATCATCACCACCGAGATCTTCGTGCCGCAGGATTACCTCGGCGCCGTCATCACGCTTTGCGAAAGCAAGCGCGGCAATCAGATCGACATGCGCTACCACGGCCGCCAGGTGCATGTGAAGTACGAGATGCCGCTGGCCGAGGTGGTGTTCGACTTCTTCGACAAGCTCAAGTCGGTATCGCGCGGCTACGCCTCGCTCGACTACGAGTTCAAGGAATACCGGGCCGCCGACGTCGTCAAGCTCGACGTGCTGATCAACGGCGACCGTGTCGATGCGCTGTCGGTGATCGTCCATCGCGCCAATGCCGCCTATCGCGGCCGGGAACTGGCGGCGAAGATGCGCAGCCTGATTCCGCGCCAGATGTACGACGTCGCCATCCAGGCGGCGATAGGCTCGACCATCGTGGCGCGCGAGAACGTCAAGGCCATGCGCAAGGACGTGCTGGCCAAGTGCTACGGCGGCGACATCACCCGCAAGAAGAAACTGCTCGAAAAGCAGAAGGCCGGCAAGAAGCGCATGAAGCAGGTCGGCCGTGTCGAGATTCCCCAGGATGCCTTCCTGGCCGTGCTGAGAGTCGATTGAATGAACTTCGCCCTGATCCTGTTTTTGCTGACCATCGCCACGGGAATTCTCTGGCTGGCCGACCGTTACGTCTTCCGCAAGAAGCGCGCGGCCAGCGCCGGGGACCCATGGTGGGTGGAATATGGCGCCAGCTTTTTCCCGGTCATTCTGATCGTATTCCTGCTCCGCTCGTTCCTGGTCGAACCGTTCAAGATTCCATCCGGCTCGATGATTCCCACCTTGCTGGTCGGCGACTTCATCCTGGTCAACAAATACACGTACGGCATACGCCTGCCGGTGATCAACAAGAAGGTGATCGAGCTCAATTCACCGCAACGTGGCGATGTCGTCGTGTTCCGCTATCCGGTCGATACCTCGCTCGACTACATCAAGCGTGTCGTCGGCCTGCCGGGCGACAAGGTCGAGTACCGGAACAAGCAGATCACCATCAACGGCCAGGCCGTCGAGATACATCGGAATGGCGATTTCCTGGACAAGGAGCGGCTGTTCTACACGCCGCGCTTTGTCGAAACCCTGGGCGGCGTGCAGCATGAAACCCTGATCGAAGACGAAGCGCCACCCTACGTCGCCCACGTGATGCAGTTTCCGCATCGAAACAATTGCCACTACAATGCCGAAGGTTTCTCGTGCGTGGTTCCGCCCGGCCATTACTTCATGATGGGCGACAACCGCGACAACTCGCAGGACAGCCGCGTGTGGGGTTTCGTGCCGGACGAGAACCTGGTCGGCAAGGCATTTTTCATTTGGTTGAACTTCAGTGACTGGAAGCGTATTGGTTCGTTCAAGTAAAGGGCGGAACATGAACGTCAACAGAAGCGCGCAACGCGGCATGACTCTCACCGGGCTGATCTTCGCCGGACTGCTCATCGTGCTGGTTGCCGTCGTCGGCATGAAGGTCGCCCCTCATGTGATCGACTATGGCAAGATCATGGCGAGCATCAAGGCGATCGCGGGCGACGCGAGCCTGAAATCGGCCTCGGTTTCGGAAATTCGCCGGGCCTTCGACAGGCGGGCCAACATCGACCAGATCGACGACGTCATCAGGGGCACCGACATCGACGTCACCAAGGACGGCAACGAACTGGTTCTGTCGTTCGCCTATTCGCGGCAGATTCCGCTGTTCGGTCCGGTGAGTCTGCTGATCGACTTCGAGGGTGCCTCGAACCGGTGATGTCCGCCGAAGCGCTGGAACGGAGGCTGGGCCATCGCTTCGCCCGCCCGGAATTGCTTGGCCAGGCGCTTACCCACCGGAGTCATGGCTCGCCACACAATGAGCGTCTGGAGTTTCTGGGCGATTCGGTGCTGAATTGCATCGTGGCCACGCTGCTCTTCGAGCGCTTCGCCCACCTGCGCGAGGGCGACCTGTCCCGTCAGCGCGCCAGCCTGGTCAAGCAGGACACGCTGGCCGATCTTGCCCAGTCGCTGCGGCTTGGTGATCTGCTTCGGCTTGGCGAGGGCGAACTGAAAAGCGGCGGCTTTCGTCGTCCGTCCATTCTGGCCGATGGCCTGGAGGCCGTGATCGGCGCAGTTTATCTGGATGGCGGCTTCGCGGACGCCAGGCGCGTGGTCGAAAGCCTCTACCAGCCGCTGCTCGCCCAACTCGATCCCCGCGCTTCGGCGAAGGATGCCAAGACCGAGCTTCAGGAGCGCTTGCAGGCCCGGAAGCTGCCCTTGCCCCAGTATGTGCTGGTGAGCACGCGCGGCGAGGCGCACGCCCAGGAGTTCGAGGTCGAATGCGCGATCCCCAGCCTGGACATCCGGGCGTCGGGTTCCGGAAGCAGCCGGCGCAACGCCGAACAGGCGGCCGCGCGCAACGCCATCGAGGCCATGTCGAAAACATGACGACGACCGGGAATTTTCGCACCGGTTATCTCGCCGTCGTGGGGCGCCCCAACGTCGGCAAGTCGACGCTGACCAACCGGCTGGTCGGCGCGAAGGTCAGTATCACGTCGAAGAAGGCACAGACGACGCGCCATCGCATCCACGGCGTGTTGACCACAGACCTCGGCGGCAATCACTGCCAGTTCGTTTTCGTCGATACGCCGGGTTTCCAGAAACAGCACCGCAACGCGCTCAACCGGCTGATGAACCGCAGCGTCACCCAGACCCTGGCGGACGTCGATGTCGTGTTGTTCCTCGTGGAAGCCGGCCGATGGAGCGGCGGCGAACTGGACATCGTTTCGCTATTGCCGAAGGACAGGCCGGTGATTCTGGTGGTGAACAAGGTCGACCGCCTCGCGGATCGCGCCGAGGTGCTGCCTTTCCTCGAGAAGGCCAGCAAGGAATTCGGGTTTGCCGACATCGTTCCGGTGAGTGCGGAGCGCGGCGAGAATCTCGACGAACTGCTCAAGGCGGCGGCGAAGCATCTGCCCGTCGCGCCGCCGGCATTCGATGCCGACGACATCACCGACCGCTCCGAGCGCTTCCTGGCCGCGGAACTGCTGCGCGAAAAACTGTTCCGCAATCTCGGCGAGGAGCTGCCTTACGGCATCGCCGTCGAAATCGAGAAGTTCGAGCACGAACTCGACCCGCGGGGCGACTTGCGCCGCATTTATGCCGCTGTGGTCGTCGACAAGGCGGCCCACAAAGGAATCGTCATCGGCAAGGGCGGCGAGCGCCTGAAGCGCATCTCCACCGATGCGCGCAAGGACATGGAAGCGCTATTCGGCGGCAAGGTCTGGCTCGAAACCTGGGTGAAGGTGAAAAGCGGCTGGGCCGACGACGAGCGGGCGTTGAAGAGCCTCGGCTACGAATGAGCGCGCAGCGCCAGCGCATCGATGGCGCGGCGGCATTCCTGCTCCACGCGCATCCTTATAGTGAAACCAGCCTGGTGCTGGATGTTTTCGCCCGTCAGCACGGACGCCTCGCGCTACTGGCACGCGGCGCGCGACGGCCGCGCTCGGCGCTCCGTGGCGTGTTGATGAGTTTTCAGCCTCTTGAACTGGGCTGGTTCGGTGGCGGCGAGGTCAAGACCCTGGCCAGGGCCGAATGGCAGGGCGGCCTGCCTTTGCTGACGGGCAAGTCGCTCCTGCTCGGCTATTATCTGAACGAATTGCTGATCAGGCTGCTGCCGCGGGAGGACCCGCATGCGGCCCTGTTCGACGCCTACGCGGAGGCGCTGACGGCGCTGGCCGGAGGCAACACGGAAACCGCCGAATTACGCCGCTTCGAGAAGAGCCTGCTGCGTGAACTGGGTTATGGCCTTTCGCTCGATCGCGAGGCCGGCACCGGCGAGCCCGTGCGGGCCGACAGTCTCTATGCGTATCAGGTCGAACGCGGTGTGGTCGAGGCGGGCGAGACCGTCGGCGTGTCGCCAGGGCTGACTTTCACGGGCAAGACGCTGCTGGATCTGGCGGCCGACGACTACAGCGATCCGCGCACGCTGGCCGAGAGCAAGGCGCTGATGCGGCAGTTGATGTCGCATTACCTGGGCGGGCAGCCGCTGCAATCGAGAAGGATATTCGTGGAGCTACAGGAACTATGATCGAACTGGGAGTGAACATCGACCATGTGGCGACGATCCGCCAGGCGCGCCGCACGTACGAGCCCGACCCCGTCTGGGCGGCTGTCGAGGCGCATCTGGGCGGCGCCGACGGCATCACCGTGCATCTGCGCGAAGATCGCCGCCACATCCAGGATCACGACGTCGAGCGCCTGAGCGGGATGACCCACATCAAGCTCAATCTGGAGATGGCGGCCACGGACGAAATGGTCGCCATTGCCTGCCGGCTCAAGCCACAAATGGCCATGCTGGTGCCGGAAGGACGCCACGAAATCACCACCGAGGGCGGCCTCGACGTCGCCGGCCAGGAAGCCAAGCTCAGGGTGGCGGTGGCGAAGCTCGCCGATGCGGGCATCGTCAGCAGCGTCTTCATCGATGCCGAACTGCCGCAGGTCGAGGCGGCGGCGCGTATCGGCGCGCGCGTCTGCGAGATACACACGGGGCCGTACGCGCATGCCTTCCACGAACATGGCCGCGATCCGGAGAGCGCGGCGGTTCTGGCCGAACTCGCGAAGATCCGCGCCGCGGGTGCCGCGATCCGCGATCTCGGCATGCGCTTCAATGCCGGCCATGCGCTCAACTACTACAACGTGCAGCCGATTGCCGCCCTGGCGGGTGTGCGCGAACTGCACATCGGCCACGCCATCGTCAGCCGCGCGGTGCTGGTCGGCATGCGCGAGGCGGTTGCCGGGATGAAGCGGCTCATGCGCGAGGCGTCGGCGGGATGATCTTCGGTATCGGCACCGACATCGTGGCGGTTGCGCGCATGGCGGAGTTGCTCGAACGCCACGGCGAGCGCGCCATGAGCCGGGTTTTGGCGGCCGGCGAAATTCCCGCCTGCCGGGCGAACGCCCATCCGGAACGCTTTCTGGCCAAGCGCTTCGCGGCGAAGGAGGCGCTCGGCAAGGCCCTCGGCACGGGCATTCGCGTACCGGTGCTGCTGACGGCGATCGCCATCGAGCACGACGACCTGGGCAAGCCCGGGTTCTCGTATTCGCCGGAACTGGCGGCCTGGCTCGACGAGCGGCATCTGACCGTTCATCTTTCCATCAGCGACGAGCGTGATTACGCGGTCGCCTACGTGATTGCGGAGCAGCGATGACCCACGGCCCCCTGATGATCGACATCGCCGGCACCGAGCTGACGGCGCCCGAGCGCGAACGCCTGCGCCATCCGCTGGTCGGCGGCGTCATCCTGTTCAGCCGCAACTACGAGTCGCGCCAGCAGTTGCAGGCGCTGTGCGCCGATATCCACGGACTGCGCGAGCCGCCGCTGCTGATCGCGGTGGATCACGAAGGCGGTCGCGTGCAGCGCTTCCGCGAAGGGTTCACCGCGCTGCCCGCGATGCGCGAACTCGGCGGCTGGTGGCAGGCAACGCCGCGCGCCGCGTGCGAATGCACGCATGACATCGGCTATCTGATGGCCGCCGAGTTGCGCGCGCTGGGCGTCGATCTCTCCTTCGCGCCGGTGCTGGACCTGGATTGGGGCAGAAGCGGCGTGATCGGCAATCGCGCCTTTCACGGCGACCCCGAGGCCGTCACGGCGCTGGCGGGGGCGCTGATCGACGGCATGCACGCGGCCGGCATGGCCTGCTGTGGCAAGCATTTCCCGGGGCATGGCTGGGTGGAGGCGGATTCCCATCTCGCCATCCCCGTCGACGAACGAAGCCTGACCGAACTGGAACCGGATTTGACCCCCTACCGCAGGCTCAAGCTCGACGCCGTCATGCCGGCGCACGTGATCTATCCGCGGGTGGATGACCGGCCGGCGGGATTCTCGCCGATCTGGCTCGGCAAGCTGCGCGGAGAACTGGGCTTCGACGGCGTGATCTTCAGCGACGACCTGTCGATGGAAGGGGCGGCATTCGCGGGAGACATGGTGGCGCGGGCGGAGGCGGCGTGGCGCGCCGGCTGCGACATGCTGATCATCTGCAATTCGCCCGATGCGGTCGGAGAGGTCCTCGATCGCTGGCGGCCGCGGGTGGATGCCCCGGGGCCGGCCCGGATCGCCCGGTTGCTGCCTGCCCGGCCCGGCTGGTCGTTCGCCGAGTTATCGGGGCAGGACAAGTATCGGGCGGGGCGTGCCGTGGTCGAGCGCTTGGCGGGGCACATGCCGGACATCCATCGGGCCTGACAGCTGTCGTGCCGCCGCCGGGCGCTCGAAATCCGGCGGGCTTCAGTGCGGCCGATACCAGTGCCGCGATCCGGCCGTCGGCTGCCACCGCACCAGATCGCTGGCGTGCAGGATGCGCTCGGTGACGAAGCGGGCGACCTGTTGATCCTCGATCAGTTCGGCGGACGACTGGGCGGCGAGAATGCGTTCGGGTGCCAGCGGCCGGGCGATGGCGAAGCCTTGAACGTAATCGACGCCGACTTCGGTCAGCGCCTCGACGGTGGCGACATCCTCGGCCCACTCGGCGATCGTCTTCATGCCCAGGTTGCGTGACAGTTCCGCGATGGCCTCGACGATGGCCAGGTTGGCGGGATGGGCGGTGACGTCGTGGACAAAGGCGCCATCGATCTTCACCGCATCCGCCGACAATTCCCTCAGATAGGAGAACGATGTATAGCCGGCGCCGAAATCGTCGAGCGCCACCTTGGCGCCCAGGCCGCGCACCTTGTCGATGAAGCGGTTGGTGTTGCCCAGGTCGTTGAGCGCCACGCTTTCCGTGATCTCGAAACAAAGGAGGTCGACCACGCTCCCCGCTTCGGCGAGCATGGAGAAGGCATCCTGGATGAAGCGTTCGTCATTGAGCGAGGCGCCGCTCAGGTTGAGGCAGATGAAGCGCGTCTTCGCCAGGCGGGCGCGATGCTCGGCCAGCCATTGCAACAGCGTCCCGAGCACCCAGCGGTCGATCAGCGCGATGCGGCCATTGCTTTCGGCGGCGCCGATGATTCTTCCGGCCGGGGTGATGGTGCCATCCGGCTCGCGCAGCCGCAGCAGAACCTCGAAATTGTGCGAATCATAGGGACGGGCCAGCGACATGATCGGCTGCATTTCGAGGAACAGGCCGTCGGGAACGCGGGAAACGCCGAAGCGCGCCACCATGTTGAGTTCGTCGGCGCGTTCCTTGAAGGCGGTGGCATCGCGGTCATAAACCACCAGGCTGTCGGAACTTTCCTTGGCCGCGCGACAGGCACGATCGGCGATGGAGATGGCATCCTGGGCGATCGATTCATTGGCTACGTCGACCAGGCCGATCGAACAGCGGACCTGAAAGGCCTTGTCCTCGATCTGGCACGGCTCGTCCTCGATGCTGGCGATCACCCTGCGGCAAACGTCGGTGGCCTGGCGGATGGTCGTGCCCGGAAAGACGATGACGAATTCGTCGCCGCCAACCCGTCCCAGTTTCTGATGCGCGCCCAGATGGGAAACGATGCGCTGACTGATGATCCTGAGCACTTCGTCGCCCGTGGTGTGGCCATACAGGTCGTTGATCAGCTTGAATCTGTCGAGATCGATATAGGCGATGGCGAGCGCTCGTCCATTGACCAGGCCCTGGACGGCCTCGTTCAGGGTCTTTTCGATACCGCGGCGATTGAGGGCGTTGGTGAGGGGGTCGTACTCGGCCAGATAGCGGAGCCGCTGGTGGGCGAGGGTGCGTTCCGTGATGTCCTGCAGCGATCCTTCGATGCGTCCGCCGGCGAAAGCGGCCTTGATGTGGAAGGTCTTGTTGGCGACCGTGCCATCGGACCGTCCGGACAGGTCCAGTTCGCCTTCCTCGGCGGCGACGCGCTGGAAGTGCTCCCAGGTGGCGTCGTCGAAATAGTCGGTCCAGTGGCGAATTTCGGAGCAGGCTTCCTTGATGCCGAGCATGTCGCGCAGCGCCGGATTGCAGCGATGGAAGTTGCCTTTTTCATCGAGCGTGAACAGCCCGACTGGCGCGGCCTCATAGGTATGCCGCAATTCCGATTGCGCCTTGAGCCGTTCGAGTCGCTCGTGATGCACCTGTTCGGCGATGGCCAGCGCCGCCATGAGGGCGGAGGCCAGCGCGGCGGTGACGCTGTTGACCTTGCCGATGAGATCGGCGAATCCGAGCGCCGCCGCCACGACTTCATATCCGCTCGCGAACAGCGCGATGGCGATCGAGCCGCCGTACCAGAACAGGGAGGACGATCGGGCGACGAAGAGAAGCCGGAAGAGGAGAAAAGACATCACCACGATGGCGAACGCGGTTGCGCCCCAAAGGATGGGCAGGAAGGATGCGTACGCGGCGACCAGGGCAAGCAGCAGCATGGGCAGGCATGACCACTGGATGATCGCGAGCAGTGTCGAACCACCGATTCTGTTGATGTCGCCGCGGAACAGGCGGCTGAACAAGGCGATGGTCAGGAAATAATAGGTCGCCATCGTCAGTTTGCGCATCGGCAGCAACCAGTCGATGGGCACGGTATGGGACAGCCATTGCGTGTCCCAGCCCGTGGACAACGCCGCCATGCGCAGATTCATGAACAGCCAGGCCGCGAACAGGACGTAGATGGATTCCCGGCTGACGATGGCGCTGACCACGATGAAGAGGCACAGGACGATCAGGCCGCCATCGAGCAGGCCGGATTCGCGATGGAAGCTCTGAACGGAGCTTTCCATGCCCGCCTGGGTCCATTGCAGCAAGCTCACCTTGGCCGGACCGGCAAAGCGACCGAGACACTGGATCCGGGTTCCACCCTCGATATTTGCGCCGTTCAGAACGAAGCCGGACTTCACGGGGTGCAACGCCCCCTTGCCGCCCGTTCGATCCACGCTGCCCAGAAAGTTGCCGGTGGCGGTCCAGCAACTCAGCGAACGGGAATGGCGCGAGGGGAACTCGATCAGGTGGGCGTCGCCTTCACCATTGGCCGCTCCCGCGAAGGTGAATTGCAGCCAAAGCGGTGTCTCGGCGCGTCGCGTGTCGTAAAGAGTGAGCGGCGGATCGGATTGGTTCGCGGGAAGCGCTCTGAATGCATTGAGGGAGTCATCCGGCTCGGCCTGCACCGAGAATGACAGTCGGGTACCGCCGGTATCATGTTGGTGATCGGTGCCCACCAGCAACATGAGCACCGAGAACAGCGCGATGAACAGCGGAACTCCGATGATGGAGACGCTGCATAGCAGCGACTCCATCGTCGGTGGCTCGAATGCCCCGAGTCGGCCTAGCAGCGTCTTGCGCGGTTCCATGCGTTCGTGGCGCTCCGCCGGTCCCGGTGGGACAGGCAGGTGGCCACGCACGCGGACGCGAAGACGGTCATGGCCATGTTATTGGGGACGTAATCCCATCGGGAAATGCGTGGCGTGCGACGGCATCGCCATGCCATCTCCGCGAGCGTCGCCGGGCGTGCCACCGACGTCGACATCGGGATGATTGACGTGAAAGAACACTTTGTAGAGGGGATGCCGAACCGCGTTCCAGCTTGGTTCGACATCATTCACCTTGAGCGCCATGACGCGGTGCGGCATGTTGCCGACGTGGCTCATGGGGATGTATTCGCTCGCGCCGAATACGTCGCGGAAAAGCAGCGCGTCGTACTGGCGGTCCAGCGGCTTGCGGGCCGTGATCACCATCCAGTCGATTTCGGCGTGCAGGCAATACAGATAGTAGGCCTTGAAGAGGAAAGTCTTGACCACCCGGCCCTCGCGGGATTCGCTGATGCCCAGGCGGGTCGCTTCGGCCAGGCTGAGGCCTTCGAGCCAGTCCGGCAAGTCGACGGACTGTTCCAGGCCAAGGGGACCGAACTGGTTGGTCTGAATCCGCATGGTGCCCAGCGGCGTGCCGTCCAGCCTCGATTCAGCCAGGAGAATTGCCGTCCCGTCCTCGTAGTCGCGGCTTTCCGGGCGCTTGAGCTGTTCCGCGAAGTCGGGAACATGGCGCGCGTAAGCAGAATGGCGAATTGAAACGGCTTTACTCATTTCTTCTTCGGTAGTCACCAGCTTGACCGTAAAGGGCAGTCTTTCTTCGGTAATCTGAACTGCGGTCTTGAGGTCATTGCGCTGACAATAATCCCCGCCAAGTTGCATGGTCATTGTGGCCAATCTCCAAATCGGTTCATGAGAATCCGGGCTTTTCCTCCCCCTCGAGGCGCGCCCAGCCTCCCAATACTCCCATAGTCCGGAGTTGGCTGTAATAATTTTTACGACGTAACTTCGTAAAACTTTAGAAAAAGTTGGCTAAATCAGACGATTGACCGAGTGGCCAGTGGGGGTATTCGCCATGCCAATGAAAATGGGGCGGCCGAGGCCGCCCCATTTTCGCGAGAGATCGACGCCTGGGTTTTCTTACTTGACGCGGTTCTTGTATTCGCCGGTGCGGGTGTCGATCTCGATCTTGTCGCCGGTGGCGACGAAGATCGGCACCATGACTTCGAGACCGCTGGGCTTGATGCGGGCGGGCTTCAGCACCTTGCCGGAGGTGTCGCCCTTGACGGCCGGCTCGGTGTATTCCACTTCGCGCACGACGGAGTTGGGCATCTCGACGGAAATCGCCTTGCCTTCGTAGAACACCACCTCGACCGGCATGCCGTCCTCGAGGTAGGGGATGGCGTCTTCCATGTTCTCGGCCTCGACCTCGTACTGGTTGTACTCGGTATCCATGAACACGTACATCGGATCGGCGAAGTAGGAGTAGGTGCACTCCTTGCGGTCCGGCACCACCTGCTCGAACTTGTCGTCGGCCTTGTAGACGGCTTCGGAGGGCGTGCCGGTCAGCAGGTTCTTGAACTTGAACTTGACGACGGCGGCGTTGCGGCCGGACTTGTTGTATTCGTTCTTGGTGACGACGAGCGGAGCACCGTCGACCATGATGACGTTGCCGGAGCGGAGTTCCTGTGCGGTTTTCATGTTGCGTGCCTTTTGCGTGCCTTTGTGTGCCTTAAGCGGCGGGGCTGAAAAATAAGCCGCGCATTATAGCCGCCCCGCGCAGAAACGCACCAGATTTTCCGCAAGATTTCCGTGACTTGCGATTTCCTCGGCCCAGGGCATGGTGTGGTCGGCGAGGGCGGGCAGGGCGGCCCGGAAGGCCGGCCAGGCGGCGGCGATGTCGCCCTGGCCGTTCCAGGCCCGGTGAAAGTCAGCCGTGGCGGCACGCCGATCCCCGGGCAGCGCGCGGCCATAAAGGTCGAGAAAAGCCTCGATCTTGGGCCAGTGGGCGCCATCGGCCTGAGGGTACGCCTGCCAGACGAATGGCTGCCGCGCCCATTGGGCGCGCACGAAGGAATCCTCCCCACGCACGAAGTTCAAGTCGCAGGCGCCGAGCAGCCGGTCGTAGTCCGGCTGCGGCACGAAGGGCAGGGCGGCGAGTTGCAGCGCGCCGCGTCGCGTTATCGCGCCTGGCTCGAACGGCTCGCCCAGCCATGAGGCGACCTGGATGCGTGGCAAGCCGTCGGCGATGCGGCAGATGACGGGCTCGTCGCCGCCGGCCCAAGCCGAGAGCAGCGCCGGCAGGGCCGGGTTTTCGTAGCAGAACATCGAGATCGACAGCGCGGCGCCAATCCCCTGTGGCCCGAAATCGGCGTCCCGCTCCCGAATCAGCCCGCCGGTGCCGGCGGCAAATCCGGGAAAAAAGAAGTGTTTGGTCAGCGGCAGCGTCGGATGTGGCGAGGGCAGGCCATGGCAGCCAGGCACCCAGCGCTCGGCCGACAAATACTCGAGGTTGATCCAGACCGGCGCGCGGGGCAGGGCGGCCATGCGCTCGATGTAGCGCGGCGGCAGTTCGCAGGCGAAGGCTTCGATGACCACCCGCGCCGGCTCCGCGTCCGGGAAATCGTCCGGCCAATGCCTTATGTCGACCGGTAGCGATGCGTGGTCGGGCGCGAGGGCGTCGATGGGCGAGGGGTCGTCGATCCACAAGCGCATGCGCCAGCCGAATTCGAGCGCCAACTGGCGCGCCAAGCGCCAGCAGACAGCCGCGTCGCCGAGATTGTCGACCACGCGGCAGAAGAGGTCGCAGCTGATCCGCATACGGTATCCTAGCCCAATGCTCGAAGAATGCGTTTCCTGTCCGCGCCTCGCCGGCTTCCTGGCCGAAGTTCGCGGCAGGAATCCCGCCTACCACGCCCGTCCGGTGCTTCCGTTCGGCGATCCCCGCGCGAGGCTCCTGGTCGTCGGCCTGGCGCCCGGGATGCACGGCGCCAACCGCACGGGCCGGCCATTCACCGGCGACTATGCCGGCATCCTGCTCTACGAGACATTGCACAAGTTCGGTTTCGCCAATCGGCCGGAGTCGGTGGCGCGGGACGATGGCCTCGAACTCAAGGACTGCCGCATCACCAATGCCGTCAAGTGCCTGCCGCCGGAGAACAAGCCGGAGCCGGCCGAGATCAAGACCTGCAACCGCTTCCTGGCGGCGGAGCTGGCCGCCTCGCCGGAAACGCGTGTGATCCTCGCGCTCGGGCTGGTGGCGCACAAGGCGGTGCTGATGGCGCTCGGGCTCAAGCAAAGCGCCTTCGCCTTTGGCCATGGCGCGCGTCACGCATTGCCCGATGGACGCATCCTGATCGATTCCTATCATTGCAGCCGCTACAACACGCAGACGCGGCGTCTCACCACGGCTGACTTTCACG
>ERZ1645187.773-NODE-773-length-31361-cov-8.954705_pt1 | contig 31361 bp, 25 predicted proteins | sample MGYA00575352_ERZ1645187 | MGnify/ENA primary metagenome ERZ1645187 (study PRJEB40837, sample SAMN11349314) | freshwater sediment metagenome | isolation source: river sediment | host: Sediment | place: India: Wazaribad , New Delhi | collected 2017-02-21 ... | reverse complement strand
CGCTGGGCCAATGACGAGTTCGACAAGCTCCTGGTCGAGGCGCGCGCGCTTCTGGATGAAAACCGCCGGCGCGAGATCTACTGGCACCTGCAAGAGCTGATCAGCAACGAGGGTGGGGCAATGATCCCGATGTTCGGGGATTACATCGACGCGACGGCCACCAAGGTGAAGGGCGTGCAACCCCACCCGATGTTCAACCTGATGGGCGCGCGGATGGCCGAAAAGATCTGGCTGGAAGCGTAATGACCCGCCTTGTTCTTGTGAGGCTGGGTTGGAGCGTTCTGACCCTGTGGATTGTCTCTGTCCTGGTGTTCGCCGGGACAGAGCTGCTTCCGGGGGATGTCGCCGCTGCCATCCTGGGCCAGAACGCCACCCCTGAATCGCTTGCCGCGCTGCGCCAGACGCTTGGCCTCGATGTTCCGGCAAGCCAGCGCTACGTGGAATGGGCGATCGGGTTTGTTCAGGGGGATCTTGGTCAGTCCCTGACCAACCGCCAGCCGGTCGCCGATCTGCTGTGGCCACGGTTCTGGAACACCATGTCGCTGGCGGCCTATGCCGCGGCGGTGTCGCTGCCCCTGGCCGTGACGCTGGGGATCTGCACCGCGGTCTGGCGCAATTCCTTTTTCGACCGTGCCACCAATGTGGTGGCCTTGGCGACCGTGTCCTTGCCGGAATACTTTCTTGGCCTGCTGCTCATCCTGCTTTTGTCGGTGCAAAGCGGGCTGCTGCCAAGCCTGGCCGATACCTATGACGGCATGGGCCTTTTGGCCTGGCTGAAGGCCACAACCCTGCCGATGACCGTGCTGACGCTGGTGACGGTGGCACAGGTGATGCGGATGACGCGCACTGCCGTTCTGGGGGTGATGGACCAACCCTATATCGAGATGACCTACCTCAAGGGCCTGCCAAACAGCCGTGTGGTTCTGCGCCACGCGGTCCCGAACGCCGCCGCGCCGATCATCAACGTCGTCGCCTTCAACATCGCCTATCTCATCACCGGCGTGGTGCTGGTCGAGGCGGTGTTCAACTACAACGGCCTGGGGCGGTTCATGGTGGATGCGGTGTCCAAACGTGACCTGCCGATGGTGCAGGCGGCGGCGATGGTCTTTGCCGTGGCCTATATCCTGTTGAACATGGTTGCGGACATCGGGGCCATCGCCTTGAACCCGCGTCTTCGTCACCCGCGCATGTCCGAAAGCTGACACCATGACTGGCATGACGAACAGAAAACTGACGCTGACAAGCTGGATCGGCCTGGCGCTGATTGCCTTCAATCTGGTGATCTTCCTTGCGGGTCCGATGCTGGCACCCTACGGTCAGGAAGAAACCCTTGGCATCCCTTTCGCCGGCCCTTCGGCCGACCATCTTCTGGGCCTTGACCAGAACGGGCGCGACATGCTTTCGCGCATGCTTTATGGCGCGCAACTGTCAATCGGTGTGTCGCTTCTGGCGGTGGGGTTGTCCTTTTCCATCGGCGTGCCGCTGGGCGTTCTGGCGGCCATCCGCGGCGGTGTGACCGATGTGGTGATGTCGCGCGGCGTTGATGCCATCATGAGCGTGCCGGTGCTGATTTCGGCATTGGTGGTGCTGCAGGCACTGGGCTCCAGCCTGCCGGTGCTGATCATCACCATCGGCCTTCTGGATTCCACCCGGGTTTTCCGGCTGTCGCGCGTTCTGGCGCAGGGCATCAATGCGATGGAATACGCCGAGGTCGCCCGTTTGCGCGGCGAAGGCATTTTCTGGATGATCCGCAAGGAGATCCTGCCCAATGCGATGCCGCCGCTGGTGGCCGAATTCGGGTTGCGGTTCTGCTTTACCTTTCTGTTCGTTGCCGGCCTGTCCTATCTTGGGCTTGGTGTGCAACCTCCCTTTGCCGACTGGGGGGGCATGGTGCGCGACAACCAGCAGGGCATCCTTTACGGCCTTTATGCGCCGCTGTTCCCCGCCGCCGCGATCGCGCTGCTGACGATCGGGGTGAACCTTGTGGTCGACTGGCTTTTGGCCGGGCGGACCACGGTGCAAGGAGAAAACCGTTGAGCGCCCCCGCAGAACCCGTCCTGTCCATACGCGACCTTCGCGTCACCGCTCCGAATGGCGCCGTGCTTGTGGATGGCATCTCTCTTGATCTGGCGCGCGGCGAAGTTCTGGGCCTGATCGGCGAATCCGGGGCCGGAAAATCTACCATCGGCCTCGCTGCGATGGGCTATGGTCGCGGTGGCTGCAAGATTTCCGGCGGCCAGATCACCCTGGCCGGCACCGAGCTGACAACAGGCGGCAAAGCCACGCGCGAGGCGATGCGCGGTGCACGCATCGCCTATGTCGCGCAAAGCGCCGCCGCCGCTTTCGATCCCTCGATGCGGCTGGATCGCCAGATCATCGAAGCGCCGGTTCAGCACGGCATCATGTCGGTTCCAGAGGCCCGGGCCTGGATGCTGGAGTTGTTCCACGCGCTGCAGTTGCCCAACCCCGAAACCTTTGGCGCGCGCTATCCGCATCAGGTATCAGGTGGCCAGTTGCAGCGCGCGATGATGGCCATGGCCATGTCGGCCAAGCCGGATGTGCTGGTTCTGGACGAACCGACCACGGCGCTGGACGTGACCACCCAGATCGAGGTGCTGGCGCTGTTGCGTGACACGATGCGCCGCTATGGCACGTCGGCGCTCTACATCACCCATGATCTTGCCGTTGTCGCGCAGATCGCGGACCGGCTGATGGTGCTTCGCCACGGCAAAGAGGTGGAAAGCGGTCCCACCGGAGACCTGTTGCAGGCACCCAAGGCCGAATACACCCGGCGTCTGGTGGCCGAGCGGGTGGGCTCCCTGCGCCCGGCGCAGTCTGGCCGCGCGGCCGAGGGGGACACGCTCTTGTCGTTGGAGGGTGTGACCGCCGGATATTCCGGTCTGACCGTTCTCAGCGATGTGTCGCTGACCCTGCGCCGTGGCCAGACGCTGGCCATCGTCGGGGAATCCGGTTCCGGCAAATCAACGTTGGCCCGGCTGGTTGCGGGTTTGTTGCCGCCCTCTTCGGGCCGGGTGGAGTTTGCCGGGCGCGCGCTGGCGAACAGCTACCGCCAGCGGACACGCGCCGATCTGAAGGCGATCCAGATGATCTATCAGCTGCCCGATGTCGCGCTTAACCCGCGGCAGACGGTGGGCGAGATGATCAGCCGGCCGCTGGAGTTTTATCGTGGGCTGAAAGGGGCGGCCCTGCGTGCCGAGCTGCGGCGGCTCTTGTCGCTGATCGGACTGTCGGACGAATTCGCCGACCGGTTGCCCGGCGCGCTTTCGGGGGGGCAAAAGCAGCGCGTCTGCATCGCCCGGGCGCTGGCGGCCGAGCCGGATCTGCTGATCTGCGATGAGGTCACATCCGCGCTGGATCCGCTGATCGCCGAAGACATCCTGAACCTCTTGCGCCGGCTTCAGGACGAGCTGGGCGTGACCTACCTCTTCATCACGCATGACCTCTCTGTCGTCCGCCGCCTGGCCGAGCGGACGGTGGTGATGCGCAAGGGGCGGATCGTCGAGGACCGGCCGACGGCCGATCTCTTTGCCGCGCCGCAAGACAGTTACACGCGCACCCTGCTCGAATCCGTGCCGGAGCTTCGGCAGGACTGGCTGAACGACATAATGGCCCGGCGCGCGCGTTAAGCCCGCCCGGTCGAACATCTGGGAAGGATCGAGATGAAACCTGAAGTCATCGAGCATGTCTGGATCACCATGCGCGACGGATGCCGGCTCAGCGCACGCCTGTGGCTGCCGCAAGGTCTGACCGGACCGGCGGCGCCGGCGGTTCTGGAATATATCCCCTACCGCAAACGCGATGGAACCCGTGGCCGCGACGAACCGATGCACGGCTATTTTGCCGAGAACGGTTTCGCCTCGATCCGTGTCGACATGCGCGGCACCGGCGAATCCGAAGGACTGATGGCCGACGAATATCTGGCGCAGGAACAAGAGGATGCGCTGGACGTCATCGCCTGGATCGCGGCGCAGCCCTGGTGCAGCGGCGCGGTGGGCATGATGGGCAAGAGCTGGGGCGGTTTCAACAGCCTGCAAGTGGCCGCCCGCCGCCCGCCGGCCCTGAAGGCGATCATCACCGTCTATTCCACCGATGACCGCTTCCGTGATGACATCCATTACATGGGGGGGTGCCTCCTGACCGATAATCTGTGGTGGGGCAGCATCATGCAGGCCTATCAGGCCCGCCCTCTGGACCCGGCGGTGGTGGGCGAGGGCTGGCGGAAGGACTGGCTGGCCCGGCTGGATGCGATGCCGTTCTTCCCGGCGGTCTGGACCGCGCACCAAAGCTATGACGCCTATTGGCGCCACGGGTCGGTGCAAGAGGACTGGTCGGCGATCCAATGCCCCGTGCTGGCTGTCGGCGGCTGGGCTGACAGCTATACAAACACCGTGCCGCGGCTTCTGGAAAACCTTCAGGTTCCGCGGCGTGGCATCATCGGGCCCTGGGGGCATATCTATCCGCAGGACGGCGCACCCGGCCCGGCAATCGGCTTTCTGCAAGAGGCGCTGCGCTGGTGGAAACACTGGCTTTTGGGCGAAGAGACCGGCGTGATGGATGACCCCATGCTGCGCGCCTATGTCAATGACGCCGTGGTGCCAACGGGGTCGCGCCCGCAGCAGCCCGGCCGTTGGGTGGCCGAAGCCAGTTGGCCCAGCCCGAACATCCAGGCCCGCACCCTGCATTTGGGCGGCCAGGGCGAGCTGTCCGCCACCCCCGTCGCCGGAGCGCAGCGGCAGATCCGCTCGCCTTTGTGGCATGGGCAGGCCTGCGGCGAATGGATGGCCACCGGCTGCCCCGGCGAAATGCCGATTGACCAACGGGTTGACGATGGCGGCGCCCTTGTTTTTGAAACCGCGCCCCTGACCGAGACGATCGAGGTGCTTGGCGCGCCGGAAATCGACCTGATGCTGGCGGCCGATGCGCCGGTGGCGCAGGTGGTGGTCCGGCTTTGCGATGTCTTGCCCTCGGGCGAGGTGCTGCGCGTCAGTTTCCAGGTGCTGAACCTGACCCATCGCAAGGGCCATGACCGGCCCGAACCCATGGTGCCGGGTCAGTTCGAGCGCGTGAAGGTCACGCTGAACGCCTGCGGTCACAGCTTTGCGCCGGGCCATCGCATCCGCGTTTCGGTCGCCACCAGCTATTGGCCGCTGATCTGGCCGGGGCCAAGCCTTGCCACGCTGACGCTGGACACGGCGGCCTCGGCCCTGCGCCTGCCGTGCCGGGCGGGGGGGGATGCCTCGGTGCCGATGCTGCCGGCGCTGCATGGCACCGATGCGCCCACAACGCAGGTGGACCCGGGCCGCATCGCCCGCTCGTCGCAGATCGACCATCTGACCGGCGAATTCGTCTACGTCACCGAAGGCGAGGGCGGCCTCTTCGGCGAAGGGGTGCTGCGGTTTGACGACATCGACACCACACTGGCGCACAGCCTGCGGCGCGAGTTCCGCATCCGCCCCGATGACCCGCTATCAGCCCGCTATCAGCTGACGCAAAGCTACGAGATGGGCCGCGAAGGCTGGCTCAGCAGAACCGAGACCCAGACAGTCATGACAGCTCAGGCCGACAGTTTCACCCTGACCTGCGCCATGACGGTAAAGGAAAACGGCAAGACCATCTGGTCGCGCGACTGGTCGGAAAAGGTGCCGCGCAGGCTGATCTGACCCAAGGCTTTTCCCTGACAACCCACAGTTCCCGGCGCAGCCCCGCGCCGGGGCCATTTCCTCTGCACGCCCGATTTCGCCCAGACGAGGTAAGGGACCATGACAACCTTTGCGACTGATCAGATCACTGTCATCGAGCATCTTGTGATCCCCATGCCAGACGGGCGCAAGCTGTCGGCCCGGGTCTGGCAGCCGGTCAGTGCCACGCCGCTGCCGGTGGTGCTGGAATATATCCCCTATCGCAAACGCGATGTGACCCGCTATCGCGACGAGCCGATGCATGGCTATTTTGCCCGGATGGGCTATGTCGCGGTGCGGCTGGATCTTGCCGGGTCGGGCGATTCCGAAGGCGTGCTGACGGATGAATACGCGCTGCAGGAACAGGATGACGCCGTGGCGGCCATCGACTGGCTTGCCCGGCAGCCCTGGTGCAACGGCGCGGTCGGCATGATCGGCAAATCCTGGGGTGGGTTCAACTGCCTGCAGATCGCCGCGCGCCGCCCGCCGGCCTTGCGCGCGATCATTCCGGTCGCCGCCACCGATGACCGGTATTCCGACGACATCCATTTCATGGGCGGTTGCCTGATGGTTGACGGGCTGGACTGGGGCGCGGTGCTGCAGACCTTCCTGCCGCGCCCTCCTGACCCGGTGCTTGTCGGCGCGGCTTGGCGTGAGATCTGGCAGCAACGCCTGGAAGGGCTGACCTGCCCGCTGGAACAATGGCTGACCCATCAGCGCCGTGACGACTATTGGCGTCATGGGTCTATCTGCGAGGATTACGGCGCAATCACCGCCGCCACGCTGCTGGTCGGGGGGTGGGTTGATGGCTATCGCACCGCGCTTTTGCGCATGGCCGAACGGCTTACCTGCCCGGTGAAGTGCATCATGGGGCCCTGGGCGCATGTCTATCCGCATGATGGCGTGCCGGGCCCCCAGATCGGTTTTCTGCAAGAGGCGGTGCGCTGGTTTGACCATTTCCTGAAAGGTGTCGAAAATGGCGTGATGGCGGAACCGAAGCTGCGTGCCTTCATTCAGGACAGCACGCCGCCGCGCACCCATCATGAACATCGTGACGGGCGCTGGATCGGCGAACGTGACTGGCCCTCGCCAGAGGTGCGCTGTCATGACCTGCACCTGACCGACGCCGGTCTGCGCGAAGCCCCCGGCCCGCTGTCAGCAACGCCGGTGCCTTACAACCTTGTCGTCGGCCAATTCGGAGGGGATTGGGGCGCGATCGCAATGCCGCACGAGCAAGCGCCCGACCAGCGCCATGACGATGCGCTTTCGCTGTGCTTTGACGGTCCGCCCCTGACGGCACCGATCGAGATCCTTGGCAATGCCGTGTTGAGGCTGCGGGTGGCGGCCGACCGTCCGCTGGCGATGCTGGCGGTGCGCCTGAATGAAATCCGGCCGGATGGGGCCGTGGTCAAACTGGCGACCGGCTTTCTGAACCTTGCCCATCGCGGCGGCAGCGCCGCGCCAGAGCCCCTGGAGCCCGGAGTCTGGGTGGACGCCACGGTGCAACTCAGCGCGATCGGCTGCCGCATTCCGGCCGGACATCGCCTGCGGGTTTCGCTTTCGCCAAGCTATTGGCCGGTTGTCTGGCCTTCACCAGAGGTCGTGGCGCTGCAGGTCGCCGGACCCGCGGTCATGACGGTGCCGCTGCGGCAGGCAAGGGACGAACCCTGCGTAACCTTCCAGCCGCGCGAAACCGCGGGCCGGGTTGAACTGGTCAACCTGAACAAGGGCCGCGAATTTGCCCGCAGCACCGAATTCGACCCGGTTCGCAATCAGGTCACCCGCAGGCTGGCCGGAACCGGCGGCTATGGCGCCGAAGGGTCCAACCTGATCCCCGATGTCGGGCTGGTCATGGTGAATGATGCCTGGCGCCAGCACAGGATCACCCTTGACGACCCCTGCAGCCCGGTCTGCGAGTTTCACCAGACCAACGCCTTTCAGCGTGAAGGCTGGGATATCCGGGTCGAGTCACGGGTACGGGTGACCTCGACCTCGGACAGCTTTGTCCTGGCCTGCGATGTGGATGTTTTCGAAAATGACGCCCGCGTCCTGTGCAAAAGCTGGAACCGCGAGATTCCGCGCGACTGCGTCTGACATCACGGGCTGCCCGCCGCCTGGCCTCGGGCAGCCCGGATCAGGAACTCGGCCAGACAAGAGGCCTCGGCGGTCGTCGCGGCCTGGGCGTCACGGCACAAGTAATAGCCCCGGTTGGTCCGCAACACGTCCCTTGAAAGCGGCACCAGTCGGCCCGCCGCAAGCTCTCCTTGCAACAGGGCGACGCTGCCAAGGGCAATGCCCTCGCCGCGCAGCGCCTCGCCGATGGTCTGCGAATAGGTGCTGCACATCTTGTTCGGCCAATCGGCCATCCGCCCCCCATCGACGCCCGCAAACCAGACCCGCCAATCCACCCAGTCGGGGGAACCGCGCAGATAGTTCAGGATCGGTGGCCCGTCCGGTCTTGCCAGATCCGCAAAGCGCCCGGACGGATCAGCGCCAAGCTGCCTTGCCAGTTCGGGCGAAGCCATCGGTGTCATCTCTTCATCCAGCAGCCTTGTGCAATGCCAGCCCGGAATGTCGCCATCGCTGTAAAGCACAAGCAGATCATTGCCATCAGCCAAGAGCGCACTGGTGTTGTCAGAGGTGGTCAGCCGGGTCGGGCAGGCATCGCCTGACAGGCCAAAGGCCTGCAGCTGCGGGGCCAGCCAGAACATGCCCACCACCGTATTTGCCGCGATCGAAAGTGGCCTTCGGGCATTCTCACGCAGATTGCTCAGCCCCATCCGCAGGAATTCCAGCGCCATCGCGACCGAGTGGTACAGCCGCTCGCCTCCTTCCGTGGTTTGCAGCCGCGTGCCGTGCCGCAAGAAAAGCGGCTCTCCCACCCAAAGCTCCAGCTGGCGAATGCGCTTGCTGACCGCCGCCTGTGACACATGCAATTCTTCCGCGCAGGCGGTGAAGCTGCCCCGACGATGGGCCGCTTCGAAAAAGATCAGCAGATCAAGCGGGGGCAGGGAGGTGCGATATTTCTTCATAACTTTTGGTTATTGAGATAGGGGATAATTTGCAATCTTCCCTTGCCGCCCCACCCTGCGCATCCTTGTTGCCGCAGACCATGGCAACGGGGGAAAAAGATGCGTGTCGGGTTCATCGGGTTGGGCATGATGGGGCGCAATGCGGCGCTGAATGTCGCGCGCAAGGGCTTTGAAATGGTGGTCTACGATATCCGCCCGGACGCGATGTTGCCGCTGATCGACAAGGGCGCGGCCCCGGCCAGCACCCCGGCCGAGGTGCTGGGGCGGGTGGATGTGGTGGTGACGATGGTCTTTGGCCCGAAAGAGATCGAGGCCGTGCTGCGCGGCACGGATGGGTTCCTGTCCACCGACTGCACCGGCAAGATCTGGATCGACCTGACCACCAGCCGGCCGCAGCTGATGCGCGACCTTGGGGCAGAGTTCCGGGCGCGGGGCGGGGTGGCAATCGACGCGCCGGTCACCGGTTCGGTCGACTCGGCCATCCGCGGTGACATGCTGATGTTCGTCGGCGGCGAAGAGGGCGAGATCGAGCGCGCCCGCCCGGTGATCGAGGCCATGGGTGAAATCCGCAAGGTCGGCGCGCATGGCAACGGCTATGTCGCCAAGCTGGTGAACAATCAGCTCTGGAAGATCCACGCCGCCGCGATTGGCGAGGCGATGGTGACGGCCAAGCTTGCGGGCCTTGATCCCAAGGTCTGGTGGGACGTGATGAAAGGGGGCGCGGCCGACAGTTTCGTGCTGCAACATGATGTGCCGTCGATCTTTGCGGGGCATTACGATCCTTCCTTCCCGATCGCGCTGTGCCTGAAAGATCTGGGCCTGATCGAGGAATTGATGACCGAAACCGGAACCCGCAACGAACTGACCCGCGCAACGCATGACCGCTTCAAGGAGGCTGCCGCGCGCTATGGCACCGACGCGGGCGAAATGACGGTGTGCAAGGTGATCGAAGACGATGCCGGCGTGGAATTGCGGGTGGCAGGCGACTGGATCGCGCCGTGGGAAGTTCAACCGCCCACGGCCTGAGCCGTCGCACGATCACCACAAGACCAACGGGAAAAGGGCCGGTCGGATGCGGGCGGAATATGACTATATCATCGTGGGTGCAGGCACCGCCGGTTGCGTGCTGGCTCATCGGCTGTCCGAGGACGGGCGCTATTCGGTGGCGCTTTTGGAACACGGGGGCGACGATCGCAGCTGGATCCTGCAGATGCCGGCCGGACTGCGCTCGGCCTTCAAGCCGACCAGCAAGTATAACTACTGGTTCAAGACCACGCCGCAGCGCCATCTGAATGGGCGCGCGTTGGATCAGCCGCGGGGCAAGGCGCTCGGCGGGTCATCCTCGATCAACGGGATGACCTTTCTGCGCGGCAATCCGCTGGATTACGACAATTGGGCAAACGACGAAGGCTGCACCGGCTGGTCCTTTGCCGACTGTCTGCCCTATTTCAAGAAATTCGAACGCCAGAAGGGGGCGACCGGCCAGATGCGCGGCACGGAGGGTCCGGTTGCCGTCAAGGTGCAAGAAAGCCTAAGCCCGCTGAACGCCGCCTTCCTTGCTGCGGGACAGCAGGCGGGCCATGCCTTCACCTCGGATGTGAACGGTTATCAGCAAGAGGGCGTCAGCCGGTTCGAGATGACGGTGGAAAACGGCTATCGGATGAGCGCTGCGCGCGCCTATCTGCATCTTCAGCCGCGCAAGGCGACGCTTGATATCCTGACCGGGGCCAAGGTCTTGCGGGTCTTGCTGCAAAAGGGCCGCGCCAGCGGGGTGGAGCTGTCGCACCGCGGCCAGATCAGGCAGTTGGCCGCCGCGCGCGAGGTCATCATGGCGGCCGGCGTCTTTGGCACACCGCAGATCCTGATGCTGTCCGGCATCGGGCCGGCCCGGCATCTGGCCAGCCACGGCATCCCGGTGCTTTGCGATGCGCCCATGCTTGGGGAAAACCTGCATGACCATATCGAGGCACATATTCAGGTGGAAACCGATCAGCCGGTTTCCCTGAACAAGTATCTCAAACCGCATCTGATGCTCTGGGCCGGCCTGCAGTGGTTCGGCTGGAAGGGCGGGGTTGCGGCGGTCAACCAGTGCCATGTCGGCGCCTTCCTGCGCAGCGACGCGGCGGTTAGCCATCCGAACATCCAGTTCCATTTCTTCCCGGTCTTCTTTGGCCCGAACTGGATCCCGGATCCGGCGAAGAACGGCTACCGGCTGGGCGCCGGACCGATGCGCCCGGAAAGTCGCGGCAGTTTGCGCCTGGCATCGGCAGATCCCGCCGACGCGCCCCTGATCGACCCGAACTATCTGGCGACCGAGCGCGACCGGCTTGAAATGCGGCAGGGCCTGAAGATGGGGCGCGAATTGCTGGCGCAGGCGGCCTTCAAGCCATTCCACCGCCGCGAGGATCTGCCAGGCGCCGCAGTCCGATCGGATTCCGATCTGGACGCTTTCATCCGCGAGGATGCCTCGTCGGCCTATCACCCCTGCGGCACGGCGCGGATGGGCGCGGATGGCGATGATCGGGCAGTGGTGGACCTGCAGCTGCGCTTTCGCGGCATCGACGGGTTGCGCATCGTCGATGCCTCGATCATCCCGGCCGTTCCCAGCGCCAATATCAACGCCTGCGTCTTCATGATTGCCGAAAAGGCCGCCGACATGATCTTGCAGCGCAAGGCTCTGCCCGCCGAGAACCTGCCCTATCACAAGGCGTTCTGACGTCGCGCCGCGGTCAGGGCAGGCCAAGGAACGCAAGCCCTGATGCCAAACCGCGCAACGCGTCTGCGACCAAGGGAGCATTGCCTGATCTTCACGACGGCCGTAGGCTCGGACGTCATGAATGTGAGGAACATGTCGAATCTCTCGCATCTGCGTGAAATCGATCAGGTCCTGTCCGGGCGCGGGATGGGGCGCGATGCGCTTGTCGAACAATCCTGGCGGCGTTGCGTGGAAGAATACGGCATGGACCCGGCCAAGCCCAGCCCAGCCCATATCGTCACCGAAGCGCGCCTGCGCGAGCATCGCGAGCAGTCCGAGCGCCTGATTTCCATCGCGCGCAGCGGGCTGGAGATGCTGTTTCGCCAGATCGCCGGGCAGAAATATGTTCTGCTGCTGGCCGATGCAAAGGGGGTGACGGTTGATTACTTTGGCGATCCGAAATTCGAGGATGAACTGCGTCAGGCGGGCTTGTCCTTGGGGTCGGACTGGTCAGAGGAGCTTGCCGGAACCTGTGGTGTCGGGTCGTGCATCATCACGCGCGAGGCGATCACGATCCACCAGTCTGACCACTTTGACCTGACGCATACGCCCCTTTCTTGCACCGCCGCCCCGATCTTTGACACCGATGGCAATCTGTCGGCGGTCCTCGACATTTCGCTCCTGCGCTCGCCCCAGCCAAAGATCAGCCAAAGCCTTGCGCTGAACCTTGTGAAGGCCAGTGCAAGGCGGGTTGAGATGGCCAACCTGATGGCGATGAACCGCGGGGACTGGGTGCTGAGGTTTTCGACCAGCCCCGAATTTCTGGACGTGGACCCCGAGGCCGCCGTGGCGCTGGATGGCGCGGGTCGCATCATCGGCATGACCCACGGGGCCGAACGGGTGCTGACGCGGCAATTGGGCGGCAGGATGGGGGGCGCGGCGATCGGCCAGCGGATCGACAGCTTTTTCGATCTGTCGATCGACAATCTGCCCGATCTGATGCGCGGACGGCCGACCGAAGATCGGCTGATCCAGTTGCGCGATGGCCAGGGCATGTTCGGCCATGCCATCGCACCCCAGACCGAGCGGCGCCCGCTTTATGCCCGGCCCGAGACAAGCGGACCGCTGCAGAATATCGGCGGCGGCGATCCGGCCATCCGGCGGCTGCAGGCCGATGCCGCGCGGCTGGCGCCGACGGGCATCGCGCTGTTGCTGGCCGGGGAAACCGGCACCGGCAAAGAGCGCCTTGCCCGCGCCATCCACACCAGCCAACCGGGCGGGCGGCCTTTCGTCACGTTGCCCTGTGCCGCCTTGCCGCCCGACCTCTCGGGGGTGACGGGGGCGGCAGAGGCGGGCACGTTGTTCATGGACGGGCCGGGCGATCTGTCCGCCGCCGATCAGGGGCGGCTTTTGCAGCTGATCGCGGGGCTGGATGCCTTGCCGGCGCGCCATAGGCCAAGGCTTATCACCGCAACCGCCGCAGACCTGCCAGCCATGGTTCGCTCGGGGGCCTTCCGGGCCGATCTGTTCTTCATGCTTGCCCCGGTAACGCTGACGTTGCCCCCTTTGCGGCTGCGGCAGGATTTCGACTGGCTTGTGGACCGGCTCTTGCGGCAGTTTGGCCATCTGCGACCGCAATCGCTGCGCATCTCTCCGGCGGCGCGGGCCGAGTTGAAGTCGCGCGACTGGCCCGGCAACCTGCGCGAGCTGGCGAATGTGATGGAAGTGGCGATTGCCCTGGCCGAGGGCGCGGTGATCGACGTTCCAGACCTGCCCCCCGCACCCCTTGCGCCGGTAAAGCCCGCGGAATCCCTGTCATCCGTGCTGGCGGCCTGCGGGGGGAACATGGCGCTGGCCGCGCGCCGGATGGGCGTCAACCGATCCACCATCCTGCGCCGGGCCCGGCGCGAAGGCCTGTCACCAGACTGATCTGTTGCAGCGGCGGTTGCACATGCAACATGGGACGCCGGAAATCGTGTCGTGCAGGCAAAGTCCTCGCATTTTCCCATGACAGAAGGCCCGACGCCGCCAACCCTGCCTGATGAGGAGCAACATCAAGGGAGGAAAAGATGCTCGACACCACCGCCGATGCCGAGGTGCAGACACTGCTGGATACGTTCGGCGCCGCACTTGAACGGGGCGACATCGCCGCTGCAACGGCCTGCTTTCAGGATGATTGCTATTGGCGCGATCTGGTGACCTTCACCTGGAACATTCACACCAGCGAAGGCAAAGACCAGATCGCCGCGATGCTTGGCAGTCAGCTGGCCACCACCAAGCCCCATGGCTGGAAGATCGCCGAGGGCGAAAGTGCTGCCGAAGACGGCGGCGTGACCACCGCCTGGATCACGTTCGAAACCGCTGTTGCCCGCGGCTATGGGCTGATCCGCCTGAAGGGGGGAAAGATCTGGACGCTGCTGACCACCATGGTCGAGTTGAAAGGCCATGAGGAACACAAGGGCTTTACCCGCCCGCTGGGGGCCAAGCACGGCGCGGGCAAACATCGCCTGACATGGAAGGAGGAACGCGAGGCCGAGGCGCGCGAGCTGGGCTATACCAAGCAGCCTTATGTGCTGATCATCGGCGGCGGTCAGGGTGGCATCGCCCTTGGGGCGCGTCTGCGCCAGTTGGGAGTGCCTGCGATCATCATCGAAAAGAACGAACGCCCCGGCGACAGCTGGCGCAACCGCTACAAGTCGCTCTGCCTGCATGACCCGGTCTGGTACGACCATCTGCCCTATATCAAGTTCCCGGAAAACTGGCCCGTCTTTGCCCCGAAGGACAAGGTTGGTGACTGGCTTGAGATGTACACCAAGGTGATGGAGCTGAACTACTGGTCAAAGACCACCTGCAAATCGGCCAAGTATGACGAGAACACCCAGGAATGGACGGTCGTGGTTGATCGCGACGGTCAGGAGGTGGTGTTGAAACCCAAGCAGCTGGTGCTGGCCACCGGCATGTCCGGCAAGGCCAATGTGCCGAACTATCCGGGGATGGAAACCTTCAGGGGCGACCAGCACCATTCCTCGCGCCATCCCGGACCGGATGCCTACAAGGGCAAGAAGGCCGTGGTGATCGGCTCCAACAACTCGGCCCATGATATCTGCGCCGCGCTGTGGGAAAACGACGTGGACGTGACCATGGTGCAGCGTTCCTCGACCCATATCGTGAAGTCCGACACGCTGATGGATATCGGGCTGGGCGCGCTTTATTCCGAACAGGCCGTGCGGTCGGGGGTGACCACGGAAAAGGCTGACCTGATCTTCGCCAGCCTGCCTTACAAGATCCTGCATGAATTCCAGATCCCGCTTTATGACAAGATGCGCGAGGTGGACGCCGAGTTCTATGCCGGGCTCGAAAAGGCCGGGTTCTGGCTGGACTGGGGGGCCGATGGATCGGGCCTGTTCATGAAGTATCTGCGGCGCGGGTCGGGCTATTACATCGACGTGGGCGCAAGCCAGCTCATCATCGATGGCAAGATCAAGCTCGCCCATGGCAACGTAAAGGAAATCGTGCCCGACGGCGTGGTGCTGGAGGATGGCACCAAGCTCGAGGCGGATGTGATCGTCTATGCCACGGGCTATGGGTCAATGAACGGCTGGGCCGCCGATCTGATTGGCAAGGATGTTGCTGACAAAGTTGGCAAATGCTGGGGCCTTGGGTCTGACACGCCCAAGGATCCGGGGCCATGGGTGGGCGAACAGCGCAACATGTGGAAGCCGACAAGGCAGGAGGCGCTCTGGTTCCATGGCGGCAACCTCCACCAGTCCCGGCATTACAGCCAGTTCCTGTCCTTGCAACTGAAGGCACGGATGGAAGGACTCCAGACGCCGGTCTACGGCGTGCCAGAGACCTATCATCTGGGTTGAGGTGAGCTTGGGCACGGCGCAACTGTGCCGTGCCCATGTCTGAAAGGTTCAACCCACGGCGCAGCCGCATGCCTTGCGGGCAAGGCAAGGCCCATGTTGCCCGTGGGTTGTCTGGCGGTTGCGTCAAGAGAACCCTGCTGAAGGATGGCACCTCATGGCTGAGGTGGCGCGGTTTATCCCGTCAGCGTGCCACTGGCCCGGTAGACGGTCGCAAGATGCGTCTTGCCCGCGACATAGGTGGAAAACGGAACGCCGGTATCGCAGGCGCTGCGCGCTGTCCGTCTGAGGTGTTGATAAAGTTCAGGATTGCCCGTCGTCACATAGCCATCGCCCATGCGGCTCACGACCCGGCAGGGGGTGGACAGGAACATCTGCGTCAGCCCGGTCTTGCGATAGTCGACGACGCAGGCGTTGACCGTGGGAAAATGTGCGTCGAAAAAGCTGTTCAGACTGCCGATCTGATCGCGGATCTGGGCCGCCGTCAGCCCGGCATAGGGCCCGCTGCCGCTGATGAGGCTGTCGATGACCCGGCGATCCATCAGCACCAGCCCGTTGTTCTCGCGGTTGGCGGCGGCAGCTCGCAGCGCTTCCATCCGGGCATGATAGGTTGCGGCAACGGTCTTGTCGCCCAGCTCAAGCTCCAGCACCGGCCGGGTTTTCAAGAGTTCCGGCAGCGTTTCGCAGGCATAGATGAAGTAGCCGTTGCTCTGGGCCTGGAACATCTCCTCATAGAGGCGGTTCTCGGGCGCATAGGCATCGGGAAAGAAATCCGCGGCGAAGGACAAGGCAGACTCCATCTGCTGCACGCCAAGGCCCAGAAGATATTCAAGGATTACACACAGCGCGTGGGCCACCTTGATCAGGGAGTAGGTATCGGGCAGGCGCGGCAGATGCTCTGACAGCTTGCGGGTCAGGGCGGGTTTGCGGATGTCACTTGCATGGGCCAACTGCGACACCGAAAAGCCACGAGCGGTCATCGCGTCCTGAAGCCTGCGAGACAGCATCGAAGGCAATGATCTGAGAGCCGGGGTTTGCCGCAATTTGTCACGTCCTTTTTATTCGTTTCGATGCCCGCAAAGGTCCGGGCCACCCAGTAGAGATCAGCCGTGGTCCTTCACGCGTTTCAGCGCCAAGACTGTCGCGGCCGCTCCAGACGCCGGACCTTGACGATCCCCCCGATCATTCATCAAGGCGCCCGCTTGCGATCTGGTCAGCTGTGCGAAAAGGGGCAGGTGGTTCGAGCTGGTCATCCCTGCTGTCCCTTCCTCCCGACCCTTGTTTCATCAAGGCCCGGAGCCAATCCCAACCTGACTATCAATACGGCTAGCATGTAGGGTTTTGTAGGTTAAGACTCTCTTAAGTTGGATCGTCCGAAAATGCCCCGGGATCGCTTGGACAACGGTCCTCTTGGGTGTACCCGGCCAGATGTTGTCACCGATCTGGCGCTGAACATGACCCATGACATCGGCAAAGCCTCATATCGCGGCCGCACGCGTCTGACGGGCGTGCGGCGTTGGCTTGCAAAGCTGGTCCTCGCCCTTGTCCTGATTCTGCCTCTGGCCGCCCAACCCGCAAGCTGCGAATTGCTGCGCCAAATCGACCTCTTCATGGACGATACCGAGGCGCTGGATATCGCTTCGGTCACCACGGCAAGCTTCAAGCCTGTCGAACGGACGATGGTCCTTGGCTACACGGCGTCGGCCGCCTGGCTGCGCCTGCGGATTGATCCTGCCCCTGACGGCGGCGAGGTGGTGGTGATCGTCCGGCCCCCGATGCTGGACGGGGTGGAGTTCTACGCGCCGACACCCGCAGCCCGTGACGACGCGGCGGCAAGGCCGGGGCCATCCTACCACCTGCTGGAACCGGACTGGCCCTCGTCGCTGCGCGGCTTCCGCATCACCCCGCCGAAAGAGGGCGGCGTCTACTATGTGCGCATCACCTCGACCGGCTCTGTCGCGGCCACCATCACGGCAAGCCCGGCGCGCAAGGCGACCAGGATCAACCTCGTCACCGATCTGGTGCAGATCTCGTATTTCACCTTCATGGTGGTGCTGTTGATCTGGGCCCTGCGCATGTTGCGGCTGACGCGCGAACATCTGCTTGGCTGGTTTGTTGCAATGCAATCGGCCTGGTTGTTCCACAACATCATCGCCTTCGGATATGCGGCCGTGCTGAAGCCCGTGGTGGAGCAATCCACGCTGACGCTGGTATTCCGGGCCTCTGTCGTCGTGGCCTCGTTCCTTTCGGCGGCTTTCCACCGCGCCGTGCTGATCCGGTTCCGCCCCGCAACCTGGGCGGTCGGGTTGTTTGATCTGCAGCTTGCGGGCATCTTCATCGCCCTGATCCTGTTTCTGACCTATGATCGCCAATTTGCGTTGCAGTTGAACGCCTATTGCCTGACGATTTCCCCCTTCAGCATGTTCCTGAACGCCCTGACCGCACGCCATGATGCCTCTCCGGGGCTCAAGACGACCAGGGCGATCTACGCCCTGCTTTCGGCGCTGCTGCTGATCTGGATCCTTTCGCTTTTGGGTCATGTCAAGATTTCGATCCTGTCGCTTTACGGTTTCATGATCCATGGCCTGGCCACCGGAATCCTGATGGTCACGATCCTGCATCTGCACATCCGCAATCTTTTCATCGCGGCCAAGGAAACCGAAGCCCAGATTGCCCGGATGGAGCGTCAGCGCGCCATACAACAAGAGAAGAACCGGACGCTGGCGCAGTTTCTGGACATGTTGACCCACGAAGCGCGCAATGCGCTTGCGGTGATCAACATGTCGATATCGCAGCCCACCTTGAACGATCGCCGAAGAAACCGGATTTCCGAGGCGATCCTTGGCCTGACGGGGGTGATCGAACGGTGCAACCAGACGCTTCGGCTGGACAGCGAAGATCAGGTTGTTCACCTGAAAAGGCTGGATCTGGCAGACACGCTGCGGCGGCTTTGCAACGGCCACGGCGACGTGACCCAGCTTTGCCTGCGCGCCGAAGGACCGCTGTTCGTGCAAAGTGATCCGGTGCTTCTGGGGGTCATCTTTGGCAACCTTATCGACAATGCCCAGAAATACTCGCCCCCCAACTCTCGGGTCATGGTCGAGGTCACCCCCTGTCCTGAGGGCGTTTCGGTGCTGTTTGAAAATGAACAGGGCCAGTATGGCGCGCCCGATCCGGCCTTTACCTTCCAGAAGTATTACCGGAACGAACTTGCCAGGGCAAAGATTGGCTCGGGCCTTGGCCTTTACATCGTGCGCAGCCTGCTGACCTCCATCGGCGGAAGAATTGCCTACGAGCCGTCGCAGGATCGCATCCGATTCAGGATATGGCTGCCATGCTGACCATCGCCATCATCGAAGACAACCCTGCCCTGTGCGAGGCGCTGACCGACGTTTTGGCCGCAGAAGGGCATGACGTCGAAGGGTTCAACAGCGCCGAGGCATTCTGGGCGCGGGGGGATGCCAGCCCTTATGACGTGCTGGTGCTTGACCTGAACTTGCCGGGGGAAGACGGCATTTCTTTCGCCCGCCGCGTCCGGGCCATCAACCCGGATGTCGGCATCGTGATGCTGACAGCCCGAGGCGAGCCGAACGAGCGGCGGATCGGCTATGAAAACGGGGCGGATATCTACCTGACAAAACCCAGCTCGGCGCCGGAACTGACCGCATCGGTCAGCGCGCTTGCCCGCCGTCTCAGGCGCAACCGCCGCGAAGAACCGGCGCTTGTTCTGGATGGCGCGGCCATGACCCTGTCGGGCGGCGCAGAGCCCGTCGCGCTTTCGGCCGCCGAGGTCGATCTGCTGACGGCCTTTCTTGATGCCCCGAACCACCGGGTGTCGATCAGCCGGATCGCGGCCCTGATGGGAGGAGAGGTCGGGATCAGCAAGGCCGCCATCGAAGTCAGGATCGTGCGGCTGCGCAAGAAGATGATGATGGCGGGGGCATCAGGCCAGCCGATCAAGGTCATCCGCAACTATGGCTATCAGCTGTCGAACCAGAAAATCGCGACGTTGACCCCATCGCCAGACCGAGGCCGGATGCCCGGCTGATCTGGCGTCAGGGCCGGTTTTCCCGTCTTTTGGACGCAGCGGCGGGGCCTGCCTATTCGTCCGGATCTGCCGGAAAATCCGTGTCTTGCGGGTTTGTGAAATCGCGCAAGGCCTCGGCAAAGTCGCGCAGGCGCAATTCGACATTGGCATTGACCGAGCCATCCTCGAACATCCCGTTGCCCGATCGGCGTCCGGCAGCGATGCCGGTCAGAAGCTCCATCGCCTCATCGACATGCGAGATGGCATAGATGCGGAACCGGCGTTGTGCCACGGCTTCGACCACATCGGGGCGCAGCATCAGGTTGCGCACATTGCGGCGCGGGATCAGGACGCCTTGCTGGCCGGTCAGCCCCGCGGCCTTGCATGTGTCGAAAAAGCCTTCGATCTTTTCGTTCACCCCGCCGATGGGCTGGATCTCGCCCATCTGGTTGATCGATCCGGTGATCGCAAGCGACTGGGAAATCGGCAGGCCGGACAGCGCCGAAAGCAACGCGCAAAGTTCCGCCGCCGAGGCGCTGTCGCCTTCGATGCCGCCATAGCTTTGTTCGAACACCAGACTTGCCCAAAGCGACAGCGGCACATCGCTGGCATAATGCGTCGCAAGGTAGGACGACAGGATCAGCACCCCCTTGGAATGGATCGGGCCGCCCAGCTTGACCTCGCGCTCGATGTCGATGACCTTGCCCGTGCCCATGCGCACCCTTGCGGTGATGCGCACCGGCAGGCCAAAGGTCAAAAGCCCGCTGCCGGTGACGGTCAGGCCGTTGATCTGGCCCACCGTGCCGCCGGCGGTGGAGACCATCAGCGTGCCTTCGTGGATCATCTCTTGCAGCCGTTCGCGCACCCTGTCGCCGCGATGTTCGGCGGCGGCGCGGGCCGAAGCGATGTGGCTGGCGTCGATCACCCGCTTGTCACCTGCCCGTGCGATGAAATCGGCCTCGCGCAGCAGATCCCAAAGGGCGCTGATGCGCAGGGTCATCCGCCCCTGATCCTCGGCCGCGCGCGAGGCCAGGTCGATCAGGGCGGCCACGCCGTCGCGGCTGACCGGCTGCAGCCCGTCTCGCTGGCAGGCCCCGGCGACCATCCGGGCAAAAAGCCCGGCACTTTCGGGGGTGCGGGGTGTGTCATGGCTGAAATCGGCAGCCAGTTTGAAAAGGCGGCTGAAATCGGGGTCATGCAGCGACAGCAGCAGATGCAGCATCGCATCGCCAACCAGCACCACCCGCACCTGCAGCGGAATCGGTTCCGGCTCCAGCGAGCTGGTCGAAATCAGGCTCAGCATTTCGGCGGCGGAACTGATGCGGATCGACCGCGTCTCAAGACTGCGCTTCAGCGCCTCCCAGGCCATGGGTTCGCTCAGAACCCGCAGGGCGTCCAGCACCAGAAAGCCGCCGTTGGCTCGATGCAGCGCGCCCGATCGGATCAGGGTGAAATCGGTGACCAGCGCGCCCTGGGTCGAGATATGGTCAACCTTGCCGATCAGGTTCGACAGCGAGGGCAGCGGTTCGGTCACGATCGGCGCCCCGGCCCCGGCGGCAGGATCGTTCGACACCATCACATTGGCGGCATAGCGGTGAAAGGCCGGATCGTCGTGCAGCCGCACGCGGGCGGCGGGAAACGGGCCTTCCTGCCGCCCGCTGCCCGCCCGCAGAAAGATTTCGGTGTTCTCGATCAGATCCGTGCGCAGGGCGTCCAGATAGGGCCCCAGCGGCCCGATCGCGCCAAAGTCCTGAAACACGCCGGCCAGCGCGTCGTCCACCGTCTGCTCGGCCATTTCGGCGTTCAGAAGGGCGACGGCGGCGCGGTGTTCCTTTTCCAGCCGTGGCACGGATTTGAGATATTTTGCCAGATCCTTTTCGGTCTGGTTGACGGCCGTTTCAATCTGCTTGCGGTCAGCCTCGGACAGATGGGCAAAGTCGTCCTGCTTGATCACCTCGCCGTTGCGCAGGCCCGCGATGGCAAAGCCCATCGGCGTGCGCAGGATGGTCACGTCGCGCTGATGCGACTTGGACACCACCTTTTCAAAGGCCTCCTGCTTGCGGCTGGCAAGACGCTGTTCCAGCGCGCTGCGGCGGTTCTGATACTGTTCGGAATCGAACAGCGCCGGGATGTCGGTGGCCAGATCGTCGACCAGCGCCTCCAGCGCCTTTTGCAGGGGGCGCGCCGTGCCGGGAGGCAAGGACAGGGCCTTTGGCCGGTCGGGGTTGGCAAAGTCGTTCACATAGACCCAGTCGCAGGGCACCGGCCGTTTGGCGGCCTCGGCCTCCAGCAGGCTTTGCACCGCGGAATGGCGGCCGGCCCCGGCAGGGCCAAGCACGAACAGGTTGAAATCGGCATGCGGAATGCTGGCGGCCAGCCGGATCGCGTCCAACGCGCGGTCCTGGCCGATCAGGCCGGGCAGGGGGTCGATTTCGGACGTGTCCTGAAAGGTGAAAAGGGCAGGGTCGCAGCCAAGATGCAGATCCCGGGCCGTCAGAAGCTGGGGCGAGGTTGCGGTAGCAGGATCAGCCCCACGGCTGGTTGATTTGCGGGCCATCGCAATGCCTCTGCTGTCTTGTCCCCGATCTTGCGGCAAGGGTCGGGGTCAGACCACCACAGGGGGGCAAACCTGTCAACCACGACATTCCGCCCGATCAGACCGGGGCAGGGCGCGGGGCTTTCTGTTTGATCCACCGGTTTCCTGGCGTATCGTGCAGAAAAGCTGGACGATCACAGGGGCGGCGCGATGGACAAACTGACGGCGATGCGCACCTTTGTCGCCGTGCTGGATGCGGGGTCCTTTTCCGGCGCGGCCGCGGCTCTTGGCGTGCCCAAGACGCGTGTGTCGCAGCGCGTGCAGGAACTGGAGGCGGCCCTGTCGGTGCGCCTTTTGTATCGCACGACCCGGGCGCTGTCCTTGACCGACGAGGGGCGGATCTATCACGAGAAATGCGTGCAGATCCTTGAAGAGATCGACGCGACGGAAACCGCGCTTGGCCGCAAGCATGAAACGCCGACCGGGCGGCTTCGGGTGTCGTGCATGAGCCTGCTTGCCCGCAGCCTCTTGCTGCCCCGCATTGCCGAGTTCCAGCGCCTTTATCCCAATGTGCAGATCACCCTGTCGGTTTCCGACCGGCTCGCCAATCTGACCGAGACAGGGTTTGACTGCGCGCTGCGCGGTGGAAAACTTGAGAATTCCTCGATGATTTCCCGCCATCTGGGCGAGTTTCGCTTTGGCCTTTTCGCGTCGCCGGATTGGGTCGCACGCCGGGGCCTGCCCGATCAGGTCGGGGATCTGACCGCCGATCAGTGCATCATGATGACAAGCCAGAAAGACGGGCAAACCCGCCCCTGGGATCTGCGGGGGCCCGAGGCGGCCTGCACCATCGCCGGGCCTGCGGGCTTGGAGACGGATGACGATCAGGCGGCATTGGACGCCGCACTTGCGGGGGCGGGGATCGTGCTTTGTGCCGAGTTCGCCGCCGCCCAGCATCTGCGTGACGGCAAGCTGGTGCGCATCTTGCCGCAGTGGTCGGGCGTGAACCGGCCGATCTATTTCATCTATCCCACCCGGCGCTTTCTGGCGGCGAAACTGCGCTGTTTTCTGGATTGGTCCACCGCCGTGATCCACCAGACCTCCTGATTGGCCCGCGGTGGTGCGGCGCAATCCTGGGTGGATTTTCCCCTTATTGTCCAGAAAACCTGCCCAGAGAATCGCGATATTCGTGCATTGTCCACCGGGCGAAACCTGCGAAGCTGCTTCAAGTTCAAACCACTTTCGCAGGCAAGACGCCGAAAGGCCGGCTGCCTGAGGGCAACAGAAGGCAAGACAACATGGCAATCATCCTGCAAGTCGATTTTCCTTTTGCCGGCCCCTGGGGCGATGAGATGGCCGCGGCCATGGACGGGTTGGCGCAGGATATTGCCGGCGAACCGGGCCTGCAGTGGAAAATCTGGACCGAGAATGCCCAGACCCAACGGGCCGGCGGCATCTATTGCTTTGACACCGCCGAGGCCGCGCAGGCCTACGCCGACAAGCATCTGGCGCGGCTTGCCAGTTTCGGAATTACCGGCATCGTCGCCCATCACTTCGCGATCAATGCCCCCCTGTCCAAGGTGACCCGGTTCCAACAGACGGCCTGAGCCATCGCTAGGGCCGTTCAGACCACCATCCCACATCCGGCGAGGGAGCCAGACATGAAACAGATCCTCTTGACCGCAGCCCTGCTGCTTGCGCCCGGCGCGGCCCTGGCCGAGCCGATGCCCGGCATGCGGGGCATCAACCATATCGGGCTGACGGTTCCCGATCTTGCGCAGGCCGAAAGCTTTTTCGGCGATGTGCTGGGCTGCGAAAAGGCAACCTCTTTCGGCCCGTTCAAGGACGATCAGGGCACCTTCATGCAGGATCTTCTGGATGTCGATCCGCGCGCGGTGATCGAAACCATTTCCCTGATGCGCTGCGGCAACGGCTCCAACATCGAGCTTTTCAAATACACCGCGCCCGACCAGAAAACCGTGACCGCGCGCAATAGCGACATCGGCGGCCATCACATCGCCTTTTACGTCGACGACATCGATGCCGCCGCCGCCTATCTGAAATCGCAGAACATCCGCACCCTGATGGGGCCGCTGCCGGTGAACGAAGGACCGGCCGCCGGGCAGGCGATCCTTTATTTCTTTGCGCCCTGGGGGCTGCAACTGGAGGCGATCTCGTTCCCGCAAGGCATGGCCTATGAAAAGGACGGCGGGCCCGTGCTTTGGTCAAACGTGACCGGCAAGTGATCAAGGGCCGGGCGATCAACGCCCGGTCGACAACAGGAGAGTGGACATGACAAAACCCCTGCAGGGCGGCATCACCCGCAACGGTGACGGCTATGAAGAGGTGGAATGGAACATCCTTGGGCAGCGCTATTTCCCCAAGGCCGAATGCGATTCAAGCTTTGCCTTCGAGACGAACTCGGACCCGGGCCAGTTCGTGCCGGTTCATATCCATCCGACACAGGACGAATTCATTCTGGTGCAGGAAGGCCAGCTTGAGCTGAAGCTGGATGGCAAATGGACCACCGCCCGCGCTGGCGATCTGGTGCGCATGCCGCGCGGCATCCCGCATGGCTATTTCAACAAGTCGGATACGCCGGCCCGGGCGCTGTTCTGGGTGTCGCCGGCGGGCAAGCTGCCCGATCTGTTCCGGGTGTTGCACAACATGTCGGATGTGGATGAGGTGGTCAAAGCCTCTGCCGCCCATGAGGTGGACTTCCTGCCACCCGAAGCGAACGACTGACGCTTTCCAGCGCCCCCTGCTGCCGTGATGGGCCGGGGGCGTCTGGCATTTCGTGCGATCAAGGGCCGATCCGGCGGCAGGATTGGCCTATTTTGTCAGACCATGCTCGAACATCGGCCCGCCGCGCCAGCGCGGATAGCCATAGCCGTGCACTTCAACCAGATCGATGTCCGAAGGCTTCAGGGCGATGCCATCGGCAAGAATCGCCCGGCCCTCTTCGGCCATTGCGGCGGTCAGGCGGCCAGCGATTTCCGCGCCGGAAAGCGCGGCACCTGTGCCAATCTGCGGCGCAAGAAGGGCAGCGGTTGCCTCCGAAGGTTGCGGGGTGCGGTTGCCAGGGGTGTAATCATACCAGCCGCCACCGGTTTTCTGGCCTTTGCGACCCGCCCGCACCAGAATGTCGCCTAGGGTTTCCGGCACGTCCTGCCCCGCCGCCCGCGCGCCTTCGCGTTGCAGGAAGGCGATGTCAAGACCGCCCAGATCCTGCGCCTCGAACGGACCCATGGCAAAGCCGTGGGCACGCATGGCGGCGTCGATGGCGGCGATGGGGGTGCCTTGGCGGACCAGCGTTTCCGCCTCGGCGCGGTAGCGTTTCAGGATGCGGTTGCCGATGAACCCGTCGCAGATTCCGGCCTGCACCGGGATCTTGCCCAGGCTGCGCGCCAGCGCAAAGCCCGTCGCCAGCGTCTCGGCCGAGGTTGCGGGGGTTGGCACGATCTCCAGCAGTTTCATGACGTTGGCCGGGCTGAAGAAGTGCAGGCCGATGAAACGCTCAGGCTGGGGCAGGCCCTCGGCAATCAGACGCGGGTCGAGGTAAGAGGTGTTGGTGGCCAAGATCGCATCGGCGCGGCAGGTCTGGCCCAGTTGCGCAAAGACGGCGCGTTTGACCGACAGGTCCTCGAACACGGCTTCGATCACCAGATCGGTCTCGGCCAGAAGGCTATAGTCGCTGCCTGCGGTGACACCCTCCATCCGGGCCCCAGCCTGCGCCTCGGTCAGCTTGCCGCGCTTGACCGCGCCGTCGAAGATGCCGCGCAGGTTTTGCAGGCCCCGCTGGACGGCCTCGTCGTCGCGTTCGATCAGGGTCACGGGCAGGCCCGCGTCCCGCAGGGCCGCGGCGATGCCTGCGCCCATCGTGCCCCCGCCGATCACGGCGGCAGAGCGGATGTTGCGCGGTTTCGCGTCGCCCAGATGCCCGGGCTTCGGTGCGCCACGCTCGGCAAAGAAGATATGGCGAAGGGCTGCGGCCTGATCCGAGGCGCGCAGCTCCAGGAAGGTGGCGCGTTCATGGGCCATCGCTTCGGCAAAGGGCTTTTCGGCGGCCATGCGCAGGCAGTCCAGCGCGCGAAGGGGGGCGGCTTCGCCTTTGGCGCGCTTGGCGATGGCCTTCGTCTGCTCGTCCCACCAGGCCGCGTCGGGCGAGGTGACGGGGCGCGCAGAGATGGGCAGGGGCAGGGGTTGGGTCAGGGCGGTGCGGGCGAAAGCCACGGCCTCGGCGCGCAGGTCGCCGGTGACGACGGCATCCACCAGGCCCAGCGACAGGGCCTTGGCGGCCTTGACCGGGCGGCCAGAGGTGACCAGATCGACGGCCGCTTCCACCCCGGCAAGACGCGGGGTGCGAACTGTGCCAGAGGCGCCGGGAACGATGCCAAGCGTCACTTCCGGCAGGCCGACCGAAGCGCTGTCCAGCGCGACGCGAAGGCGGCAGCCCATCGCAACCTCGAACCCCCCGCCAAGGGCGGAGCCGTGGATGGCGGCGATCCAGGGTTTCGTGGCCTGTTCCAGCCGGTCCACCAGATCGGGCAGATGCGGCGGGACGGGGGGCTTGCCGAACTCGGTCACGTCGGCCCCGGCGATGAAGGTGCGCCCCGTGCAGATCAGAACAACGGCGCGCACGGACGGGTCGGCATCCAGCGTGCCGACGGCTTCCCAAAGACCCTGGCGCAGGGCCTGGCCAAGCGCATTGACGGGCGGGTTGTCGACGGTGACGACGGCGATCTCGCCTTCGTGCTGGATGCTGACGGTCATTTCAAATCCCCAGATAAGCTTCACGGATGCGCGGATCGGCGATCAGCGCCTCGGCCGGGCCGTCCATCGTGATGCGGCCCGTTTCCATCACATAGCCCCGGTCCGCGATCTTCAATGCGCCATAGGCGTTCTGTTCCACCAAAAGCACGGTGACGTCCAAGGCCTTCAGCCCCTTCACCACGTCGAAGATCTGCGCGACGATGATCGGCGCAAGGCCCATCGAGGGTTCGTCCAGCAACAGGCAGGACGGCCGCCCCATCAGCGCGCGGGCCATCGCCAGCATCTGCTGTTGCCCGCCCGACAGGCCCCCGGCCGCAAGATTGCGCTTTTCCTTCAGGATCGGGAACATCTGGAAGGCGTCGCCCATGTCCTTCTCCACCCGGTCATCGGCATAGAGATAGGCCCCAAGGCGCAGATTCTCCTCAACCGTCAGGTTGGTGAAGATCTGCCGACCTTCCGGCGACTGCGACAATCCACGCCCGACGCGGCGCCAGGCGGGGACGCCCGACATCGGCTCACCCCGGAAAGTCACCGATCCTCCGGCCAGCGGATGGACGCCCGACAGGCAGCGCAGAAGCGTGGTCTTGCCCGCCCCGTTCGCCCCGATGACGGTGACGATCTCGCCCGAGTTCACCGCCAGGTCGATCCCGTGCAGCACTTCGATCCGCCCGTAGCGGGCGCGCAGACCTTCAACCAGCAGCATTTTCGGCCCCCAGATAGGCAGCGATGACGGCGGGGTTCCGACTGACCGAGGCCGGGTCGCCCTCGGCGATCTTTTCGCCATGGTCCAGCACAACGATATGGTTGGAAATCCGCATCACCATCTTCATGTCGTGTTCCACCAGCAGGATCGCCACACCCGAGGCGGCGATTTCCGCGATGAGGTGGTCGATTTCCTCGGTCTCGACGGCGTTGCAGCCCGCGGCGGGTTCGTCGAGGAGAAGGACCTTCGGCTTCAGCGCCATCGCGCGGGCAATCTCCAGCCGCTTGAGCGAACCGTAGGAAAGGCTGCCTGCCTCACGCTCGGCCGCGCGTTCCAGGCCCACGCGTTTCAGCAACTCGCGCGCCCCGGCCTCGGCCTGACGCGCGCGGCGGCGCGAGGAGGGCAGGTTGAGAAGGTCGGACAGCACATGGCCGCTTTCCTGCAGGTGATAGCCCGCGATGGTGTTCTCCAGAACGGTCATCGACTGGAACACCTGAAGGTTCTGGAAGGTCCGGCACATGCCACGCCGTGCCAGAAGGTGCGGGGACATGGCGGTCACGTCCTCGCCGTTCAGCACAACCTTGCCCGACCCCGGCTGGTAGACGCCCGAGATCATGTTGAAAAGCGTGGTCTTGCCCGCCCCGTTCGGCCCGATGACCGACACGATCTCGCCGGGTTTGACGGTGAAGGACACGTCGTTCACGGCCTTGAGGCCGCCGAAGCTGATGCCCAACCCTTCGATCGACAGTAAGGTCATTCGCCCCTCCCCCGGATCTTGCGCTGGATCGAGGGGACGACACCTTCGCGCAGGAAGATCATCACCAGCACCATCACGGCGCCGAGGACCAGTTGTTCGTATTCGGCAAAGACAGTCAGCACCTGCGGCAAGAGCGTCAGGACGGCAGCGCCAAAGATCGCCCCGGCGACGGAACTCACCCCGCCAAGAACGGCCATCGTCACCATCTCGACCGAGTGCATGAAGCCCGCGACGTCCGGGGTGATGAACTTGTTCTGCAGCGCCAGAAGCGAGCCGGAGATCGAGGCATAGACGGCCGAGATCACGAAGGCCTGCAGCTTCAGCTTGGTCACGTCCATGCCCACCGTCTTGGCCGCAACCTCGGACCCGTGCAGCGCCCGCAGGGCCCGGCCCGTGGCGCTGTCGCGCAGGTTCAGGGCCAGCCAGGCCCCCAGGATCAGGACAAGGCCGCAGAAGAAATACCAGAACTGGCCGTTCGACAGGTCAAGCCCTGCGCCCTTCAAGAGGCCGCGCAGGCCAAGATCGGCCACGTCGATCCCGTCGGGACCGCGCGTGAGCTCGCGTTCGTTGTTCAGCACCATCGAGATCAGGATACCCATGCCCAGCGAAGCAACGCCGAGGTAATAGCCCTTCAGCCGCAGGATCGGGCGACCCACCAGCCAGGCCAGAACGGCCGAGATCGCCGCGCCCAGAAGGACGGCCAGGGCGGGGTGGATGCCCCAGTGAACCGGGGCCAGCGCGCAGGCATAGGCGCCGATTCCGGCAAAGCCCGCATGGCCAAGGCTGATCTGCCCGGCCCAGCCGGTCAGGATCACGATTCCGGTGACGGCCAGCGCGTTGACAAAGATCAGCGCGCCGACGCGGTAGTAAAAGCCCGAGGGAAAGAAGATCGGCGCAAGCGCGATCAGGACAACAAGGGCCAGAAGGGTGGCGGATTTCGGGGTCAGTCGCATGTCACACCCGATCGGTCGATTTGCGGCCGAAAAGGCCCTGCGGCAGGAAGAAAAGCACGCCAAGGATCACGATGAAGGCGGCGGCGTCCTTGTATTGCGAGCTGATGTAGCCCGCCGTCAGCCCCTCCAGCACGCCCAGCAGGAAGCCCCCGACCAGCGCGCCCTTGGGGTTGCCCATGCCGCCCAGCATTGCGGCGGCAAAGCCCTTCAGCGCGAAGGCAAGGCCCACGTCGTAAGAGGTCATGGTGATCGGCGTCACCAGCACCCCCGCAAGCGCGCCGATCCCGGCGGAAAGCGCGAAGGACAGCGTCATCACGAAGGGGGTGTTGATCCCCACAAGTTGCGCGGCAAGCCGGTTGTTCGAGGTGGCCAGCACCGCCCGGCCCAGAAGGGTGCGGGTGAAAAAGGCCCAAAGACCGACGAAGACCGCGACGGCCCCGCCGATCACCCACAGGCTTTGCGGCAGGATCGTCGCGCCCAGAATGTGCAGCGGATCATCGCCCGAGAAGGCCGGGAAGGTGTGGATCTGCTTGCCAAACACAAGCTGCGCCACCCCCCGGATGAAGATCGACACGCCGATGGTGATGATGACCAGCGACACGACGGGCGCGCCCCGGGCTGGCTCGATCGCCAGCTTGTTCATCGCCACCCCCAGTGCTGCGGTCGCCACGATGGCCACCAGCGCGGCAAGCGGCAAGGGCGCGCCTGCGGTATAGGCCATGACGGTGATCATGCCCCCCAGCATGACGAATTCGCCTTGCGCGAAGTTCACCACGTCCGAGGCGTTGTAGATGATGGTGAAGCCAAGGGCGACCAGCGCATAAACCGCGCCGACCGTCACCCCGGACAGAAGGAATTGCAGAAGTTCCGACATGCGTCCCAGCCCCCGATGGCCCGAAATGGGTCGCCGCGCCCGGTCAGGGGCGCGGCGCAACGATCACTCGACCAGGGTCCACTTGCCGCCCTGGATCTCCAGCATGCGGAAGGCGGTCAGGTCGAGGCCCAGGTGATCCTCGGCCGTGAAGGTATAGACGCCGGTGGTGCCAGCCAGGCCCGAGGTCGCCTCGATGGCGTCGCGGATCGCGGCCGGTTCGGCCGACCCGGCGCGGGTGATGGCGTCGGTCATGATCAGGAAGGCGTCATGCGCATAACCGCCGAAGGTGCCGACCGGGGTGCCGGTCTTTTCCTCGAACATCGCCTTGTAGGCATCGACGACCGGCTTCTGCGGATCGTCCGCCGCCAGCAGGTCGGCCACCAGCAGCGCGGTGCCCGGCAGGCGCACGCCCTCGGCCGCGTCGGCTCCGGCCAGTTCGATGAACCCGTCCGAGGCCACGCCATGCGACTGGTAGAACGGCAGGTCGAGCGCCAACTGCTTGACGTTGCGCGTCACGATCGACGGGCCCCGGCCGAAGCCCGAGTTCAGGATTGCCTGCACGCCCTCGGTGCCCTTGACCCTGGTAAGCTGCGCGGTCATGTCCGCGTCCTTCGGGTCATAGATCTCGTCGGTGAGGATCTCGATGGCGTAGTCGGGAGCCACGGCCTTGCATTGCGCCTGCATCGGGGCGCCGAAGCCGTCGGTGCCCGAGATCATGTCGATCTTGGTGATCCCGGCCTTCTGCATGTCCTTGAAGATCTTCTGGCAGGCCATGCGGTCGGTATGCGGGGTCTTGAAGGTGAAGGGCTTGACCGGGTCGATGATGTCGATGGCACCAGCCAGCGAGATGAACGGGATTTCCGCGTCTTCGGCCACGGCGAGGTTCGACATGGTGGTGCCGGTGGTGGTGCCGCCGATGATGGCGACGACTTCGTCATATTCCACAAGGTGGGTCGCCCAGGAAGGCGGCCGGGCCGGTGGCCGAGATCGAGGCACCGATCTTGATTTCCGCCATGACCGGAAGGGCAAGGGCGATCAGGGCGGTGGTGGTCAGGAACGCCTTCATGTGGGTCTCCTCCCAGAGTTTGCAGTCAGGCCGCCAGTCGGCGCGACATCACCCGGCGGAAGCGGGTGGCGACGAAGGCGGTGTCGGTAAGGCTGGCGTTGCCGGCGGGGTTGGCGCCGGTGACGTGAAAGTCGCTGAAGTCCGCGGACTGGTTGACGAAGGTGTTGCCGGTCAGGTTGATCGACAGGTTGACCCCGGCTTGCGCGAAGGCCGCCTCGGCGCGGGCGATGCGGGCTTCGTCGGTGTCATAGAGGGCGGCGGTGATCGCGCCCTTCTCGGCCGCAAGGGTGGCGGCCTGACGGATGGCGGCGTCCGTGTCCTTGGCGGCAATCAGGAAGGCGAGTGGGCCGAAGCATTCTTCGGTCGCGGTGGCGTCGCTG
>ERZ1645187.772-NODE-772-length-31384-cov-17.742539_pt1 | contig 31384 bp, 28 predicted proteins | sample MGYA00575352_ERZ1645187 | MGnify/ENA primary metagenome ERZ1645187 (study PRJEB40837, sample SAMN11349314) | freshwater sediment metagenome | isolation source: river sediment | host: Sediment | place: India: Wazaribad , New Delhi | collected 2017-02-21 ... | reverse complement strand
GATGTCTGGTTGTTGCGACAACATGTCGGCAACCCAGTACACGTCCGAGGTGAAGCTACAGGTGATCCTGATTCCGGCGATGTCCCTGATCCGGTCTCTCAAGGCCGGGATGGTGAGCTCGCAACCGATTTTCATGGCCTTGTCCGCCATACTTTCGGGAGTCTTCAGCCGCGACCGGACGTGCTCAATGGGGCTGTAGTCGTGCGTGCACTCGAACTCCTGGCGCAAGATGCTCAACTTGGTCGATATCTCTTCGATGCCGCCTTGGTAGAACAGTGTGAACCGGGCGAACTCGACCTTGATCAGGTAGAGGCGCTCCGCGAGTTCCTGGACGTCGTCACTGGTGACCGCCAGCTTCACCGCTCCGCTCTCCAACAGCCGCGCGGTCAACAGGTCAGTGCTTCTTGGATCGCGATCGCGCACCTCGACCATGCGGCATCCTCCTTGTGCTGTCGTTTCGGGAATGGGTGCTCCTCCAATCATGGCGCGGCGCCCAACACCGGCCCAGTCCGTCGGGCGGTGTTGGGCGGTCTCTCAGCGCATCCTCAGCCCCGTTGCCACAAGCTGGCCCCATGAGCACAGTTCCCGCAGTAAGCGAGGTTTCCCTGGTGCCCCGCCCGCTCGCCGTGGCGGCTGCCTGGGGTTGGCGGCTGATCGTGTTGGGCGCCGCGGGCTGGATTGTCGCCCAATCGGTTGCCAAGCTGCCGATGTTGGTGATTGCTTTGGCTGTCGCGCTCCTGCTCACCGTCCTGCTGAACCCGCTGGTGCGATTGGGTCGCCGGTTCCGTCTGCCGCCGCTATTGACCGCGCCGCTGGTAGTGGTGGGCTTCTTCGGACTCGCCGGGCTCGCCATCGGCCTGGTCGTGACGAACGTCGCGGGCAGTCTGAGCGGCTCGTCCCAGCGCGTCTCCGAAGGGTGGAACCGGTTCGTCGATTGGTTGGCGGCAGGCCCGCTGCACGTGAATGCGGCCCAACTCGGCGCGTGGGGTGACCAAGCCCAGCAGTGGGTGACCAGCCACGCGTCCGATCTGAGCCAGGGTGTCTGGACGGTGGGGGCGTCCGCGACCGAGGTACTGGCCGGCTTCATCGTCTGTCTTCTCGTCACCATCCTGCTGCTGGCCGACGGCCGACGGATCTGGTGGCAGACGGTGCTGCTGGTGCCAAGGCGGTCGCGCCGGACCTACGTTCGCGCGATGCGTGCCGGTTGGCGGGCCCTGAGCGCCTACATGCACATGCAAGTGGTCATCGCGTCCTTGGAGGGCGTGCTGATCTGGATCGGCGCGGCGATCATCGGTGTGCCCACCGCGCCGGCGATGGGCTTGCTGGTCTTCGTCACCGCCTTCGTCCCGATCCTGGGCATCATCATCGCTGGCGCGGTCTGCGTGGCCTTGACCTTTCTGGTGAAGGGGGCCGTGGCCGCGCTGATCATGCTTGCCATCGTCATCGTGGTCCACCAGGCGGAGATCCACCTCTTGCAGCCCTGGCTGATGGGACATGCCGTGTCGCTGCATCCGCTCGTGGTGATCATCGGGATAACTGCGGCCACCTTGCTTGCCGGGCTTGCCGGCGCCCTGTTCGTGGTGCCGTTGCTCGCCTTCGCGGCAGCTGCCATTCGCGTCCTCGTCGTCGCGCCGGCCTCGCCGGGCGCCGGTAGCCTTTCGGCAGGAATGGACCAACGCTGATGATGGAGTCTGCGGTGCGGGTGCTGCTGGTGGAGGACGACGTCCATCTGGGCGTGGTGGTGCGCAAGGCGCTGACCAACCAAGGATTCGTCGTCGATGTCGAGCTGACCGGGCCGGACGGCCTGTGGGCGGCCACCGAGAACGACTATGACGTGGTTGTGCTCGACATCATGTTGCCCGGCCTGAACGGTTATGACGTGCTGAGACAGTTGCGTGCCCGACAGGTCTGGACGCCGGTGCTGATGCTCACGGCCAAGGACGGCGAGTGGGACGAGGTCGACGCGTTCGATCTCGGGGCCGACGACTACCTGACCAAGCCGTTCAGCCTCGCGGTGCTGGCTGCTCGACTGCACGCATTGATTCGCCGCGGCGCGGGTGCCCGCCCTGCCGAACTGCTCGTCGGTGACCTCACCTTGGATCGCGCCCGCGGCTCCGCGTCCCGGGCTGGAGAGCCGCTGCGGCTCACCGCAAAGGAATTCGCCCTGCTCGAATACCTGATGCACCACTGCGGCGAGGTGTTGAGCAAGACCGAACTGCTCGACCACGTCTGGGATTCGGCGTTCGAGGGGGACGTGAACGTGGTCGAGGTGTATGTGGGCTACCTGCGGCGCAAACTCGACCAGCCGGGCGGACGTCGGCACATCGAGACCATCCGCGGCATGGGCTATCGGCTCAGCTGAGTTCGCCCGTCGTCGCGCCCATCGGCAGCCGCACCTCGAACCGCGCCCCGCCCCACGCCGACTCACCGACGCTCACCGAACCCCCCTGCGCTTGGGCGGTTGCCTGGACGATCGCCAGCCCCAATCCGGCACCGCCGGGCCGGCGGCTGCGGGACTCGTCCAACCGGACGAAGCGGTCGAAGATGACCTGCCGATCCTCCGGCGCAATCCCCAGGCCGTCGTCGTCCACCCGGATGATCGCCGTCGCCCCCGCCACGGTCAACTCCAGCCCGATCCGGCCCTGGCAAGCCGATCGGGCGTTGTCGGCCAGGTTACGCACCAGTCGAGCCAGCGCGGCCTGGTCGCCGCTGACCCGCGCTGGAACCGTCCGCACCAAAACCTCGAGGCCGGGTTCGGCCCGTAGTCGGCGGGCCTCCGCGGCGACGATCTCGTCCAAGTCCACGTCCCGTTGGTGGCTGCGCGCCCGGCCCGCATCCGACTTGGCCAACAACAGCAGGCCCTCGGCAAGCTCGGCCAGCCGGCGAGTCTCGGCCGACAGCACCGGCAGCAGTTCGGGCAGTTCGGCGGGCTGATCGGCCAGGATCTCGAGTCCCCCCGAAAGGGTGGCGATCGGCGAACGCAACTCGTGACTCGCGTCAGCCACGAACCGGCGCTGGCTCTGCTGGGCATGATCCAACCGGTCGAGCATGGAATTCATGGTGCGCGCCAGCCGGGCGATCTCGTCATCGCCGGGAGGTTCGGGGACCCGGGCGTCCAACTGATGACCGGAGATGGCTTCGACGCTCGTCCGGATCTCCTCGACCGGACGCAGGGTCCGTCCCACGCCCACCCACGCCGCGAAACCGCCGAGCACGGCGAGTAGCGGGGCACCGATCAGGATGGACAAAGCGTCACGGCGCACCGCAACCTCGACTGCCCGCAAGGAACCCACGGCGAGCACCGTGTACTCCTGACCCGCGTACGACACCCCTTGAGCGGCGATCGTGCGGTCATCCTCGCCACCGAACAGCGTCATGATCGTCTGGCTGTCGGTCTGCCCGGGGGCCAGCAGCAGGTCGGACGCGGGCTGGGCTCGTCTCGGGTTCGACGTCCAGGCCAGTTGCCCGGTGGAGTCCACCACTTGGAGCAGGCCGCCAGCGATCAGGTGCCCGGCAACCGGGTGGTCGGCCAGCGCCTGCGGGCCTTGCAGCCGCACCAGGTCGGCGGCCTCACCGGCCCGTTCAGTCTGATCTGACTGCGCCTCGCTGGTCAGTTCCTGGGCCAATGCCGCGACCATCGCGGCCCCGCCGAGCAAGAGGGTGGCGGCGATCACCAAGGTGGCGATGACGGTGGTCTGCCGGCGTACTCCCGGCGCCGTCCACCGACCGGCCACGAGCGGTTCGTTGGTCATGCCGCCATCCTGCTCCTCTCAGCGTGGCCTCAGCGACCCCGGGCTAGCGTCCGGGTCATGAACGTGACCCACCGGTTGTCCTGGCTCATGATCCTGCTCTCGGGCATTGTGGCGTACTGGCTGGTGCTGTTCACCATGATCGCCACCAAGAACGTAGTGCTGTTCCCCACCTTGCTGATCGTGGGGGCGCTCAGCGTGCCGCTCACGGTGCTTACCTGGCTGGATCGGCGCGGGCCGGAACCGATCGTGCCCGGCACCGCGCTGGCCGGGGTCGCCGCGGTGGGTGGGGTGGTCGGGGTCTTGTTCGCGTCGGTGCTGGAATCCATGCTGGCCACCCCGAGCGGTGGCGCGCCGCCGCTCGGGGTGGCGATCATCGAGGAGTCGATCAAGGTCGCCGTCCCGATCGGGTTGTTGCTCGTCGGGGTGGCGCCGCGTCGCGATGCCGGCGGCGTCATCGGTGTCGCGGCGGGAGCAGGGTTCGCGGTCCTCGAGACGATGGGCTATGCGTTCGCGGTGCTGCTGGAGACGGGCAGTCTGGCCGCCGCCGACCAGACCCTGCTGTTGCGGGGGATCTTCGCGCCGGCCTGCCACATCGCCTGGACCGGCATGGTGGTCGCGGTGGCGTGGCGGGCTCGTTACTCCGCCGGCAGGGGGTGGTGGGTGGCCGCCACGATCGGTACGTTCATCGGCGTCATCGTCCTGCACACCGCCTGGGACGCCTTCGCCGCAACGCTGACGACGCACCTGGTGATCGCGCTGATCAGCCTCACTGGTCTGCTGCTGGCCACCCGCCGCGAGGTGCCGCATGCCTAGTTGGTTCCAGCCGGTCGCAACCGGTTTCCTGGTCAGTGCAGGTCTTGTCACGGTCGCGGTCGTGGGTTGGGCGGTTTGGTGGGTGCCGTGGCACCGGCGCACCGGCTGGCGGGCGATCGTCCAGCAGGGTGCAGCGGTCTTGGTCTCGGTGGTCTGCTCGGTGGCGATGATCGGGCTGATGCTGAACCGCAGCAACGACTGGTACCCGACTTGGCGCAGCGTGCTGGGGGTCCGCGACAGCGCCACGGTGCAGACCTTCGGTGGACCGGCCCAGACGGCGCCCGTGGCCGCCAGCGACTGGGGGAGCGGGTCGGTCTCGTCGCTGCAGGCTGATCCGCGCAACAACCCGGCCTTTGCCGGGCAAACCTGGCAGGACGACACAGCGCAAGGCCAATACCTGCGGCTGAACATCATCGGGCCGACCAGCGGGATGACATCGGAGACCCTGATCTGGTTGCCGCCCGGCTACCTGTCACATCCGGAGCGGCGTTACCCGGTCATCTTTGCCTTCCAAGGCATCCCCGGTTCGGTGGACGCCTACCAGCAGAACCTTCCGGTGGGGCAGATCATCCCCAGCCTGGTATCCGCGCAGCGGATACGGGACGCTATCGTGGTGGTGCCCACCGTCTTTCCGAACAACCTGGACACCGAATGCGTCGATTCGGCCGACGGCAGCGTGCGCATGGATACCTTCGTCAGTTCCGACCTGGTGGCGTGGGCGAAGGCCAACTTGCGCACAGTCGACAGACCGGACGCTTGGGCCACTCTCGGGTTCAGTGCCGGCGGCTGGTGTTCGTCCATGCTGACCCTGCGCCACCCGGAGACGTTCGGGTACTCGCTGAGTCTGTCCGGCTACTTCCAGATCCGCTTCAACGGGTCGGCGTTGCGTCCTGACGGCGACCCCGTCTACGACCTGGGACGGATCGCCAGCGAGCAGGCGCCTTCGGTCAAGCTGTGGTTCTGGACCGCCAAGGACGACAGTGCGCCCTATGACTCAGTGCAGCAGTTCGCCCCCAAGGTGCGTGCCCCCACGGTGCTCACTGTCGCCTTGGTCGAAGCCGGCGGCCACAGTTGGGCGGTCTGGACGGCAGGCACCCAAGCCGGCCTGCAATGGCTCGGTGAGAATTCTGCGCAGTTCGCCTGGGTGGCGTCGTGATCTCGCGTGCGCGACGCGCCGGGGCGAGCGCCCTGACCTGGCTGTACGTGGCCGCCACAGCGGTGGCGGCGTTCTTGTGGCTGACCTACCGGATCGTGCACCACATGCCCCGGGCGAGCTGGCTGGAGACCGGGTTCGGGTTGCTGAACGTACCAGTCACCCCGTCGCTGGTCTCGGCCATCGGACTTGGCCTGATCGCCGCGGGCCTGCTGCACCGCAAACGGCTGGCCCTGGTCGCGGTCGGCGTCTTCCAGGCGGCGGGCATCGTGTGGACGGCGGCCGACCTGGTCAACCTGGCCGCCGGCAAGACCTTGGCGCCAGACGGCCGGGACGTCGAATCGGTTCCGTTGATCATCGGCTCGTCGATCGTCTCGATCGCGATGGCCGCCGCCGTGGTCTGGTTGTGGCCGGCCTTCCGCGCTCGAGTGCCGCGGGGTTCCTGGCTGGCCGCCGGCGCTTGGCTGCTGGGCGGCCTGCTGCTGGCGGTCGGGGCTACCCACGTGGCGGTGCTGCTCTGGCCGGGTGCCAGTGGACCGGCCTGGCAACAGACGGCGACGGCCCTGCTGCATGCGGTCGGGCTGCATCCCCCACAGTCTTGGCATGGCGTCCAAGTTGGCCACCTGGTGCCCCAACTGGCATCGGCGATCATGGGCGTCGCCATCCTGGCCGCGGTCTACGTCTTCCTGCGTTCGTGGCGCAGCCGCGACCAGTGGCAGCCGGAGCAGGAGATTGAGATTCGCCGGCTGCTCAGCAAATACGGCGATCCGGATTCGCTCGGTTACGTCGCCACCCGCCGCGACAAGCTGCTGCACTTCGGCCCCCATCGGCGGGCCGCTATCGGCTACCAGGTCTTCGGCGGGGTTTGCTTGGCCGCCGGCGACCCGATCGGCGACCCGTTGGCCTGGGACGAGACCATCGGTTCGTGGGAGGCATACGCCCGCGACTACGGTTGGACGCCGGCTGTGCTGGCCTGCAGCGAGACCGGTGCCCGCGCCTACGCTCGGACACTCGGCTTCGAGGTCATCAGGCTCGGTGACGAGGCCATCCTGCACCCGGAGACCTTCCGGCTCGACTCCACGTCGCTGACCGAAGTCCGCCGGGCCTGGCAGCGGCTGCACCGCGAGGGTGTGGTCGCCGAAATCAACTGGCAGGCGGATCTCAGCGCCGATTCGCTGCAAGAAGTCAGCACACTGGCCGACAAGTGGCGAACCGGTGACGAAGAACGCGGCTTCTCCATGGAGATGGGACGCCTCGGTGACCCTGCGGACGGCCGGCTGGTGGTCGTCTGGGCCAAGGACTCGTCCGGCACCCCGCTTGCGCTGCTGACGTTCAACCCGTGGGGACGGCGAGGGTTGTCCCTCGATGTGATGCGGCGCACCGCCGACGCCCCGAATGGGGTGATGGAGTTCATGGTCGCCGAACTGATGACCTGGTCCCGCGACCACGGCATCACTCAGGTTTCCCTGAACTTCGCTGTGCTCCGGCACGTCTTTGCACGGGCCGAGGACGTGGCGGCCGCCCCCTTGGAGCGGGTCAGTTCCCGCCTGCTGGGTCTACTCGACCACTTCTGGCAGTTGCAGCGCCTCTATCGGGCAAACGCGAAATACCATCCGAAATGGCAGCCGCGCTATCTGGCGGTGGCGTCGCTGCTGACAGTGCCCGGCGTGGCTCACGCCTCAATGGTCGCCGAAGGGTTCCTGCCCGACTGGTCCACCAAGGCGCGTTTCCACAGGTCGGATGCCTGGGCAAGGTTGTCGCAGGCAGACCTCGAAAAGGTGCGGGCGCTTGAGGCGCCCCCGACCCCCGACGACTGGCTGGCCACCGCAGCCGACCAGCCTCGGCACCGGATGCGGCACTTGACCGGGTTACGGGCCACCGGCAGGTCCGGGTATCCGATCGGGCACCGGGAGTCCGTGCCGCTGAGCGCATTGCCCGACCCGATGCCGGTCGACAGGCAGTCGGCGACCTTCGCAGGCCGGGTCCGGGCCATCCGGCACCATGGCCGGGTCTGTTTTGCCGACCTGACCGACCAGTCCCACACCGTCCAGTTGCTGCTGGACGCGGGCGCGTTGGGTAGGGCGTCGGTCACCGACTTCGCCCACCTGGTCGACGTCGGTGACCTGCTGGAAGTGCAGGCCGTCGTCGGCCGGTCACGGTCGGGGACGCCGTCCTGGCTCGTCGGCGACTGGACGGTGATCGCGAAGGCGTTGCGTCCGGTGCCGTTCGGTGGGCTGGCCGATCCGCAGGCCCGAACCCGTGACCGGTCGCTCGACCTGATCGTCCACCCCGACCAGTTGGAACTACTCAAGGCCCGCAGCCGGGCAATCGGTGCGGTGCGCGCCACCTTGGTGGCCGAAGGCTTCACTGAAGTTGAGACGCCCATCCTCGGCACCACCAACGGGGGCGCCTCGGCTCGGCCGTTCCGCACCCACATCAACGCCTACGACACCGACCTGGTGCTCAGGATCGCCCCCGAGCTCCCGCTGAAGCGGCTGCTGGTGGGCGGGATCGGGCCGATCTTCGAGATCGGCCGCAACTTCCGCAACGAGGGGACCGACGCGTCCCACAACCCGGAATTCACCGTGGTGGAGGCCTACCAGCCGTTCGCCGACTACCACGACATGCGGTTGCTCACCCGGCGCATGATCGAGGCGGCTGCGGTTGCGGTGCATGGTCGTCCGGTGATGCCGCTGCCGGACGAATCCGGTGCCGTCGTGCTCACCGACATCTCGGGGGAGTGGCCGGTCGTCGCGGTCTGCGAGGCGGTGTCGGCGGCGGTTGGCGAGCCGGTCGCGATCGACACCGATCTGGACGCATTGCTGGCGATCGCCCGTGGCCACGAGGTGGCTGTCCGCGATGGTTGGGGGCCCGGTGCGGTGATCGAGGGACTCTACGATGAGTTGGTGGAGCACCAGACGGTGCGTCCGACCTTCTATGTCGACTTCCCCGAAGAGACCTCACCGCTCACCGCGCCACATCGCGACAAGCCGGGTCTGGTGGAGCGCTGGGATCTGGTGGCCGGCGGCATGGAGCTGGGCACCGCGTACTCCGAACTCACCGACGCGCTCGTCCAGCGTCAGCGACTGGTCGAGCAGTCCTGGAAGTCCGCCCTCGGCGACCCCGAGGCGATGGAGATCGACGAGGATTTCCTGGGAGCCCTCGAACTCGGAATGCCCCCTACCGGCGGCCTCGGCATCGGGCTGGACCGGCTGGTGATGGCGCTGACCGGCACCTCGATCCGGCAGGTGCTCAGCTTCCCGTTCGTGAAGCCGCGCTGAACTCAGCCCACCCGGGCCGGCCTGCTCGGATGGGCCTGGAACCGGTTGGCGCGCCGGGCGATGCGGCGTTGTCGCCGCACGGTGTGAAGGATCGCGGCGGGCGGCAGGGCACTGGTGTCGCGGTGGGCGACTGGCGTCTCGCCGGCCGGACGTTCACGGTAGTAGAGCCATTTCATGCCTTCGACCAGCAGCAGGTAGACCAGCACGATGCCGACGAGGGCGGCGAAGAACGGCCATGGCAGCGGTGCGAAGCCGATCGCGGTGGCGAACGGCAGATAGGGGATGGCCGCGCCGATCGCTACGACGCCCAGCACCGCGACCAGCATGGCGGTGGAGGGGCGGCTGCGGAAGAACGGGATGCGGCGGGTACGGATGACCAGCACGATCAGCGTTTGGGTCGCAAGGGATTCCACGAACCAGCCAGCTCGGAACTCGGCTTGCCCGGCGTGAAAGACGAGCAGCATCAACGCGAAGGTGAGGAAGTCGAAGAGCGAGCTGACGGGCCCGAACATGACCATGAACTTGCGGATGCGTCCGATGTCCCAGTGGGCAGGCTTGCGCAGCGCCTCGTCATCGACGGCGTCGGTCGGGATCGCCAGCTGTGAGGTGTCGTAGAGCAGGTTGTTGAACAGCAATTGGCTGGGCAACATCGGCAAGAAGGGCAGCACGATCGAGGCGATCGAGGCCGAGAACATGTTGCCGAAATTGGACGACGTGCCCATCATCACGTACTTGATCGTGTTGGCGAAGGTGCGCCGGCCACCCACAATGCCGTCGATGATGACGCCGAGGTCCTTCTTCAGCAGGACGACATCGGCGGCATCCTTGGCCACGTCGGTGGCGGTGTCGACCGAGATGCCGACGTCCGACCGGTGCAGCGCCGGCGCGTCATTCACCCCGTCGCCCAGGAACGCGACGGTGTGGTGGCGGCGCAGGACGGTGATGATACGGGCCTTGTGGTCCGGTGAAACACGGGCCAACAAAGCGGTGTGGTGCACTGCGTCGTACAGTTCGTCGTCAGCCATGGCGTCGATCGCGTCACCGGTCAGCGGGCTGCCGACTTCGAGGCCGAGGTCACGGCAGACCTTCTCGGCCACCACCAGGTTGTCGCCGGTGGCCACCTTGACTGCCACCCCCAATTCGGCGAGGCGTTGCAGCGACTCGCCGGCGTCCGGTTTTGGCTGGTCGAGGAAGGCCAGGTAGCCGATCAGGGTGAAGTCGTCCGGAATGGTTGCCGGCAGGCTGGTTTCGTTGCCTGCGTTGCGGGTGGCGACCGCGATCGTCCGGGAGCCGCCGGCGAACAACGCGTCGCGCTGGGCGAGGTCGGCCGGCGCGACAGCTGCACAGTGCGGCAGTACCGATTCGGGGGCGCCTTTCAGGATGTGAAGGTGCTCGTCCGGCCCGGACGCGCCGAGCACGGCAGAGGTGCGCGAATCGTGGTCGAACGGACGCAGCTGCAGCCGCTGCCACCCGGTCAGGTCGGTGTGCTCGGCGATCTGTTCCGACAGGGCGCGGTCGATTTCGTTCTGCCCGACCGGGGACGCCCCGGCCTGGGTGAAGTCGGTCTCGCAGGCGAGCAGACCGAGCCGTTCCAGCTCCGACTCATCGTGGCCCTGCGCCGGTACGGCCCGCTGATAGCCGATCTTGCCCTGGGTCAGGGTGCCGGTCTTGTCGGTGACCAGGATGTCGACGTTGCCGAGGTCCTCGATGCAGGCCAGCCGCTTGACCAGCACGTCCTGCTTCGCCAGGGCTGCGGCACCGGCCGCCAGCGAGGTGTTGACAACTGCGGGCAACAGCTGCGGGGTGATGCCGACCGCGATCACCAGTGCGAACAACAGCGCGTCCAGGAGGGGCCGGTGCAGCAGGGCGTTGCCCACGAAGATCAGCACGGTCAGCGTCAGCGCCACGTAGAGCAAGAACATCGAGAACTTCGAAAGGCCCTTCTGGAAGCCAGTTTGGGGGAGTTCGGTGGCCAACGACGCGGCAATGTGGCCGAAGATGCAATCGGCTCCGGTTGCCACGGCGACCGCCTCGCCAGAGCCGGAATGCACCACGGTGCCCATCAGCAGCGCGCTGCTCAGGTCGCCCAGCGCCGCGTCCGGTTGCACCGGCTCGACGGATTTGTCGGACGCCACCGATTCGCCGGTGACCACCGCCTCGTCACAGGACAGGTCGGTGGCGCTGAGCAGCCGCAGGTCGGCCGGCACCACGGCACCCAGGCTGAGCCGCACCACGTCCCCAACCACCAGATCGGCGACCGGGACCTCGCTCGCCTTGCCATCACGGACGACCACGACCGTGTGCGAGACCTGGTCGTGCAGCGAGCTGGCCTGGCGTTCAGCACGCCATTCGTTGCCGAACCCGAGCCCGACGCTGGCCAGCAGGATCACCAGGATGATGGACGCGTCCGCGCGGTCACCGGTGACGAACGACAAGACGGCGGCCACCACCAGAAGCAGCAGGATCGGGCTCTTCACCTGTCGCCACAGCACCATCACCCACGTCACCTTGCGGGACGGCAGCACGTTGGGTCCGTTGGCGGCGAGCCGGGAGGCCGCCTCAGATGAACTCAACCCTTGCGGGCTGGACGACAGGAGCCCCAAGACCTGGTCCGGGGCTTGCGCGGCCGCCTGTGACAGGGTCAGCGCTGCCGGGACAGATTGCTGATTCGGTGCTTTGGTGTTGTGCATGGTCATTCGTCGACTCTCCCCTGACGAATCCGAGTTCGGTACGGACGCTACGAGGACCGGGCTGAGAGCAAGCTGAGCGGCCCCATCGCTAGGCCCCGGCTTCTTGCTGGGTCGGGCTCATGGCCAAGAGCACGCAGCCGGCCACGGCCGCAGCCACCCCCAGCGCTGCGGCCGGCACCCATCCGGAACGGATCGTGTCGCCCAGCGCCAGCAGACCGATCGTCCCCGGCCCGACGACTTCGACCACCCACAGCAGTGCGGTCGGTGGGCCGACCCGCTGGTGCTCGAGGGCACGCGCGTACATCACCACCCCGCACCCGCCCGCCAACAGGGCCAGGTACAGCTCGGGGATCACCAGCCAGGATGTGCCTGCGCCGGACAACTGCATCGTGACCCGGACGAAGACCGCCGACAGTCCGTAACCCAATCCGGCCACCAAACCCTGGACCACCATGCCGCCCCGCTGGTAGCTCAACGCTGCAACCAACAAGGTGGCCAACAGAGTCGCCAGCAGTGCCCAGCGCAGCCCAGCGTCCGGTGAAGCCGATCGCTCCGGGCCTGCCGCCACCGACACCACACCCACCCCGACACAGGTGAGGGCGACACCGAGCCAGTCCCACCGAGTTGGTCGCAGCCCCAGCGCGGGAATACCGATCAGGATGGTGACGGCCAATGAGCCGGCCAAGATCGCCTCCACCGTGAACATGGGCAGCCGCCACATCGCGACCACCTGCGCTGCCCAGGCCAGCCCATCACAGGCCAGCCCGGCGAGATAGGCGGGATGGCGCAGCACGGCCGGGCCGGTGGCTCGGCGCGCGGCATGGGCCTGCAGCACCGACGCGGTGCCATACAAGGTCATCGCCACCACGGCCGAGGCCAGGAACAGCGCAGTCACAAGCGGAGGTTACGTCCGAGTGGGTCGCCCACCCAACACCACCCACCGGTTCGCAGCCTGATCGCGGCCGGCAGTGTGACCATGGACGCATGATCGACCCTCAGCATTGGCGTGTCTGGCTGCCGCCGGTGATCGTGCTGGCGGCCGCAATGCTGGCACCCACGATCGCGGGTGACCAACAACTTGAAGCCTGCATCAATCCGTTCTTGGGTGACGGGTAGCGGTCTCGCGGTTGTCTTGGGGTTGGTGGACGCCCGCGGTGACCCCTCCCGATTGTGTTTTCGCGTGCCGGCGAGTAGGTTGGCTCAGAAGTTGTTTGAATTGGCTTTTGCTGGTTAGGTGTATCCGTTGGTTTCCAACGGTGGCAGTCCTTGCGGGAAGCGTTCATTGCAGCTGCACCACAGAGCACCGCGACCGCGGATGCTCCGCTTCTTAATAGAGGAGAAGAAAGACACAATGGCTACCGGTACCGTCAAGTGGTTCAACGGCGACAAGGGCTACGGCTTCATCGCTCCTGACGATGGCTCGGCCGACGTGTTCGCCCATTTCTCGGCGATCAATTCCACCGGGTTCCGTTCCCTGAATGAGGGCGACAAGGTCTCTTACGAGGTCCAGCAGGGCCCGAAGGGCCTGCAGGCGGCCAACATCACCGTCGTCCGCTGACAACAGTCACTACCAGAAAGGGCCCGGCTTGCTGCTGGGCCCTTTCTGCGTCCTCGGGGGGACGACCGGTCCCCAGGGACCGTCCGGACCCGGTTTTGGTGTTCTGGGGGGACGACCGGTCCCCAGGGACCGTCCGGACCCGGCCATACCCGGGTCAGCTCGGTGACTGAGGCGCCCTCCGGTCGGCTGGCTCGTGCGCTGCGCAGGCAGTCTCCCGCAGCCGTGCCAGGCAGTTCGCCACCGCGCGGCTGGTCTGGGCGTCCTTCACTGCAAGCCTGATCCAGCTGGGGCCGAGTCCCGGGAAGCTGTCGCAACGTCGCACCGCGAACCCGGCGTCGGCCAACTCCTCGTGGACGCTGTCCGGGCCGATGGCCGATGTGTCGACCAGCACGAACGGGGTCTGCGGGTCGCCGGCGACTGGGAATCCGAGGGCCGCCAGCGAATTGACCAGCGCCGCCCGATCGGCCGTCACCTGCTCGACGACCCGTGCTGCGTGGCTGCCGGCGCGGGGGGTGCTGGTCGCCACGATCGCGTCCAGCGCCGGGGTGGCGACCGCCCAGGGCTCCTGGTGGGCGGCCAGTTCGGCAACCAGCGACCCGTCACCGGCCACGAAGCCGGCCCGCAGCCCCGCGATGCCCCACAGCTTGGTCAGCGAGCGGGTGACCAGGATGCCGGTCAGGTCGCCGCCCAGCAGCGACTGGGTCTCGCCCGGCACGAAGTCCATGAACGCTTCATCGACCACCACGATCCGGCCCGGACGCACCAGCCGCCTGATCTCGGCGGCCGGGTGCAGCACTCCGGTCGGGTTCGTCGGGTTGCCGATCACGATCAGGTCGGGCTGTTCGCCGATCCGGTCGGCGTCCAATCTGAACCCTTCGCCGGGGCGCAGCAGCAGGCGCCGGACCTGGTGGCCGGCAAGCCGCCAGGCCAGTTCGGGTTCGGTGAACTGCGGATGGATGATCGTCACCCGGCGGGCCGGGAAGGTGCGTGCCATCAGGGTGAAGGCGTCCGCAGCCCCCGCGGTGGGCAAGACCTGGCCCGGCTCCAGGCGGTAGCGGTCTGCCAGCGCGTGCCGGGCTGGGGTGGCGTCGGGGTAGGCCCGCCAGCTGCCGGGGGCCCGGGTCAGCCCGGTCAACAGCCAATCCGGCGCCGGGTGCACGTTGACGGCGAGATCGACCAGGCCGCGGCGGGTCTGGGCGTCCCCATGATGACGCAGATCGGGAGCCGGTAGCGGGCGAAGCCCGGTCGGCGCCTGCCAGCTGCTGGGTGAGTCGCCGAAGTCGGCGGCGGACTGCGCGAACCGCTGCGCGAGCTGTGGGTGTCCGGCCCAGTGGACGTGTTGGTAGGAGGCCAGCAGCCGGGTACCGGCGACCCCATCGGTCTGGGATCCGTCGACCAGCCAGGCCGCGGGCGGTGTCGCGGCGTCCGGGGCGGGACGCGTGGTCGTGCGGTGGAACTCGTGGGACCGCACCTGCTCGCCGGCCCGGGTGGCCACCGAATCGGTTGCGGCGGTCAGGGTGTGGTAGCCGAGGGTGAGCCGGGGGGAGAACTGGGCGTCCAACGGCAGGACGCCGGCCAGGTCGATGCCGTCGAGGCTGCGGCCGAGGTACAGCAGGCCGGCGCATTCGGCGACGGTGGGCAGGCCGGCTTCGACCGCGGCGCGGATCTCGGCCAGCAAGGCCCGGTTGGCGGCCAACTCCTCGGCGTAGACCTCCGGGAACCCGCCGCCCAGGTAGAGGCCGCCGGTGCCCACCGGCAACGCCGGATCGGTCAACGGATCGAACTCGATCACCTCGCAGCCGGCCGCCAGCAGCAGTTCGGTGGTCTCGGCGTAGCGGAACGTGAAGGCCCGCCCGCCGGCGACGGCGATCCTCGGCCTGCCCGCCACCGGTTTCACTTGGGCCTCGGGACGCCACGGCTCGGCGCCCAGCGCCGGCGCGCTGCCGGCGATGGCCAGCACGGCGTCCAGGTCGACGTGGGCCGCGACCAGTGCGGCGGCGGCCTCGACCACCGCCCGGGCCTGGTCTTGTTCTTCGGCCGGCACCAGGCCGAGGTGCCGCGAGGGCACCACCAGATCACGGTCGCGCGGCACCGCGCCCAACACCGGCAACCCGATCTGGTCGAACGCATCCCGCAGTTCGTCGACCGCTCTTGCCGAACCGGTCTTGTTCAGGATCACCCCGGCCACTTTCGGGGCGTCGGGGTGCCTGGCCAGGCCCAACGCGGTGGCAGCCAGCGTCCGGGAGACCCCGGAGGCATCGAGTACCAGCACCACCGGGGCCTGAAGCAGGCTGGCGATGTGGGCGGTCGAGCCGAACCCGTGACGGCCTTCGGTGATGCCCAGGCGGCCGTCGTAGAGCCCCATCACCCCCTCGACTACCGCGATGTCGGCGTCGGTGGTGCCGTGGGCGAGCAGTGGGGAGATTCGGCGGGTGCCGCACAGCCAGGCGTCCAGATTGCGGCCGGGACGCCCGGTTGCCAGTGCGTGGTAGCCCGGGTCGATATAGTCGGGGCCGACTTTGAACGGGGCGACCCGCAGGCCGCGGGCCGTGAGGGCGGCCAGCAGGCCGATGCTGATGGTGGTCTTGCCTGCCGAGGAGTTGGCCGCAGCCAGCACCAGACGCGGGGTCACCATCACCACTCGATCCCGGGTTGGCCCTTGACGCCCTGGTCGAACGGGTGCTTCAGCTTCCGGACGTCGCAGGCCAGGTCGGCGATCGCCAGCAGTTCGGCGGGCGCATTGCGGCCGGTGATCACCACGTGCTGGTGCCCGGGCCGGTTGGCCAGCACTTCCACCACCTCTTCAACGTCGAGCCAGCCCTTGTGCAGCGCGTGGCATAACTCGTCCAGGATGTACAGGTCGTGGGTTTCGGCAGCCAGTTGTTCGGCGATCCGCAGCCAGCCCGCCCGGGCCAGACCGGCATGGTCTCGGGCGGCGGCGGCGCGGGTGGTGGTGCGTCCGGCGCCCAAGCTGCGCCATTCGATGGGCCCGCCCTGTCCGGTTCGGGCGTGGGTCGACGCGAGCGCCTGATAAGCCAGCCGCTCCCCGGTCGGCCAGGTCGGCGCCTTGATGAATTGGTGGACCCCGACCGACCAGCCCTGTGTCCAGGCGCGCAGCCCCATGCCCAGCGCGGCGGTGGTCTTCCCCTTGCCGTCGCCGGTGTGGACGATCAGCAGCGGTCGTTGGCGTGTCGGCCGGGTCGCCGGTGCGTCGGCGTTGACGGTCGGCCCGGGATTGATGTGGGCGAGTTCCAGCAGCCGGTCAAGATCGACGTGCTGGGCAACGGCGTCGGCGAGGGTTTCGATCATCTGTTCGCGAGCGGCGCCATAGCCGGTCGCGGCCGGGTCGGGACGCCACGGGCTGCCGGCGAGCTCGGCCACTTCGGTGAGGAAGGCAGCCCGGAAACCGTCGTTCTCCAGGCTGCCGTGCAGCATCGTGCCGAAGCTGGCGTCGCGCCGCCAGCCGTCGAGGAAGGGTTCGGCCGTCCCCACCGGCTGGCAGTGGCCGTGGTGGATCTCGTAGCCGAAGACCTGTTGGCCGCGCCATTGCAGGGTGGTCTGGGTGGTCGTCTTGGCGGTCTCGAAGCGCACCTTGACGGGCAGCACCCCGAGCCCGGAGACGTGTCCGGCCCCGGATTCGACCTCGTCGGCGATGGTGTCGGCGAGCATCTGGTAGCCGCCACAGATTCCCAGCACCGGACGCCCGGCCGCGTGCCGTTCGGCGACCACTTGGTCGAGCCCGCGGCTGCGCAGCCAGGCCAGGTCGCTGACGGTCGAGCGGGAGCCGGGCAGCACGAGCAGGTCGGCGTCCCTGACCCGCGCTGGGTCGTCGGTGACCAGCACGTCGACGCCCGGGGTGTGTGCGAGGGCCTCCACATCGGTGGCGTTCGAGATGCGCGGGAACCGGACCACCGCCACCCGCAGCACCGGGCCGGTGGACGCCGGCAGCTCGGCGCGCCACCGGTCAACCTGCAACGCGTCCTCGCCGTCGAGCCAAACCCCGCCCAGCCAGGGCAGGACGCCGAGGTTCTCCAGGCCGGTGCGGGCACTCAACTCGGCCAGCCCAGGGGTGAGGATGGTCTGGTCGCCACGGAACTTGTTGATGATGTAACCGGCCAGCAGAGACCGGTCGGCGTCGTCGATCAGCCCCCAGGTGCCGAAGATGCTGGCCAGCACCCCGCCGCGGTCGATGTCGCCGACGATCACCACCGGCAGGCCGAATTTCCTTGCCAGCCCCAGGTTGACATAGTCGCCGGTACGCAGGTTGATCTCGGCTGGTGACCCTGCACCCTCGACGACCACCAGTTCGTGGCGGGCGGCCAACTCACGGTAGGCGTCAAATGCTGCCTCGGCCAGGTGGCGGCGTCCGGTGGCATACTCACCTGCCTCCAGCGTGCCGCCCGGGCGCCCCCGCAGGACGACGAATGACCGCCGGTCGGTGCCCGGTTTCAGCAGCACCGGGTTCAGCAGGCTACTGGGCTCGACCCCGGCAGCCTGCGCCTGCAGATACTGCGCCCGGCCGATCTCGGAGCCATCGGCGCAGACCATCGAATTGTTCGACATGTTCTGCGCCTTGAACGGGGCCACGTCGATGCCTCGTCTGCGCAGCGCCCGGCACAGGCCGGTCACCACCAGCGACTTGCCGGCATCGGACGAGGTGCCTGCGATCAGGATGCCGGTCATCGCCGCTCCAATAGGGTGTGGTGGTGCGAGTCTTGCTGCTGGGTGGCACCGCTGAGGCGCGGGAATTGGCCGGAGCGTTCGCGGCTGCCGGTTTCGAGGTGGTCGAGTCGGTGGCCGGACGCACCCGGCAGGCGCGCGGCGGTTCGGCGTCCCTGGTAGGTGGCTTCGGTGGGGTCGACGGACTGGCGCAGTACCTGCGCACCGCCGGGGTGGGCGCCGTGGTGGACGCGACGCACCCGTTCGCCGCTCGGATGACCGGCAACGCCGCACAAGCGTGTGCGCTGACCGGCGTCCCGCTGCTGCGGTTCGCCCGCACGGGTTGGCGAACCCACCCCGACGCGTCCGATTGGGTCTGGGTGGGTGACCATTCGCAGGCCGCGGTGGCTGCGGGCCGGGCAGGCGGGCGCGTCCTGCTCACAGTCGGACGCCAGCCGCTGCCGGCCTACCGGGAGCTGACCGACGTGGTGGCCCGCGTCGCCGAATGGCAGGGTGACCCGGTACCGCAGGGTTGGCTCATCGTCGAGGCCCGCGGCCCGTTCACGCTGGCCGGCGAGCTTGCCCTGCTGGGTCGCGAGCAGGTCGCGGTGCTGGTGAGCAAGGACTCCGGGGGAGCCCTGACGGCGGCGAAGCTGGACGCCGCCCGCGAACTTGGGGTGCGGGTGATCATGGTGCGCCGGCCAGCGGCCCCCGACGGCGTGCCCGAGGTGGGCAGCACCGCGGACGCCGTGGCCTGGCTGGCCGGCCTGGGCTGAGCCGGCCGTGGGGCCTGCGGTCACGACCCCAACTCCAACTCCGCGACCGCCCCGATCACCGTGATGGCCGGCGGTTCGACTCCGGCGTCCGCCGCCACCGCTGCGATCCGGGAAACCGGGGCCCGCAGCACCCGCATCTGCGGTGAGCCGGCCGAGATCACGATCGCGGCGGCCGTTGCGGCGTCCAGTCCGGCCGCCAGCAGCGTGGCGACGATCTCGGGCAGGTACTTCACCCCCATCAAGATCACCAGCGTGGTGCGCGTCCGGGCGATCGCGGCCCAGTCCAACTCCGAGCGGTCGTCCGTCGGGGGCACATGCCCGCTGACAATGGTGACACCCTGCGACAAGCCACGATGGGTGACCGGGATGCCCGCCAGCGCCGGGGCGGCCAGCGCCGAACTGACCCCCGGGATCACCTGCACACTCACCCCGGCGGCAGCGCAAGCCAGCGCCTCCTCGCCGCCGCGTCCGAACAGGTAGTTGTCGCCGCCCTTCAGCCGCACCACCAGCGCGCCGGCCTGCGCATGCGAGATCAGCAGCTGGTTGATCTGGTCCTGCGGGGTTTGCGGGCCCCGCGGGATCTTGCCGACATCGATCAACACGGCACCCGGCTTGGCTTCGGTGAGCACCCCCAGCGGCGCCAGCCGGTCATAGGCGATGACGTCGGCCGCCCGCACAGCACGCAGTCCGCCGATGGTCAGCAGGTCGGGGTCACCGGGCCCGCCGCCCACCAGCACGACCGTGCCCGGTGTGAACTCGCTCATCTTGCTCCTCCTGGGTGCTGATTGGGTAGCCTCGGCCGGGTGAATGATGCGCCCATCCTGCCCGGCCCCGGCGAGCTGGCTGACCGGAGCGTGCTCCCCGGGCTGCCCGACGACGCGTTCGAACATGATGGCCTGATCACCAAACGACACCAGCGGGCCACGGCGTTCGCCTTCCTGCGTCCGGCCGCCGGCGAACTGCTGTGGGACGTCGGCACCGGTTCGGGTGCCATGGCGATCGAATGGTGCCGCGCCGCGCCCGGGGCCCGGGCGATCGGGCTGGAACGAAACCCCGAACGCGCCGCCCGGGCTCGCCGCAACGCCGAACGATGGACGCCGGGCCAGGTGCAGATCATCGAGGGGGCCGCGTCCACCACGCTGGCAGCGCTACCGAGCCCAGACGCGGTCTTCCTCGGCGGGGCAGTGAGCGACGAGGTGCTGGACGCCTGCTGGGCGGCGCTGCGTGCGGGGGGACGGGTGGTCGCCCACGGTGTCACCCTCGAAACAGAGGCGTTGCTCGCCGAGCGGTACCGCCGCCACGGCGGCTCGCTGGCCAGACTCAGCATCGAGATCGCCGAGCCGCTCGGCCGGTTCCACGGCTGGGTACCTGCCCGGCCGGTCACGCAGTGGGCCTGTCACAAGTAGGACGCCCACCCAGGGCGGCCACCAACTCGTCCATCGACCAGGCCCGGGCCGCCAGGCCGAGACGCCCGGCCAGCTCCAGCTGCCACGGTTGGCGCAGCCGGGCCGCGTCCAGCAACGTGGCGTCGCAGAGCATCGTGGCGATCGGGCCCTGCCGGACGCCGCCGTCGACGACCACCGCCGCCTGGTCGGCCCACGACAACGCGAAGTCGACGTCGTGGGTGGCCAAGGCGATGGTGGTGCCTTGCGCGGTGAGCCGGTCGAGGGCGACCCGCATCTCGGCCACCCCGTGTGGGTCGAGGCCTGCGGTCGGCTCGTCGAGCAGCAGCACTGTCGGACGCATCGCCACCGCCCCGGCGATGGTGACGCGTTTGCGTTCGCCGTGCGACAACTGGTGGGTGGCGCGATCTGCCAGGTGGGTGATGCCCAGCAGGTCGAGGGCCTCGGCAACTCGGGCGCGCGCCTGGGGCTCATCCAGCCCCAAGTTCAGTGGCCCGAAGGCGACGTCCTGGGTGACGTCGGCCGAGAAGAGTTGGTCGTCCGGGTCTTGCAGCACCAGTTGCACCTGACGACGGTGCGCCCGCAGGTGCGGGCGGTCATGGGTCAGTGCCCGGTCGTCCAGCCGCACCTGACCCGAGTCCGGCCGATGCGCGCCCGACAGGCAGCGCAGCAGCGTCGTCTTGCCGGAGCCGTTCGCGCCCAGCAGCGCAACCCGTGAGCCGCGTGGCAGGACGCAGGACGCGCCGCGCAGCACTGGTGCCGCGCCCGGGTAGGACGCGAACAGTTCGGTGGCCGCCAATGTCATGAGACCACCTGGCTTGCGGCCACGACCAGCCAGATGCCGCCGACCAGGCCCAGCGAGCCCAGCAGGAATCCGCGGGAGAGCGACGTGCGCCGGGCCAGCAACAGCAGGTCGCCGTCGATACCGCGGGCTTCGAGCCCTTCGGTGAGCCGGGCCGCCCTGGTCCAGGCCCGCACCAGCAGCGTCCCCATGGTGTTGGCGGCGGTCTCCCAGCGCCGCGCCAGCCGGTTCTTGCCGGCCGGGTCGTCGCCGAGCCGGGCCACCTGGGCGGCGCGCATGGCAAGTGCGACATCGAGCAGGACGAACAGGATCCGGTACATCAGCGAGGCGATCTCAACCAGCGGCCCGGGCAGACCGCGGCGGCGGGCCCAACCGAGCAGGTCCGCCATCGGTGTGGTGGTGGCCAGCAGCAGAACCGACAAGGTGCCGGCCACCGAGCGTCCGAGCACATTGACGGCGTTGCCAACCGACTGTTCGCTGATCGAGGCCGGCCCGAACCGCCACCAGACGTCGGCGCTCGCAGCGCCGACCTGCACGGCCACGCCAACCGCACCGATGACGATGAAGGTCAGCGGCGCGGCGAAGCCGATGGCGAGCACTCGTGGCGGAATCCTGGCCAGCACCAAGGTGGCGAAGACCGCTGCTGCTGCGACCAGCGGTGCGGCCATTGGCCATGGTGGTGCGGTCACTGCGGTGGCAAGCAACCCCATGCTGAGCAGGAGCTTCTCGCCGACCGCGCGTTGCCGCCAGGGCGAACCCCAAGCCGCATCATCCAGCGCAATCATCACGGGCTAACTCGGAGTGCTTTGGGTTGTGCCGCCCGGCGCCGCGTCCGCCGCGAACTGTTTGCGCGCGCTGCTGCGGCCACGCAGGTTGCCCAGGGCGAACCCGAGCAGGCCGGCGCCCAACGCCGCCTGCAGGGCGAACAGGCCGGACTCGATCTCACCCGAGCCCGGCTCGAAGATCGGTGAGAACCAAGGCTCGTAACCTTCGTCCTCAATGACCTGGGTGACCACGGAGTCGGTGCCGGTGAAGGCTTCGCTGTCCGGTTCGGTTGGCTTGGGGGCGAGCGTGAACGAGAGGGCGAAGATCGCGATCACCGCCGCGATGAGCGCCACCGTGATCCAGGTCTGGGGGCGCTGGTTAGGCATCTGCGGTCTGCTTCGTGGTGGCCGGGACGACCGGGTCGAGGATGCCGCGGGCTTCGAGTTGTGGCCGGACGACGGTGCCCAGGAAGCGGAAGAGCAAAACCCCGACGAATCCCTCGGCAATCGCCAACGGGATCTGGGTGATGGCGAAGACGGCCAAGAACTTTGCGGCGGCACCCCAGAAACCCGAGACCGGATCGGGGTGGGCCAAAGCCAGTTGAAGTGAGGTGACGCAGTAGGTGCTGAAGTTGGCGCAGAACATGGCGGCGAAGATTGCCGCGGACGAGCCGAAGCGGCGCAGCAGCCGGTAGGCGCCGTAGCCGATCCACGGGCCGGCGATCGCCATCGAGAAGACGTTGGCGCCCAGCGTCGTGATCCCCCCGTGGGCCAGCAGCAGGGCCTGGAAGAGCAGCACGACGGTGCCGAGGAAGGCCATCACCGGGGGACGGAACAGCACCGCCCCCGCCCCGGTGCCGGTCGGGTGCGAGGAACTGCCGGACACCGACGGCAGCTTGATCGCCGACAGGACGAAGGTGAAGGCGCCCGCCGCAGCCAGCAGCATCTTGTTCTCCGGTGACTTGCGGGCCTCCTTGATGCACTGCCGGGCGCCGTGCACCACGAACGGGGTGGCAACGGCATACCAAGCGACGCATTGCGCGGCCGGGAGGAACCCTTCGGCGATGTGCATGATCTCTCCTTCTGAGATTGCGCGTCCCATTATTCGAAGGCGGCAAGGTGAGTTCCTGACTCCCGTCCATCGTGGACGTTCACAGTGGCGCGACCGTGCCGGCTCTGCCCGGCTTCCTCAGCGCTTGCCGCTTGTGCCACTGTAGAGCACAGCTTCGGTCGGCTGAGAGGGGACCCCAGTGGTTGCGCAAGTCAGTTATCAGTACCTGACGGATGCGTCCGAGATCTACGCCGAGTCGTTCGCCATCATCAGGCGGGAAGCCGACCTCACCCGCTTCCCCGACGATGTCGCCAAAGTCGTGGTGCGGATGATCCATGCCGCCGCGCAGACCGACCTGCCCACCGACATCGCGTTCACCCCCGGGGTCGTGGCGGCTTGCCGGGAGGCCTTGTGGGCGGGCGCACCGATCCTGTGCGATTCGACGATGGTCGCGACCGGCATCATTCGTTCGCGGCTGCCGGCCGACAACGAGGTGGTCTGCCATCTGGGTGATCCTCGGCTGGCCGGCCTGGCCACCCAACTGGGGACGACCAAGACCGCGGCGGCAGTCGACCTGTGGGTTGACCAGTTGGCCGGGGCGGTGGTGGCGATCGGCAACGCCCCAACGGCGCTCTTCCGGCTGCTGGAGGTGGTGCGCGACACCGGCATCAAGCCAGCCGGGGTGATCGGCATCCCGGTCGGTTTCGTCGGAGCTGCCGAATCCAAGCAGGCACTGGTCGACAACCCGTTCGGTCTGGAATACCTGGTGCTGCGGGGACGCCGCGGCGGTTCTGCGGTCACGGTGGCCGCCGTCAACGCCATCGCCAGCACCGACGAGAGAACCAATCAGGTTCGCGGCTGAGTCCGGCGCAGACGATGACGGAACAACGGGGCGGTCGGCGTGGCCAGCTTGCGTCCTCGGAGCTGCGGCCAGGCTGGACGACCGGCGCCTGCGCCACAGCCGCAGCCCGGGCTGCCTACACGGCGCTGCTGACCGGGCAGTTCCCCGATCCGGTGCCGGTCGTCTTGCCCCAGGGCCGCACTCCCACGTTTGCCTTGACCGCCGAGGCCCAGGGGGAGGGCTGGGCGGAGGCTGTCATCACCAAGGACGCTGGCGACGACCCCGACATCACCCACGGTGCGCTGGTTCGGGTGCGGGTTTCGGCTGGCGAACCAGTTGGTGGAGTGGGTTTCCGGGCCGGTGCCGGGGTGGGGACGATCACCCTGCCGGGGCTGCCGCTGCCGGTCGGGGAGCCGGCGATCAACCCGATGCCGCGAACCATGATCATCGCCAACCTGCGCTTGGCGGCCGGGCTGGACGCCGAGGCGCCGGATCCCGACCTGCTCGTCACTGTGGGCATCAATGACGGCGAACAGTTGGCAGCCAAGACGCTGAACCCGCGGCTCGGCATCGTGGGTGGGTTGTCGGTGCTGGGCACCACCGGGGTGGTCGTGCCGTATTCGTGCTCGGCGTGGATCGATTCGATCCGCCGCGGGGTGGACGTGGCCCGCGCCCTCGGGCACCACCATGTCGCCGGCTGTACTGGCTCGACCTCGGAAAAGGTGGCCCGCGAGGTGTTCGGGCTGCCCGAGACCGCGCTGCTCGACATGGGCGACTTCGCGGGTGCGGTGCTGAAGTATCTGCGCCGGCACCCGATCGAGCGGCTGACCCTCTGCGGCGGCGTGGGAAAACTGGCCAAACTGGCCGACGGGCACCTCGACCTGCACTCGGCGCGTTCGCAGGTGGACACCCGGTTCCTGGCCGGGTTGGCCCGGCAGGTGGGCGCCGACGAGCAACTGGCGGCGGCAGTGGCGCAGGCAACCACGGCCCTGGGCGCGGTCGAGTTGTGCGCGGCGTCCGGCATCGAACTCGGCGACGCGATCGCCCAGGCCGCCAGGCAGGTGGCGGCGGGGGTGCTGGGGGAGGCGCCGGTCGCCGTCGACGTGATCTGTATCGACCGAGCCGGCACGATCGTGGGGCATGCGCGATGAGTGTCGCCAGGGGTCGTGCACTGGGGTTGTTGGCGGGTCTGGGCGCCGATGCGGTGCTGGGGGACCCGCCGAACAGGTGGCATCCAACCGCGTGGTTCGGCACTTGGGCGGGCTGGCTGGAGCGACGGTGTTACGCCGATTCGGTGCCGGCCGGCGTGGGTCACGTGGTGGCGGCGGTGGCGCCGGTCACCTTGGTTGGGGTGGGCGTCGAAGCGCTGGGACGCCGCTGGCCCTGGCTGCGCCCGGGCTGCACGGCGTTGGCCACCTGGGCGGTCGTGGGTGCCCACAGCCTGGCCCACGAGGGCCGGACGATGGCCGGGCGGCTCGAAGCTGGTGATCTGCCCGGGGCTCGTGAGCAGCTCAGCCACCTCTGCGGGCGGCAGGCCGCCGGGCTGGATGAGCCGGAACTTGCCCGGGCCACAATCGAGTCGCTGGCCGAGAACACCGCCGACAGCGTGGTGGCGTCGGTCTTCTGGGGAGCGCTGCTCGGTGCGCCGGGGCTGCTCACTCATCGCGCGGTCAACACGTTGGACGCCATGGTCGGCCACCGCAGTGAACGGTATGAGCGGTTCGGCAAGTGCGCCGCCCGCCTGGACGACGCGCTCGACCTGCTGCCGGCCCGGGCGACCGGCCTGCTGGCCGGGCTGGTGAGTCCGCGTCCCATCCAGACCTGGCGGGTCACGATCCGGGACGCGCGCAACCATCCCAGCCCCAACGGGGGCTGGTGTGAAGCCGCCTGGGCAGCGGCACTCGGCGTCGCGTTGGGCGGCACCAACGTCTACCCGGGCGGACGCGTCGAAGACCGCGGCGTGCTGAACCCCGGCGGACGACCCCCGGACGGGGTGGCGGTGCGCCGGGCGTCCCGGATGGTGACCGCCGTGACGACGTTGGCCGGTGCCGGTGCCGGGGCCGCTGCCGCGCTGTTGGTGTTCGGTGCGCGGCGGCGCCGCTGATCGGGTGGGGCTGGAAGCATCTCCGTCAGTCTCGGTCACCGTGGATGTCCGGCCAGTACCGGGCGCGTCCGGCGGCCTCCTGCAGCAGCTCGCCGGGTATCTCCAGGCTCACCGGCGGGGCCTCTCGGGATGTCCATGACATGGTGATTTGCGGTGAACCCGGCTGGCTGACGTCGTAGGGAAGAATGATCTCCCGCCCGGTGGATCCGCCGATGCCGAGCATCGGGACGACGGTATCGCCCGCACTGGTCGTCAGCCAGATTGCCATCAGCGGGCTTCCGGGATTCGGTAGGCCGCGGAGCATGTCGGTGGGGGCTTCTGGTCCATGGTTGGGCACCGATGGGTCGATGAACACCGACACTCGGGCGTGGATGCATCGCCGGTCGATCCGGAACCTGTTCAGCACCGTGACGAACCCGGCTCCGCTCAGCACCAGCTCGTGGCCCTGTGCCAGTTCGCCGGGGATGACCATCATGTCGGGTGTGAACCGCTGTGCGCCGTTCTCCTTGACTGCGCCGGTGAGCGTGCCCACCGGGCCCCCGGATGCTGAGGTGAGTATGTGCCGGACGCCGTCGGCGTCAATGTGTTCTACCTGCGGCGTCCACGAGAACTGATGTCCGGACTCGCCCAATGGTCGGGTGAGAGGTGGAGCGCCGGCGTAGAGTTGCTCCCAGCTGTGCGATCGTGCGGCGGCTTCTCGCAGATGAGCGATCGGCAGGTTGATCACCTGCGGCGCCAGACCGAGGGCCTCGCACGAGACGACAATCCTCGGCTCATGGAGACGCTGAACGTCACCGGGGGAGACGAAAGTCATCTGCTCCCGCCGCAGTTCACCGTGTCGGCTCCCTCCGTTCCCGGTCGGCCTCGCCCTGGTGATGGCACTGTCGTCCTCCAGCCACGCCGCGAGCTGATGACTGCCGGGCCCGGGGACCTCGGAGATCCTCGCGAGATCGAGCAGGGGCGGCGTGTCCCCGGGAAAGGGTGTAGCGATACGGGGATGGACGCCCAAGAACGTGCAGCGCACGGACACCCCCGCTCGGTCCGCGCTGATGCCGTCGAGCACCAGCACGAACTGTTCACGTCGAACGGTCACCGTGATCGCCTGACGCAGATCGGCCGGAATTGGTGCCGGGCAAGAAAGGAAGATTGACAGATAGCGTCGCTTAAGCGACTATATGTGTCATGGAGTTGACGGTGGCCGAGGTAGCCAAGCTAGCGGGTACGACCCCGCGGCAAGTGCAGCGCGCCATCACGAATGGCACTCTGGCTTTGGGACGCCAGGTCGGGCGTGCGCAATTGGTTGACGATGTGGCGGCACTGATCTGGCGGCGTTCGGTTGCGCGGGGACGGCGGTGGACGCCGCAGGTTCGGTTAGCGGCGTTCGGCCTGTTGGAGTCCAAGACGACAGAATTGCTGACATCTTCGGAGCGCAGCCGCTTGCGAACGAAGCTGCGATCCATGACTGCGGTTGAGTTCGCGCACTCGGCCGGCGGCGTGGGTGGCGCGTGGGCAAGATATCGCCAGGTCGACGACCAACTCCACTCAGCCGCGCCTCTTGACCTCTGGGACGAAGGGATGGTCGGTGATCATCCGATGAGACTGGCCACCACCGAACACCTGACAAGTTTCGAACAGGTCAACCTGGTGCTGCCGGATGCCGACGGCGGCCTGGGTGTGATCGAGCGCGAACCTGACGACCGACTGGCCAGGCGACTGCTGGACGGCTACCTACTGGGTAATTCGAGGACATCGGCCGCAGCGGGGGCTGAGATCGAATCGAAGCTACGCAATGTCTGACGCCAGGATGTCCCGAGCACAGAGGATCCCTGGCCCCAGCCCCCACACACGCCAGGTGTTGTCGCCAACGCGCACCAGAGTGAGGAAGGTCACCTCGGTGACGAAGGCCGCGAATGTTCGAGCCGTGCTAGCGACCTGGGGAATGAATCGCATGATGGCCACGTCATTGGGTGCGTCCACCAGCGCGATGACCCCCGAAGCGAGCGACCTGCCCTGAAGTACATCCAACGCCCACTGGTAGTCACCCCAAGCGGACGGATCGTAAGTGAGATCCTGAACCTCCGGAGAACCAGCCATCAAGGCACCCCACCACAGAAGCGCCACCTGAGCAGGATCGGATAGGTCACCCGGCCTGCCCATGGCGGCAAGTGCCTCGACTTCGTCAGCTTCAACAAGTGCTGCGAAGGGCGCCTCGTCCGCAGACTCGACACCCAGCGCGCTGTTGGCGAGATTGGCGAATACCGGCACCACACCGGTCAGTGCCGCAAGATACTCGGTCATGGTCGTTGGGGGTTCACGATAAGTGGCCGCATCCGAGCGCACAGTTGCCAAAACCTCCTCACGGCGCTCTGCAAGGAGGACGGTGAGGAACTCGTCTGGATGCTTCACCGAAACCCCGTAGGGTTGGGTCGATTCGGCGGGGAAATCCTTCACGTTGAAGGTCAGCAGGACGTCGGCGCCGCCTATGATCGCCGCTGCCAGCACGTGGCGATCCTTGGGGTCGCATTCAAGCTGAGGCACCAGCGACTGGTAGTCGCCCACTGAGGCCTCGTCGTCGAACGCCGCTCTCATCGCGTCGACACGTCGTTTCGCCTTGTCCACCGTCATGCCCTTGAGCTTTGGCAGGTTGCGCTCGACCTCATCGAGGATCTCGTCCGACCACAGAGGTGTCAGCAACCCTGCTTCCGCAAGCGACAATAGGCATGAGGTGAGCCGGATCGGCACCAAGGTGCAAGCATCGAGCAGCACAGCAGGCGAGGTCATCTGGTGGTTACTACCTCGTCCGATGGAGTGTCGAAGTCGATGTCTTCTGCCAAGCTCGCCAAGGCAGACCGCCGCTTCGCCTTCCTGTCCGCCAGATACCGTTCGACCTCGGACGCTCGCACTCGTCGATGCGTGCCCCCGCCCGCGGCCTCGAGCCGGCCCTGGTCGATAAGCCGCACGACCGTCATCCGGCTAACCCCGAGGTGCTCAGCCACTGCCTGAGTGCTGAGCAACTCGTCTGCTGGCAGAACCACCGCAGCCGGGGATTCCTCGAGCACCGCAAGAAGACGCAAGAACGCATCACGCACTGCGCTGTCCGTCACTCCCTCCAGCGCGGCACGAAGCTGACGCGCCTCATCGGGGGCTAAAACTCCAGTCATACCTCCACGCTACCAAAACGCCCAAAACGCCCACACGTGCATGCATCCCTTTGCTGACGCTCCGGTTTCACGTACATTGGCTGCGTTGATGCAGGCCGGACGCGAAGAGATCTAGGCAAACCAGCCGACGCTGGACATCATGGTTGATGGCCGGGTCCGCCCTGGCACGGGCGACACCCCGGCAGCCACACCGGCTGCACCAGCCGTCCGGTTCGACGACCCGGCACGCGATCACCGCCCGATCGGGCTCGAGCAGTTGCCCGACCGCTACCAAGCCGAGCTCATCAAGTCGGCAGAACTTGGTCAGGTCAGGGCTATCGAAGGTAGCGTGGGAGATGTCGAGGTCTTTCAGATGGACGGCGTAGAGAACCTCCATCATCGGAAGACCTCGACACCTATCACGGGACCGCCACGCCGACGCGCCTCACCCCGGACCTACTAGAGCCCCGAGTTGTCGAGCGGACGCCAGGCTGATCAGGCGGCGCTGGAAGCCGGGTTGAAAGACGCAGGTTCGGTCACTGCAACCCATTGAGAAACGGCTGCGCTCCCTGCTCCACTTCGTGGGCGAAGCGGCCAGGTCAGCGACCGAGCGCGCAGGTCAGCCCTGGGGCAAGGGCGGTCTGGGCACGTCCCAAGCCTGTGCGTATTCGTCCTTCACCTCGTCCCAAACCAACGCAAGGCCATCTTCGAGCGAGTCGATCTCATCAGCTGTGGGTGAGAAGACGATGAAATCGTGGGGGATGATCCGGCCGGCCGCGTCCTTTCGTCCCTCGGGGTCTGGAAAACGCAACGCGACCATCTCTCCGACTCGACGACAGAGCGCCGGCTCGTCGAGACCCGAGAAGACCTTCTCGTACTCAGGCAGCGGATCGTCGAATCCGCCAGTGCGACGGAACTGAAAACCCCACGTCCGTCCACGGGTCGCCCAGATCAACCTCATCCGAAGCTCCTGATCAGCACCCGCTCGTCCTCGGCTTCATTCAGCTTCAACCTGAATTCCGCCAAAGTGGCTGTCAGGAAGTGCTGCTGCGCAAGCGCTTCGGAGTGGATCTCCTCGAGTTTTTCGGAGCCCAGTCTGGCCGCATCATTCAGTGCGTCTGCCAGCGCCGTGAATCCGAGAATGCCGACCACGGCACCTATCGGGCCGGGCGCTTTGACAGGGATCCCACCACGCCTTCCCTTGCCCACAAGCATGACAGCGAAGGCTCCGGCTCCCATCAGGAGACCATCCAGCACTTTCCAGGGGACTTCCCTCAACTCGTGCCACCGAGCAAGCCGCTCGAACGGGAGCGTGGCAGCCAGCGGCAGGATCAGGTCCAGACCGACCCTCTTCGTAACCTCTATCTTGTCCACCTCGAACTTTGCTGATGACAGCAGCATGAAGTCCTCGCCCACCGACAGTGCCTCGCTGACTTCTACCAGCCCTTCGAGCACGTTACGAAGCTCTTCCAAGTCCTCACGAGCCTTCTCGATGACGAGGTCTCTGAAGTTGAACACGTTCATCTCGGGAAGCAGGTCGGCCTTTGAAAGTGCCATGATCCAGATGCGGGGAAACTCGACGAGTGGTTGCCCGTCCTCCAGCAGGTCATCCTTTAGCACCAGCAGCGCGTTCTTGACGTTGGCAAGCAGCGACTTCAGATACCGTTCTTCTTCTCCGGAGTTGTCCAAGAGCCGCTGGCCGTCCACTAGTAAGAGGGCGACGTCAGAGCCCAGCAAGGACCTGAAAGTGGCGACTCTGCGCTTCGCTTCCTCTGGCCCGCTGACGCCCTGCTCGAACCACTCCCCGGGGTAGTCGTGCCAAATGAGGCGTAGCGCGTCGAAAGGCTTGCCCTTGTTGTTCTTGGCGTCCCCATCCTTGAGTTTGATCGAGAAAGAGTGGGCGGTCGCGGAGAACCTGGTGATTTCGGGCCGCTTCGCAGAGTTCTTCATGCCGAGGTAGTTCTGGTGCAGCCGAGCGCCTTGACCGAAATCGTCGGCCACCACACGAAACAGGCTCTTCCTCACGAACTGCGGCTCCTGTGCCGCTCCGTAGAACGAAGAGAGCAGGACGGTTTTTCCGCTGCCGCTCTCGCCGAACACTGCGATCTCTTGCTGGAGAGTTCCGCCTGATCCCATAGTGGGCAACCTAACCAACAAGTGGCGCTTGCGTCGCGAATACCGGAGCGTCGCCATGCGGGCGGGCGCAGAAATCGATCCAGGTGGTCAGGGGCCGCAGAGTCGACGCATCTCGCTACGGTTAGCACATGCGCGGCCGCCGGGGCCGCGGTCAATCTGGCCCGGCTCGCGGTCCTGGCGGTGGCGCATGTCCCCGGAACTGGGTGGACTGTTGCGCCCGCGTGAGTCAAACAGCCAGGGACCCGATCGCCCCGCGCGGCAGCCAGATGCGGCCCCTCACGGGTCCTGACCACCTAGGAACGACCCGCAACTCCCCAACGACCATGGCCTGGGGCGCGTCCTCACACCAAGACGGCCCCGGCCCCTGGCCCAGCCTGATCAGCCGGCGGCGCGCCTACAACAGCAGTTCAAGACCAGCTTCACAACTCGCGCACCGCAGCCACTGCCACGCTACGCGCCCG
>ERZ1645187.771-NODE-771-length-31392-cov-11.686856_pt1 | contig 31392 bp, 31 predicted proteins | sample MGYA00575352_ERZ1645187 | MGnify/ENA primary metagenome ERZ1645187 (study PRJEB40837, sample SAMN11349314) | freshwater sediment metagenome | isolation source: river sediment | host: Sediment | place: India: Wazaribad , New Delhi | collected 2017-02-21 ... | reverse complement strand
CACCTCGATTGTGACGAGCGGTTGGTACCGTGAGGAAACCCTGCGCAGCGGATACCTGTACCAGATCTACGCCTATCTACGCTCACAGGTTGGGTGCGGCGATGCTCTTGCAGATCACGCGAGCGGATTGTTGTTGCATCCCGCGATCGGCCAGACGATCGATGAGACGGTGACGATCCAGGGGCATCGTATTCGCTTCGCCACAGTAGATCTGACTGCGCCTACATCAGAGATTCGATCGCAGTTGCTGCGATTCTTTGAACCGATTCATCCAGTGGCAGATCAGTAGAGAGTATGGACCGAATCGACGTCGGCACCTGGGCAAAAATCAGCGCAGAAAGTTGGAGCTCACTGCTTCTAGGAAACGGCGCGAGCATCGCTATTCACAAGGAATTTGCGTACCCAACACTTCATGGCGTTGCTGATGTAAAGGGACTGCTTGCCAACACTGCACCCATTTTCGCCAAACTCGGGACGACGGACTTCGAGCATGTTCTGCTCGCGTGCTGGTATGCCGAACACGTCAATAGCGCATTGGGGACGCCGTCGGCCGACATCTCTGCGGCCTACGCGGAGGTGCGCACGGCACTGATCGAAGCTGTGCACAGCGTGCATCCGGTACATGCCGATGTCGCCGCCGACCTAAAACGGGTAGGTGCGTTTTCCAGCATGTTTCCTACCGTCGTTAGCCTGAACTACGACCTCACTCTGTACTGGGCCATGCTGCTGTTCAACACAGCGAACGGGAGTTGGTTCAAGGATGCCTTCCACGACGGGGAGTTCCAGACAGATTGGGAATATCTGCGACGGCCCTATGGGCACGCTGCAGGAGCAACATTGGTTTTCTACCCTCACGGCAGTCTTGCGGTTGCGCGTGACTACCTCGGTGATGAGACAAAGCTCGCGGTTGGGGCAGGAGCTGCAAGCGACTTGCTTGACACGATCACCCGCAGGTGGGTGTCCGGGCGCTATGTTCCGGTGTTCGTCAGCGAGGGAACCAGTCAGCAGAAGGTCGCCGCGATCCGCCGAAGTCACTATCTGACGAATGTGTATGAAGATGTGCTGCCGGCGCTTGGCGAGGGTCTGGTCGTCTATGGCTGGAGCTTTGACGAACGAGACCAACACGTGCTTGATGCCATCGCGGCGAATCCGCCAAAAAGAATGGCCGTCTCGGTTTTCACTGCCCAGCCAGATGGAGATCAGCAAGCGTTTTGCCACCAGGTTCTGAAGGCTGCTGGCCGGTCCCTGCCGGAAACAACGGTGATGTTCTTCGATTCGCAAAGCCCTGGATGCTGGAACAACCCATGACGAGGCAGGAGCGAGTCCGCTGCAACTCTTTTTGGGTCTAGATTCCTGTCTTCGCGCCGGCCATCAGGACTGTGACCTCCGCCTCTCGTCGGGCAACGAGGCCTGGAAGGATCCTGCCGCCGCCGTGCACCCAGCGCCGTAGCTCCTGTCCAGCCGCAGGCCAGTCCCGCTGGTTAACCCGACGCCGCAGCGTCGATGTCTGCAGCCGACCTGCCCCGAGGTTGAATGTGAAGTCCACGATAGCTGCGAGCCGGCCCTCGGGCTCTGTGGCCAGGGCTGGGCAGTAGCGCATCGTCGCCGCGAGAGCTGTCTGCAAGTCGTGCGCCAGATAGCCCTCGGCTTCAGTCTCCGTGATCGGCGGATGCTGCGGGTCACAGAGATGGCCGTAGCCAATCGTCCAGTAGCCTGCCGGGCAGATGTAGGGATACGCCCGGCCAGGATCGTTCTTCGGCACGCGGTGAAAGCCCTCGAAGCGCTTGGCCAGATCAATGGCCGCTTGTGGAACCGCGATCACGGCCGCACTCGGTCGAACACACGCCCCAGGAACCAGAAGTTCAACACCCCAGCCCAGAGCGCTTGGTCGGCCTCCGTCCAGGCATGCAGGATGGCCGTCCCCCAGCCAGCGCCAGCGGTCACGGCTGCCGCAAACGCTGCCGTCTTGGCAGCGCAATAAAGCGCCATGAACCAGTAGGTGATCACCGGCCGCACGCTGACCGACAAGGCATCAGCCCAGCCGACACCCGATTTTTGGCCCTGTGCTGCCACAGCATCACGCAAGGCCTCGACAGCGCCCACGTTCCAGGCCGCATCGGAGGCAGCACCGATCTCGGCCATACGCTGGGCTCCGCGCAATTTCTCGAATTCCAACGCCTTATCCTGCATCGCCAGTTCATGGCCACGTTCCCCTTGGCGATCCAGCCACTTCAGAATCTCGGGTGCTAGACGGAAGGCCCCGCCAAGGAGGCCGCCAAGCAAGGTCTCAATCATTGGGGACCTCCCATCAGCTTGAGCTTGATGGCAGCACCAACCAGAAGCGCGGCCAGGATGCCTGTGGTGACGACCTTGATGGTCGTCTGCCAAGCGGTATGGCGGGCATCGCGCCAGGCTTCAAGCAGATCACGCAACTCTCGAATGTCACGCGCGGCGTGGCCGTTTTCGAGGCCGAGGTGCGACAGGCAACGCTCCGCTCCACGTTCGGCTGCGCGGTCGAGCAATTCGTCGAAGTCCTCTTTGCGCAAGAGGAGCATGTTCTCGACGAGGGCAGGTTTTTCTTGATCAGACATGGGCGATCTCCATAAGGAACGAAACCCGCCCGGCGCGTGAGCACCGGAACGGGTTTCAGGGGATGAAGTTTTGGGTTGGGTGAAGCGGATTTCAGATTTCGATGGTTTCGGTGGGCAGATCGGGCGCCAGCCCTTCGATCACCCCGTCGCGCACGAAGACATTGCGGCCCACCAGTTCGGGACTGCCCCCGCGTGCTTTCAATAAGCCGCCACCGGGCAAAACCACGGTTGCGACGTTGGCAGACACGGACTGAACGGCCCCGACCTGCAAGGCCGGATCGGGGATCAGTGCCAGGAATTCCTTGAACAGATTACGCATGGCACTCGACTCCCAGGCTCTGGTAGACCTCGGGCAGCCCCACTTCGACGTTGGTCGAGCGAACCAGCCCCAGTTGGGTCTGGCCTTCGTCCTCGTACTGGATGTAGGCGCCAGGCCGGATGATCCCGGTCGTCGGCAATACCGGCAGACGCAACCCGACCTCCAGTTGCCGTCCGATATCGGACAGAATGGAGAGGCCCCGCTGGCGGGCAGCGGCCGCTGTCGTGATCAGCGGGTCGGTGACCATCGGCGCCAGCAAATCCCCCGCTGTGCCGGCACGCGTCACTTGGCCGATAACACCTTGCTCCTGACCACTGACGAAGACCCGGTTGTAGGCAGGCTTGTCCCTCCAGGCGATCGACTCGCGACTCATCGCGGCCGCTGGCAGGACAAAGTCCGGGGTAATTTCACCCCAGTGCCACGGTGCCATTGGGTACAGGGGGCGAACCTGATACGACATGCTACTTGCGTGCGGAATCAGATACGCCCCTCCGGCACGCGCCAGGGTGGCCAACGCGCTGATGAACGTCCCCTGATGCGCAAAGACACCGGCAGGCACATTCCACGCTTCCAGCCCATAGTCGATGGTCCAGCCCAAGGGGATGCCGTTCAAGGTCAGCACGTCATCAAAGAGTTGCTGATGTGATCGCGCATCCGTATTGGTAAAGCTCATCGTTGCCGCGTAGGGCGCATCGAGCAGCGCCTGCCGCCCCCGCCCACTCACCCGCAGCATCGTCTGGCCAAATGTGCGCTCGCGGCTGAGGCTTTCGGCCAGGACGCGGAATTCAGTGCCATTGATCCATGCCGAGAGTTCGACCGGGCCTGCGTTGGTGGGCTCCACCAGCGCCTGCGCGGCCCCGGGCAAGGTGGCCTCGAAGCCCCATACCCAGGAGCCAGCATCCAGACGCAAGGACATGGACACGGTTGGCACGCTGACGTTGTCCGAGACGCGCTTCAAGGTGCAATGATTGATCATGAGATAGACCCTCTGGATGGCAACGACCACCGTGCCGCCCACGGGAGGCGGCAATGGCGAGTAGCCGTCGCACTGGAAGAACAACAGCCCGTCACTGGCAACGGGTGAAGCGAACACCAGATGCGGACTGCGCGAATAACACGCCTCGGGTGGTTTGAGCGGAGGAATGACCACCCGGGACAGTCCTGGCGGGGGCACGCGCGCCTCCTGGTACCGACCACCCCAGCCCCATCGCTCGGGCTGCGCACTTTGGTAATCGCTCGCCAGACCTCGCGCGAGCGCCACCGCCACTTGCCAGATGCCACGCCGACTCGCACGCACCGAACGATCGCCATCCTGTTGCAGGCACAAAATGCCCACAGGCACACCTTCGGCATCCTGATGGGGTGACTTCAGGTCTCGCCATAAGGGGCTGGCATCTTGCTGCCGGAGCGGACTTTCCCAAGGCAGAGACATCGCGGACTGGTGCAGCTGCAGCCAGCGCGAGGCACTGGGCTGCAAACGCTGCGGTAGTCGGTGCTCGATGCCCTGGCGCGCCTGCCGAGCAACTTGCCAATCGCTGTGCCAGCCGGCCAGCGATTTGCGCGCGTCTTGCTGACCGTGCCGAACGCCACGTTCCGATGGGCTGGCCAGTCGCCAGTGATCGCGGCTGTGCGCCACCGTGGGTCGAGCGGTCAAGGAGACATAGCGCAGCGTCGTGTGCATCGACGCCAGCGTCGGAAGCACCCCACTCAAGGCAAAGGGGAAACGTGGTGCAATCTCCACGTGCGGCACCCCAGCCCCCGGCGGTGCAATGCCCATCGGCGTGGCCGCGAACTCGGCCCAGTTCTCCACCAGAGAGGTGCCAAACCGGGATGAATCCCAGCCTTGACCGTGGGCGAAGCTGTGAAACAGCCAGACGCGTGACGCACCGAAGGTGGTGTCCTGCCAGCCGTCCGGAAAGGCCCGGCTCTCCCAGGCGAAGTAAAACGGCGTGTTGAGTGCCGGTGGCCGGTTGAGGAACGCCTGCACGAAGGCGAAATCGACCGTGGCCCCTTGGGTGTCCGCATCGAACACCTTGGGTCGTGCGACGCGCTCGGGTGGCGCAATCCCTCGGGGCGCCACGGTCGCCGCCAGGTTGCGAACCCCAGCCCAGCCGAACTTGGACGCGTCCCCAACGGAAGCCGTCAGCGGTTGCTTGATGCCCAGATGGAATGCGGCGTTGGCTGCCGGCGGAACACCGTAGGGCCGATCGAAGTTGAAATCGATACTGCCCGTTGCACCGACGCGGGGCTTGCCAGTCATCCTGGACGACTGCCACCCTGCAGCAAAAAGCTGTGGTGGTTTCTTGATCCGTTCGATGCTGCCGAAACGACTGCTGTCGCCCACCGTGGCCGCCGTAACGACCATGGTGCCACCGAAGTAGAACGCGGTGTTTTGCCCCGTCAGGGGGGCATAGGCTGCCGCGAAGGCGAAGTCTCGACTTGCCCCACTGTTGGCAACCGACGGCCAGATGCGCACGGCACGTGGCACCACCCCGCTGTCCATGCCTTGGGGGGCCACGGTGCGTGCCGCATTGGCCACGCCAGCCACCCCAAACTTCGCGCCTTCTCCGGCTGACACACCCGCGGCCAGGGTATCGCCACTGAAATGAAAGGCGACATTGGCCACGGCGGGGGCCGCATAGGTCTGGTCAAAGGCAAACCAAACCGCTGCCCCGTTCTGATCCGGGTAATAGATCGAGTGCGTCAGGGCGATCCGACTGGAGGACCACCCCAGCGGGGCGACCGTCCAGGCGGCATTCTCGATGCGCGGAAATCCAAACTTGTGTTGATCGCCCAGGCCAACGCCGGCGACCGGTAATGCGCCCGCCATGGCTTGCTCCTCTTGCAGCTCAGGTTAGTGCTTTATGTTTCCCACCCATCATGTGTTGCGTGCATCAAAGTGCGCTTGCACGCGCGCTGGTGGCAGCACGTAGTTGTAGGCGGCGAACTCCCCGATCTGGCCTTGGAAACGTTCCGAGATGGTCGGCGCGGTGGCTGATGCGTTGGCGCCGATGCACAGCCACGTGGCCGTGCGGTAGGTGTCGGGAAACACTGTCGCGGTCTGCTCGTTGGCCTGCACCCCGTTGATGTACAGGCGGGTCTTCTTTTCAACCCAGGGGTCGTAGGTGACCGCCAGGTGGTAGGCCGACCCGGCCACCAGATTGGGATGGACGAAGAACACCGTCGTGGTCGTGCCGGTCACATCGACGATCGACAATTGCAGATTGCCGGCGACCAGGGACAGGTACATCGGCGGGTTGCCGTTATAGATGCGCAGCAGCCAGATCCGGGTGGTCCCCGTCACCGAAGACGGCCGCACGAAACACTCGACCGTGAAGGTCGAGGCCAGCGTGCTGAAGTTGTTGATCAGCAGCGAACCATTGCTGGTAGTGATGGCGCTTGAGCCGGTCACGAAGCCGGGAGCGTTGAACACCGGATTGCCTTCGTACCAGGCAAAGTAATCCTGCTGACCCAGCGCATTGATCGGACGCTGGCTCTGCAGCTCGTTCATCCGAAAGTAATAGACCGGGTTGTCCGCTTCAACCTCGGCCATGTACCCCGCGTATTTGGGCGGGACGACATGCGTCTCCCAGTTGAAGTACGAGTCGTAGAAGCTCGCTACCTCGGCATCCGTGAAAGTGCGGTAGTACATCGCAGCCAAGCCGAACCCACCACCATGCGCAGCAGGTACCGCGCCCCAACCGGAGCCGTGGCCATGGGGCGGTGTACCGTAACCGCCAATGGCCAGCGCATCGAAGCGGCGGGCTGCGCCGTTGGGTTGGTTGGTGGTGGCAAGGTAGTCCCAGTTCTCGTTGGTCGGGTTGTTCGAGCGCAGCCAGCTCCACAAGCGCCCACCGCCCGTGATGGCAGTGGTCTGCACCAGCACACCATTGACGTAGAGTTTCACGCTGGCGTCCTGCTCGTAGGTCACCATGACGTGGTAGATCTCGCCTGCAATGACGGGCGCGGTGGCACGCACGATGGAAAGGTTGCGGGTGCTCAGGGCTAGACGCACGTTCATCACCGCCGAGGTCACCTCCAGGGTGGGTCCGGCGGTCATACCGTAGTAGCCCCAGTAGTCGTCGTACCCGTAGTACGCGTGGTCGTCCGAGTCCCGTCGACCACCCCACATGAAGATCAACGCGGTTTCACTCGGCGCCGGCGCCTTGAAGATGTATTCCCAGGTGAGGTTCGTGTAGTTTTCCGGGGGGCTGGCTTGATTGCGACCATTGATGGCGCCTTGGCCTGCACGGATGAACAGGCCGTTGGTGTTGGCCGTCGGGGAGAGATGCCGGCCCGACTTCAGGAAGCGGATCGCGCCGCCGACTCGCGTGTCCGGGTAGAAGTCGAACCCCCAGAACTGCTCGGTGGTCTGCAGCATGTTTTCTGCATGGCCGAGGATGTTGGAGCGGAAGTAGCGGTAAGTCGCGCCGTTGAGGTAGTCAGCGAAACTCACCAGCATGCCAAGCGACGACTCCCGGCAACGCCTCGCCCAGAAGGCCGACTGCGGAGCCAGGTTGCCCTTGGTATTGATGGGCTGAATTCGGTCCCATACCAGGGCGTTTTTGTACGGTGGGCCGCTGGGGTCATAGGACATGACCAGGAAATCGCGGTTCTCATTGAGCCCATTGAAGGCGTAACCGCCGTTCTGGTCGGTCGTGGTGTAGCCCACCTTGTAAAAGGTATCGCGCTCAAACAGCACGACCGGGCGGTCAGCCTGGGCCACGCCGTCTTCCGAGACGATGCCGTAGATGCCCCCCGAGCCTCCGATATTGATGCGCGACGGAATCGGATAGGTGGTCGATTTGGTGGTGGCGCTGAACTTGTAGTCGCCATTGGCCGCGAGCACCGGGCGGTAGACCATGGCCTGGCGGTTCCAGGTCACGTTGTCCGGGGAGGAATCGATGCAGAAGTCGACCGAGTTGGCCGGCACTACGGAATTGCTGTTGAGCGCTGTCTCAGACAGGTTGGCCAGCAGGTAGTCCCAGAGCACCGGGTCGGTGTAGGTGAACTGCACGAAGCGCCAGGACGTGGTCGTCTGGTAATCGGGGTAGTTCACGCCGCAGTAGGTGGCCGTGGCGGTATCAGTGTCGATCAGGTTGGCCAAGGGGAAGGAGGTCCCGTTCATCAGGCCCGCCGAGATCGACAGGGTCACCCCGCTGATCAGCGGATTGCCGTTGGCGTCATGCGGCTTCAAGGTACGGAAGATCAACTGTCCGTAGTTGTAGGTGTTCACGCTGCGGAAATAGAGTCGCCAGAAGCGGACCGGAGTCGTCATGGTCAGCGCCCCTCACAGACGGAAGATCTTGTTGATGCCGTTGTCCCAGGTGACGATGATGTCGCCACCGTTGGGCGTGATCGGCAGGCCGGTGGCCGTGTCGATGTAGGCGATCAAGGGCGATGCCGCCTCATCGGGCGTGAGGCCATCGGTGCCCAGCACCTCGCGGTAAATCACCAGGGCCTCGATCGAGGGGCCATTGACCGCCGCGAAAGTCACGTCCTGCGCATCGGCGGCACCGTTGGTGCTGGTCTTGTTGGTCAGCGTGGTGGGCGCGGTGATGCGGGCGGCCACCGGGATGCTGGCGAAGAACTCGTGGGTGGAGGCAAAGGTGTAGACGCCGGTATCGACCATGACCACCTTGATGTCGTCGGTGAGCCAGTTCAGTTGTGCTTCGAGAAAGCGCTGCCGGCCCTTGTCGTAAAGGCTGTTTGCCATGAATGGCTCCTGAAAGTGGAATAGAAATGAAACTTGTGCCCTGTCGCAGGTCGCGACCGGATCTGGCTCAGCCGAGAACGGCGTTGGCCATCTGGGCGTAACCGCCCGCGTAGAGCTGGGTCTGCTCAAAGCGGATCTCGCCGTCGCCGGCCAGATCGGAACAATCGAGGTCCATCGCGGTGACGTCCTCGCCATTGACCAACCGCGCCCAGGTCGCCAGGCCCGACGCGGTGATCAAGGCGTTTTCCTGGGCGGTCAGCACCAGCTGCCCACCGACCACGCTGCCGCAGGGCCGGGTGAGGCGAACTTCGACCAGCATCACGCTGCTCGGGGTGTCGGAGGGCGCCCCCGGTCGTACCCCGCCGTAGATGCGTACCCGTGCGGCTTGGGTACCCCGGTCCAGGAAGGCACGGGTGCTTTCCATGCGCGCCAAGTGGTGTTCGGTACTCAAGGTGATCGTCATGCGATCACCTGCGGCTGCAGCCGGTCGGCGATCACCGCCCGGTAGTGATGCTCGTGGTCGTGCGCGACGACCGTGAAGCGTTGATCAGGGTCGAGGTGATCGAAGCGATAGCTGCCGTCAGCAGCGCTCCATGTCTCGGCCACCAGCAGATTCGTCTGGGCGCTGAAGAGTTGGACCCGACGCACCAGCGCTCGGTTGGGCGTGCTGGCCTGAGCAGCCTTCTCCTTGACGGAACCGGTGATGAGTCCGGCACCACCAAAGTGGATGTTGCGCCGAAACTTGGGCAAGGCATGCCAGCAGGCATCAAACCCACCGACGCGGTCCCACAGCACCGAGTTCGGGCTGTGCCAATGGGGCAGCGCCGCGCAACGAGCACCCGGTGCCGTGTTGAGCAGCAAGGTGCGTTCATGCGGCGGGTTCGTGAACTCTTCGCTGGCCACCAGATCACCGATGATCCAGTCCTGGACCTCCGCAACGCTGGCCTTGCCCCACTGGATGTACATCGTCGCGCCGCGCGAGACGCCATTGACGAAGTGGTCGACTGAATCGCCAGAACGGCTGAACTGAAACGGGTTGGCGCCCGGAAGGTTGTGCTCGGCCAGATAGGGCACGATGGTGACTGTCAGCTGCGTCTCGCCTGTCGTTGGCCACGAATCCTGGAAGCTGTTCGTGCTCCAGACGGTCTTGAGCTCGTAGGTTTCACCGGCCAGCTCATAGGGCCGCGTGACCATCCCGGTCGCGTTACTGCCGTCGTAGCCGGTGTTGCACCAGAAGCGAAAGTTGAGCGGCGTGAGTGGTTCGTGCCCCAGTTCGATTTCGCACACCCAGATCCCCGCCACGGCCCAGCCGGAGTAGACGCCGATGTCCACCGCATCCGAGCCCAGCGCCTTGGTGATATCGATCGAGCCGTCCGGGGTGGTGTAGGTGTTGCCCGCGATACGCACCCAGCCCGTCGAATTGCTGACCTGGGCGCCCGAGGTGCCGTCGAAAGTGTCCGATCCACCATCACCCCAGGGGTTGCCGTCCTTGGACACGCCATAGTTGTTGAAGAAAGGCACGGTGTTGCCCGTGCCCAGTCTGGGCAGCAATAAGCGGCTCATAAATCACCGCCATGGCCCGGTAATGTCGAACGCCACCTGCGCCCCTTCAGACTCCGAGCTGTACTGGGTGCGGACCAGCAGAAAGCGTCGACCGGACTGGCCCACGACGTTGTCGATGATGGTCTGGTCGGTATAGGGCCGGTCCTGGTGCATCCAGTACATGCCCGGCATCATTCCGCGCAGGTGTCCGTCCTCCTGCCGCACATAGGTCGGCATCAGCCACAGGCTGTAGTCGGCTCCGTTGGGAAACGGCAGATTGCCGCGCCCGCACACCTGCTGACCGTTGTTGGTATTGAGCGATGTCACGCCCCAACGCACGTAGTTGCCGACCTGCGTGTGGTTGCGCAGGATGACCTTGCCCCCGACGTCCAGCGAGTGGGTCAGCCCATAGCCGTTGTACTGACCGGGGTAACTTGAATACTGGTTGTTGATGCTCCAGTAGCGGTCATCCGCGCACAGCACGGTGTGGTAGCGGTCACCCGGTTTGAAACTCTCTAGATCGCCGAAGCAATAGAAATTACGTCCGTACCAGTTGTACCCCGCTGCATTGGTCACAAACAGGAAGAACAAGCGATCGTCTCCCACCAGCACCCAGTTGCGGTTGCCGCCGCCCCCGTCACCGTAGTTCTCATAACCCGATTGCTGCGCGTGGTACCACTTGTGCCAGCCCCACTGGTTGGCTTCCCACTGCGTCCAGTTCTGGTTCGGTTTGCTCGGATCGAACGGGGCTTGGGCGCCGACGATGGTCCCAATGTCGGCCATGTCTTCGACGATGCCGACGTTGGCCCACTTGGCCCAGGTCGTACCGTAGGACGCGCCTTTCAGACTGTCGTCGATCAGCAGCAGGTTGCCCGGCGATTGCGGGTGGACGCTGCGATAGGCGCGCTTGTGGGTGGTGGAGAATGCGATCTCCCACCCCAGGGGGGCGACCTTGGCCGACAGACTGGTCGCCGTGGTCGCAGGCGATGCAGGCGTTCCGGTCACCTCATAGCTGAACGTGGTGGCTGTGACACTGAGGATACGGAACTGGCCGTTGTAAGCCGTCTCGTTAGCGCCCTCGATGACCACCACTTGGTCTTTGAGGTAGCTGTGGCCGGTGGTGATCGTGGCGGTGGCCAAGCCATCGGCAAAGCTCAGGCGATCGATCGCCTTGAGGTTGAAGCCATGGATCAGCACCGCATCAAGCATGTTGACCAGATCACCCCAGGCGTTGGACACCTGGGGGGCGCCGGCCATGGCGTTGTTGAAGTATTTGACGCTCAAGTCAGTCATCGTGGTTTCTCATCAAGGGGTGTCCACCCACGCCGTTAAGGCGTGTCCACGTCTCCGCGCAGCAGCAGGGTGAAGGCGTCATCGGGAACGGTTTCCGGGCCCTGTTGGACCGTGCGCACCACCCAGACGGGAAACTGCGCACCGATGGTGTTGAAGCGCAGCACGTTGCCGGTCGCCCAGCCATTGCCCCACCCCAGCGCTGGCAGGAAGAAATACGGCACGCCGGTTGACGGGTTGTTCGGGGCGCAGTCGGTGCTGGTGTTGCCCGAGGCGATCACGCCCACGTTTTCACCGATCACCTCGAAGGCCGTGCTGTTGGTGAAGCGCACGATCCAGCGCTCGGTCAGCGCACCTCGGTTGGTGACACGGATCGGGTACTGGGTGTTGTTGAAGGTGGCCGTGGCCGATCCACCCGACAGGCTGTCAGACCACGCCCCACTCCACGATGCTTGGTCGAACACCAGGCTGACGCGGGCGAATAGATCGCCGGCCATCAAGGCACTGGCCACGAAACTGCCGGAACGGGGATCGCCCGGCGTGGCGAGCGGATAGTCATGGGTCAGTGCGCGCGTAAAACTGATCTCGCCGTTGATCTGCGCATCTCGGACCACCGCCATGTCCTCGATGCGGTGCTCGATGGTGACCGGCTGGCTGTAGCCACTGACGTTGCTGAAGGTCACCGTCCCGGCTTCGAGGTCGGCTGTGTAGCCGGTCGGAATCACCACGCCATCGTTGCCCACGATCCGGACCCGGGACAGACGGACCCGACCGCAGTCGATGGTCTGACCGTTGATGACCGAGGTCGTGATGCGTCCTGTGTGGCCGACCACCGCAAACCCACCGGGGCGGAAGATCGGTACGCGCCCATCGCTAGGCAGGCGTACCGGGTCGATGCCCAGCAGATCGGCGTCCAACGGCAAATAGCTGTAGGCCACCGCGCTGTAGCGCACACTGGAAGCTGCTACGGGTTCCGGCTTGAAGATCTTGCCGTCGGCACTGACGTTGTTGGCATCGAACCACGGCTCTGCTTCATTGCCGGCCGCCGTGACCAGGCTCCCGAAACGAACCCGCACCAGCCCGGTTTCGTAGTCCACGCTACCGCCGACACCGGAGGCGTCGATCTTGCCGTCGATCCCAGCGCTGACACTTTGCGTGCCACCGATGGCGCGGGCAAACTGGATCGACAGCGACCCTGGACGCAAGGGAGCGGCCCCGGTACGGAACACGAACTCGCTGGAGATGTTCTCGCCCACCGTGGTCACGCAACTGGTCCGGGTGATGGCGTTGTTCGTTCCTGCCGTCCAGGAGGTCAGCGCAACATCGCCCGACAGATAGTTGATCGTGCCGCGCGTAACCCATCCGCCGGTGGTGAACTCTCGCAGGGTGCCCTGGCCGTTGTCACCCCAGGGCTGCGCACCTGCAGCGGTGAGCAGAACTGTGCCCGTCACCACCTGGGCATTGACACCCGGCACCAGCTTGAAGGCTGGCAGAAACGTGAATGTTTCCGAGTGGTTGCTGGTCGAGCCCGCGCTGTTGTAGCGCAGCTTCACATAGCCGGATTCGTCGTTCGGGTACATCGATGGCGCGTCGATGTATTGAATGCCCGCGTAGTTCAACCTGAACATCAACCCAGCGCTACCCCAGCCCAGACGCTGCGAGGTGTAAGCCGGTCGAGGAATCTTGATCGTGACATCGGGTTGGAACACCACCGCGCCGGTCGCGTAGTCCACCGATCCGACCACCGAACCATTGAGCAGCACTCGGCCAGCGCCATCGTCTCGGGCAATTTGCGTCGGATCGACGCCATTCCACAGGCCGATCCCCATTTCCTGAATCTGCTTTTGCGTGTAAACGCCCAGCCCAGTCGTATCCGTCAGCGTGTTCCATTCGACCTCGAGCGATCCGGGTTCGATGGCCCCCAGGGTCGCGGTGACCGGCAGCGTCCCCGCGCCATTACGGGAGGGGTGAGAGAACGTGTCTTCCTGCTTGGGGCCTGCAACGTAAGTGACGGTGAGCTGTGTGCCGACCGACGGCAGCACGTTGGGCGCGAAGTCCACACGGTTCTGCGCGACGCTCAAGTTGCCAGTGGCAGCCCCGGAAAGCGCGCCCGAGGTGGCCGCCGTTGCCGTCTTGGTGCCGCCGTACTCCCAAGACACCGTGAGCGATCCGGGTTGCACCGACGTCCCCGCAGGCGGGTTCAATACAAGGCTCTGGGCTGCCTTCAGTGTGGTGGACGGTTGCTGCGTCTCCTGCGTCGGCACGTTCCAGGTCAGCACGAGCGAACTGCCGACGTCGGGCAATGCGCCCAAGGTGACGACGAACGCGCCGGTATTCCGGTTGAAGGTGCCCGCGCCGTAGCTGGCATCCAGGCCCTTGAGGGAGCCGTTTCCGGCATCGGACAACACGTACCAGCGGCCCTGGGCCATGTAGCTGATCGTTAGCGTGCCGGGCTGCGGCACCGGATTGACTGTGCCCACGTAGGACTGGCTGCGGGATTCGGGCGTGACCGGGATTTCCGAGCTTTGCGGCGCACGCAGAATCTGCGCTGCGGGCGTGTAGGTAATGGATTTCGCGTTCGACATCGACCCCGAATTCAGGGTCAGGATGCCGTTGGCGTAGTCGATGGTACCCATCGTGCCGCTCGCGGTCTTGAGTAGACCGGCGTCGTCGAAGATCGTGATGCCGTCCGTGCCAATGGTCAGTGACCCGGGCAAGCAACCGCCAGGCAAGTTGAACTTGGTGCTCGCCGTCCACGCGTGGCTGGCCGTATAGCTGACCGGCACAGCACCGGGCACAGGCAACCCTGCGGCCGCATACGGCGGAACGAAGGAAATCGGCGTCTCAGTCTGAGCGCTGGGCACCAACTGCGTATAAATCGAGGTGCCCTTGATCGTGAAATCGCCAAGAGCTGCTGCCTGGGTCAGCGGAACCACGCCGACGTAGGTTCCAGCGTCGGCTACGACCGTATCCCGCACCTTGGTGCTGGTCGTGGTGCGTGTGAACGTCCTCGTCGCGGGCGAGCCTGTGAAGTCGTAACGCAGGGCATCGCTGATATCGACGGTGACGACGCTGGCTTTGTAGTCCTGGTCGTTGTTGTAGGTGAAGGTGCGCTCGACCACCGAGACAGAGGTGGCCCGGATGTACTGCTCTTTCTGCGTGCCCAGCCCCTCGTTTTCGATCAAGACCAAGGTCTGGCCGACATTGGGAACGGTGTCGGTCGTGCGCTGAAAAAGCTGGATCACCCGCTGACCGGCGATGTGGTTTTCGAACAGGTAGCCCGCCCATTCCGGGCCCTTGTTGAGGTAGGCCTCGATGCGGACTTGCGCCTGCTCGCGAGTGTCGAAGGTCCGTTCGGTAGAGAACAGCGTGACGCTGACCCTGGGATCGGCAGGCGGCTCGGCCACGATGACGTTGGCCCCGAAATAGGTATCGGTATCGTCGGTCTGCACCGAGACGAAGGACTTGCGCAAATTGACCCGACCACCGGCACGATCCACCTCGGAAATGTCGGGAAAGATCGCGTTCGATACCCCATCGGCTATTGGCAGCCCAGTGGGCGCACCACCGCCCTCAGGCACATCCGCCATCACGGCAGATTTCAGCAGTTTCACGTCGCCGGCTTGGATCGGCATGTCAGAGCTCCAGGAATCGAAGGGTCAATCGGTAAAAATCAGCGTCAGACCGGGCAGGAAAACCGAGCACCGGCTCGGCCTCGATCGCGGTCTCCGCGTGCCGAAAGGCCACCGTGTAAGTGCGGCCATCGGCCAGGGTCAGTTGGAAGCGGCCCGTGGCAACGGTGGGCGCCACCGCAGCCCAAAGTCGCAGTTGCTCTACCGTTGCGCGCGTAACCCAGGCCATGTCGGGTGCGCCCACCAAAGTGATGGGACGTCCTGCCAGTCGCATGGCCGACTGGATAAGTAGCGCCCCGGTGATCAGGTAAGCGCTGGTCGCAACGGTCGGCGACCAGCTGTGTTCGTCGCTCCACAACAAATCGTCAGGCAGCACCAAGGCCACCTCATCAGCGAGGTTCTTCAGTTGCATGGGAATCAACTCACACCGCCCGGGTACGGGCAGCGTCTAGAAGTTGCAGGAGACGCGACTCGTCGCGTGCATCGATAGAGGCCTGGACCTTGCGGTCACCAGAGGACAGCTCTACACGTACCGTGCGCGTCGGGCCACCGTCACCCGCCAGGACCGGGCGAGCCAGCGCCGAGCCTATGGGTTGCACCAGCCCGCCAGCAGCGAACCCTTGGACACCGGCCATCACGCGCCCAGCCAAGGCCTGCGCCGGAGCAGACAGGTTGTTGATCGCCTCGAAAAAACCCGCACCGTAACGGGCAACAGCGTCCCGGTTCACGACAAACTCACCCGGGGTCAGCATCGCCGGGACGGTGTCGGACTTCGAGAGTCCGCCGCGCCGGTAGTACTCGCCCTGGTTCTGTTCCATGTAGTCGATCAGCTCGCGTTCCAGGTCTTTGCCCCAGAGCAGCGGCTGGGCCATCGCCTGTCGCCACGTTTGCTTGATCCGTTCCAGGTTCTGGCGCTCGTTGCCAGTGAGCTGTTTGCGTCCGATGAACTCCTCCAGCGTGCGCCGATCCTGCTGCGCTTGTTTGCCGTAGTTCTCCATCGTCTTGCTGCGCATGTCCAGGCTGACCGATGCGCCGTAGTTCCACTGCAGCCAGTTGGTGTACTCGTTCATTCCCTGCAGACCCAGATCGATCATCTTCAGGGCTTCGAAAGCGTCACGGTTCTTCTTTGGAGTTGTGGGTGTGCTGTCACCACTTTTGTCAGCTCCACTACTGGAAGGGCGTTTTGCGCCACCCTGCATTACCGCGCCGCCCGTGGCGAACCGGGCCACCCCGTTGGCCAGCCGCGAGAGCGCACCGATCCCATATTTCTGCACCGCTGCCTTGCGAATCACGAAGGCACCGGCATCCAGGGTGCGCGGTACCGTGTCGTGATGGCCAGAGCCGGGCACCGAACCGCCTCCCATCCGGGGAAAAGCAGGTACCACCGCGCCGCCGTCAGCAAAGTGCCTGACACCGCCACTCGCGCCACCACCAACCAGGCCGCCGGTGGCATTGACCTCGACCCGCTGCACGTAGATGGTGTGCGTGCTCGACGTATTGGCCCCATTCAGACTCATCACCTCAGCTCTGGCTGCGTCGGCATTGGTGCTGACCTGATGCCGAGACTCAGTCTGGATGCGGCCCAGCGCCTGGATCATCCCCTCGACGTTGGTGATCGCGGCCTGCGCTTTCTCCGTGGCGACCTTGAGCTCAACCTGCGAGTTTTGCTCGGCGTAGGTCTTGAGCTTGTCGAGCGCTTCCTTTGCCTTGCTGACGTCCGCATCGACCGGAAGCGTCTTGCCCTCTTTGAGCAGCTGCTCGTACTCTTGCAGCTTCTTTTCCGCTTCCTGCAGATCGGCCTGGATTTTGAGGAGGAATTCCTTCTCGGCCAACGCCTTGTCCAGGTCGGCAATCGCCTGATCGAAGCGCGTTTTATCGGCATCAATCGTGACCTTCAGCCCATCCTTGAGCTTGGTCGTGATCTGGTCGATCTGGGTTTCGGTCTGCGTCAGGGTCTGCTGGATCTGCTCGCGGGCTGTCAGTGCCGACTGGGCGGCTTTCTGGTGCGCCGCGCTTTCCGCATCCAGCGTCTTGTTGAGCAACTCCTCGGAGGTACGGATCGCCCCAATCGCCCCAGCCACCTCGTTCTTGCTCTGCACAGCCGCTTGATCGGCGGCTTGGGATTTCTGGGCGATTTCGGCGCGCAGTGCATCGGCCTGACGAATCAACTGGTCGGCGGTGGCGTACTCCTGCTTGCGGTAGGCCTCGCGCGACTGCGCTTCGAGCTGCACGACCTGGGTCATGTTTTGCTCGGATTGCTTCTTGGCATCCTCAGCGCGCTTGGCCTCGTTGGTTTGCGAGGTGGCCACCTGCGCGGCCAGGTCCATGGCTTTTTGGGCCAGTTGTCGGGCCAGCTCGAGTTCGCCGTTGGCCAGGGCCTCGCGGGCCTTTTCCTGATACTCGGCGATCTGGTACTTGCGATCTTCGTTGGCCTGGAACTCGGTCATGCCCTGACGGGCAATCTCGCGAATGCGCTCCTCTGTCGTCATCGACAACTGGCGCTTCTCGTTCTCAATGCGCTGGACTTCGGCCAAGTGCCGATTGGCTTCGGCGTTCAAGGCATCGATGTGCTGTCGGTACTCCGACAATGCCTGGGTCATGGTCTGGCGCTTGGTGGCCAGGATCTCATTTTCGACGCGGGTGACATTGGCCGACCGCTCGGATTCTGTCTGCCCCTGGCGCTGGGCAGCTTCAGTGCGCGCCCGTCCCTCGTCGTCGATCAGCTTCAGCGTGGTCGTGGTGGCCTGCTGACGCAGCGTGGTTTGCTGCGTCAGCGCATCAGTCAGCAGTTGCGTCGACTTGGTGATCAGCGCAGTTTCCGACTGGGTTTTGAGTTCCAGTGCGGTTTGTTCCTGCTGGTAGCGCGCCTTGACCGCATCGATCTGGCGCTGCAGGTTGGCCTCGACGATGCTGGTCAGCCCCTTGTAGGCATCGGCCATCTTGGCAGTCGCGTCATTGACGACCCCTTGCGCTTTTCCGACCGCCTGTTCGACTTCGCCCAAACGGGATTTCAGCTTCTCCAGTGCGCTGTGGACAGCCTCAACACCACGCCCGACTGCCTCCTGCGTCCCCTGGCGAACGGCTTCCAGCCGTTTGGCAATTTCCTCGGCGGCGGTCGCGGCGGTATTCATCGCACCCTTGGCCGCGTCCGCTCCCTTGGATGCGTCGGCGTACATCTGGCCGAAGATCTGGTTCATCTCAGCAAGCCGCTGCTCGTGGCGCTTGGTAGCCTGCTCGATGGTGTCGGAGGTGAATACCGCTTTGAAGACTTCCCAGCGGTACTGCAACTGCTCGATGCCTTTCATCAGCATCTCGACCATGAAGATGCCTGCCTTGCGGACGACCTCGAATTTCTCGGACAACCACGTTCCGATCTCCCAGCCCACCAGGAAGGCACCCAGCACAGCGAACGCCGTCTTAAGTACGCCCACGCTGGCCACGGCTGCTGACACCGACAGATTCGCCGTCGCCCACGCAGCCGAGGTGGCACTGGCTGCAGCGACGGCTGCCGCGCCGGCGGTCTGCCAGGCTGTGATCAGCGCCGGGATCAGGCGGTAGATCAGTACGGCCAGACCGACTTCAGCGATGCGCTTCAACCACTGCATCACCGTGTCGAGGTTCTGCGCCAGCCACGTCAGGGCCTCGGCCAGCTTCTTGGTGAAGCCGGTCGACTCGTCGAGTTTGCTGACCCACTGCCCGAAGGCATTGCGCAGGCGTTCGAAGGCCTGGCTCACCGTGGCTGGCAGCTGGGCGTATTCACTGGCCAGCTTGTCCTTCTGGCTCATCAAGGCATTGACCACCACATCGGCAGTCAGGCGACCTTCCTCGGCCAGCTTGCGCAGCCGCCCGATCGGCACGTTCAGGCCATCGGCCAGAGCTTGCGCCAGACGGGGGCTGTTCTCGACGACGGAATTGAATTCCTCGCCGCGCAGCACGCCCGACGCCAAGGCCTGACCGAACTGCAGCAGGGACGACTGCGCTTCAGTGGCCGATGCACCAGAGAGGCGCAAAGCCTGCGAGATGCTTTCGGTGATCGTGAGCGCATCCTTTTGCTCGCCGCCCAGCATCCGAACCGCCTGCTGCAGCTTGCCGTACAGCGTGGCGGTTTCCTTGATCGGCACGCCGATGCGCTGGGCAATGTCGAACAGCTCCTTCTGGGCGATGGCGTACTCACGCTGGCCAGCAGTGGCCAGCTTAAGGCGCGCGGACATCATGTTCCATGCGTCGGCGATCTGGACGATCTCCTGAACCTTGCCTGCCGCCCAATTGATCGACAGGAAAGCCAGCAACTGCGTCTTGGCAGTCGCCACCTGATCGCCAAAGGCCGACATTCCTGCCTTGACCTCGGCCATCCCAGCGGCCGCCTTCTCACCAGCGGTCTTAGCGGTGCTTGAGAGCTCGCCGAGACTGCGCTCGGCAGACGCGATTGCGCGCTTGAGCCCCTCGTCGGCCCCTTCGAGTGCGACGAGGACGGAAATTCGGTTCGCCATGACTCAACTCACCGTCCGGATCTGCTTCTCGATAGCCGACGACAGGCGCGGGATGCGGCCCGCGACCAGACGTTCGACATCGAGGCGCTTCTTGAGCACGACCTTGGGCACCAGGACGGCAATCGGAATGTCCGCACCGCGTTTGATGCGCTTGATGCCTTCGGCTTTGCGATAGCGGCGCTTAAAGCCTGCCAGTGGCCGGTCGTGTTCCTTGATGTTTTCGGCCATGAGGACGATGTTCCCCTTTGCGTTCTTGATGAAATAGGCATTGCCGCCACGCATCAGCTCGGCGATCTGCGCCTTGAAGCGTTTCCTGCCGACACGCCCGTTCAGCGGGATCAGCATCCGACCGGCAATCAAGCCCCCACGCTCGTGCATCCCCGACCATGGAATCCGCGAACCCACGTACAGCGCGGGCAGGCGGTTCGGGTCTTTATTCAGCACCTTGGCGGTGAAGCCTTTGAGGAAGGACTTCTTGACCACCGCCATCTGGCCTGCGACGTGGCCGCGCACGTCCTGTTTGAGCTCGGACGCTTCGCTGGCAATGGCCCGCGACACGGCCTTCTTGACCTTGTCTCGGAACTCGCCACCCCAACGGCGCAGTTGCGCCTGCGCTGCTGAACTATTGATGCGGACGGAGATGCGCATGGTCGGTGAGCCTGTCGAGGGTCTGGTCGAGATGGCGGGCATCGCTACGCGTGCCGATGGCGACGAGCGAAAGCAACCGCGCGTCGCGGGCTGCGTCGGTACGCGCCATGGCGGCAACGAAGCCACGCACCTGCGCCAGGGTGTAGTCGAGGATGTCGGGCAGACGGTGGCCGTGCTCGATCAGGTGCTGGACGGTGTCAAACCAGCCGCCATCACGGGTGCCAGCTTCGTTTGCGCGAACAGGCCGTCGAGCTTGGGTATCACCGTCCGCGTAAAAAAATCGGCGTTCACCTCGATTACCTTGGCCGCAAGCAGGATCGCCTGGTCAGCTTCTAGCCCGTCGACCCATGGGCGAGGTTTGCCAACCGCGATGGCGATGGCCGACAGCAAGTCATCTCCGCGCTCGCCAAACAGCGCCAGCCAGTCGATGTCCGAGGCGCTGAGCTGCTGCATCACCGGCGAGATTGCTCGCAGGAAAGCGGGCATCTGCCCTACCTTCAGCGGCTTGATAGCCAGCGGCTCGCCATCGATGACCAGTTCGACCGCCTGCGGAATCAGGGCATCCAGATCACTCATGGCTGTTCCCCTCACAGTTGGACGATGCGGCCGAACTGCCCTAGCACCGCATCAAAAGGTTTGGTGGTATCGGCCAGCAGCGAGCCTTCCAGCTCAAACTTGTTGTACTCGTCCGAGATGAAAGAGATTTCCTTCAGCGGATCGAAGGCCACGCGGTAGAGCTCGACCAGCACCTTGGCGTTGCCCTGCGCGGTGTTGATGCCTTCCAGGCGCAGGTAACGCTCAGGCAGCGCCTGGGTGAAGATGCCGATCTCTGTGGCGATGCCGTAGGCATAGCTGGCCTTGAACGGTGCGGTCAGTCCGGTGGTGTCCAGAAATTGGACGGCACCAAAGTCCAGATCGGCGGTGTAGTGCGTGCCGGCTGTCAGTGTGGCCGGCGTGCCTGCTGAATCCGTGACCACCAGGCTCGACACCTTGGGGTGGGCCAGGAAGTAGCGGTCGCCCGGGGTCGGAGTGGCACCACCAATAGGTTCGGCGGTCACCGTACCCGGCGTGCCGACGACATGGTTGCCGTAAAGGGCCAGGGCGAGGTTTTCTTTGGTGAACTCCTCGATGGTCAGGTTCACCGTGGCCGACTTCTGTTTGACCATGCGGTGGTCCAGCGAACGCTGGCCGGTCTGGCTCTCGTAGTGCTCCAGCACATCGGTTTTGAGAGACAGTTTGAGTTCGGCTACGTTGCCTGGCGAGCGGACTTCGATCGGCAAGCCAGCCGTGTCACGTTTGCCGAGAAAGACGCGGCCTTGGAATGAAGCGTAGGTGCTCATGATTTGGGTTCCTTGCGTTGAACGAGGGAGGTTTCAGCCTCCACTCGGGTCGGTTTCGGTTCGGGCATAGCGATGTCGTTGGCCAACAGCCATTCGGCGATGTCGGCATCAACGTCGAGAACATCGCCTGCAGCATGGGTCTTGCCCGCATGGGTATGCGGGCGGTTCAGAACGAGTCGGGGCATAGGGTCATCCTTGGATGGAGATGTCGTTGGCGAGCGTGCGGTAGGTGATGCGATACCGCGCTGGCAAGGCCACCGCCACGGCGTCGGCGTCATCAACCTCCCATTCGCACTCCTGTTCCCTGACGCCGAGTGCCAAACCACCCACCGTTCCATCCGACAACAATGCGAGATGGGCTGCGGTGAGAAGGCGATCGGCTTCGGTTTCCGGTGTCGTCGGCGCGACGTTTCGTGCCAAGGCGACCAATCGAACCGTCAGTTCGCGGGTGACGCGATCGTTGGCACGTTCGGTGATGGTTTCAGTTTCGGGAAATACCACCAGCGCCGGACATTGCTCCCGGCTAATGGCCACCGTGGGCGAACGGTGCAAGGTGGCTCCCAATGCCTCGACGGACGGCCGCACAGCGGCCATCACCGCCAGCAGAATCCGCTCGCGGATCGAATTGCCGGCCATGGTTCAGATCCTGCTGAGTTTGGCGCGCAACTCCGAGCCATCGCCCACGGCTCGAATCTCACGCACCTGAAACAACTGATCATCGATTTCGACGGTCTCGCGCGCAGCCAACCCCACCAAGACGCTGGCGGGGTAAGACATCACGTACTCTGTGCTGAGCGTCAGCCCGTCGAGCAGGGTTTCGTCGGGAGCAGCGAATCCCACCGCTTGGGCCTGCTCAGGCGAGCCATCGCTGGGCCGCCAGACGCAGGGTTTCAGAAACCCGGCGTGGGCGGCCGCCTCAAAGAGGTTTTCGATGAGCGCCATGATCAAGCCATCGTCAGCTTGACCAGAACGCCCGGTCGATGGCACATCGGCAGCGGGTTGGACTGGGTATGGAGATCGGTGCCCCGGTCGAACTTGCGCGGCTCCTGCTTGGCGTACAGCGGCTGGCCCAGCGTGTTGGCCGTCTCGTTGAAGTCGGCCGGCGCGAAGTAGGTGCCGAAAGTGTCGATGGTGCCCAGCGGAAATGCGTGGGCCTCACCGGCAGCGATGAAGCGGCGGCTGGTGCCACTGGCATCGGTGGCCTGACCGCGATATTCCTCGAAGGTGATGCCGCCGAAGGTGAAGCCAGCGCGCATGTCGTTGATCAGCACAACACCCTGCTGCCAGTTGGTGAAGGCTTGTTCGACCTTGGCATGGCCCGTGAGCGCATCGAAGAATTCGGGGGAACACAGCACATGGATGCCGGTCATGTACTCGCCCTTGAGGTTGTCCTCCAGGTGGCGCAGTACCTCGGCACACTTTTTCTTGACCTGGGTATTGGCGTTGCCCAGTTCGAAATTCACCGTCGCCGGCGTGATCTCAAACTCGTCGTAGAGGTCGTAAATCACTGAGCCATCCGCGTCCAGGATCACCCCTTTGAGCGCCCCCATGCGCAGGTGCTCCAGGGTGATCGCGTGCTTGTTGCGCATGGTCTCCAGATGGCGTGCCATGACGCCGGCTAGAGATTCCATCTCGGTTTCAGAGCCGAAGGCGCGCAGCCCCTGGACTTCCTCGGGCAACACCACGTCGTCGTGCGGGATGTGAGGAATCACAAAGGAGCGAACCTTGCGCTTGGCACGCGTACCGACCGTGCCGGGGGACCCAGGCGGCATGGACGGCAGCAGGTTGAGCACACCGTTCTGCTCTTCAACCACGATTTGGCGGGTACGCACGGGTTTCGCAGGAAAGAGCTTGAGCTCCTCCATGCGGCCGTAGCGATTGGGAATGAGATTGATGGCCGCCGTCATGGAGGCCATCGAGAACGCAGGGTTGTGGAAAGGGTTTTGCATGATGGATCTCCCTGGCTTTAAGCGCCGGTACGCACCAGGACACCCAGTGCTTTGAGTTGGAGGATGGCGGCTTGCTGCTCTTCTGCAGCGATGCCAGCGGGCCACTGGAGCGCGTGATCGGCAACGATGGCGTGACGCGCGACCATCAGGCCGTCGTTTCGATCGGCCAGGTGGGCATCAGCGTCTTGCATCAAGACGCCTGCGGCGTACTGGCTGCCGTCGGTGGCAGACGGGTCGATCTGCTTGACCTTCCCCGTTGCGGTCACCATGCCGAGGACGGTTCCCAGGGGCAGTGTTTGGCCGGCGGCGACGGTCACGCGATCACGTGAGTACAGATTGGGCGCCTCGTACTTGAGGAGATCGCCAAGGTTGAGAGGTTCTTGCAATGCGGGCATTTCAGGCTCCATTCAGATTCATTGAGATCCGAGGCGGCTCTTCACGGCCTGGACCAGGGGGTTGTGGGGTGATGTCGGATTGCCTGCGCTGGCGGCAGCCACGGCGGCTTGCGGGTCGATGCGACTGACGATCTCGGGCGAAGCGTCGGCCTGCGCCGCGAGCAATTGGTTGCGCACTTGAGCCGGGGCGGTTTGCGCTTCAAGGAAGCCCGCAATCAGGTCGGTTCGCCCGGCCAGCGTGCAGGTCTGGGCGATTTCCACGGCATCAGCCACGGTCATTGCGGTGGTGGCGGCCGGTTGAGAAGAACTGACAACAGGATCAGTAACAAGCCGATCAGGAGCAGCGGGGTCGGTTCGATCATTCATAAAAGACTCCATCTGGAGGTTGCGGGAAGAGCCCGAGTGGCTTGCCGCCAAATTCGGGAGTGAGGAAACAGATTCGAGGAGTTGCCCCAAGGCGTCGTCGAAGGTGCCGATGGCATCCGCCAGCCCAATCGCCACGGCGGCTTGCCCGAAGAAAAGACCGGCCTCGGTGTCGCGCACCGTGGATGGGTCGATGCCCCGATTGCGGGCCACCGTTTCGACGAACAGGCCGTAGATGCGATTGACCTCGGCCTTGAGGAAGGCGTGGGCTTCGCTGGAAATCGGCTCGTGCGGGTTGAGATCGTTCTTGCGATCACCAGCAAACACGGCGGTGTAGCGAACGCCGTCCTGCACATCCTTCTCGGACTGGTCGACGTGCATGGCGATGACGCCAATCGAGCCAACACCGCCAGTGCGCGAGACGAAGACCTTGCTGGCAGCAGATGCCAGTGCGTAGGCCGCCGAGAAGGCCATGTCGTTGGCCACGGCCCAGACGGGCTTGATCTGGCTTGCTGCACGAATGCGGTCGGCCAGATCGAACACGCCACCGGACTCGCCACCCGGCGAATCGATGTCGAGCAGGATGGCCGCAACCTCTGGACTGGCCAGTGCCGCATCCAATTGAGCGGCAAGGCCGGCATAGCTGGTCAGGCCGGACTCGGCTTCCAGTCCTACGGTACGGCGCACCAAGGTGCCGTGAATCGGAATGACTGCGATCTTGGGTGTTTGAGCCAGCGAATCACGGGCTGGCGGAGAGAACCCGGCGGGTGCAGCGAGTTCGGCCAATCCGACCCTGGGCCCGAGTACAGCCAGGATCACGTCAAGTTTTGGGCGATGGATCGCCAGTGGCACACCGAATAGGCGTGCCGCCAAATGGGGTAGCAATGTCATGGGTGTCCTTCAGACAGGAGGTGCGCTTATCACTGGATCAATCGGCGCAGCGTTTTTGTTCGGCTCTGCACTGCCGCCATCCTTGGATGTGCGACGTGGGTCGGAATCGAAGATCAGTCCCAGGTCGTCGGCACGCTGGTTGTCGGCCGCTATCTCGCGGTCTACGTCTTCGGCGTCATAGCCAAACGCCGAGATGGCTTCCGAGCGGCTCATCAAGCCCGCACGGATGGCGAGCAACATGGCCTTGAACTCTTTTTCTGGGTCGACCCACTGCCAGCCCTGCGGAATCCACTTGACCTGCAGGTACTGGCGTCGCTTGGCCGCCCCACCTCGGGCAAATCCAGGTGCTTCGATGGCGCCGGCTAGCACCGCCTGCTTGAGCCAGGCAGCCCAGACCGGACGGCACAACTGGTGCACCAGAACGCTGTGCTGGACCATCTCGCAACGGCGCCGGAACTCGAGCAGACCGGCCCGGATGCTGGAGTAGTTCACCCCAGTCAAATCCCCGGTGAGTTGCTCATAGGTCACGCCGATCGCAGCCGCGACCGCCCGGAACTGGTTGCGCAGGAACTCGGAGTACGACCCACCCACATCGGCGGGGTCGGAGAACTTGATGTCCTCCCCAGGCTCCAGGATCTGCAGCGTGCCCGGCTCCAAACCGGCCAAGGCGATCCCGTTGGCGTCGGCCGCGCCTTCGCCCATCAGGTTGTCCTCGGGGTTCTGGCGCGTGACGAACCCGGCGAACATGGCTGCGGTTTTTTTGCGGACCAGTTCTGCGTCGTCGTACTGGTCGAGTTCGTTGAGTTTGACCAGGGCGCGCGACAGCCAAGGTTCCCCCCGGATCTGGCCTGGGCGCAGTACGCGGTAGAGATGGATGATCTCTTTGGCATCGATGCGCACGGTGTCCTGTCCCCCCTGGCCCGACATCGGCGCCAGCCGCCCGTCTTCAGGGTGGGATTTGTAGAGGTGATAGGCGACGCGCCGCCCCAGACTGTCGAACTCGATACCGGAACGCACCACGTTGCCAGACGGCAATTCAGTGTTGAGATTGATCGGCAGGTGCTCTGCCTCGAGCAATTGCAGTTGCAGCGGCACAACCAGACCATCCTCTGACCGGCGGGGACGCAAACGAATAAAGCATTCGCCCCCTTCGAGCATGGCCCGACATGCCAGCGCTTGCAGACCGTAGAAGTCGGTCTGACCGGCGGCATCGGCCTCTGCGGTCCAGTCCCGCCACAGTGCCTGCACTTCGGTTTTGAAGCGCTCGTCGCTGGCCAGACTCTGTGGCTTGATGCCAGTGCCGACCGCATTGGCGACAAATGCCTCGATTCCCGACTGTGCCCAGGCATTGCGCCGCACCAGGTCGCGGCTCTTGATACGCAGGTCGTTGCTGGTGGCCAGTAGCGCGGCCACAGCCCCGGGGTTGCCGGGCATCCAGGCCAGCGAGCGGCGACCACGACCCGCTGCATCGTGGATCGGCGGCTGGCCAAACAGGGTTCGGAGTTTGGAATACCAAGCCATCAGAACCCCTTGGCCGTAGTGACCCGAATTTGGCGAGGGGCACCCGGCCACAGGCCGGTTTCAGCGGCTTGCTGTGCCAGCCCGCGTTTGACCTCGCGGATCGCCACGGTCAGTTCCTCGATGGAGCGGTACTCGACCGTCTTGTCGCCGAAACTCACCCGTCGCTCGCCCTTGGCCAAGGCAGTTTCAAGCGCGTGGAGTTGGGATTCTGTGTAGGCCATCAGCGGTACACCACGAGGTTGATTTCAGAAGAATCGTCAAACGATGCTGACGAGGTGCCACAGGCGATGTCGACGAACTGCTCTGTCTTGAGATCCGAGGTCGATCGCACGATGGCCGAACGTTGATTGCCGCTGTTGGAGCTGCTGCGTGCCAAAGCAGTCCAGCAGTAGTTCGCATCAGGCAGCGTCACCGCGAAATGCACCCGGTAGCGACCCACAGCGGTGCGCACGACGCTGGCGACGTTGTAGGAACTCGCGATCACCACTTGCCCGCCGACGTAGCCAAAGCTGACCCAGGCCCGGGCAACCCCAGGGTGACTGGCGTCGATCTTGGTTTTGACTTCAAAACCGATGCGACTGGCCAGAGCAGCGATGGCAGAGACCAGGCTCATCAGACCAAGGCTCCGTCAAAGATGGCGACGAAGTCGGTGTCGGTGTTGCCGACATCGGCGCTGGCGACCGCTCCGATGTTGGTTCGGGCTTGCAGTTGCTCGGCCACGGTCAAGGTCTGGGCCGCATCAAAACGCACGCGCAGATTGACCGCGCTCAGGATGGCGTCCAGGCCCGTGGTGCCGTTCTGCAGCAACTGCTGGATTTCCACCAATGTGTCGTAGGCCGCGTCTGCCCCACCCAGAATGTCGGCCTTCAACGCATCAAGCAGCGCGACGATCTTGTTCGACGAGTAGGTGGTGGTGGTCGCTACTTGGGCGTCATCGATGGCGGTGGCGGTGAGCACGGCCGCCTTGAGTTCGTTGATCGCAGCCACCAGGCTGGACTTGTCGACCGTCGACAGGCTGGCCAGGTTGCCGGCAGTGGCGCGGACGTCGTTGAACTCCTGGGCGACCCGGATGACCAGGCTCTCAATACGGGTGGCAAGACTCATGAAAACTCCTCAATGTCAGGACAGCCAGCGGCTCTTGATGACGCGCCGCCGTGATGGGGTTGCAGAAACAGAGAGGCCACCGCTGGTTCTGTGTCCATTGGTGGCCTCATCTGGGTCGTAGGTTTGAATCGGGGGCGGTTCGTCCGGTGGCCGCTCCAACCCAAGTTGTCGTTCGAGTTCGCGCCAGTGGCGCTCCTCAAACCGATCCAGGCCTGCCGCCGATGCGGCAGCCCGGGCGTAGACGTAGCAGTCGAGCGCTTCATTGCGCTCGCGCATCTTTTGCCACTCGCGCACCGGGAAACCGTTGCGGTCTCGGCGGGTGATCAGCTGCTCGGCGCAGAGCTGCTGGATGAACTCGGCGTCGATCTTGGGCAGGTGGACATAACCGGTCGGATACACCGTGGTCACATCGTCCTCGCTGACGTCCGCGCTCTTGCGCAGGTTGTTGTAGAACTCCAGCTTGGCGATGCCAACCGCCACCGTGAACACCTTGATGCCCCGGCGCAGCTTCTTGCCGCCCTGCGAAACATCGATGGCGGTCGGTGTGCCAATCAGGGCTGCGCCGCGCGGCACGCCCTTCACGGCCATCACGCGCGGATCGCGGCAAGCCCGCACGAAGGCGTAGGCCTCCTGCGTGGCAAAGCCGGTGTCCAGCGCAAAGCGGACCAGAGGCATCGACGCACCCGACTCATGCGTCCAGGTGTCGGCCAGCATTTCTCCAAGTCGTTTCCAGACCGCGTCCCGCGCGGTATCACCCATCAGCACTCGATGCTCGACAAGCCACGACTCCTTGCCGCGTCCGAAGGCCCAGACCGATGCCTCGATGCGGTCCTTCTGAACGTCGGCCGCGCCGACCAGGAGGAGACCGCCTTGGGGCACGGTGCCGATGCGGTACTCCTCGCGGCGCTCGACTAGCCGTTGCCAGTCGGGCGCTTCGCCTTCCTCAACCCAAGTCTCACCCAGTTCGGTGTTCTTGAAAGTCTTGATGGCTGCGGCCGATCCCGACTCTTTGTTGACGGCGCTTTCCCAAGCGGTCGCAATATCACGCCAGGAGCGCCAGCCCACTGGGCTGTACAGCGACGACAAGTGAAATCCCGCCGTGCGCATCCCACCATCCTCAACCATCGATCGCCACTCACCGTGTTCCAGCATCCACGTCTTGTGGTGTTCGGCAATCGCGGTGTCGCACGACTCGCAGATGTAGGCTGCGGTTTCTGGCTGCCCCTTGTCCCACCGCAATTGCTCAAAGCGCAGCCACTGGCGGTGCGAGCAATGTGGGCAGGGCACAAAGTAGCGGCGCTGGTCGCTGGCCTCGTACTCGCGCTCGATCGCCGAAGCCCCTGAGATGGTGGGCGTCGAAACGATGAAGATCTTGCGCCGCGCGAAGGTGCGGGTACGCGCCTCTGCCAGCGAAATCGCATCACCTTCGCCCTCGACGTCCAGCGGATAGCCATCGACCTCGTCGAGAAACAGGTAGCGCACCGGCATCGACCGTAGGCCCACTGCGCTGTTGGCCCCGGTCATGACCAGCACGCCGCCACGGAACTCCTTGGCCAGGATGGTGTTGCCTGAATCCCGGCTGCGCGCCGGTGCAATCAGTTCAGCCAGTGCGGACGACTCCTCGATCAGCGGATCGATCCGCTGCTTGGAGTTGCGCTTGGCCATCTCCACTGTCGGCCACACCGCCATCATTGGCCCGGGTGCGTGATGGATCACATAGCCGATCCAGTTCGATCCCATCTCGGTCGCGCCAAGCTGTGCCGCCTTCATGAACACCACGCGCTCGACCGGCGAGGTCGGCGACAGGCAGTCCATGATCGCCTTCAGGTACGGCGTGCGGCTGGTGCGCCAGCGCCCTGGCTCGGCGGACGCCTTGCTGGAGAGCATCCGGTGGCGATCTGACCATTCCGACACCGTGAGTAGCGGGTCTGGCGTCAACCCCTCGCGCCACGCGCGCTCGATTTCGGATGCGCCTTCGTAATCTTCCATCATCAATCCACGCGCGGGCGGAGTTCGCCCAGTTCGATCAGGTGCTCACGCACGGCAGCCTCGAGCGCGACGTGCATCTGGTGCGCGTCGATGCCGAGCTTTGAGGCCATCTGTCCGGAGATGCGTGCCGGCCAGTTGAGCCAGGCATCGCGCTCGACCCGGGCCAGCTTGAAGACGTGGGCCACGGCCTGCGCCCGATCCACCAGTTCCTTCTTTCGATGTGCCAACTCCACCTTGTTGAGCTGGGCCTTCAGCACTTCGTTCACGGTGCGCGCCTGCAACAGCGACGTACCACCCGCTGACAGCGGGGGCGAACTGGGCTCTGAGGCCTCGCGTTGCGGTACGCCTTCAGCAGCTACAGGTGCGGGCCGCACTTTCGCAGTGCTGACTTTCACCGGCTCAGCAGCTTTGCGCGGCTGCAATGTGTTTTGTGCCCACTGGGCGTCCGCCGCGTCCGGATCAATCGTGCCGTCAGGCAGCGGCGTGATCCGTCCGGTGTCGATGGCCTTTTTCACGGCCACGTGCGACACGCCACGGTGGCGCGCGTAGGCGCGAATCGAGAGTCCCATCGTCACCTTCACTCATTTGTTCGTCATTTCCGCAGATTGAGCTTGGCTTCCATCGGGAACAGCGCGTTCATCACGTCATGCCAATCACAACCCTGAAAGGAGCACGCCATGAACCAGATCGACACCATCCTCACCCTGATCGCCCAGAAGCACCTCGGCATCGAAACCCTGCAGACCCGCAACGCTGATGGCCTGGACTTCCACGACACAGCGGTCTGGTGCATCAAGGACGCGCTGGAGGCTGCATTCAAGGCTGGCATTGAACTGGGCGAATCGAAGCGCAAAGCCACGAAATCGCAGATTGCTAAGGACTGATCGGAAGCCAACGACTGCAAGCAGAAAACGCTTGGCTTCACTCCCGAACAGCGCGTTCATCACATCGTCATCACCACCCTGAAGGAGCAGCAAATGACCACCACCAACCTGACCCCTGCCCAGCACGCCATCCTTGCCTACGCCATCAACAACACCGCCGGCAAGATCGACTGGTTCCCCGACAACATCAAAGGCGGCGCACGCAAAAAGGTGCTCGACGGCTTGTTCAACCGTGCCCTGATCACCACCAACGGCAGCGACTGGTTTGTCGCAGCGCAGGGCTACGACGCCTTGGGTGTTGCGCGCCAGGCGCCCACGTTTGAGCCTGAGATCGCAGCAGCACCATTGGTCGCAGATCCCGAGTTGGAGGCCAACGTGGCCGCGTGTGAGGCCGAGTGGGCCAAAGACAATGCGCATGCGCAGGCAAAGCCACGCACACGCGAAAACAGCAAGCAGGCCGAAGTGATCCGGATGCTGCAACGCCCCGAGGGCGCAACCATCGGCCAGATCTGCACCGCCACCGGTTGGCAGGCGCACACGGTGCGCGGCACCTTCGCCGGAGCCTTCAAGAAAAAGCTCGGCCTGAACATCGTCTCGGACAAGCCGCAGGGTGGCGAGCGGATCTACCGCATCGCCTGAGAACGAGCACAGCGAGTTTCGGCGAAGCCAAAAAGATGGCGAGAGGAGCCATGAATAGCTTGGCTTCTCTCCCCACCAGCGCGTTCATA
>ERZ1645187.770-NODE-770-length-31414-cov-10.923818_pt1 | contig 31414 bp, 33 predicted proteins | sample MGYA00575352_ERZ1645187 | MGnify/ENA primary metagenome ERZ1645187 (study PRJEB40837, sample SAMN11349314) | freshwater sediment metagenome | isolation source: river sediment | host: Sediment | place: India: Wazaribad , New Delhi | collected 2017-02-21 ... | reverse complement strand
CTAGGGCAGTGGGCGGTAGGGCGCCGGCCTGGCTGAAGACGAGCAACCCCTGGCGGAAGGCGAGCAGAGTGGGAATCGCGGTGATTTGGGCCGCCGCAGTGATGCGCTGCTCCGACTCCGTGTCGAGCTTCGCGTGGACGATGTCGGGATTGTCTTGCGACGACTTCTCGAAGACCGGCGCAAACTGATGGCATGGTGCGCACCAGTCCGCCCAGAAGTCGACGAGAACGATGTCGTTCTGATTGATCGTGACCTCGAAGTTGTCCTCGGTCAGTTCGACGGTTGCCATGTGGGTTCTCCTCTTGTGCGTATGACGATCAGTGGTGGTGTCCGTGGGGGTTGCCAGGGAACCGCGTGTCGACGACATCCGCATACTCCGGATGAGCGCGGATGTACGCGGCGGCGAAGGGGCACGAGACCGTCGCGGTCTTCTTGTCCTCGCGGAGACTGTTGAGGACGCCTCCAAGGAGTCGCGCCGCGACTCCCTTTCCGCGGAACTCGGGGAACACGGACGTCGCGAGCAGAAGCACCCGGTCGCCGGTTCTGCTGTAGAGCAGGCCGGCGGCGAGCTTGCCGTTCACGGTCGCTTCGTACAGCTCGGACTCGACGTTCTCAGTGATGACGAAGTCTTCGACTGCGTCCGAGGATGCAGCCGGGAGGTCAGTGTCGGCGTCGGTCGCGGTCAAGCCGATCATTCCGCCGGGATGTTTCATGTGTCTCCTATCGCGAGATCTCGGTCAGCGGCCCGGTAGTACCCAGTCGGGTCGGATGAAATGGCACGAGTATCCATTGGGGTGCTTCTGCAGGTAGTCCTGGTGTTCGGGTTCGGCCTCCCAGAACGGGCCGGCTTCGCCCACCTCTGTCACGACTTTTCCTGGCCAGCGGCCGGAAGCGTTGATCGCTTCGATCACGTGGAAGGCGACCTTCCTCTGTCCCTCGGTCGTCGTGAAGATCGCTGATCGGTAACTGCGCCCGATGTCGTTTCCCTGACGGTTCCGAGTGGTGGGATCGTGAATCTGAAAGAAGAACTCCAGCAGTATCTGGAATCGGATGATCGAGGGGTCATAGATCACTTCGAGGGCTTCTGCGTGATCCCCGTGATCCCGGTAGGTTGCGTTGGGGGTGTCGTCGTCGCCGGAGTATCCGACGCGGGTGCTCACGACGCCCGGGAGTGAGCGGAAGAGCTCCTGGGTGACGTCCCGGGTGGTGGTGGAGTTTTCGGCGGAGTCGTTGGTGTCGTTGACGCTGGCGAGCCATCGTGCGTGGTCAAGATGAGTACCGATCAAAGAACTCAGAGAAAGACACACGCACGATGGCTCTTGACCAGTCTGCCCTCCTCGAGCTGCTCGGGGAACTGAAACTCACCGATGTCAACGACCGGGTCCGGGTCGCGACCGAGACGCTCTATCAGGAGCTGATCGACGCGGAAGCGGCCGCGTTCATCAGGGCTGCCCCGTTCGAGCGTTCCCCCGATCGGGTGACGCAACGCAACGGCACCCGCCCGAAGACCGTGAGCACGAAGGTCGGGGACCTGGAATTGCGGATCCCGAAGCTGCGGCAGGGGTCGTTTTTCCCGTCCCTGTTGGAACGTCGCCGTCGGGTCGATCAGGCACTGTTCGCGGTCGTGATGGAGGCCTACGTCCACGGTGTTTCCACCCGGAAAGTCGACGACCTCGTGAAGGCGCTTGGCGCAGACACCGGGATTTCCAAGTCCGAGGTGTCACGGATCTGCTCGGGCCTGGACGAGGACGTCGCCGCGTTCCGGGACCGGCCGCTCGCGGACACCACCTACCCGTATGTGTTCCTCGACGCGACCTACTGCAAAGCCCGCGTCGGCCGGCGGGTGGTGTCCCAAGCGGTGGTCGTCGCCGTCGGCGTCGCCGCCGACGGGCGGCGAGAAGTCCTGGGCTTCGAGGTCGGAGACACCGAATCGCAACCGTTTTGGACCGCGTTCCTGCGCTCGTTGAAAGCACGCGGTCTGGGCGGGGTGAAGCTGGTGATCTCCGACGCTCACACGGGCCTGATCGCCGCGATTGCGACGGTCTTCCACGGCTCGTCCTGGCAGCGGTGTCGGGTTCACTTCATGCGCAACGTCCTCGCGAACGTCCCGAAAACCGCCGGGCCGATGGTCGCGTCGATCATCCGCACGATCTTCGCGCAACCCGACACCGAGCACGTGTTCGCCCAGTTCCACGAGGTCTCTCGCATGCTCGGCAGGTCACACCCGAAGGTCGCGGACATGCTCAACGACGCCCAGGACGACCTGCTGGCATTCTGCCAATTCCCGTTCCAGCACTGGCGTCAGATCTGGTCCACGAACCCGCTGGAACGAGTGAACAAGGAGATTAAGCGCCGCACCGACGTCGTCGGCACCTTCCCGAACCCGGCCGCACTGCTGCGCCTGGCCGGACACGTCCTCATCGAGCAACACGACGAATGGGACGGCGCCGACCGCCGATACTTCAGCGAGCACTCCATGAAACTCCTCGACACCACCGAAGAGGAGGTGGCGATCCCAGAACTGACCGCGGCATAATCACAACAGCTGACCCGCACGGTGTTGAGAAAATCCACCACACAGCGGGACGTCACCGTGCCTGCGGGTGGGATGCAGACAAGGGATCTTGGGTGAGGCCGTCCGGCCTCACGGTATAGAAGGAGTCACAACATGGCAGCAGTGTGCCAGGTGACCGGTGCTGTTCCCGGCTTCGGTCACAACGTCTCGCACTCGCACCGCCGGACGAAGCGTCGTTTCGACCCGAACGTGCAGAAGAAGACCTACTTCGTTCCGTCGCTCGGTCGTAAGATCACGCTCAACGTGTCCGCTAAGGGCATCAAGGTGATCGACGCTCGCGGCATCGAGAAGGTCGTCGCGGATCTCCAGGCGAAGGGTGTGAAGCTCTAATGGCCAAGAAGGCACAGGACGTTCGTCCGATCATCAAGCTCCGTTCGACGGCGGGCACCGGTTACACCTACGTGACCAAGAAGAACCGTCGTAACACCCCCGACCGTCTCGTGCTCAAGAAGTACGACCCGGTGGTTCGCAAGCACGTCGAATTCCGAGAGGAGCGTTGATCCATGGCTAAGAAGAGCAAGATCGCCAAGAACGAGAAGCGCAAGGTCATCGTCGAGCGCTACGCCGAGCGTCGCGCCGAGCTGAAGAAGACTCTGGTCGACCCGAACGCCACCGACGAGGCCCGCGAGGCCGCTCGCGTCGGCCTGCAGAAGCTGCCGCGCAACGCGTCGCCGGTTCGCGTGCGTTCGCGTGACGCCATCGACGGCCGCCCCCGTGGTGTCCTCACGAAGTTCGGCATCTCGCGTGTCCGCTTCCGTGACATGGCTCACCGTGGCGAGCTGCCCGGCATCACCAAGTCGAGCTGGTAAGCACTTTTCAGTCGTGAGGGGCGAGGATCTTCGGATCCTCGCCCCTCTCGCGTTCCTGGCAGGTGTGGCCGGTGCTGGCAGCACAGTTCAGAAGCCTGCCTCGGGCTCGGGGGCGAAGCGGATGCGCCAGCGTCGATTCCGGTTCCAGCTCAGGCGGTAGCTGCGGACGGAAACCAACCAGACGAGAGCGCTCGTGGCGGCGATCAGCCCGCCGGTGCCGCCGATCGCGGTGGCCCAGCGCGGGCCGAACGCGTCGATCAGTGGTCCCGCGATCAGGGCGCCGATGGCTGCGGCGACGCTGAGCACGGCGAGGTAGCTCGCCATCACGCGGCCACGCAGCTCGGGAGGAGTGTGGATCTGGATGAACCCGTTCGCGGAGGCCGTCGTCGTCATGATGGCGGTTCCCAGCAGTGCGAGCGACATGCCGAAGGTCCAGATCCCGGGGGCGATCGCCGCGGCGAGGAAGGTCACGCCCAGGCATCCAGCGGCGATCACGACGTGGCGCAGGCGCGGCTGACCGCGGCGGGCGGCGAAGAGCGCTCCGATGAGCGCCCCGACCGCCATGCCCGACGTGAAGTACCCGAGGTAGCTGGCATCCAATTCGAACTCGATCCGGGTCATCGTCACGATGAAGATCGCGCTGTTGAGGCCGAAGAGGCTGACGAAGAACATCATCACGAAGATGAGCAGCAGCGTCGCAGTGCCGTTGATGTAGCGGAATGCCTCGCGAATGCTCGCGGCCGAGGCTGAGCGCAGCGGGATGTCGCGCGCGGACGGCATGATCATCGTCAGGGCGATCAGCGTGCCGGCGAACGCGAACGCGTTCACGACGAAGGCCCACCCAGGGCCCACGGCGGCGACGAGAAGTCCACCGATCCCGGGGCCGATGAGGCGGCCGGCGTTGAACGACGTCTGATTCAGTGCCACGGCGTTGCCGATGTACAGAACCGGGATCAGCTCACTGACGAATGTCTGTCGCACCGGCTGGTCGAACGCGGCTGCCACACCGAGCGCCCCGGACAGGACGAACACCATCCACAGTTCGATGGTTCCGGTGAGGGTGAGCACGCTGAGTGCGACGGCGAGGAGTGCTTGCACGCCCTGGGTGACGACCAGCGTCTTCTTGCGGTCGAAGCGATCGGCGACGATCGCGGTGAGGGGCAGCAGCACCACCGGCGGCAGGAAGTGCAGTGACATCGTGATGGCGACGGCCGTCGCGTCGTTGTCGGTGAGAACCGTGAGGACGAGCCAGTCCTGCGCGATTCGCTGGATCCACATGCCGAGGTTGGACGTGGTCATCCCGATGAACCAGATCCGGTAAGCGCGAATGCGCAGCGAGTTGAACGTGGTCGTCACCGCCTCTCATCAGCGAGTGGGCTAAATGTATACGTAACAGCGACGTGGTGGCCTTATGGGTCGCGCGCGTGGGCTACCTATCATGTATACGCCAGGCCGGGTCGCATTGAGAAATCTGCTACCCGGCTCGTTCGGGCAGATTTCCCTGGATTCTGCGGCATAGAAGCCGCTTTTGAGATGTCCATAGCCACCATTGACTCGCCGCAGTCGCCCTGCTACCGATCGCTCGCGTATACGTAACGAGCACATCCGTTCAGAATCGGTGCTTGTGCGTTTGATGCCCCAGCGCATACATTTGGCCTCAACGTGCATGACCGGGAGCTCATAGGCGAGCTCCCGCTGACTACTTGATGATGAGGAGTAGGCGATGAATGCTGTCGCAGCGACAACTGACCCCGTGCGGCAATCGGGCAAGCGACGAAGCCCGTGGCGTGTCGTCGTCGGAGCTGGATTTGCCTCCGCCGTCGGCCCCGCTCCGATCGGGCTCTCCACGCTCAGCCTCTTCGTGCTGCCGATCACCATGGAGATGGACTTCGGCCGGACCGTCGTCACGAGCGCTTACACCGTGGGTGCCACCGGCGTCGCCATCGGCACGATCTTCGTGGGGCGACTTTTGTCGACGTTCACCGTCCGCCACGTGCTGATCCCGAGCTTCATCCTCTTCGGGCTCTCGGTCATGGCGATCGGTCTGACGCCGCCGAACGTCTTCCTGTACTACCTCCCGTACTTCACCCTCGGCCTCTTCGGCTCCGGCACGATCCTGCCGCTGATCAAGTCGGTCGTGTCGTGGTTCGACAACAAACGGGCCTTGGCGACGGGAATATATGCGGCTATGACAGCCATCGGCTCATCACTGCTGCCGCTGCTCGCAGGTGTCCTCATCGCCGTGTTCGGATGGCGAGGCGCGTACATGGCGCTGGGCCTGATCCCGATCGTTTTCGGCACCCTGATGGTCTGGCTGTTCGTCCGCGGACGCGCCGAGCGTCACGAGCGTGGCCGGCTGCTGCCGGAGACCGTTGAGAACGGCCGCGAGGTCAGCCTCGAGTTGCCCGGACTCACCTTCCGCGAGGCTGTGCGCACGCGATTCTTCTGGCAGATCGTCATCGGGCTCGGTCCGGTGGGCATGGTGATCGTCGCTCTGCAGGTGAACCTGGTGCCGATGATGACCGACCGCGGGCTGCAGGTCTCCGAAGCCGCGCTGCTGCTGACGGTCCTCGGACTGTCGTCGCTCGCGGGGCGTCTGCTCGGTGGGTTCCTCATCGACCGCTTCCACGTCCGTGTGATCGCTCCGGTTATCATCCTCGCCCCGATCATGGGCATCCTCCTGCTGCACGACCCCTTCCTGCAGGCTGCCGCGGCTGTCGCGTTCATCGGATTCACCTTCGGCGTCGAGCACGACCTGCTGCCGGTCATCGTGACCCGCTACCTCGGTATGCGCGCCTTCGGGAAGAACCTCGGCGTGATGCAGGCGATCTTCACATTCATCACCGCCCTCGGTCCGGTCCTGATGGGAATCGGCTACGACGTGTACGGGTCGTACGACTCCGTGATCCCCGTGCTCATCGGCATCCTCGTCGTCTGCTCCATGGTGGTCTTCTTACTCGGCCAGTACCGCTACCCGCCGATCGAGGGATTCGACAAGCTGGCGGCGGAGAGCGAGCTCGACTCGGCCGCAGCGCTCAGTGAGATCGCCGCCACCGAATCCATCCCCACCGTGAAGGCGCCCAAGGGTCGCAAGTGACCCCCGGCTGTACCGGTATTCGCAGCTCGCTGCGCCCACGCCCTGAAAGGAACCCCCAGCATGCCTGAAGCAGTCATCGTCTCCGCCGCCCGTTCGCCGATCGGACGGGCGGGCAAGGGGACGCTGAAAGACATGCGCGCCGACGACCTCGTGGCGCAGATGATCGGCGCAGCCCTCGGCAAGGTGCCGGAGCTCGCCCCGGAGCAGATCACCGATCTGCTGCTCGGGTGCGGTCTCCCCGGCGGCGAGCAGGGCGCGAACATGGGGCGTCGGGTCTCGGTGCTTCTCGGCTACGACCACCTTCCCGGAACGACCGTGACGCGCTATTGCGCCTCATCGCTTCAGACCACCCGGATGGCATTCCACGCCATCCGGGCGGGGGAGGGCGACGCGTACATCTCTGCGGGTGTGGAGGCCGTCAGTGGATTCGCGCGGGGAAACAGCGACTCATCGCCCGGTCAGAACCTGGCGAACCCGCGCTTCGCCGAGGCGATGGCCCGCACGGCGCATCGGATCGAGAACGACGAGCCATGGTCGGATCCGCGTGAGAGCGGCGCCCTTCCCGACGCATACATCGCGATGGGGCAGACGGCCGAGAATGTGCAGCAGCAGCTCGGCATGAGTCGGCTCGCGCAGGACGAGTTCGCCGTACGGAGCCAGAACCGCTACGAGAAGGCGAAGGCAGACGGCTTCTGGGCGACGGACATCACCCCGGTCACACTGGCCGACGGCACGATCGTCGACGCCGACGACTCTCCCCGCGCGGGCACGACGCTCGAAGCGGTGAGTCAGCTGCAGCCGGCATTCCGGCAGTTCGGCACCGTGACGGCAGGTAACTCCTGCCCGCTGAGTGACGGCGCCGCAGCACTCGTCATCATGAGTGATGTGAAGGCGAAGGAGCTCGGCATCACCCCGCTCGCGCGGATCGTCTCCACAGCTGTCACCGGGCTGTCACCGGAGATCATGGGACTCGGCCCTGTCACCGCCATTCCTGCGGCGCTGCGCTCCGCCGGGCTCACGATGGCCGACATCGATCTCTTCGAGATCAACGAGGCGTTCGCTGTGCAGGCGCTTGGCTCGGCCCAGGCGCTGGGCATCGATCCCGAGCGATTGAACGTGAACGGCGGCGCGATCGCGCTGGGTCACCCCTTCGGCATGACCGGCGCGCGCATCACCAGCACGCTCATCAACGCACTGAAGCAGCGCGACGGTCGATTCGGCGTCGAGGCGATGTGCGTCGGCGGTGGGATGGGCATGGCGATGGTGATCGAGCGCCTGAGCTGAGTCCGACTGGACGCGATCAGTGGAGGCCCCAGGGTCCACCACTCACAGCGTCTAATCGGTGCGGTTCCACAGCGGCGCCATGTGGCGCGGCGCGAGAGCGCGGAACAGCTCGATCGCCCGCTCGATGTCGTCGTCGCCCTCTTCGATCCAGTGAGCGAAGGCGGCGATCGACGCGCCGGCCATGTGCGAGGCGATGAACGTGATGGCGAACTCGTCATCGGCGCGGACGCCCGCCGGCAGGATCTCCGGATGCGACGCCATGAACTCCACGTTCGTGCTGCGCAGTGCGGCGAACAGGGTCTTCTGCAGCGATGCGATCAGTTCGTGATGGAGCGGTCCCTGGTAGATCGCGCTCCATCGGGACACGTGATTGAGAGAGATGCGCAGGCGATCACCCTGCGGCATGTCGTCGTGCGCCTGGGCGAGCTGGGAGAGCAGTTCGTCGCTCAATGCCTCACCGAGCAGTTGGATGGGGTTCGCCGCAGCGCTGTGGAAATCGGTACGTGAGACTCCGGCTGCCGCGCAGATCGCGCTGATCGTCAGACCCTCAGAAGAGGTGGATGCCAGCTCGAGAACGGCTTGGCGAAGTTTCACCACCACGGTGTGGTCGCTCATTCCTCAATGATATCCGAGCGGCGTCGTGCGACGCCGCTCGGGTGTCGTGTGACGGCGGTTGCGCGCGCCTGTGTCGCCGGGTTGCTCGGGTAGGTGCGCCCGCATGTATCATCAGTGCGTGCGGGTTAGCGCCGCTGTCTACGAGCGACTCCGTTCGGAGATCATCGAGTGGGAGCTGCAACCGGGCGTCTCGCTGGGAGAGATAGAGACATCCGAGCGCGTCGGTGTCTCTCGCACGCCCGTTCGCGAGGCGCTCGCCCGGCTGGCTGCCGAAGGTCTCGTCGTCGCCGGGGGGGCGCACCTTCCGGGTCTCCCCGCTCTCACGCCAGCACGTCATCGAGTACTACGAGCTGCGTGAGGCGCTGGAGTGCGCGAGTGTTCGTCTCGCCACCAAGCGCCGCGACCCGGAACGGTTCGAGCTCATCGCGCAGGAACTCCGTGAGGCCATAGCTCATCCGAACTCCCTGGATGCGGCGCGACTGTCGCACCTCTCGACAGAGCTGGATGCGGCGATCGAGGAGGCGGCCGATAGCCGGTACATCAGCGCGGCACTCGATGACCTGGGCGGTCAGATGGCCCGCGTGCGCTACTACTCGGCAACAGACGCCGTGAGGACGATCCGAGCGGCAGAGGAGCACATCCTCATCGCCGAGGCGATCGTCGCCGGTGACGAGCTGCACGCGGTGAGCGCGATGGCCGTGCACCTGCGCAACAGCCTCGCGGTCGTGCTGCGCTCCATCCCCGAGTCGTAACGCCCCGCGTATACATTTCCATACGCATCTCCAACGCAATTCCCGTTATTTCGGTTTGCGATTCTCTGTCATGCGTGGAAATGTATGCAATTGAGGGCGACGACGCCTTCGACAACGTGTGATACGCAGAGTGGCGAGGAGAAACACATGGGCGAGCCGGAGAACCGATGAGAATCGTCGTTCTGGTCAAGGAAGTCCCAGACACCTACGGTGATCGAGAACTCGATCTGGAAACCGGCCTGGTCGATCGGGGCGCGGGGGACATGGTGCTCGACGAGATCAGCGAGCGAGCGCTGGAAGTCGCGCTCGCACATGCCGATGCTCATCCCGGCGCCGAGGTGACGACGCTGACCATGGCGTCGCAGAAGGCCGTCACGTCCGTGCGAAAGGCGCTCGCCATGGGTGCTGCGTCGGCCGTGCACGTCGCCGACGAGCGGCTCCGTGGCGCCGATCTCGGTCTCACCGCCGAAGTCCTCGCGGCGACCATCGCCCGCGGCCCGTTCGACCTCGTCATCGCGGGGAACCAGTCGACCGACGGGGCGGGAGGTGTGCTTCCGACAATGATCGCCGAGCGCCTCGGCGTCGCCTCGCTCACCTCGCTGGTGTCGGTCGAGCTGACTGAGACGTCTGTGCGCGGAGCGCGCCGTACTGACACGGGCACCGCGACCGTCTCCGCGGCCCTGCCGGCGGTGATCTCCATCACCGAGGCGCTCCCGGACGCACGGTTCCCGAACTTCAAGGGGATCATGGCCGCGAAGAAGAAGCCGCTCGAGGAGGTCTCACTCGACAGCCTCGGCATCGATGCGGAGCGTGTGGACACGCCACGCGCCATCATGGTCGCGGTCGCCGAGCGCCCACCTCGCGCGGGCGGCGTCAAGATCACCGACGAGGGTGACGCGGGCGCTCAGCTCGCGACGTTCCTCATGAAGAACCAGCTCGCGTAGGGAGACGGCGATGACATTTGCAGAAGACTCCATCCTCGTCCTCCTCGAGGTGGACACCACCGGAGAGCTCGCCGGAAGCGCGGCGGGACTGCTCGCTGCGGCGGCCTCGGTCGGGTCTCCCGTGGGAGTGATCGCAGCCCCCGCGGGGCAGCTGGACGCACTCGCGGCATCCGCGGCAGCCCTGGGAGCGTCCGACGTGCTGACGGCGACGATCGGCGACGAAGCGGCGCCCGTGGCAGCCCAGCTCGGGGCGCTCGCGGCCGCACACACCCTGGTCGCTCCCGACGCCGTGCTGATCTCCAATTCGGTGGACGGGCGCGACCTCGCCGGCCGGTTCGCCGTGCGGGCGGGTCTGGCGATCGTCGTCGATGCGGTCGGCGTGGAGCGTGACGCCGAAGGCGTCATCGCACACCACTCGGTGTTCGGCGGCGCGTACAACGTCGTCGCCGCGGCGACCTTCGGCGCGCCGGTGGTCACCGTGCGACAGGGAGCCGTCCAAGAGCGTGCCGAGGCACAGCCGCCGCGGATCACCGCGCTGGCGTGTGAGCCGGTCGAGATGGCCGTGACCACCGTCGAGGGATTCGAGGTGACGGTCGGCGAGTCCTCCCGTCCTGATCTGCGCGGGGCCGCGAAGGTCGTCGCGGGCGGACGCGGACTGGGGTCGAAGGACGAGTTCGTGCTCGTCGACCGGCTCGCCGACACGCTGGGGGCGGCCGTCGGCGCATCCCGGGCGGCGGTGGATGCTGGTTACGTGTCCCAGTCGCTGCAGGTCGGGCAGACCGGCGTGTCGGTGTCGCCGCAGCTGTACATCGCCCTGGGCATTTCGGGCGCGATCCAGCACCGCGCGGGCATGCAGACGTCGGGCACGATCGTGGCGATCAACAAGGATCCCGACGCGCCGATCTTCGACATCGCGGACTTCGGAGTGGTCGGCGACCTCTTCAGCGTGGTGCCGCAGATGATCGACACCCTCGCCGCGCGGAAGGGATGACGCCGTGGCCACCTACTCCGCGACCCTGCGTCGGGGGCTGCCAAGGCTGACCGGCGGGGACCCCTGGCCGCCGCTCGACCGACTGCCTGACCCACAGGCGATGGAGACCGCACCGGCCGAAGCCGCCGCTGCATCGGCATCCGTCAACTCGGCATCCGTGTCGTCGCCCGCCGCGACATCCGTCGTCACCTCCGCACCTGCGGCGGCAGTCGCGCCGGCGGCGCGAGCCATCACTGCGACCGAGGTGACCGTGCGCCGGGGACTCCCGCGCACGAAGGGCGGCGCCCCGTGGCCCGCCCAGAGCGTCGTAGCCGTGGCGGTCGCCGCGGCGGCATCCGACGCCACGGTCGCCGACGCCGTGCCGCAGGCCGCCGCCACCGACCTCACTGCCGTCGAGGCGGAGATCCAGCCCGCGACTGCCGGGCCGCTGTCGCCGATTCCGTACGTGCGCACGGTCTTCCCCGGCGCCGCGGCGCAGAAATGGAACCGCGACCGACTGCGCGGCGAACCCGTAGCCGCGGCAGAGCCGCGCCGCGTGGGTCCGTTCACCCGGGCGCAGTGGGCGGTCGTCGTGCTCGGCGGTGGAGCGGCGCTGGTCGCCGCGCTGGGGCTCGCCGTCGCTTTCGTGCGATGGATGCTGAGCCTCGACCCACTGCAGGACTTCCTCACCACCTACCCCGGGGCGTACGCGCTGCCGGAGTCGGCGCCGGTCGGATTCCCGGTGTGGATGAACTGGCAGCACTTCTTCAACGTGTTCTTCATGGTGCTGATCATCCGGAGCGGCCTCGCCGTGCGCCGCGAGACGCGACCTTCGGCCTACTGGGCGCCGCGGAACCGATCCGATCGCAAGATCAACCTCACCCTGTGGTTCCACCAGTCGCTCGACATCCTCTGGCTCGTGAACGGGGTGGCGTTCGTCGTGCTGCTGTTCGCCACCGGTCACTGGATGAGGATCGTGCCGACCTCATGGGAGGTGCTGCCCAATGCGCTGAGCGCCGGACTGCAGTACGTCTCGCTGGACTGGCCCACCGAACACGGCTGGGTCAACTACAACAGCCTCCAGCAGCTGGCGTATTTCGTGACGGTGTTCATCGCGGCTCCACTGGCAGCGATCAGCGGCGTGCGGATGTCGGGAATCTGGCCGAAGAACGCCGAGGCGCTGAACCGCGCCTATCCCGTCGAATGGGCGCGGGCGGTGCACTTCCCGGTCATGCTCTACTTCGTGCTGTTCATCATCGGTCATGTCGCGCTCGTCTTCGCCACCGGGGCGCTGCGCAACCTGAACCACATGTACGGTGCGTCCGACTCCGTGTCGTGGGCCGGGTTCTGGATCTTCGCGGCCTCGCTGCTGGTGATCGCCGCGGCGTGGATCGCAGCCAGGCCGCTGGTCCTCGCGCCGATCGCCCGCCTGTTCGGCACGGTCTCGAGTCGCTGACCGCACGAGTAATCCCCCTCCACCGTTCGCGGTGGAGGGGGATTACTCGTGCGCAGGGTGATCAGCCGATGGAGTACGACTTCACGTTCGCGTACGCGTCCATGCCGCTGTCTCCGAGCTCGCGCCCGACACCCGACGCCTTCGTGCCGCCGAAGGGAACCTCGATGGGCGCACCGAAGTAGCGGTTGATGCCGACGCCGCCGACGTCGAGGGCCGACGCGACACGCGTCGCCTCTTCGATGTCGGCTCCGAACACGGTACCCGTCAGGCCGTACTTGCTGTCGTTCGCCAGCGCGATGGCGGCGTCTGCGTCAGCCACGCGGTGGATCATCCCGAGCGGACCGAACGCCTCCTCCGAGTACACGTCCATCTCCGGAGTGATGTCGGTGATCACCGCGGGCGTGAAGTACGCACCGGGGCCGTCCTGGCGTCCGCCGGGAACGACAACGGTCGCGCCCTTGTCGACGGCGTCCTGGTAGAGCTCCTGCAGGTCCTGTGCGGCAGACACGCTGGCCATCGGGCCGACCGTGGTCTCGGCATCGAACGGGTCGCCCACGCGGGCGGCCGCGAAGATCTGCGCGTACGTCGCGATGAACTCGTCCGCGACCTTGTCGGTCACGATGACGCGCTTCGGCGACACGCAGATCTGGCCGGCGTTGGCCAGACGCACGCGTGCCGCGAGAGTGGCGGCCTGGGTGACGTCCGCCGAGTCGAGGACGACGAAGGGATCGGAGCCGCCGAGCTCGAGCACGACCGGCTTGATGTGCTCGCCGGCCTGCTTTCCGATGATCGATCCGACGCGATCCGAGCCGGTGAAGGTGACCGAGCCGACCCGGTCGTCGGCGATGAACCGCGAGATCTGCGCGCTCGTCAGCAGGGACGTCTGGAACACGCCCTCGGGGAAGCCCGCCTCACGGAACCACTCCTCGAACAGCAGGGAGGAGTTGACGGTGATGCCAGCCGGCTTCATCAGGATGGTGTTGCCCAGCATGATCGTGGGGGCCGCGGCGCGCATCGCCTGGTAGGCCGGCACGTTCCACGGCTCGACGGCCAGGGTGACACCGGTCGGCTCGAGCTGCGTGTACGAGTGGCTGGCACCGGCGATCTCGGTGACCTTCGGAGCCAGGAGGCGCTCGGCGTTGTCAGCGAAGTACGTGAAGATCCGCTTCGGGAGATTGATCTCACCGATGGCCTGTGCGAGGGGTTTGCCCATCTCTTCGGCGTTGCGGCGTCCGTACTCCTCGGCGTGGGAGTCCATGACCTCGACCATGCGGTGGAAGAGCGCCACGCGCTCTTCCACCGTGGTGCGTCGCCAGGTCTCGTAGGCGGATGCCGCGCGGGCGAGTGCCGCCTCGGCCTCGTCGTCGGTCCATGCATCCCGGCGATGGACGACCTCGTCCGTCGCGGGGTTCACGGTCCAGTAGCCGCTGCGCGGCGGGGCTTCGACAGTCGTGCTCATCTCAGTTCCTCTTTCTGTGTCGTGCGGATGGGAAGGGGCAGAGCCCCGGGTTGTTCAGCGCAGGGTCATCACGCCGCGGTCTACCACGACCTCGCCGGACTGCGTCGACGTCTGGAATCGCGCGCCGTCATCGGTGCGCCAGATCGAGACAGTCAGCGTGTCGCCGGGGAGGACGGTCTTCGAGAACCGGGCCGAGAAGCCGCCGAACAGGTCGGGATTCGAGTCGGCGACGCTGTGCAGCAGGGCGCGCGCGGTGAAACCGTAGGTGCACATGCCGTGCAGGATCGGGCGATCGAAGCCGGCCTTCTTCGCGAAGCCAGGGTCGGAGTGCAGCGGGTTGCGGTCACCGGTCAGCCGGTACAGCAGGGCCTGGTCCGTGCGGGTGGTGTAGACGATCTGCTCGTCGGGCTCACGGTCGGGTCGCTCCCAGGGGGCATCCTGTCCGCGTTCTCCGCCCCACCCACCGGCGCCGCGGATGAACAGACTGCTTGAGGTGCGGGCGATCAGCTCTCCGGTCTCGGCGTTCGAGATCTCGTTGCTCAGGTTGACGACGGCCGCCGAGCCCTTGTCGTAGACGCTGTCCATCTGGCCGACCACGGTGACGCGGGCGTCGGGCTTCGGAGTGCTGAACAGCTGGAAGCTCTGCGCGCCGTGCAGCAGGTTGCGCATATCCCACTCGAGCACGCCGGGGCGTCCCGGCCGCGGGCCGGCGACGCAGACGAACGACGGGAGCACCTTCTGCGGCATCGCGCCGTTCTCGGTGGTGTACTCCAGCTCTTCGAACGGGGCGTCCTGGCCTGCGCCGACGGCGAGTGCGTACAGCAGCGCGTCCTTCGAGCTCCAGGTTCCCTCCACGGTGGCGGTGCGTGCGCCGACGGATGCCTCAACATCCTCTGCAGTGAATGCCATGCGATATCTCCTCTGTCTCTGGTGCTGTGGCCGTCAGGGGCGTTCGTTGCTCAGGATCAGGCTTCCGCCGGCGCCGAACATCATCCCGACGCCCTGCACGAAGCTGGTGCGCACATCCGGGACCTGCACGACCGCTTCGCCGCGCAGCTGCCTGACGGCCTCTTGGATCGCGAACATGCCGTACATGCCGCTGTGCGTGTACGACAGGCCGCCGCCCTGGGTGTTGATGGGCAGGCGCCCGCCGGGGCGGGTGTGACCGTCGCGGTAGAACTCGGCGGACTCGCCGCGGCCGACGAAGCCGGTGTCTTCGAGCATGTAGAGCGGGAGGTGCGCGAATGCGTCGTAGAACATCACGTGGTCGATGTCATCGTGGGTGACCCCCGCCGTCTCGAACGCCTCCTTCGCGCCTCTGCGGAACGGCCCGAAGCTGTCGAGGTCGTCCATCTGCGAGACGATCACGCTCTCGGTGCCCTCGCCGGAGCCGAGCAGGTAGACGGCGCGGTCCGCCGACGGCAGGTCGCGGGCGCGCTCCGCGCTCATGAGCACGAGGGCACCGCCGGCATCCGTGACGACGCAGCACATGTCGCGCGTGAAGGGGTAGGCGATCGGCTTCGCATTCAGCACGCCTTCGATGTCGATCGGGTCGCGTCGCTGCGCGCGCTCGTTGGGCATCGCCCAGAGCCGCTGCGAGACGACGACCTCGGCGAGATCCTCACGCGTGAAGCCGCGGGACTTCATGAAGGCGAGTACCGGCGTGGTGAACGACGCGTACGGGGCGAGGGCGCCGTACGGTGCTTCGAACTGGCCGCTGATCGAGGTGGCGGGACGGATGTGCGGCGGACGACCCACGCCGGACCGACCGGATTCGCCATGTGTCACGAGCACGACATTCGCAGCGCCCGCCGTGATTGCCGCGGCCGCGTGGCGCACGAGGGCCATGAAGCTACAGCCGCCGATCATCGTGCCGTCGGCCCAGCGGGGGCGGATGCCGAGCATGTCGGCGAGTTCGATGGCAGTCGGGCCCGCCGTGGCGATGCCGTCGATGTCGGAGATCGAGATGCCCGCGTCGGCGATCGCCCGGCGGGCCGCGTTGGTGTGCAGGTGGATCATCGACACGTCGGGGACGATCCCGATCCGCTCGGTCTCCGCCGCGCCGACGATGGCGACGTTGCCCTGGTGCATGCTGGTGGCGTTCAAGGTCAGCTCCTCGATTCGGGGGTGAACACCGGCAGGAACTGGTCTCCGCGCGGTTCGAACTCGACGCTGACGCGCATGCCGAGCGGAAGGTTCTCGGGCAGGGGCTCGACGCCCACGATGTTCGACATGAGCCGAACGCCCTCGTCGAGTTCGATCAGCGCGATGACCTGCGGCTCGTCGGTCTCGAAGATCGGGAACGGGCGGTAGTTGATGTTGTACGAGGCGAGCGTGCCCTTGCCCGAGACGACCTGCCACTCGACCTGGTCGGAATGGCAGGTGGGGCAGTACGGCCGCGGATAGAAGTAGAACTTCTCGCACGGAGTGCAGCGTTGAATGCGCAGTTCTCCTGCGGCGGTTCCATCCCAGAACATCTGCGTTTCGGGAGTGGGAGCGGGAATGGGTCCTTGAGACACCGTTGCCCCTTTCCTGTCGGGGTGCACCGGACCATCCGATGCACTCGGTCGATGAGAGGTGTGTCCGTCGTCGGCGACGACGCACCGGATCAGCTCTGCGAGGCGGCCGCCATCCGACGGTGCCGCTCCTGCCAGTAGCGCTCGATGTCGGCGAGGATGAGCTCGCGGTGCCGCGGATCCTTGATGCCGGTCTCGGGGCTGAGGCCGGCGAGGTGCTCGACGGTCGAGACGAGCGTCGACGCGCCGAACTTGGCGCGGGAGCCCGTGAGTTCGGGGTAGATCCGCGAGGTCAGCGCCTCGAGCGTGGTGTTGCCGTCGGCGATGTGCGCCCGCACCTGGTCGATGCGGCGGGCGCGCACGCTCTCGACCCGAGCCACGGATCCGGCGACATCGTCGAAGTCGGGGCCGTGGCCGGGCAGCGCGGTGACCGTCCGCGAGCCGACGAGGTCGCGGAGCATGGCGATCGACGTGAACAGCTCACCGAGGGATCCCATCACGCCGGCCGAGCGCTTGCCGAGCAGGGTATCGCCGGTGATCAGGACGTCGTTCTCGGGGATCCACAGGCAGAGGGAGTCGTCGCTGTGGCCGGGGGTGTGCAGCACATGGATCGGCAGGCCGTCGAGGTCGATCAGCTGCTCGTGTGCGGGCTGCTCATCCGCGAAGCGCGGGGAGAAGCAGACGATCGGCGCGTCGACGAGCTCAGCCAGCTCGCGTGCCCCGTCGCTGTGGTCGGGGTGGTCGTGGGTGAGCAGGATCGCGCTCACCTGTCGACCGTCGTGCTGACCGCGCCGACGGAGCGCGTCGAGGTGCGTCGCGTCGGTGACGGCGGGATCGATCAGAACGGATGCACCGCCGTGGGCGATGACGTACGAGTTCGTACCCTCGTAGGTCCAGGAGCTCGGATTGGGCGCGAGCAGGTGCTCGACATGAGGCGCGACGGCCTGTACGGCCCCGTGCTCCGGGGGCCACGATCCCAACACCTTGCTCGTCATCTTCGACCCTTCGGTGGTGAATCCGCGCGGCGACCGAGGTCGTGGACGCAGCGAATCCAGAACTACATTCTAGAACAGGACTCTAGACACGAGGGTCGTTCGAAAGCAAGGGAAATCCGACTAGAGCCCAATTCTTGTTCAGGGCTTGACGGCCCCGGCTGGCACGTGTCAGACTCCGAAGCAAGTTCTAGAATCTGGTTCTGCTCGCAGCGAGGAAGTTGCGAATCCAGACCAGCAGGACTGTGGACAAGAGGTCCACGAACCTGTCGGATCCTGTGGAGGGAAAGAGCAACGTGGCTCATCTGAAAGACAAGGTTGCAGTCGTGACCGGTGCCGGCCGAGGAATCGGCGCCCGCACCGCAGTACGGCTCGCCGCCGACGGCGCTGCCGTCGCGATCATCGACATCACCGCCGAGGCGACGGCCGACGTCGTGGCCGAGATCACCGCGGCCGGCGGTCGCGCGATCGGCATCGCCTGCGACGTCAGCGACGAGGCATCGGTCACGGCCGCTGCTGAGCAGATCGCCGCCGAGCTCGGCCCGATCGGCGTGCTCATCAACAACGCCGGCGTGCTTCGCGACAACCTGCTCTTCAAGATGAGCGCGAGCGACTGGGACATCGTCATGAACGTGCACCTCCGCGGCGCCTTCCTCTGGTCGCGTGCGGCACAGGCGCAGATGGTCGCCCAGAAGTGGGGCAAGATCGTCAACCTGTCGAGCACGTCGGCACTGGGCAACCGCGGCCAGGCGAACTACTCCGCGGCCAAGGCCGGCATGCAGGGCTTCACCAAGTCGCTCGCGATCGAACTCGGTCCGTTCGGCATCAACGTGAACGCCGTCGCCCCGGGCTTCATCGCGACCGACATGACGCGCGCCACCGCCGAGCGCACGGGCACCGACTTCGACCAGATGCAGAAGGCCGCAGCCGAGCGCATCCCCGTCCGCCGCGTCGGCCGCCCCGAGGACATCGCCAACGTCGTGTCGTTCCTCGTCAGCGAGGACTCCTCGTACGTGTCGGGACAGACGATCTACGTCGCCGGCGGGCCCAAGGGCTGACCCGCCTCGGCGGCACACACTCACACCAGACTCGCGGCACAGCCGCACCAATCGAACTCGAAGGTAGGACCACAATGATCGACTTCTCACTGTCCGAAGAAGAGCAGATGATCCGCGACACCGTTCGCGCCTTTATCCAGAAGGAGATCATCCCTCTGGAGCCGCTCGTGCTGCGCAACGAGCGCGAGCACCGCCCGGGCCTGGAGCCCGCGCACGTCAAGGAGCTGCAGGAGAAGGCCAAGGCGGCCGGCTTCTGGGGCATCGGAACCCCCGAGGAGTACGGCGGAGCCGACCTCGGCCCGGTGATGCGCTCCATCATCGCGATGGAGGTCGGCCGCACCTTCGTGCCCTTCAACTTCGGCGGCACCGCAGACAACATCCTGTACGCAGGCACCGAGGAACAGAAGCAGGAGTATCTGATCCCGACCATCAACGGTAACCGTCGCAGCTGCTTCGCCATCACCGAGCCGGGTGCCGGATCGGACGCCCGCAACATCCGCACGCGCGCCGTTCGCGACGGTGACGACTGGGTCATCAACGGCGAGAAGATCTTCATCACCGGCGGCAACGAGGCCGACTTCGTCATGGTCTTCGCCGTGACCGACCCCGAGAAGGGCTCGGAAGGCGGCATCACCTGCTTCCTCGTCGACCGTGCCATGGGCTGGACCTCGTCGCCGATCCCCACCATGGGTGAGTGGGCTCCGGCATCGCTGCTCTTCGACAACGTCCGGGTTCCCCACAAGAACGTCCTCGGCGAGGTCGGCTGGGGCTTCAAGCTCGCGATGCAGTGGATCGGCAATGGTCGCTACCTGATCCCCTCGACGGCGATCGGCGGCGCCGAGCGCCTGCTCGAGATGGCCATCGAGCACTCGAAGAACCGCGAGTCGATGGGACGCCCGATCGCCGACTACCAGGCGATCCAGTGGCAGATCGCCGACTCGTACATCGAGATCGAGCAGGCCAAGTGGATCACGCTGAACGCAGCCTGGCAGCTCGAGAACAACCAGGACAACCGTCAGGCGGCATCCGTCGCCAAGCTGGCCGGCACCACGATGGCGAACCGCGTCGCAGACCGCGTGCTGCAGATCCACGGTGGCATGGGCTACACCAAGGAGCTTCCGATCGAGCGCTGGTACCGCTCGTTCCGCCTGCTGCGCATCTTCGAGGGCACCGACGAGATCCAGCGCCGCACGATCGCCCGCAACCTGATCAAGGGCTACACGAAGGTCGGCACGATCGGCGGCATCTGACCGCCCGATCCCGAACACCGCAGAGTCACAAGGAGTACCAATGACGGTCATCCAGTCCCTCGCCCCCGATCTCACCTCGGAGCGGGTGAGGCAGCTCTTCAACCCGACGTCGATCGTGTTGGTGGGGGCCACTGACAAGTCGAGCTGGTCGCGCGCCTTCTACAGCAACCTCGTGGACAGCAAGTTCCCGGGGCCGGTGCAGCTCGTCAACCCCCGTGGGGGTGAGGTGCACGGTCAGAAGGCCTACACCTCGGTCGGAGAGCTGCCCGAGCCGGCGGACCTCGCCATCGTGATGGTCCCGACCGGAGCGGTACTCGGCATGATGGAGGAGATCGCGGACGCGGGCATCCGCTCCGCGGTCATCCTCACCTCCGGTTTCGGCGAGGTGGGTGAGGAGGGCGCCGCGCTCGAGGAGCAGCTGCGCACCATCGCCCGCGAGCGGGAGATCACCATCCTCGGCCCCAACGGCAACGGCTTCGTCAACGTGGCAGCGGGCATCATGCCCTACGGCCTGCCGCTCGCCGATGAGATCCCGTCCGGATCGATCGGCATCGTGCTGCAGAGCGGCGCGCTGGCGAGCTCGGTGCTGCGCCAGTCGCTGGTGCGCAACGCCGGCCTCAGCGTGCTCGTCTCGATGGGCAACGAGTCGATGCTCTCGATGACCGACGTGATGGAGTACCTCGTAGAGGACGACGACACCAAGGTGATCCTGCTGTTCATCGAATCCGTGCGAAACCCCGCGAAGTTCCGCGAGGTCGCGCGTCGTGCTCTGCAGGCCGGCAAGCCCATCGTCGCCCTCAAGGTCGGGCGCAGTGAGGGAGGCGCCGCGGTCGCGAAGGCGCACACCGGATCGCTCGTCGGCGACGACGGTGTCATCGACGCCGTGTTCCGCCAGACCGGCGTGATCCGCGTCGACTCACTCGAGGACCTGATGGTCACGGGTGAGCTGCTGTCGCGGACCGGTCCGTTCCGCGGTCGCCGCTTCGCCTTCGTGACGCCCTCCGGTGGTGCGTGCGAGGTGATCGCCGACCGCGCGGAGGACGAGGGGATCGAGATCCCGGCGTTCTCTCCCGAGACCGAGCTGCGCCTGCGCGAAGTTCTTCCGGACTTCGCGAACGTGCACAACCCCCTCGATGTCACCGGCTACCTGCTCGTCGACAACCGCCTGCTCATCAATGCGCTGGGTGCTGTCGAGCACGACCCCGAGATCGACCAGATCGTCGTGATGACCGAACTGCCGGCCGACAACGTGAACGTCGACCGTTCCGTGCACGTCGAGCGACTCACGGCCCAGGCCGAGTTCTTCGCCGGCATGTCCAAGCCGGTGATTCCGCTGGCTACGGCGATGATCGACGTCACCGAGTTCGGTCGTGGACTCATGCGCGACACCGGATTCCCCGGCGCGATCAGCGGCATCCACCACGGGCTCACCGCCCTCGGTCACGCCGCGAACTGGTCGGAGGCATACTGGGAGGCGCAGAAGCCCGCAGAGGTCGACCCGGCTGACGACGCGGCTCCGATCGAGCTCGACGTGCGTCCGGGAGAGGTCTTCGGCGAGCGACGCTCGGCGGCCCTGCTCGCCGAGCACGGCATCCCGGTCGTGCCCAGCGCCGACGTCAGCACGGCGGACCAGGCGGTCGAGGCCGCGGAGGCGGTCGGCTACCCGGTCGTCGTGAAGCTCGGGTCGGACGAGATCGAGCACAAGAGCGACATCGGCGGCGTGAAGCTGGGCCTGAAGGATGCCGACGCCGTGCGCGCCGCATTCGAGGCGGTCGTGCAGGCGGGGCGCTCCGCCGGAGCCGCGGACGTCACCGCACTCGTGCAGCCGATGCGCCCTCCGGGCACCGAGCTCATCGTCGGGCTGGTCCGCGATCCGCAGTGGGGCCTCGTGCTCGCCGTCGGCCTCGGCGGCATCTGGGTCGAGGTGCTCAAGGACAGCACCCTCCACGTGCTTCCGGTCTCACGGCAGCAGGTCAAGGACGGCCTTCTGTCTCTGCGCGCGGCGAAGATCTTCGCCGGTGCGCGCGGAACGGAGCGGGCGGACCTGGATGCCATCGCCGACGTCGTGACCCGGGTCGCGCAGCTGGGTGTGCGCCTCGGCGACCGACTCGAGTCTCTTGAGATCAACCCGCTGTCCGTGCGGGGTGACCAGGTCGAAGCGCTTGATGCACTGATCACCTGGGTCTGACCCGACACCGTCGAAGGCGGAGAGAAGCGAAGCTGCTTCTCTCCGCCACCACCCACCACAGCGGTTCCCACGGGAGCCGCACCACACAACTCAGAATCAGAAGGAGGGAGCAGCGATGGTCAACGTGACTTTCGGCTTCCACGATGGAACCGAGCAGAAGATCGACGCCGAAGTCGGCTGGAAGCTCATGGAATGCGCGGTCAACGAATCCGTTCCCGGCATCTACGGCGACTGCGGCGGCGAAGCCCAGTGCGCGACGTGCCACGTCTACGTGCGTCCGGAGTGGCAGCAGGCGACGGGTGAGCGCACCCCGGCGGAGGAAGCCATGTTGAAGGCGACCTACGGCGTCACCGAGCAGAGCCGCCTGTGCTGTCAGATCGTCGTCTCCGACGAGATCGATGGCCTCGTCGTCGACGTCGTCAACGACTGACCCACCCCGCATTCAGAATCACCGTACGAACGGACCAGATCATGACCATCTCAGTTCCCATCCCGAGCCGCGGTCTCACTCCGGAGCAGGCGGCTGCACGACAGAAGATCTACGACTTGCCCCTGCACGAGCTGAACCCTGGCGACCCGCAGGCGTTCGCCGATCAGGAGATGTGGTGGAAGTTCGAGCGCCTGCGCAATGAGGACCCGGTGCACTTCACCTCTGAGGAGCACAGCAACCACGGGAACTACTGGTCGCTGACCAAGTGGGAGGACATCGTCGCGGCCGACACCGACCCCGACACGTTCTCGGCGATGGCCGGCATCACGCTCGCCGACCAGCGGGCGCTCGCGCACGCGGCCACCCGCGCCGCGGGCCTGGACCGCCGCGCGGTGAGTGCCGAGGGCGTCGAGCTCAGCCCGGAGGAAGCGGCGACGACGACGACGGTCACGCCGCCCGAGGCCCCGTCGGGCATCACCTCGCTGCTGAGCATGGACCCGCCTGAGCACGACATCCACCGTGGTGCCGTCGCCGACGGCGTATCGCCCTCGACGTTGCGTGAACTGGAGCCGATCATCCGCCAGCGTGCCGGTGCGATCCTCGATGGGTTGCCCATCGGTGAGGAGTTCGACTGGGTCGACCTCGTCTCCAAGGAGCTCACCGCCATGACACTGGCGACGCTCTTCGACTACCCGCAGGAGCACCGCCGCCAGCTCACCTGGTGGTCGGACGTCGTCACGATGTTCCCGGGACCCGATCAGCCGGTGAAGACCTTCGAGGAGAAGGACGAGATCATGGCGGAGTTCCGCAGCACGCTGCTGCGCCTCTTCCAGGAGCGCGGCTCGCAGGAGGCCCGCAAGGACTTCATCTCGCTGCTGGCGCACAGCCCGCACTCGAAGGACTTCACGCTCGGCGAACTGCTCGGCGACGGCGTGGTGCTGCTGGTCGGCGGAAACGACACGACCCGCAACACGATCACCGGATCCGTGTACGCGCTGAACAAGTGGCCGGAGCAGTTCGAGAAGCTGCGTGCGAACCCCTCGCTCATCCCGTCGATGGTCTCCGAGACCGTCCGCTGGCAGAGCCCGCTCACGCACATGATGCGTGTCGCGAAGAAGGACGTCGTGCTCGGCGGCAAGCAGATCCGCAAGGGCGATCGCGTCGCACTGTGGTTCGTGTCTGGCAACCGTGACGAAGCCAAGGTCGAGAACCCGAACGAGTACATCATCGACCGCAAGAACCCGCGTCAGCACCTGTCGTTCGGCTTCGGCATCCACCGCTGCCTCGGCAACCGCCTGGCGGAGCTGCAGCTGCGCATCATCTGGGAGGAGATGCTGGCGCGCTTCCCCGAGATCAAGGTCGTGGGCGAACCCGTGTTCAGCAACAACAACTTCGTCAAGGGCTACGAGTCGATGCAGGTCATCATCCCGCGTCGGGCGTAAGCACACCGAATTCATACGAGGAAGTACGAGAGATCATGTCAGGTGTAGTCATTATCGGCGGAGGCCAGGGCGGTTACCTCACCGCTGCATCTCTGCGGCAGTACCGTTTCACCGGCTCCATCACGATCGTCACCGACGAGGAGGACCTGCCCTACCAGCGTCCCCCGCTGTCGAAGGCCTACCTGCTGGGCGAATCCGACTCGCGCCGACTGCTCCATCGACAGGAGAAGTGGTACGCGGATCAGGACGTCTCGCTGGTGCACGATGCCGCCGTCGCGATCGATCGCGCGGCACGCACCGTGACCCTGGCCAGTGGTGCATCGCTCGCGTACAACCACCTCGTGCTGGCGACGGGAGCGCGCAACCGCGCGCTCCCGATCCCCGGCAGCGACCTCGAGGGCGTCACCGGAATGCGGGTGAAGGCCGACGCCGACTCGCTGTCGTCGAAGCTCACGGCCGGTACCAGGGCGATCGTCATCGGCGCCGGGTTCATCGGACTCGAGTTCGCATCCGTCGCCGCCGCCCGCGGCGCGCAGGTGCGGGTCTTCGAGCTGGCTGACCGGCCGATGGCCCGTGCGGTCTCGGCGACGACGTCGGAGTTCTTCCGCACGGCGCACGAGGAATGGGGCGTCGAGTTCGAGTTCAACCACGGGCTGGCCTCGATCAACGGCGAGAACGGTCACGTGCAGAGCGTCACGACCAACGACAGGCGCACCCTGCCCGCCGACATCGTGGTGTACGGCATCGGGGTCATCCCCAACACCGAGCTCGCCGAGCAGGCCGGTCTCGCGGTGTCGAACGGCATCGAGGTCGATGAAGACCTGGTCACCAGCGACCCGAACATCTCGGCTATCGGCGATGTCGTCTGCTTCCCCTGCGCACAGCTCGGCGGCGCGATGACGCGGCTCGAGTCCGTGCAGAACGCCTCGGATCAGGCTCGCGCCGTGGCTGCCCGTCTCACCGGCAATCCGGCCGCCTACCGCACCCTCCCGTGGTTCTGGTCCGACCAGGGCACGCTCAAGCTGCAGATCGCCGGAGTCGCCCACGGCTACGACCAGACCATCGAACTCGCGTCGGAGGCAGGCCAGAAGGCGGTGCTCTGCTTCAAGGACGGCGCGCTCGTCGCCGTCGAGACCGTGAACCGTCAGACCGACCACATGCTCGCGCGGCGCGTTCTCGCCGACGAGCCCGACCTGTCGCCCGAGGATGCCGCCGCAGAGGACTTCGACTTCGGAGCCTGGGCGGACAGCCGCGTGGCCGTGCCGGCAGCCTGACCGGTCGAGCGAGGAGAGAACTCATGCAGATGCAATGCCCGTGCGGCGCAGCGCTCGAGGCGCCCGACGAGGATGCACTCGTCGACGCCGCCCAGGCGCACCTCGAAGCGCAGCATCCCGGTCGCTCCTACACCCGGGAGCAGATCCTCTTCTTCGTCGACCCCTGACCGGGGTCGCACCGAAGCATGAACCACCCGTGCCGCCGAAGGCGGACGCCGGATCAGAGCAGACCCGGCAGAGACAGTAAGGAACTTTCCACATGAAGGCTGCAGTTCTCGACAGCGTCGGTTCGCCGCTCGTCGTCCGCGACGTCGACATCGCCGAGCCCATCGGGCGTGAGGTGCTGCTGGAGGTCAAGGCCTCCGGCCTGTGCCACAGCGACCTGCACATGATGAACAACCCGAAGGGCTTCCCGCTCGCGGCGGTGCTGGGCCACGAGGCCTCGGGAGTCGTCACGGCAGTCGGGCCCGATGTGACCCAGTTCGCCGTGGGAGACCACGTCGTCGGGTGCCTCGTCAGCCATTGCGGTCGCTGCGAGCGGTGCATGTCCGGTCGCCCGTACCAGTGCCGCAACGCCGCCGAGACGGCACGTGCTCCCGAGCAGGGCGCGCGTCTGTCGGTCGAGGGTGCGCCGGTGATCCAGTTCTGGAGCCTCGGCGCCTTCGCCGAGCAGATGCTGGTGCACGAGAACAACATCGTGAAGGTCGACCCGTCGATCCCGTTCGAGAAGGCCGCCCTGCTCGGCTGCGGCGTGGTCACCGGCGCGGGTGCGGTGATCAACACCGCCCAGACGCAGCCCGGCGACACGGTGGCGGTCATCGGATGCGGTGGTGTGGGCCTCTCGGCCGTGCAGGGCGCAGCTCTCGCCGGCGCTCGCCGTGTGATCGCGATCGATCTCGTGCCCGCGAAGCTCGAGCTCGCCAAGCGCTTCGGCGCCACCGACACGGTGAACCCCGCAGATGGCGATGTCATCGAGCAGGTCAAGGCGCTCACAGGTGGTCGTGGTGTGGACAAGTCGTTCGAGGTGATCGGGTTGTCGCAGACGGCGGCACAGGCGATCCGGATGCTTGACACGGGCGGATCCGCGTACCTGATCGGGCTGCACAAGCCCGGTGCGCTGCTCGAGATCGACGTGATGTCCGATCTGCTCGTGCCGCAGCGCAGCGTGCAGGGCGTCTACATGGGTTCGTCGAACTTCAAGCAGGACATCCCGATGTTCGCCGACTACTACCTGCAGGGGCGCCTGAACCTCGACGATCTCATCTCGCAGACGATCTCGATCGAGCAGATCAACGAGGGCTACGAAGAGCTGAAGGCAGGTGGAGTGGCGCGCAGCGTCGTCGTCTTCTGAGCCGAAGGACGGATGAGTCGCATTCCGGTGCGGCCTATCATGTTCGGAGGGGCCCGCTGAGTCGGGCTCGTCGTGAGGAGGCGGAAATGGTGGAACGGTCCACTTCCACACAGGAAGGCCCTCGCTGGAACTGGAAGCGGACCAACCAGACTCAGCGCGCGCTGATGGACGCGGCCGTCGAGCTGTTCGTCGACGGCGGCTACGCAGGCACGAGCGTCGAGGACATCGTGCAGCGCTCCGGGATCAGCATCGGAAGCCTCTACCATCACTTCGGCAACAAGGCGGGGCTGTACCTGGCGCTCTGGGAAGCCTGGGTGCAGTCCCTGGAAGAGGCGGTCTCGAAGGCGATCCTCGCCCTGCAGAAGTCGGGCGAGACGAGGTCGGTGCCACTCTTCCTGGCCGGCGCGCGAGCGTACCTGGAGAGCGGATGGAAGAACCGCCTCACCGGAAGCATGTTCTTCGCGCAGGACGGTCCTTCGGGGTTCGAGGTACGGCTCCGCAACGGGCGGCATGAATGGCTGCGTCAGGTGATCGTGCTCCTCCGAGTGTCCGATGCACCGCTGGACCGCCTCACCGTGTCGGTGATGATCGCGATCGTCGCCGAGGGCGCGCGCGAGGTCATCATGTGCCGCAACCGCAGCGATGCCGAAGAGATGATCGAGGCGACGCTGACGATGATCGAGCGCGTCGGCGTCAGCGAGCTGGCCGTGCAGGCTGGCCGCAGCGCGTAGCGTCCGGTGCTCCCTGCCGGGGCCGCACCGAGGCCCGATCGGCGGAATCTGTGACTGATGTGACTGGTGTTACTGAATATCCCGAGAAAACACGCCAAAACCCGCGAAATGACGCGGGAATGTCTGTTGTGGTTGATACATTCAAGGCGGTCGAACGACCGACGGGGGTCTCTCCCTCGAAATCAACACGATGCGACGACTTCGTCGCTGGAGGAGTGACATGGCTGACAAGTCCATCACCAAGACCGAGCTCGTCGCGAGCATCGCTTCCGCCACCGGCGAGAGCCAGGCCACCGTCTCGCGCGTTCTCGACTCGCTGTTCGCCACCGTTTCGGACGCTGTTGCCAAGGGCAGCAAGGTCTCGATCCCGGGCTGGATCGCGTTCGAGCAGGTCGACACCGCCGCCCGCACCGGTCGCAACCCGCAGACCGGCGCCGAGATCAAGATCCCGGCCGGCAAGCGCGTCAAGGTCACCGCTGGCTCCAAGCTGAAGGCAGCGGTCAAGTAAGTCCGCTTCCCTCGAGAAGGCCGTCCCGTTCCGGGGCGGCCTTCTCTGTCTCCGGATGCCTGCCGACAGGCATCCGGAGCACCGCTCGCAGCTGCCCGCCTCGACGACCTCTCACAGCCGCCCGCCGTAGGCTTGAGGGGTGAAGATCTACCGCCTCGCCGGCCTCGCGATCCTGCTCGTCAGCGGGGTGGCTGGCCTCATCGTCGCTCTCATGGTCGGCGGCGGAGCGGTACCCCCGAAGCTGCTCGACCCGGGGCCCGTCGTCATGTGGGGCCTGCCGGCGATCAAGCTGATCGCCAACCTCGGTGCCGCGGCCATGTTCGGGTCGGTCGTGCTCGCGCTGTTCGCGCTCAAGGCCGGCACCCGCCCGTTCGACATCGCCATCGACACGGCCTCCATCGGCGCGGCGGTCTTCACCGTGACGTCAGGCATCGCCGGCTTCTTCACCTTCATGGCGGCCTTCAACCCGAAGCTCTCTGCCGACCGCGGCTTCGGCGAGCAGTTCGGACGCTTCCTGCTCGAGCTGCCCCTGGGCCAGGCCTGGCTCATCACCGTCGTGATGGGCGCGATCATCACCGTGCTGCTGTTCGGATGGCGCAGCTGGACCGGCACCCTGCTCACGGCCGTGCTGGCCGCGGCATCCTTCCTGCCGCTCGCCACGCAGGGGCACTCCGGCGACGTCGCCGGGCACACGGTCGCCGTCAACGCCATCCTGCTGCACACCGTCGGCGCGGCCGTGTGGGTCGGCGGCGTGATGCTGCTCATCATCCTGCGCCACCTCGACCGCAGAGCAGCAGCGACGCCAGGCAAGAAGGACCGCGACTCCCGCATCGACATCCCGCTGCTCGTCTCGCGCTACTCGTCGCTCGCGATCGCGGCCTTCGTCGTGGTCGCCGTCTCGGGCATCGCCCGCACGGTCGTCGCGATCGGCGACTGGAACGAGCTGTTCTCGCCCTATGGGCTGATCGTGCTCGGCAAGGCCGTGCTGCTCGTTGGGCTCGGCCTGTTCGGCTTCTGGTACCGCCAGCAGCTCATCCCGCGCCTCGACGGCCCGAAGGAGAAGCGCTCGTTCTGGACGCTCATTCTCGGCGAGCTCACCCTGATGGGGCTGGCATCCGGTGCCGCCGCAGCCCTTGCGCGCACCCCTCCGCCGGTGGGCGAAGAGGCCCCGGCGGTGCAGACCCCGGCCGAGCGCCTGACCCGCACGCCGCTGCCTCCCGAGCTCGACGTCGAGCAGTGGCTCACCTCGTACGACATCGACATCCTGTGGGCGATCGCGGTCGGCTTCGGCGTCTTCCTGTACATCGCCGGCGTGCTGCGCCTGCGTAGGCGCGGCGACGCGTGGCCGGTCTTCCGCACCGTGTTCTGGATGCTCGGCCTCGCCCTGCTGCTCTGGGTAACCTGCGGCCCGATCAACCTGTACCAGGACTATCTGTTCAGCGTGCACATGCTCGGGCACATGATCCTCGGCATGGCCATCCCGGTGCTGCTGGTGATGGGCGCTCCGATCACGCTCGCGCTGCGCAGCATCCGCAAGCGCGACGACGGCACACGCGGCGGTCGCGAATGGATCATGTGGGCCGTGCACTCCCCGTACTCCCGCATCATCACCCACCCCTTCGTCGCCGCGGCGATCTTCATCCTGTCGCTGTGGGCGTTCTACTTCACCGACCTCGTGCGCTGGGCGATGTACGACCACCTCGGGCACGAGTGGATGGTCATCCACTTCCTCATCTCGGGCTACCTGTTCGTGATGACGCTGATCGGCATCGACCCGATCCCCAAGCGCCTCCCGCACGCCGGGCGGCTGATCACCCTGATCGGCGTGATGGCCATGCACGCGTTCTTCGGCATGGCGATCATGATGCAGGAGGGGCTGATGGTCGCCGAGTGGTTCGGGTCGATGGGCCGCACGTGGGGCCCGACGCCGATGGAGGATCAGTACATCGGCGGTGGCATCGCGTGGTCGGTGGGCGAGATCCCGACGCTGATCCTCGCGATCACGCTCGCGATCCAGTGGCAGCGCAGCGATCTGAAGAGCCAGCGCCGCCGCGACCGGCATGCCGACCGCACCGGTGACGCGGAGCTCGAGGAGTACAACGCCCGCCTCGCCGCGCTCGCGGAGCGCGACAGCGCGCGCTGATTCAGGACGCTTGCTGCGGGGCGCCCACGCGGATCGACACCGTGCCGTCCGGGAGAACCGTGATGGTGCCGTCCACCTCGAAGGGGACATCCTCCGAGACGGCGGTGACCTCGCCGTCGAACAGCGACTGGATCTCGACGTCGATGTGAGCCACGGCGCGCGTCGCGGGGAAGGCCCAGTTCGAGCCGTCGGGCTCGATCGTGATGTCGGGCTGCGTCACGATCGACCATTTCGGCACCGTGCCTGGGGCGAGGCGGTTCTGCACCTCGAGCCCGAACGGGCACGCGGTCGGCTGCAGCACCTCCTTCTCGGCGCACTTGTCGAGGAAGTCCGCGACCTGCTGCTGCACGACCTCGATGAACTTCTCGGTCGGCTCGGTCTGCACATCGACCGGGGTGCTCGCGAGGGCGGTGTCGGCCAGTACCCGAACCCCGGCGGTCGAGGCGATGTTCGTGTCGACGGTCACCGAGTAGGCGCCGGGCGTGAACACCAGCATCGGCAGCGGGTCGAGCGGGCGAGCATCCATCCCGTCGACCGACACCTGCCGACGGTCCATCGTGAAGCCGTTCACGGCGAACACGTCGGCGCCGCGCACAGTGAGCTCGATCTCGGCGAGCGGGCTCTTAGGCCGTGTTGATCAAGATGTTTCGGCGTCTCGTGGGCGAGTCTTGACGGGTGACGCGACAAGAGATCTCTGACGAGGTGTGGGCTGTGCTGGAGCCGTTGATGCCGACGGTGACGGGCCGGTCTCGGCCGTGGACGGATCACCGTCTCGCCGTTGAGGGGATGGCGTGGAAGTTCCGCACCGGCGCGCCGTGGCGGGACGTGCCCGAGCGGTTCGGGAAGTGGAACTCGATCTACAAGCGTTTCAACCGGTGGGCCGAGGACGGCACATGGGAGAAGCTGCTGGCCGAGGTGCAGAAGCAGGCGGACGCTGCCGGGAAGATCGACTGGGTGGTCTCGATTGACTCCACGATCGCGCGCGTGCATCAGCACGGTGCGACCCTCCCTCGGGACACAGGGGGCTCCACCGAATCACAAGAATCCGCGGGTCGAGCCGCCTGATCACGCGATCGGGCGCTCCCGCGGCGGGCTGACAACGAAGGTGCATCTGGTCGCCGATGGGCGCGGCAGGCCGTTGGGCATGGTGCTCACCGGCGGCAACACCGCCGACACCACGATGCTCGCGGCCACGCTCGATGACATCTGCGTGCCCCGCGCGTCACGAGGGCGCCCGCGCACGCGACCTGATCGGGTACTCGCTGACAAGGGATACCCATCGAAGGCGAACCGGGCCTGGCTACGCGCGCACGGCATCGCGACGACCATCCCCGAACGCGACGATCAGATCGCGCACCGCCGGAAGAAGCCGGGCCGGCCGATCGACTTCGGCACCGATCAGAGAGAACGCTACAAAGGCCGCAACGTCGTCGAACGATGCTTCAACCGCCTCAAGCAGTGGCGCGGCATCGCAATGCGATCAGACAAACTCGCCCGAAACTACCGCGCTGCCATCTGCCTCTCCTCGACCCTCATCTGGATCAAGACCGACTTAATCAACACGCCCTAG
>ERZ1645187.769-NODE-769-length-31427-cov-96.200019_pt1 | contig 31427 bp, 32 predicted proteins | sample MGYA00575352_ERZ1645187 | MGnify/ENA primary metagenome ERZ1645187 (study PRJEB40837, sample SAMN11349314) | freshwater sediment metagenome | isolation source: river sediment | host: Sediment | place: India: Wazaribad , New Delhi | collected 2017-02-21 ... | reverse complement strand
CGGCGATCTCCTCGTCGGTCTTGGGCAGGAACTCGTGCAGCGGCGGGTCGAGCAGCCGGATGGTGACCGGCAGGCCGGACATGATCTCGAACAGATCGACGAAGTCGCGCCGCTGCATCGGCAAGAGCTTGGCCAGCGCCTCGCGCCGCTCCTTCTCGGTGTCGGCGAGGATCATCTCGCGCACCGCGACGATGCGGCCCTCGTCGAAGAACATGTGCTCGGTACGGCACAGACCGATGCCCTCGGCGCCGAAGTTGCGGGCCATGCGCGCGTCAGCCGGGGTTTCGGCATTGGCGCGCACCTTCATGCGGCGCACCTCGTCGGCCCAGCCCATCAACTGGGCGAAGTCGCCGGAGAGCTCCGGCCGCTGCATCGGCACCGCGCCGATCAGCACCTGACCCTCGCCGCCGTCGATGGTGATGCGGTCGCCGCGCTTCAGCGTCACGCCCTCGGAGACCATCGTGCCCGCCGCATAGTCGATGCGGATCGAGCCGGCGCCGGAGACGCAGGGCTTGCCCATGCCGCGGGCGACGACCGCCGCGTGAGAGGTCATGCCGCCACGAGTGGTCAGGATGCCCTCGGAGGCGTGCATGCCGTGGATGTCTTCCGGCGAGGTCTCGACGCGCACCAGGATGACCTTGCGGCCGGCCTGAGTGGCGGCTTCGGCCTCTTCCGAGGAGAACACGATCTCACCTGCCGCCGCGCCCGGCGAGGCCGGCAGGCCGTGGGCGAAGACCTTGCGCACCGCCTTCGGGTCGATGGTGGGATGGAGCAACTGGTCGAGGCCGGCCGGATCGATGCGGCGGATCGCCTCCTCCTTGGTGATGAGGCCCTCGGCCACCATGTCGACCGCCATCTTCAGCGCCGCCTTGGTGGTGCGCTTGCCGATGCGGCACTGGAGCATCCACAGCTTGCCGCGCTCGACGGTGAACTCGACGTCCTGCATGTCGCGGTAGTGCTTCTCCAGCCGCTCGCAGATCGCCGCGAACTCGGCATAGGCCGCCGGCATCACCGTCTCGAGGCTCGGCTTGTCGGAGCCGGCCTGCTCGCGGGCGTGCTCGGTGAGGTTCTGCGGCGTACGGATGCCGGCCACCACGTCCTCGCCCTGGGCGTTGACCAGGAACTCGCCGTAGAGCGCCTTCTCACCCGTCGACGGGTTGCGCGAGAAGGCGACGCCGGTCGCCGAGGTCTCGCCCATGTTGCCGAAGACCATCGCCTGGACGTTGACCGCGGTGCCCCAGCTCGCCGGGATGTCGTGGAGGCGGCGATAGGTGACGGCGCGGGCGTTCATCCACGAGCCGAAGACGGCGCCGATCGAGCCCCACAGCTGCTCGCGCGGATCCTGCGGGAACGGCTTGTCGAGCTCGCGCATCACCAGCGCCTTGTACTCGACGATCACCGCCTTCCAGTCGGCGGCGGTCAGATCCGTGTCGAGGACGTAGCCGTGGTCCTGCTTGTAGGTGTCGAGGATCTCCTCGAAGTCGTGATGCTCGAGGTTCAGCACGACGTTGCAGTACATCTGGATGAAGCGGCGATAGCTGTCGTAGGCGAAGCGCTCGTCGCCGGCGACCTTGGCGATCGCCTCCACCGTGACGTCGTTCAGGCCGAGGTTGAGGACGGTGTCCATCATGCCCGGCATCGACGCCCGGGCGCCGGAGCGCACCGAGACGAGGAGCGGATCGGCCTCGTCGCCGAAGGTCTTGCCGGTGATCCGGCCCATCAGGTCGAGCGCGGCGTCGACCTGGGCCGCCAGATCGTCCGGATACTTCCGGTCGTTGGCGTAGAAGGCGGTGCAGACCTCGGTGGTGATGGTGAAGCCGGGCGGGACGGGGATGCCGAGATTCGACATCTCCGCGAGATTGGCGCCCTTGCCGCCGAGCAGCGACTTCATTTCGGCGGTGCCTTCCGCCCTGCCGTCCCCGAAGGTGTACACCCACTTGGTCATGCGACGTCTCCCGTCTCGAGCTCGCGACCTGTCGGACGGGGCGATGCTCGCCCGCGTCGGTCGACTATCGTTCGAAGGTTGGTTTGCATCCCGCGGGCCGTGCTGGCAAGTCGTTTCCGGCCTTCCGGGCGATGCTACGCGACATATCGTACGCAATCGATGCAAGGTTCTGAAAGGTCTCGGCGTTTGGCGGGGCCGCCCGGGTCTGCCGAAGTGCCTTCACAAGCCGACACAAACCCGCCATTCTCCCCGCGTTCGATCGGGCGGTTCGAACCGGCAGTCGCGGTGCGAGCGCGACGTCTCGTCACCGCGAGATCTCGGCGCCGCAAGGCGAATCGCCGCGATCGAGGCATCCTCGTGACCCGGACCAGACGGCCGGGCGCGGGAAAGGATCGGGTGTTCGGCCGAACGTCCGCGCCGAGACCCTGGGAGCATCCCGCGCATGGATCGTGACTTCGAGAACCGCCGCCGCGACGCTTCGTCGCTCCTCGCGCCGAAGATCGGCCCGCGCATCGCCCGCACCACGCCTCTCGCCGTGGCCGCCGTCGCGGCGACGCTCGCCGTCACGGGGCCGGCCGCCGCCAAGCCGATGCTCGATCTGCTCTCGATCGTCACTCCGCCGACCCTCGCCGGGACCTATCTGGCCGGCCGCTTCGCCTCGTCGAGCCGCGACATCGGCTCTGCCGCCGGCTACTTCCAGACGGCGCTCGCCATCGATCCGGGCAATTCGATCCTCACCGAGCGGACCTTCCAGTTTCTCATCGCCGACGGCCGCATCAAGGAGGCCCTGCCCATCGCCGAGCGCCTCGCCGCTCGCGAGAAGGGCCATGCCCTGGCGCGTCTGGTGCTCGGCGTCGACGCGCTGAAGAAGGGGCAGTGGGACCGCGCTCGCAACCAGCTTCAGCAGACGACGCCGCGCCCGCTCTCCGACCTCACGGTGGCGATCCTCTCCGGCTGGGCCCTGGCCGGCAAGGGTGAGAGCGAGGCGGCGCTGAAGACCGTCGACAAGGTCTCCGGTCTCGATTGGTACGGCGTCTTCAAGAACTTCCACGGCGCGCTGATCGCCGACCTCGGCGGCCAGAAGGCCGACGGCGCCCGCCGCATGGCCCAGGCCTATGGTGGCGACAGCCGGGCGCTGCGCATCGTCGAGGGGCAGATCCGCAGCCTCGCCCGTCAGAAGAAGCCGCAAGAGGCGCTCGGCGTCGTCACCGAGTTCGAGAAGACCATTCCCGACCATCCGGTGATCGCCGCGCTGCGCGCCGACATCGAGGCCGGCCGCCCGGTCGCGCCGATCGTCGCCAACCCGCAGGCCGGCGCCGCCGAGTTCCTCTACGGCCTCGGCTCCGCCATGGGGCGGGACGGCGGCGAGGACATCGCCGCGATGTACCTGCAACTGGCGCTGTGGCTGACCCCGGACGCCGAACTGCCGATGATCTCGCTCGCCGGCCTCCAGGGCCAGATGAAGCAGTACGACAAGGCGATCGCCCAGCTCTCTCGCATCTCGGTCGATTCCAAGCTGCGGCCGCTCGCCGACATCCAGGTCGGCCGCTATCACACCATCACCCAGAACTACGAGGAAGCCTCCAAGCATCTGCGTGCCGTCGTCGAGCGCACTCCCAAGGATCTCGACGCCATCCAGGCGCTCGGCGACGTTCTCCGCGCCGACAAGAAGTTCGCCGAGGCCGCCGAGGTCTATTCTCGCGCCATCGAGCAGATCGGCAAGCCGTCGAAGAACGACTGGGGCCTCTACTATTACCGTGGCATCGCCTGGGAGCGCACCAAGCAGTGGCCGAAGGCCGAGGCCGACTTCTACAAGGCGCTCGAGCTACAGCCCGACGAACCCCATGTGCTCAACTATCTGGGCTATTCGTGGATCGACATGGGGATGAACCTCGACAAGGGGCTCGAGCTGGTCAAGAAGGCGGTCGAGCTGAAGTCCGACGACGGTTACATCGTCGACAGTCTCGCCTGGGCCTATTTCAAGCTCGGTCGCTACGACGAGGCGGTGAAGGAGCTCGAGCGGGCCATCCTCCTGAAGCCGGACGATCCGGTGATCAACGACCACCTCGGCGACGCCTATTGGAAGGTCGATCGTCGCCTCGAGGCGACGTTCCAGTGGCGCCATGCCCTCGACATGAAGCCCGAGCCGGAAGAGACGCCGAAGATCCAGAAGAAGCTGAAGGAAGGCCTCGTCGACGAGCCGCTGCCCAAGGCGGCCGACGGCACGCCGCCGGCTGCCCCGGTGCAATGACCGGCCCGAGACCGATCGTCCCCGGGCCGCGGAACGCCGCACTCCGCGATCCGGCCTGCGGAGCGGGAGGCGCGGCGTGACCGGAGCCCCCGAACCGTCGGTCGACCGCGAGACCGCCCCGGCCAAGATCAATCTCGCCCTCCATGTCACCGGCCGCCGCGCCGACGGCTACCACCTGCTCGACACGCTGGTCGTCCACGGCGTCGCCGCCGACGCGATCACCGCCCGCCCGCTCGCCGAGGCGGAGATCGACACGGCCGATCCCGTCCGCGTCGATCTCGAACTCACCGGCTCCTTCGCCGCCGGTCTCGATGCCGGCCCGGACAACCTCGTCCTGCGCGCCGCCCGCCTCGTCGAGGCCGAGGCCCGCCGCCTCGGCCATCGTCCGTGCCCCGTGGCACTGACCCTCGACAAGCATCTGCCGATCGCCTCCGGCATCGGTGGCGGCTCCTCCGATGCGGCGGCGACGCTGCGCCTGCTGAACCGGGTCTGGGGCCTCGACCTGCCGCGTGACCGCCTCGCCGAGATCGCCCTGCCGCTCGGTGCCGATCTGCCGATGTGCGTCCACGGGACGGCTCTGCGTGCCCGCGGCATCGGCGAGACCATCGATCTCCTCCCCGATCCGCCGCCGCTGCCGATGGTGCTGGTCAATCCGGGCGTCGCCGTCGCCACGCCGGCGGTGTTCCGGGCGTTGGAGCGGCGCGACAACCCCGGCCTGCCCGATCCGACCGGCGCCTTCGCCGATGCCGAGGCGCTCGTCGCCTTGCTCGCCGCCGCCCGCAACGATCTCGAAGCCCCGGCGATCCGGGTCGCCCCGGTGATCGGCGACGTCCTCGCCGCGTTGCGCGCCGCCCCCGGCTGCCGTCTCGCCCGCATGTCGGGATCGGGCGCCACCTGCTTCGCGATCTTCGCCGACGAGGCGGCTGCCCGCCGAGCCGCCGCTGCGCTGGCCACTCGCGGTTGGTGGACCGCCGCCGGCGTCGTCGGCGCCTCGCCCGGCTGATCGCCGCCCACCGGCTGCGATCGAGCGCCATCCCACCGAACGTCTCGAGCCACCCCCCTTCACCTCGCCGCCGCCGCGTGCCATCACCGAGCCCATGATGCGCCCCGCCATTCCCTCCCTCGACGCCATCCGTGCCGGCGGCAAGCCGGCGGTCGCTCGCGCCCTGTCGCTGATCGAGATCGCCCACGGCTCGGCCGAACTCGCCCGCCTGCTCGACGCCTGCGCCGCCGACCCGGTCGGCGACGTCCTCGGCCTCACCGGCCCGCCGGGGGTGGGCAAGTCGACGCTGACCAACGCGCTGATCTCCGAGGCTCGCCGGGCCGGCCGCACCGTCGGCGTCGTCGCCGTCGATCCCTCGTCGCGCTTCACCGGCGGCGCCCTCCTCGGCGACCGCACCCGCCTGCGGACCGATCCCGACGATCAGGGCGTCTTCGTCCGCTCGATGGCGGCGCGCGACCGGCTCGGCGGCCTCTCCGACCATGCGGTGGCGGCGATCGTGCTGATGCGGGCGGTCTACGACCTCGTCGTCGTCGAGAGCGTCGGCATCGGCCAGTCGGAGGGCGACATCGCCTTCGTCGCCGATACCGTGCTCCTCTGCATCCAGCCCGGCTCCGGCGACAGCCTGCAGTTCATGAAGGCCGGCGTCATGGAACTCCCCGACGTCGTCTGCGTCACCAAGGCCGACATGGGCGAGCCCGCCCGCCGCGCCATGGCCGACGTCGCCGGCGCCCTGACGCTGGCCGAGCACCAACCCGGCGATTGGATCGCCCCGGTCGTCCTGGTCTCGGCCGCCGCCGGCAGCGGCCTGCCCGATCTCGCCGCGGCGGTCGCCGGCCACCGCGCCCACCTCGCCGAGGCCGGGCGTCTCGCCGCCCGCCGCGCCGCCCAGGCCCGCCACTGGGTCGAGGACGCGGTTCGCGTCCGCTTCGGCGCCCGTGGTCTCGCCGCCGTCGATCCGGTCGCGACACTCGCTCGCGCCAGCGGTCCCTTCGGCGCCATCGCCGCCCTCGATACCGAGCTCGACGCTCGTCTCGCCCGACCGCTCTGACGCGTCGCCCGACCCCGGCGTTCACCATCTCGTCGCCACGATTCCGCCCCAGACCCGCCATCGGTGGCGGAAAACCGCGAAATCGTCCCGTTCCCGTCGCGGTTTAACCTTTTCTCGAGGTTACTCGGCGATCATCGGTTCGATCGGGACATCGTCCTCGGTCGTTGCCGCAATGCAACGCCGCCGGTGAGCCCGCTGGTTCGGAGTTGGTATCGAGTCATGCCGAATGAGCGTCGCCGCCGTCGCGCGGCCCGACGGGTCGATCTCCTCCCGCGTCTGCGGGCGGCCCCCGTTCTTCTTGTCGGCCTTCTCGCCGTTGCCGTCGTCGGGCAGACCCCGCCGGCCGAGACGCCCGTCCATTGGACGGTGCGTGACGCTTCCGGCTGGATGGCCGAGTTCGACACCCTCAGAGATCAACGCGGCGCCCTGATCGCGTCCGCGTCGCCGGTCGCCGCAGCCCCCCGCGGCGACCGTCTGGTCGCGGCCGACCCCGCGTCCGCCCTGCAGCCCTCCGCCGGCGCCTCCCCCGCGTCGGCGGAGGCGCCCGCTCGGCCGCTGGTCGTCGCCGAGGCCGATCTCGTCCCCCCCCGCCACGAGATCAAGCGTGTGCCGCGCGACGTCGTCGATCCGGAGATCACCGGCGCCGTGCCGCGTGGTCCCCGTCCGACCGATCCGCCGGCGGAGGTCCAGCCGACCATCAACCGCTCCGGCAAGGGTGACCGCCTGCTGGTGCCCCAGCCGATCGGTCGCACCACCGACCGCGAGCTGATGGTCAAGCCGTCGCTCGCCACCGTCGTCCCGCCGTCGGACGGCTGGCCGCCGGTCGTCACCATCGCCTCGCTCCTGGCGCCGCAGTCGGCGAAGACCCTGCCGCACCTCGCCCTCGCCGCACCCGACCGCAACGACGACGGCCGCATCGTCGTCGCCATGGTCCGCACCGGCCCCGGCAAGGTGGCCACCCAGTCGGCCATCGCCGCCCTCGGCGACCGCAACCGCGCCAAGGCGAGCGGCCGTCCGCTCCTGCCGCCGGTGCCCGAGCAGCAGGTGGCGAGCGCCCGCACCCAGGTCTGGACCCAGCCGCAGGTGCCCGAGATCGGTTACGCCCGCCGCACCACCGACGGCATCCTCGCCCGCTTCCGCGCCGTCCTCGGCGACGAGCCGGACCCGACCCCGCCGGCGAAGCGCCCCGCCACCGAGGCGGAGGAGATGGGGCCCTGAGGGGCGTCCGTCGGACATGCCGAACATGCGCGTGAGGCCGGGTTCGCCCGGCCTTCGTCGTTTCTGGAGGGACGGCCGTCGGCGGCGCTTGTCCTCGCTCCGGGTCGTGGCTAAGTCTCGGGGCGACCTGCGGCGGCGGGTTCCCGCCGCCTCGCCCGACCCCGACCGGAGCGCTCGATGACCGACGTCACCATCTATCACAACCCCGCCTGCGGCACCTCGCGCAACGTCCTCGGCCTGATCGAGAACGCCGGCGTCACCCCGAGGGTGGTGCTCTATCTCAAGACCCCGCCGAGCCGCGACGAACTGGTCGCGCTGGTGGCGAAGATGGGCGTCCCGGTGCGTTCGATCCTGCGCGAGAAGGGCACGCCCTTCGCCGAACTCGGCCTCGGCGATCCGTCGAAGACCGACGCCGAACTGATCGACGCCATCCTCGCCCACCCGATCCTGATGAACCGGCCGATCGTCGTCTCCGACGAGGGGGCGAAGCTCTGCCGCCCCTCCGAGACGGTGCTCGATCTGCTGCCGGCCCAGAAGGGCGCCTTCGCCAAGGAGGACGGCGAGCAGGTGGTCGACGCCGCCGGCAGGCCGGTCCGCTGATCGCCCCCACCCGCCTCCGCGCACCTCGCACGACGTCGTCGCGGAGACTATCGATCCGGCCGCCGGATGCTCTATGATCGTGTCCTCACAGGAGGTCGATCGCGATGGCTGACGATCCCTTCACCGTCGGCATGGAACGGCTGGCCCGTTCGTTCACCCTGCCCTGGCGCTTTCTCCCACGAAACGCGTCGGACGTGGTCCTGGAGGGGTTCCGGCAGGGCAACGTCCTCCTCGACGTGTTGTTCTACGACGTCGGCGTCGTCTCCCGCGAGGAGGCGCTGGCGCTGGCGCCGTGGAAGGCCGCCGAAGGAGCGATCCTGATCGTCCCGCCCTCGGGCGGCGAGCCCATCGTCGTCTGCCCCTCGCTCGACGACTATGTGGCGAAGGGGGGCGAGGCGATCACCACCCTCACCGTCGCCGGCGTCGGCTCCTCGGCGCTCGGCACCGCGGCCTTCGCCCGCAACGTCGCCGATGCCGTCGGGCGGCCGGTGGCGGCGGTGATCTCCGGCTACGGCCTCGCCGATCTCGCCACCGAGGCCGCCGGCGGCTTTTCCTGGTTCGCCGGCCTCGCCGCCGTCCACGGCTTCTGGGAGCGGGTCGACCAGTCGGTCGACTGGCTGCGCAATACTGCCGGATCGACCCTCGGCGGCCCCGCCCCCGAACAGCACGGCGATCGCGACGCCGAGACGGTCCAGGCGCTGCTCTCCGACGACCGCCTGCACTTCGACCTGATCGTCGCCCATTCCAAGGGCAACATCGTCGTCGGCGACGCGCTCCACGCCCTCCAGCGCACCGACCGGGTCCGCTCCGACCGGATCGGCGAGACGGTGCACATCGTCTCGATCTCCTCGCGCCTGCGCATGCCGCGCTCCTGCCGGCAGGTCACCGAGATCGTCGGTCGCTGGGACCTGATCGGCGACTTCGCCACCCGCCGCGACGCGCCCCCCGATGTCGTCGTGCCGGACGCCTGGCACCACACCAACACCGAACTCTACGGCCACATCCCGGTGACCAGAGTATTGAAGGAAGTCCTGGCGAGCGGGTCGTAGAGCCGCCGTCGTAGGGTGCATGGAACGGAGTGAGATGCACCGGCGGCCCGCGACGTCGAAGATCCGATGAACGCCGCCCTCACGCCCGCGTGCCGAGCCTCAATCCCGGCGCCGGGCGTTCGCGCAAGACCTCGCGGCGGAAGCGATAGAGGCTTGCCGGACGGCCGCCGGTGGCGAGCGAGGTCTCGCCGGTCGCCTCGACCAGCGCGGCGGTCTCCACCAGCCGGCGGAAGTTCTGCTTGTGGAGATGCCGGCCGGAGATCGCCTCGACCGTGTGCTGCAGCTCGGTCAGGGTGAAGGCCTCCGGCATCAGCTCGAAGACCACCGGGCGGTACTTGAGCTTGGCCCTCAGCCGCGAGATCGCCGTCGCCAGGATGCGGCGGTGGTCGAAGCGCATCGCCCGTCCGAGGCCGGGGAGCGCCGGAGCGCACGTCGTCTGCCCCGCCGCCTGTCGGTCGCGCCGTGCCTCCTCGACCAGCCCGGCCTCGTAGAGCAGTTCGTAGCGCTCCAGCACCTTCTCCTCGTCGAAGGGCGCTCCGTCGGTGCCGAAGAACAGCCGGAGTCGTTCGGCTCGGCCGATGGCGCGGGTCGGATCGGCATCCTCCGGCGCTTCGGCCACCCAGGCGCGCAGCGCCGGCAGGATCGCCTCGTCGACCACCGTCGGCCGCCCGTGCCGCCAGTCCTCCCAGGGGAAATGGTCGTACCACGGGCGGAAGGCGGCGCCGGCCCCGGCGAGCACGTCCTGCGAGGCGGTGACCGCTCCCTCCGGCCCATCCGGGCGCGCCGCGATTCGGGTCAGCGCCAGATAGCCGACCGAGACGACGTGCGGGCCGACGTCGCCGGCCCGGGCGTAGCGGCCGCGATCGCCGAAGGTGTAGAGCTGCTCGACATGGCCGAGGCGCAACGCCGTCTGCGCCTCCACCCAGGATCGGAGGCCGATCTCCAGCGTGCGATGGCGGATCGGATCGAACGGGCCGAAGGGCAGGGCGACGTCGCCCGCCCCCTCGCCGGCGACGGTGAGGATGAGCGGCACGTCGCCCCTGACCGCGACGATCGCCGCGTTGAGACCGATCTCGAGCCCGCTCGTCCGCGTCTCGCTCACCCCCACGCCTCCGGATCGAGCGGCAGGGTGAAGGGCCGGCCCTCGAAGGCGTCGGCACCGCGGCCGATCGCCCGGATCGCCGCCACCATCCGCCCGCCGCGGCCGAGCAGCCCGTCGGCGAGCGCCACGATCCGCGCGTTCGGCGTCGCCGAGGGCGAGCGCGAGCGCAGGCCGCGGGCGATCGCCGCCTCGTCGACCTCCGGCATCAGCGCGCAGGCGGCGACGAAGCCTCCGGCGGTCGAGCGCGAGATCCCGGCCCAGCAGTGGATCACCATCGGCCGTGCCCGATCCCAGCCGGTGACGAAGTCGATGAACCGGGCGATCTGCGCCGACGAGGCCGGCACGAACCCGTCCGTCGGCTCGACGACGTCGTTGAAGCCGAGGAACAGGTGGTTCTCCGCCGCCACCGACGGCGGCCGGACGACCGGCGTTCCGGCGTTGATGAGGGTCGCGACGTGCGACGCATCGAACCGTTCGACCGTGTCGTGGAGGCGCGACAGCGAACAGACGTGGAGTGAGGTCATTCGATGGTTCCGCAACGTGGATTCTGAAACGACGGTCGGAAGAGTATCCCGGCGCGCGGGCGCCGTCACCGCCGGCTCAGGTCCGCCCCACCAGCCGCGGCACCACGTCCCACAGCGTCGCCGCGGCGAAGGCGAGGAACAGCGCGCCGGTGATGCGCACGATCCACACCGCATGGGTGAGATAGAGCCGCCGCATGAACGACGTGCCGACCACCCAGGCGAGGATCGCGTCGCCGGCGAGGAAGCCGACGAAGGCCGAGGCGAGCAGCGCCGGCATGACGTCGAAGGAGAGGTTCGCCGACTGCCCGGTGAACAGCGCCGTGAACATCGCGAGCGCCACCGGATAGCTCTTCGGATTGGTCAGTCCGAACATCACCCCGCGCCGATAGGGGTGGTGGCCGATCAGGTCGTCGGCGCCGCGTGCTGAGGCGGCGTTGACCGCCCGCCAGCCGAGATGGCCGAGATAGAGCCCGCAGGCGATCGCCACGATGTCGAACAGCAGCGGGTCGAAGACATGTGCTCCGACCAGCGCCAGGATCGCCAGCGAGCACCACAGCACGTCGCCGAAGAGATGGCCGAAGAGGAAGAGGATCGCCGGCCGCCGTCCCTTGGCTGCGCCGATGCCGACGAGCGCCAACACCGCCGGCCCCGGCGACACGACGTAGAGACAGCCGGCCGTGGCCGAAGCGAGGAGCGTGGTGATCTGCATGGCGCGATCCTAGACGGCGAAGGGGGGCGCCGTCATCCCGCTCGGCGGAAGACCGGCCATGCCGGCGCCCGCCACCCGTCTCTCTTGGCACGAAGCCTGCGATGTGCCCTACGGGCCCCACGCGTCCGACGCGGCGTGTCGGGCTCTCGACCAGATGCGGTCGATAACCCGACGAAACCCCTACGAGAGGGCGGAAGACATGGCGGTTCACATGGTCAAGGTCGCCTACGAAGGAGCGGTCACCAAGGCGCTGAAGAACGCGGAGGCCGGCCTCACCAGCGGCGGCGCGGTGGTCTACGAGATCCAGGGCGTTCCCGCCGACAAGACGATCGACGACGTCGTCGAGGCGGTGAGGCGCGCCGGCGGTAAGCCGAAGCACACCGATCATGAGGTGAAGTGGGCAGATCTGGTGGCTTGAGACGAAGCTGCCGGGAGTGGACTCCCGGCAGCGGTTCGGTCGGCGAGGGTAGGGGAGGGCGTTGTCCTCGCCCTCACGCCCGCTTGAGATCGTCGATGTAGCTGCGGATCTCGCGGTCGAGCGCCTCGCGGAAGCCGGCCAGCTCGCGCGCCGTGCCGAGGACGCCGGTCGCCGCCTCGCCGGTGCGCCCCGCGTCCTCACCCACCGCGCCGATGTCGGTGGAGACGACGCGCGTGCCGTCGGCGGCCTGCTGGATGTGATGGGCGATGTCCTTGGTGGCGAGGTCCTGGTCGCCCATCGCCGAGGCGAGGTCTCGGGCGATCTCGGTCAGCTCGCGGATCGTGTCGCCGATCGAATCGATCGCCCCGACCACCCGCTGCGTCTCGCCCTGGATGTGCGTCACCTGCGAGGCGATCGCCTCGGTCGCCCGCGTCGTCTCGTTGGCCAGCGCCTTGACCTCGGTCGCCACGATGGCGAAGCCGCGGCCTGCGTCGCCGGCCCGTGCCGCCTCGATGGTGGCGTTGAGCGCGAGCAGGTTGGTCTGCGAGGCGATGGTGTTGATCAGGCCGACCACCTCGCCGATGCGGTCGCCGCTCGAGGCGAGGTTGCGCACCACCTCCTCGGTGCCGCGGGCCTCGCTCTGCGCCCGATCGGCGATCTCGGCGGCGCGGTCGATACGGCGTGTCACCTCGTGCACCGAGCTCGACAGTTCCTCGCTCGCCGCCGCCACCGCCTGGACGGTCTTCGACGTCGTCTCCGCCTCGCGCGCCGCCTCGCCGGACCGCGAAGCGGTTCGTTCGGCCACCTCGCCGAGTGCCCGCGCCGTCGCATCCATCCGGTCCGCCGCCTTGGACATGTCGCCGAGCAGGCGCCCGATCCGGTCGCCGAAGTCGCGGCTCAGGTCTTCGCGACGCCGGCCGCGGGCGGCGCGTTGGTCGATCTCGCCCCGTGCCCGCTCCTCGCTGAGGCGCTGCGTCTTGATCGCCTCTTCCAGGGAATGGACGGCGCCGACCATGGCGGCGATCTCATCGATCGGCCCGGGCGGCGGAACTGCGGCGTCGGTGTCGCCCTCGCCGATCTTCTTCATCGCCGCGGTGAGCCCGCCGAGCGGCCGGCCGATGTCGTGCTGCAACCAGGCGGCCATGACGATGCCGCCGAGCGCCATGGCGACGGCGAGCACCCCGAACACCATCATCGCCCGTGTCCGTGCCGCCTCGAGCTCGGTGCGGTCGGCGGCGAGCACGAAGGTGCCGATGCGCTTGCCGGAATAGTCGACCAGCGGCTCGCCGGAGATCGTCCAAGTGCGGCCGTCGAAATCGGCCGTGACCGAGGTGCGGCCGGTATCGGCGGCGAGCAGGTCCGGCGCGAAGGCATGGTCGCTCGGGAAACTCGAACCGAGCAGGGTGCGGGCCGAGGCCGCATTGACGTCGGCCTTCTCGACGAAGACGGCGAGGCGCAGCCCGGTACGATCGGTGAAGCCCTTGACGAAGTCCTTGCCGAAACCGAGGCCGAATTCGACCGTTCCGACGTGGCGACCGTCGACGGCGATCGGAGCGACCGCGCGAATGCCGATGCCGCCCACGCCGTTCTCGAGGCCGCGCACCGCGCGGCGCCCGGCATTGGCCTCGACCACCGTCTTGCGGAAGGAGGAGAGGTCGTCGCCGAACTTGGCGGGCGCATGCAGCCGCAGGAAGGAGGTCGCCGGCGGCAGATGGAACTGGATCTGATCGAAGCCGTCGGCCTTCATCGGATCGAAGGTCGCCTGCAACGAAGTCGACAGGCCCGCTCGATCCTGCGTCGCGAGCGCCTTGCCGAAACTCGGCACTGCGGCGACCAACGAGGCCAACGATTGCGCCCGCTGTGCCTGGGCGGCGATCTCCGCCGTCACCTGCCGCGACCCGGCCTGCAACTGCCGCTCGACATTGTCCTGGATCAGACCGCCGATGAACCACAGGCCGGTGGTGACGCAGAGCCCGACGGCTGCGACGATACCGGTACCGATTCCGACCGTGAGACGCGTGCGAAGGCGCATGGGTTTCTCCCGAAGACTGCGGGTTGTCGCCATGACACGCCAAGGGGTTGAAGAGAAGGTTAAGGTTTCTCTGATGGATCGAACTTTATCGAGCAACATCGGCCGAGCCGCTGCATCTGGGCGGAATTTGTGCAGAATATCAGCGAGGATTCGCAGTTGACGTTGCGTAATAGTGCCTTCGAGCGAGTAACGCTCTTCGTCGATGCCGACGCTTGTCCGGTGAAGGACGAGGCCTTCCGGGTCGCTGAGCGCCTGGACCTGCAGGTCTACGTGGTTTCGAATTCCTGGATGAGGTTACCCAGCGGAATGCGCCTCGAGCGCGTGGTCGTTCCGCAGGGTCCGGACGTCGCCGACGATTGGATCGCCGAGCGTGCCGGCAAGGGCTCGGTGGTGATCACCGCCGACGTTCCGCTCGCCGATCGCTGTGTGAAGGCCGGCGCCCGGGTGGTGACCCCGACCGGCCGCGTCCTCGACGCCGGCTCCATCGGCATGGCGCTCGCCACCCGCGATCTGCTCGACGATCTGCGATCGGCCGGTCAGGTCACCGGCGGCCCGCGCCCCTTCGGCCCCAGGGATCGCCAGACCTTCCTCCAGGCCCTCGACCGCGAGGTGCGGCGCGCCGCGAAAGATCTGTGACGGCGGGCGTCGCCGGCCGCCGGGTCAGGCCCGGGTGAAGGCGACCACCGCCTCGACGTGATGCGACCACAGGAACTGGTCGATCGGCGTCACCGTCCCCATCCGCCAGCCGGCGTCGAGGAGGTAGCGCGCGTCGCGGGCCAGCGTCGCCGGATTGCACGAGACGGCGACGATCGTCCCGACCTCCGACTTCGCCAGTTCCTTGAACTGCGGCGCTGCCCCGTCGCGCGGCGGATCGATCACCACCGCGTCGAAGCCGGCGAGTTCCTTGGCCATCAGCGGCCGGCGATAGAGGTCGCGGGCATCGACCGCGACGCTCTTCAGCCCCTGGGTATGGCGGGCGGCGTGGGAGAGGGAGTCGAGCGCCGGCCGGTCGCTCTCCACCGCATGGACCTGGGCGAGCCGGGCGAGCCGCAGCGCGAAGGTGCCGCAGCCGGCGAAGAGGTCGGCGACCCGCGCCGGTCCCTTGGCCTTCTTCGGCCGCTTCGCCAGCGCCTCGGTCACGGCCGCCTCGACCAGATGCGCCATGGCGGCCTCCGCCGCCGCCACCGCCTGGAGGAAGCCGCCGGGCGGCGGCATCACCGCCACCTGCCCGAAGCGGACCACCGGCGGATGGACCTCGACGACGATCTCGCGACCGATCGAGAAACGGGCGAGGCCGAGATCGAGGGTCAGCGTGATCGCCTGTTGACGCCGCTCCGGCGGCAGCTCGGCTTCCGCCACCGAGACGTCGAGCCCGGTCTCGGTGTCGATCACCGTGAAGATCGCCCCCTTGGACCCGAAGGTGAGCAGATGGGAGAGCTTCACCAGCTTGGGGATAGAGGCACGGATGCGCGGGCTGATCACCAGACAACCGTCGGCTTCGACCACCGTGTGCGACAGCCGCTCGCGGAACCCCGCCACCGGCGCGCCCGTCCGCCGCTGCACCGCGATCACCGCGCGGCGCCGGCTCGCCGGCCCGGTGGCGATGCACTCGGCCACCTCCGCCTCGATGCCGCGGTCGAGGAAGGCCTCGAGGATCTGATGGCGCTTCCAGGCGAGATAGGCGTGCTCGCTCCAGTGCTGCAGCGAACAGCCGCCGCAGCGCTCGTAGACCGGACAGGCCGGCTCGACCCGCTCGGGGCTGGCGTGCAGCACCTCGATCACCCGGCCTCGCTCGTTGACGCCCTCGCCGGTGATCTCGACCCGCACGGTCTCGCCCGGCAGAGCCCCGCCGACGAACAGGCGCTTCTCGCCCGCCTCCGTCTCGAACACGGCGACGCCGTCGCCCTTGTGGGCGATGTCGGTGATGGTGACCGTCTCGGTCGCGGGCGCGCTCACGGTGTTTCCTCGTCGCTGTGTCGAGCCGCGCTTCTGCCTCATCTCGACGCGGAAAGCGAGAGGGGGAAACACGAGGGTCAACCGAGAGACGCGCTCTTGCGGGCGGCGACCACCCATTCGCGATTGCCGTCACCCCCGGCGATCGCCGCCGGCGCCCGGCCGAGGACGGTCCAGCCGTGACCGGCGAGCAGCGTCTCGATGCGATCGACGGCCGCCTGCGCCTGCGCCTCGTCGCGGACGATGCCGCCCTTGCCGACGTGCTCGCGCCCCACCTCGAACTGCGGCTTGACCAGGAACACGCCGATCGCCCCGGGCACCGCGAGATCGAGCGCCGGCGGCAGGGCCAGGGCGAGCGAGATGAACGAGACGTCGGCGACGACGAAGTCCGGCGGGGCGGGGAGGTGGGCGGCGGCGAGATCGCGGGCGTTGAGCCCTTCGATCGCGTGGACGCGCCGATCGACGGCGAGCCTCGCCGCCAGCTGCCCGTGGCCGACGTCGATGGCGGTCACCCGCGCCGCGCCGCGCGCGAGCAGCACCTGCGTGAACCCGCCGGTCGAGGCCCCGACGTCGAGACACTCGCGGCCGTCGGGGGAGAGGTCGAACCCGTCGAGCCCGCCGATCAGCTTCAGCGCCGCCCGCGACACCCAGGCCCCCGCCGGATCGGCGACGGCGATCGCCACCGTCTCGGCGACGGTCGCGCCGGGCTTGGTCTCGACCCGCCCGTCGACCGTGACCTCGCCGCGCCGGATGGCGTCGGCGGCACGCGCCCGCGTCGGGCTGAGCCCGCGCCTCACCAGCACCAGGTCGAGACGTTCACGGGCCATGGATGGTTCAGAGGCAGGCGGCGAAGCCGGTGGCGATGGTGTCGAACCACACCCCGGCGCCGAACTTCAGCCACGCCCACACGGCCGCGCCGATCGCCAGCACCAGGATGGGCGCGCCGACATAGAGAACCGGACGGGGCAGGGCATCGTTCATGACCGGATCATAGCGCTTCGGAAGCCGCAGGGGAACCGCGAGCCCCGCTCAACCCTTCGCCAACAACTGCCGGATCTTGGTCAGCGCCTTGTCGGTCGGCTCCTGGAAGTTGATCACCCCGACGAAGCGCGCCTGGGCATCGAGCAGATAGACCGCGGCGGTGTGGTCCATGGTGTAGTCGCCGCCCTTGCCCTCGACCTTGCGGGCGAAGACCCGGTAGGCCTTGACGATCCGGTCGGTCTCCTCGCGCGAGCCGGAGAGGCCGATGAAACGCTCGTCGAACGAGGCGAGATACTGGTCGAGCTTGTCCGGCGTGTCACGCTCCGGGTCGACCGAGACGAAGATCACCCTGAGCCGGTCGCCTTCGGCGCCGAGCTCCTTCATCCAGGCGGTCGCCTCGAGCAGGGTGGTGGGGCAGACGTCGGGGCAGAAGGTGTAGCCGAAGAACATCGCCGTCGGCTTGCCCTCCAGATCCTTCTCGGTGAAGGACCGCTTCTTCTGGTCGAGGAGCGCGAACGGCCCGCCGATCCCGGCGACGGGCTTCAGGAGCCCCGCCTCGGCCCGCGGCGGCGACGCGTCGCGCAGCCACACGTGGACGCCGAGCCCGCCGGCGATCGCGGCGATCAGCAGCCACAGAACCACACGCAAAGCTCTGAGGCTCATCGCCGATCCTCGCCTCTCAGGCGCGCCGCGCCGGTTCGGCCGCCAGACCCGAACGGCCCAACGCCTCGAAGACACGCCGCACGATACCGTCGGCGTCGAGACCGATCGCCGCCATCGTCGCCTCCTGGTCGCCGTGGTCGAGGAACGTGTCGGGCATCATCAGCGTGCGCACCCTGAGGCCGCCGTCGAGCAGCCCCTCCTCGGCCAGCGCATGCAGGACGTGGCTGCCGAAGCCGCCGATCGCCCCTTCCTCGACCGTCACCAGCACCTCGTGTTCGCGCGCCAGACGGCGGACGAGATCGCGATCGAGCGGCTTCATGAAGCGCGCGTCGGCGACGGTGGTCGAGAGCCCGTGCGCCTCCAGCGTCTCGGCCGCGACGAGGCTCGCCGCCAGCCGGGTGCCGAGCGACAGGATCGCCACCTTTGTGCCCTCGCGAACGATCCGCCCCCGCCCGATCTCCAGGGCCACGCCCCGCTCCGGCATTTCGCAGCCCACTCCCTCGCCGCGCGGAAAACGGAAGGCCGAGGGTCGATCGTCGATGGCGACCGAGGTCGCCACCATGTGCACGAGCTCGGCCTCGTCCGACGGCGCCATGATCACGAAGTTGGGCAGGCAGCCGAGGAAGGCGAGATCGTAGGCGCCGGCATGCGTCGCCCCGTCGGCGCCGACGAAACCGGCCCGATCGATCGGGAAACGCACCGGCAGCTTCTGCAGCGCCACGTCGTGCGCCACCTGATCGAAGCCGCGTTGCAGGAAGGTCGAGTAGATGGCGCAGAACGGCTTGTAGCCGGCGGCCGCCAGACCCGCGGCGAAGGTCACCGCGTGTTGTTCTGCGATGCCGACGTCGAACATCCGCTTCGGGAAGGCCTCCTCGAAGAGGTCGAGTCCGGTGCCCGACGGCATCGCCGCGGTGATGCCGAGCACCTTCTCGTCGCGCGCCGCCTCGGCGATCAGCGACTGGGCGAAGACCTTGGTGTAGGACGGCGCGTTGGCCTTGGGCTTGGCCTGCTTGCCGGTGACCACGTCGAAGCGGGCGACGCCGTGATACTTGTCGTCCGCCGCTTCGGCCGGGCCGTAGCCCTTGCCCTTCTGGGTGACGACATGGACCAGGATCGGCCCTTCCTTGGCGTCGCGCACGTTGCGCAGGACCGGGAGGAGGTGGTCGAGATTGTGCCCGTCGATCGGCCCGACGTAGTAGAAGCCGAGCTCCTCGAACAGCGTGCCGCCCATCGCCATGCCGCGGGCGAACTCCTCCGCCCGCTTGGCGCCGATCTCCATGAACTTCGGCAGCCGCTTGGTGATCTGCTTGCCGATGTCGCGCAGTTGCATGAAGGTCCGCGACGACACCAGCCTCGCCAGATAGGCGCTCATCGCCCCGGTCGGCGGGGCGATCGACATGTCGTTGTCGTTGAGCACGACGATCAGCCGCGAGCCCTTGGCGCCGGCGTTGTTCATCGCCTCGTAGGCCATGCCCGCCGACATCGAGCCGTCGCCGATCACCGCGACGACGTTGTTGCCGCTGCCGGCGAGATCGCGCGCCGTGGCGAAGCCGAGCGCCGCCGAGATCGAGGTCGAGGAATGGGCGGTGCCGAACGGATCGTAGGGGCTCTCGTCGCGCTTGGTGAAGCCGGAGAGGCCGCCGGGCTGGCGCAGCGTGCGGATGCGGTCGCGCCGGCCGGTGAGGATCTTGTGCGGATAGGACTGGTGGCCGACGTCCCAGATCACCACGTCGCGCGGCGTGTCGAACACCTTGTGCAGCGCCACCGTCAACTCGACCACCCCGAGCCCGGCGCCGAGATGGCCGCCGGTCACCGACACGGCGTCGATGGTCTCGGCCCTCAGTTCGTCGGCGAGCTGGCGCAATGCCGAATCGGGCAGGCGCCTGAGGTCGTCCGGGGTCTTCACCGTGTCGAGGAGGGGGGTATCGATGGGCAAGGCGTACACTCTCGCGATGCGGTCGGAGAGCCTCGCCCCCCAGGCCTGGCGCAGCCCAGATCGGTCGCGCATGCCGCCTTCCCGAATACATGACGCGGGGGCGGGCTGCAAATCACCGTTTCGCGCAGGTGCCCCACGCCGATCGCCGCTCTGGCCGTCACCCTGCTTGCCGAAGGTGCCGAGAGTGGGGCTCGGCGGTGGCGCTCCGAAGGCGGCGGCTCGGCGGCTTTCGACCGGGTTCGCGTCACCGGTCCGACGTCGGTCAGCCGCGTTCGACGTCGAGCGGTTCGACGCCCTGCGGCCGTCCCTCGGCCGAGAGACGGATCTTTTCCACCCGCGCTTCGGCGGCGGAGAGCAGCGTCTGGCAATGCGCCTTCAGCGCCTCGCCGCGCTCGTAGGCGGCGATCGATTCGTCGAGCGCCACGTCGCCGCGCTCCAGCCGCGCGACGATCGCCTCGAGTTCGGCGAGCGCCTTCTCGAAGGGCAGGGCGGCGATGTCGGCGGGGATCTCGGTCACGGGGCGTCTCGTCGGGCGGTGGTCGAACGGCCCCGAGGAGGCACCGTTCGATCGGCGCTTGTCAATGGCTGCCGGCCTACGCCCGCGGCCGGGCGATGCGGGCGAGGACGACCGCCGCGATCAGTGCGGTGAGCGACGCGGCGATCGCCAGCCACAGCGCCGCCGTCGGCCCACCACGGTCGATCACCACCGCGAACACCGCCGGTGCGGCGGCGAAGGCGAGGTTCTGCGGCAGGCTCATCCGCCCGACCAGCGTGCCGTAGGCGGCCGCTCCGAACAGCGACAGCGGCAGCGTCATCCTGAGCACCGCCAGAATGCCGTTGGCGCCGCTCCACACCACGATGAACACCCAGGCACTGGTCAGCGGATCGAGCGGCGACCCGAGCAGGGCCAGCATCGGCGTCAGGACGAGGATCGCCAGACCGGTGGTGGTGAGCGGATGCAGCCGATGGCCGAAGGCCACCTCCAGCGTCCGCGCTCCGATCGTCGCCGCGCCGCTCGCCGCCGCCACCGTGACCGCGGTGTGGTGATCGAGACCGAGGTCCTCGAACAGCCGGATGACGTGTAGTGGCAGGCCCCAGGAGGCGAAGCCCTGGGTGGTGAAGGCGATCACCATCGCCGCGATGGCGATCGTTCGGGTCGCCCCGGTGAGCGCCGGTTCCGCCGCCGTCGTCGTGGCCGCGTCGGATCGCTCGGCCGGAGCGACGGGGGTTCCGTCGGCCCAGACGCGGCCGACGTGGATCTGCAACGGCAACAGCAGCAGGAGCTCGATCGCGCCGTAGACGACGAGCGTGCCGCGCCAGTCGACCCAGGCCTCGAGTAGCGCGGTCAGCGGCCAGAAGGCGGTCGGGGCGAAGCCGACCAGCAGCGTCAGGATGCCGATGGTGCGCCGCGCCTCGGAGGCGCTGCGCCGGGTGAGGAAGGTGGTCGCCGCCAGTGTCAGGCCGAAGGGCATGGCGATGCCGTGCAGCACCCAGGCGAGATACCACGTCGCCGCCGAGGGGAAGGCCGCCACCAGGAGATGCCCGCAGCCGATGGCGAGCGGAGCCAGCGGCATGAACCGCGCCGCCCCATGGGCATCGAGGAGCCGCCCCGCCGTCGGCGCCGCCAGTCCGCCGATCGCCACCATGATGGTGACGCCGAGGTAGATCCCGGTCGTGTCGAGCCCGAGATCGCGCGCCAGCGCCGGCGCCAGCACCGACGGCATGTAATAGGTCGTCCCCCAGCCGAAGATCTGGCCGAGGGCGAGGAGCGGAACGAATCGTGCGGTGGAGGGCTGCGTTACGGACATCGACGGAGGATGACGACCGTCATCCCCCGGCACAAGCCACGGGCGCGACGGTCAGCTCTTCATCAGCGTCATCACGTGCGCCGCGACCGAGCGGGCGAGGCCCTCGAGGTCGTAGCCGCCCTCCAACACCGACACCACCCGGCTGTCGCAGCGCCGGTCGGCGATGTCCATCAGCCGCGACGTCGCCCAGGCGAAGTCGGACTCCACCAGATTGATCTGGCTCATCGGGTCGCGGGTATGGGCGTCGAAGCCGGCCGAGATGATGATCAGATCGGGGCGGAAGTCCTCGATGCGCGGCAGCACCGCGATGTCCATCGCCTCGCGGAAGTCGGCGCCGCCGGCGCCCGCCCACAACGGCGCGTTGACGATGTTGTCCGCGACCCCGGTCTCGCCCACCTCGCCGGTGCCGGGATAGAACGGCATCTGGTGGGTCGAGGCGTACATCAGGTTCGGATCGTTCCAGAAGATGTCCTGGGTGCCGTTGCCGTGATGGACGTCGAAGTCCATGACGACGACGCGCTCGGCGCCGTGCTGCTTGCGCGCCCAATGGGCGGCGATGGCGGCATTGTTGAACAGGCAGAAGCCCATGGCGCGCTTCGCCTCGGCATGGTGGCCCGGCGGACGGACGATGCAGAAGGCGTTCTTGACCTTCTTGGCGAAGACCTCGTCGACCGCCTGACAGGCGCCGCCGACGGCGCGCAGCGCCGCCTCGAGCGAGCCCGGCGACATGGTCGTGTCGTCGTCGAGACGGTTCAGCCCCTCGTGCGGCACCGAAGCGGCGATCTCGTCGAAATAGTTGCCGGGATGGGCCATCTCGACCATCTCCCGGGTGCCCCGCGCCGCCGCCTCGCGCTCCAGCGGTTGGAAGCGCTCGTGCTCGAGGATGCGGTCGATGACGCGGATCCGATCCGCCCGCTCCGGATGGCCGAGCGGGGTAGCGTGCCCGAGACAGGCGGGATGCTGGATCAACAACGTCGACATGCGCACTTTCCTCCCGACGACCGGGGCGCCGTTGGCGCGCCTCTGCCCTTGGGGCATCTCCGGTCGTTCGACCCGTCCGGGGTCTCGCATCTGTTCGCTACGGGCCGTCGCCCGGCCGGATGCCGAGGGCAACGGACACCCTCGCGTGATCCAGCGAGAACCACGGCGCTACGATGACCGATCGTGGTCCGTTCGTCATCCCCGAACCGTGACGGAAATCAAAGAGATGGTCATACCTTAGTCGCGGAACGAAAGTCCCGGACATGCCAAATTTGCATGGCTTGCGATGAGCACCGGCCCAGGTCACGGTCGCGGCGCCGCCGCCCGCCTGAGTCGATCGACGATCGCCTCGCCGAGACCTTCGGCCGGGATCGGCGCCACCGCGATGGTGGTCGCCCCGGCCGCATCGAGGTCGCGCAGCGCCCGGAAGAGATTGGCCGCCGCCTCGGCGAGATCACCGGTCGGCGACAGGTCGAAGACCGCGGCGGACCGCTCCCACCCCTCCGGCCGTCGCGGCCCGAAGGCGATCAGCGCCTCGCCCGGCTCGACCACGGTGGCATCGAGCCGCACCGTCGCGCCGGGCGCGTAGTGCGACGAGAGCATGCCCGGCGCCAGCGGCGCGGCATCGTCGGTGAGCGGCCCTTCCTCGGCGAGCGGTCCGCCGATCACCGCCTCGATCGCCGCGCGCGTCACCCCACCGGGGCGCAAAAGGCGGGGCGTCCCGTCGAGGACCGCGACGATGGTGGATTCGACCCCGACCTCGGTCGGCCCGGTATCGATGACCTCGGCGACGGCCTCGCCCAGTTCGGCGACCACGTCCGAGGCCGAGGTCGGGCTCACCCGGCCCGAGCGATTGGCCGAGGGCGCCGCCACCGGCCGGCCGAACCGTGCCAGGATCTCGCGGGTCACCTCGTTCGCCGGCACGCGCAGCCCGATCGTCTCCAGCCCGGCCGAGGCGAGGTCGGAGATGGGACTCTCGGGGCGCTTGGGGACGACGAGTGTCAGCGGTCCCGGCCAGAAGGCCTCGGCGAGACGCCGTGCCGTGGCGTCGAAGACGCCGTGCCGTTCGGCGCCGGCGAGATCGGGGACATGGGCGATCAGCGGATTGAAGCTCGGCCGCCCCTTGGCGGCATAGATGGCGGCGACCGCCCGCCCGTCGGTGGCGTCCGCTCCGAGGCCGTAGACCGTCTCCGTCGGCAGTCCGACGAGGCGCCCGGCCTCGAGCGCCAGGACCGCCGCCGCGATCGCCGCCTCCCGTTCCACCGTAGTGGTCGTCGCCCGAACCGCCATCGATCTCCTCGTCACGTCGCCGACGGGGTCGTCGGAACCCGTCGCGCGGCCCTCTCCTTGGCCGCTTTCCGCGCGCGACACAAGATCCGGGCCCGGTGAGCGCGCGGCGCAACCGTTGCGACCGACGGCCCGCTCGGCGTAGAGTGCGCCCGACCCGCACCATGATGCGGATATCTGATCGAAACGGGCGCATCTTGCCGTATGGGTGAGGGAGACGCCGCGAGAACCTCCGGGAGTGAAGACGCCATGACCACCACCGAGCACATCGCGCTCAGCCGCGACGGCGCCGTGTCCGTGATCCGCATGAACCGGCCGGACAAGAAGAACGCGCTGACCACCGCCATGTATGCGGCGATGGCCGAGGCCCTGAGGGCGGGCGAGGCCGACGAGACGGTCGCCGTCCACGTGCTCTTCGGCGTGCCCGGCGCCTTCTCCGCCGGCAACGACCTCGAGGACTTCGCCCGCGCCGCAGCGACCGGCAATCTCGGCCTCCAGGTCCTCGACTTCCTGATGGCACTCGCCAACCTGGAGAAGCCGATCGTCTGCGGCGTCGACGGTCTGGCGATCGGCGTCGGCACCACGGCGCTACTCCATGCCGATCTGGTCTATTCCTCCGACCGCTCGCTCTTCCGCACGCCCTTCCTCGATCTCGGCCTGGTGCCGGAAGCCGCCTCGAGCCTGCTCGCGCCGCGTCTGATGGGCCACCCGGTCGCCTTCGAACTGCTCTGCCTCGGCAACGGCTTCGACGCCGCCCGCGCCGCCTCGGTCGGCATGGTCAACCGCGTCGTCGCCGCCGATGCGCTCGAGGGCGTGGCGATGGAGGCGGCGCAGGCGCTGGCCGCCAAGCCGCAGGGCGCGCTCGCCGCCGCCCGCCGCCTGCTGCGCAGCGGCCACGTCACCACTCGCGAAGAGGTCCTGACCCGCATCGCCGAGGAGGCGAAGGAGTTCTCCCGCCGCCTCGCCTCGCCGGAAGCCAAGGCCGCCTTCGCCGCCTTCATGTCGAAGAAGAAGTGAGACCGCTCACGCCAGGAAGCGGAAGAACAGCTCTTCCAGCTCCTTGCCGAAGGCCGGATCGCCGTTGCCGCCGTTGCGCTTCGCCAGGATGTAGGGGCGGAAGGTGCGGTAGATGCGCTTGACGTCGATGCCGATCGCCTTGTCGAGCACGTCCTGATCACAGACCTCGGTGTCGAGGCAGCGCAGGAACTCGTCGAAGGAACGCACCAGCCGGTCGATCTTCGGTCCCAGCCCGCGCTCGTCGATGAAGCCCAGGAGCGAGGCGTCGCGTTCGGCGATCAACGCCTCGCGCGCCTCGTCGGCGGTGGTCGCCTGGATCCGCCGCTGCAGGTCCTCGATCCGGTCCCACCAGGGCTTCATGTCGGAGGCGAGCTGCACATAGGCGCGATGCGCCTCGCCGTCGGCGAAGCGGTCGACCAGCGTCAGGCTGTAGGTCGCCCGCGCCACGTCGCGACTGTGCGGCGTGGCGACGAAATGCTCCCACGCGCCCCAGGCCCAGCCGGCGAGCGAGACGACCACGATGGCCCCGGCCCTCGCCCAGAAGGCCGGGCCGCGTCGCGCCGATCGTTCTTCTCCGAACTCCGCCGGCCCCGTACGGCTCGCCACGCTCCGCCTCTTCTCTCAACGCACCGGCACGCGCGGCTTCACGCAACACGGACCCCCGCAGCACACGTCCTGCCACGGCGGACGCTGCGGCGGCCGCGGCGGCACCTGCGCCTCGGCGATCGTCGTGACGACGAATACCAGCGAAAAGAGGGCGAGGACCAGTGTGCGGATCATCGTCGCGTCTCTCCAGTCGTCCGCCGCTCGCGCCTGCCGCCTCTCCGGGACTGGCGCAGGGTGGACGTATACGTTAACCTCATGACCTACGTTGGTAGCACATCCAGCCTGAACGGAAGCACAATGAACACGCTCCAGGGACGAACGCTCTTCATCACCGGCGCCACCCGTGGCATCGGCCTCGCCATCGCGCTGCGCGCCGCCCGTGACGGCGCCCGCATCGTCGTCGCCGCCAAGACCGACACCCCGCATCCCAAGCTGCCCGGCACCATCCACACCGCGGCGGAGGCGATCCGCGCCGCCGGCGGCGAGGCGCTGCCGCTGGTGGTCGACGTGCGCGAGGAGGCCTCGGTGGTCGCCGCCCTCGAGGCGACCATGGCGGCGTTCGGCCGCCTCGACGTCGTCGTCAACAACGCCTCGGCGATCCGGCTCACCGACAGCTCGGCGACCGAGATGAAGCACTTCGACCTGATGATGGGGGTGAACACCCGTGGCACCTACATGGTGACCAAGCACGCCGCGCCGCTCCTGGCGAAGAGCGACAATCCCCACGTGTTGATGCTGTCGCCGCCGCTCGACATGAAGGAGCACTGGTTCGCTCCCCACACCGCCTACTCGATCGCCAAATACGGCATGAGCATGTGCGTCCTCGGCTTCGCCGGCGAGTTCCGCGACGCCGGCATCGCGGTCAACGCGCTGTGGCCGCGCACCGCCATCGCGACGTCCGCGATCGAGTTCGTCGTCGGCTCGCAGATCATGTCGATGAGTCGTACGCCGGAGATCATGGCCGACGCGGCCTACGCGATCCTCACCAAGCCGTCGCGGTCGTTCACCGGCAACTTCCTGATCGACGACACCTTCCTCGCAACGGAAGGCGTCACCGACTTCGATCGCTACCGTGTCGATCCGACCAAGCCGCTCGCTCCGGACTTCTTCGTCCCCGAGAACATCCCGGCCCCGGCGAGCCTCGGCCCGGTGAAGAAGGCGTGAGGCGCCGAGAATCACGGTGTTTCACACGGGCGCGGCTCGCCGACGATGCGGGCCGCGGTCACCGCTTCTTGCGCGCCCTGAGGAAGGCCTCGAGTTCGGCGTCGCCGCCCTCGGGCAGCACGATGCGCGGCTTGACGTAGAGATTGCCGCGCCCGCCCGCCTTGGTCGGCAGGCCCTTGCCCTTGAGGCGCAGCGCCTTGCCGCCGGTGGTGCCGGCCGGCAGCGTCAATTCGACCGCCCCCTCCAGCGTCTCCACCCGGATGCGCCCGCCGAGCACCGCGTCCTCCAGGCCGATCGGCACGTCCGCCTCGAGGTCGTGGCCGTCGACGTGGAACAGCGGGTGGCGCTGGAAGGCGACGGTGACGATCGCGTCGCCCGCCGCCGTGCTGCCCGGATGGCCCTGGCCCTTGAGCCGGATCTGCTGACGATCCGAGACGCCCTCGGGCAACGCCACCTCGAGCGTCCGCCCGGTCGGCAACTCGACCCGGATCTTGTCGCCGCGCGCCACCTCCTCGAGGCCGACGTGAGCGGTGACCTCGACGTCCTCGCCCCGCGCCTTGCCGCGCGCACCGGCACCGCCTCCCGTCCCGCCCATTCCGGCGCCGCCGCGGAACCCGCCGCGACCCCCGCCGAAGGCCTGGCCGAGGATGTCGGTGAGGAAGTCGTCGAATTCGCCCGACTGCTGGCCGCCGCGCGGTCCGGCCCGGCCGCCGCCGCCGAAGGGCCCGCCGGAGCGGAAGTCGAAGCCCGACGAGCCGCCGAAGCCGGTGAACTTCGGCTTGCCCTCGGCGTCGATCTCGCCGCGGTCGAACTGCGCCTTCTTGGCGGCGTCGCCGAGGATCTCATAGGCCGAATTGACCTCGGCGAAGGATTCCTTCGCCTGCGGGTCGTCCTTGTTCTGGTCGGGGTGATACTTCTTGGCGAGGCGGCGGAACGCCTTCTTGATGTCGTCGGCGCCGGCAGACCGGGAGACGCCGAGCACGTCGTAGGGGTCGCGCATCGATCAGACCTCGTGTGGCCTCGATCCATCGGCCCACCAGCGGCGCCGAATCCGTCGAGCCTGGTTCGTTCGTCAGCCCACATGTGGTGTGGTTCGCCGGCGAACGCCAGAGGAAATTCGCAGGCGTGGTGCCGTGATGCCGCCGCTCGGTGTCAGCCCGGTGGGGTCGCGGCGGCGGGGGCGAAGTCGACCAGATCCCACGGGCCGAGATAGCCCTGGCAGGCCCGCCCGCGATACATCGACACGCCCTCGACGGTGGCGAGAGTGGTGGCGAAGTCGCGGCAGGAGGCGCCGTTCTTGGCGCGGCTGGCGACGAGGTCGGTGATCGTGCCGGAATGCCCACTCGCCGGATTGGTCCACTCGATCCGCGCCCCCGAGGAGGCCTGCGCCGCCGTCTCCACCGTCCGGCGCACCACTTCGCCGTCGCTCTCGGGCGCCGGTTGGGCGACGGTCGGCTTGGGAATGGAGCCGGTGGTGATTTCGCCGGGGGGAGGGGCATCGCCTCCCGAGACCCAGGCGGAGAGCGGCCGGATGGTCGAACAGCCCGAGAGCATCACGCTCGACGCCAGCACCGCGATCACCGCCGATCGGCAATGCGGGCGCTTCGTCTTTCGCCCGTCGTCCGACGGGGTATAGGATGCTCGGTATCGAGCGGCCAAGGTACCCTCCACACGACGATGACCGACCAGTTCCGAGACAATCCACCGAGCGAGTTAATGACGAGTGACTTTTCCGGGGCCGAGGAGCCCTTCCGGTTGTTTTCGCAGTGGCTGACGGACGCAGGGGCGAAGGAGCCCAACGATCCCAACGCCATGGCGGTCGCCTCGGTCGACGAGACCGGGCTGCCGGACGTGCGCATGGTGCTGTTGAAGGGGTTCGACGAGGCGGGCTTCGTCTTCTACACCAACTTCGAGAGCAAGAAGGGCGTCGAGCTCCTCGCCTCGCGCAAGGCCGCGCTCCTCTTCCACTGGAAGAGCCTGCGCCGGCAGGTGCGCATCCGCGGCGCCGTCGAGGTGGTGAGCGACGCCGAGGCCGACGCCTATTTCGCCTCCCGCCCGCGGGCGAGCCGCATCGGCGCCTGGGCCTCGAGGCAGTCGCGGCCGCTCGAGAGCCGTTTCGCCCTGGAAAAGGCGGTGGCCGAATACGGGTTGAAGCACGCCATCGGCGAGGTGCCGCGCCCGCCCCACTGGTCCGGCTTCCGAGTGGTGCCCTCGGCGATCGAGTTCTGGCACGACCGCCCCTTCCGCCTCCACGACCGCATCGAGTTCACCCGCATCGAACCGGGGGCGCCCTGGGAGAAGACGCGGCTCTATCCCTGAGGCGCTCCCCTCGTCACAACCAACGCTTCCACTTGAACACCGCGAAGGTGGTCGCCACGGAGGCGATCATCAGGCCGAGCGCCATCGGATAACCCCACGGTTTGGCGAGTTCGGGCATGGCTTGGAAGTTCATGCCGTAGATCGAGGCGATCAGCGTCGGCGGCATGAACACCACGGCGAGGACCGAGAAGATCTTGACGATGGTGTTCTGCTCCAGCGCCACCAGTCCGAGCGTGCCCGAGAGCAGGAAGTTCACCTTGGCGTCGAGCGACTTGGCGTGCTCGGCGAGCGAGCGGGCATCGTGGTCGAGGGTGACGAGACGCGCCTGACCGTCCGGGCTGAAGCGGTCGCGCCCGGCATGCTCGGAGAGGAAGTGGAAGAGGCGCGCGAGCGAGACGATGCTCTCCTCGGCCCGTGCCACCGCCGCTCCCTGCCGGCTGATGGCGTTGATCGCCTCCTCGAGCCCCTTCTCGCGCTCCCGCCGCGAGCGGAACACCTCCGCCGACAGCCGTTCGATGTCGCCGCCGACCCGCTCGAGCGCGTCGGCGAGCCGGTCGACGACGGTCTCGAGCAGTCCGAGGAGCACGTCGCGGCCGTCCTCGAGGCCGAAGCCCGGGCGCTCGGCCCGCAGGCGATAGATCTCGAACGACTTCGGCGTGTCGTATCGCACCGTCGCCAGCCGACTGCCGGCGAGAATGAAGGTGATCGGGGTCAGTTGCGGGCTGGCGCTGTCGGACCGGACTTGGACCTGGGCGGTCATGTAGAGCGCCCCGTCCTCCGCATAGAGGCGGCTCGACACCTCGATCTCTTCCATTTCGGCCCGGGTCGGCACGGCGACGCCGAGCATCCGCTCGAGATCGCCGTCCTCGTCCTCGGTCGGCACGAACAGATCGAACCACACCGCCGGTCCCTCCGGCGGCATGGCGTTGGAGATCGCTGCGGTGATCAGGGCGTTGTCGGAAAGACCGTAGATCGTCAGCATCGCGAAGTCCGGCTCGGGCGAGAACGACGGGGCGACCGGAGCGGTCGCGATCCCTCACCGATACTCCCTCGACCCGTCACGGTCGACCGCGAAACGGCGTAGGCGCCTCCCGGACGAAGAACGCCGCGGACCATCGATCCGCGGCGCTTCCAGGTCGGCACGGCGGACCTCGCGGCCCGCCGCCGGATCAGCTCCACTGCTCGGTGGGAGCCTTGACCTTGGGGCCCTTCATCGCGCCGACGGCGGCCGAGACGGCGGAGATGCCGATCGACTTGTACTGGGCGTCGAGCGTGTCGACCTGCGCGCGCGGTTGGGCTTCCTGGCTGAACTGCTTCTCGGACTTCTTGTCGTCGGACATCTCGAAACCTCGATCGTCTTTCACACCCCGAAGATACCGTCCGTGCAGCGTCTCGCCGGAGCCCACTTCGGAGGGGGACGTCTCATGCGTCACCCACCGTTCCCATATGGTCCCCGATTGCGGCGCCTTCTTGTCGGCGCACGGAAGATCGATCGAGTCTGCCCCAATCTCGAGCAATCGAACAGATATCGGGCATGAGACGAAAGCATTAGAAAACGCCCTTCCCGGCGTAATTTCACGGCTCGAGAAAACGCGTGCGTCATGCATCCCGGATATGTCGGACCGCGACCTTCCGTCGCGGTGGATGCCGAACTGCCGCCTCTGCGTGCCGCCCGCCCGCTCGTCGGCATTCGGCGGAGCGCCGCAATCGGCCGCCGCGACGATGGGATCCGCCTCCGCACCGATGTCGCCTCACTGGTCGCATTGGACCAACCGCGCACTGGACAGCGCCTCGCTTCGGAAGGAAACTCCCTCACCCTAACGTCAGCTCGCTTCCGCAAAGAGCGAGAAATCCGGAACCCGTGGGAGGAAAACGATGCTCGGATCGATGATGGACTGGCCGCTTCTCTGCACCAAGATTCTCGACCATGCCGCGAGCCAGCACCCCAAGCGCACCATCCTCACCCGATCCGTCGAAGGTCCCCTCCACACCACCGACTACGCCACGCTCCGCCGTCGCGCCCTGCAATGCGCCAAGCGCCTCGAGAAGCACGGCATCAGATACGGCGACCGCGTCGCCACGCTGGCCTGGAACACCTGGCGCCACATGGAGGTCTGGTACGGCCTGCTCGGCCTCGGCGCGATCTACCACACCGTCAACCCGCGTCTCTTCCATGACCAGATCGCCTGGATCGTCAACGACGCCGGCTCGCGCCTGCTCTTCGTCGACCTGACCTTCCTGCCGGTCATCGAGAAGTTCATCGCCGACATGCCGTTGCTGGAGCAGGTGATCGTCCTCACCGACGCCGCCCACATGCCGAAGACGACGCTCCCCAACGCGGTTCCCTACGAGGACTGGCTGGCGGAAGCCGACGACGACTTCGCCTGGAAGAGCTTCGACGAGAACACCGCCGCCGGCCTCTGCTACACCTCCGGCACCACCGGCAATCCCAAGGGCGTCGTCTATTCGCACCGCTCCAACGTCATCCACGCCTGGCAGGCCTCGACCGCCGACATGTTCGGCTGCTCGAGCCGCGACGTGATCATGCCGGTCGTGCCGATGTTCCACGCCAATTGCTGGTCGATCGCCTTCACCGCGCCGCTCAACGGTTCGGCCCTGGTCATGCCCGGCGCCAAGCTCGACGGCGCCTCGGTCTACGAGATGCTGGAGGTCGGCAAGGTGTCGATCACCGCCGCGGTGCCGACGGTGTGGCTGATGCTCCTGCAGTACATGGAATCGAAGCAGCTGAAGCTCTAGCACCTGAAGCGGGTGATCATCGGCGGCGCCGCCTGCCCGCGCGCCATCACCGAGAA